>Ga0247844_1005039_pt1 | contig 17194 bp, 14 predicted proteins | sample LaCtaG_FD_192421 | JGI IMG/M metagenome (GOLD analysis project Ga0247844, IMG submission 192421) | Freshwater microbial communities from meromictic Lake La Cruz, Castile-La Mancha, Spain - LaCruzMarch201714.5m_1 | ecosystem: Environmental > Aquatic > Freshwater > Lake | place: Spain: Castile-La... | reverse complement strand
GGTTGGGGATGGTGGCCGGGTGCGGGCTCTGGCAGAGGTGGAGGTCGCTGCGGTGAGCGGCAGCGGGGCGGCAGCACGCCGCAGGATGATTGAGGAGCGCCAGAAGGCCTCGGTCACCTGGCGGGTTATCCACTGGCTGGGATCGCTCCAGCTTGCGCTCATCCTGCTGGCCACGATCGCGATCGCGTGTGCGGTGGCGACTTTTACCGAGTCCTCCCTGAGCACAAAATTTGCCCAGGCCAATATCTACAAGGCCCCGTGGTTCCTCGTCTGGCTCACCGTTCTGTGCATCAACCTTTTTGCGGTGACCCTGACCCGCTGGCCCTGGCAGAAGAAGCACACGGGGTTCATCATCACGCACTACGGGATCATCACGCTTTTGGTCGGCGCGATGATCGGGATGCATTTCGGCTTCGAGGGCAACGTGACGCTTCACAAGGACAAGCCGCCTGCGACGAAAGTCACCGTCAACCGCAGCATCATCCAGGTCGAGAGCCCGGCGGACAGCGCGCTCTACGTGATGGCCTTCGATGCGTCCACCGCGCGCCTCTCGGAATCCCGCCCCCGCGTCTTCCAGGTCCCCGGCACTTCGCTGAGGATCGTCGCGGATGCATTCAGCGACAACCTCGTGCGTGAGAAGACGCTGGTGGCGAGCGAGAGCGGCGTGCCGGGCATCCTGCTGCGGCTCACAAGCCCCCGCATGGGGCAGAGCGTCGAAATGCCGCTGCTGCTGCAGCCCGGGGCTCCGCAGGAGGAGGATTTTTTCGGGCTCGCAACCATCGCTTTCCAGCAGGCCCTGCCCGAGCCGTCCGCCGGCGCCAGCGAAACCCAGATGGTCTTCGGAAAATTTGCTCCCGTCGTGCATTCCGGCGATTCCCCAAGCGGGGTGGCCGTTTTGCTCAGCGAGGACGGGAGCAAGGTCACCGTCCGACAGCCCGACCAGACCAGCGCGACCTACCTGCGCGAGGAGATCATGAAAAAGCCGGTGCCGGCCGGAGCGTCCACCGTGACCCTTGAGGACTATTGGCCGGACTTCGAGATGCGGGCGGGAAAGCCTGCCACGAAGTCCCCTCTGCCAAACAACCCGGCCGCGGTGGTCAGAATCCAGACAGCCTCGGCCGAGAGCAAGCCGTCCTTGATCCTGGCCCCCGGGTCGGGCGGGGTCGGCTTCCAGCTCGTGCGGTCCGGGGCGACCGTCGCATCGGGAACGGCGAAGCCCGGCGAACCCTTTGCCCTTGGCTGGGCGGACTGGCAGGCCGAGCTCGTGGCCTTCCTTCCCAAGGCCAGCGTCGCATCGGTCACCAAGCCGGGACCACCCCTGCCTAAGGGCGAGCTTGGCCTCCCCGGATTCCGGGCGCGCCTGGAGTCCCCCGGCAGCCCGCCCGGTGAGCCGCGCTGGGTGGAGTCCGGGGACCTCACGACGCTCACCGATGGGAATCGCCTGGTGCGGATCGGCTACGGCCTCGAGCTTCGCCCCGTGCCGTTCTCGCTGCGCCTCATCGACTTCGAGGTGCCGCGCTATGAGGGGACCGAGACACCATCCAACTTCATCGCCACCGTCGAGTTCACCGATGCCAAAACCGGGAATAAGGTGCCCGGCACCGCGCGCATGAACCACCCCGCCAGCTTCCCCGGCACGCTCTGGGCCAACCTCACCGGATTCAACTACAAGTTTTCGCAGGCGGAGTGGAATCCGCGCGACCTTGGCGAGACCACCCTCCAGGTCCTCTACGATCCGGGGTGGCTCCTCAAGTGGGTCGGCTCGCTCGGGATCTGCCTCGGAATCGCCATCATGTTCTACGGAAAACCGAAAACCCGCCGAGACGGTTGATTTTCCACTTCCCTCGCCTACCTTGAAGCGAAATTTTTCCATGCGACGAACGATCCTTCTCCTCCTGCTCCCCTGGTTTGCGGCCTCTGCCGTGGACGTCAGCGGGCTGGCTGCTGTGCCGGTGCAGGAGAGCGGGCGGAAGAAGCCGTTTCTTGTGTTTGCGGACGAGGCGATGACCGGGATGACCGGGCGGACGACTGCGGAGCGCGACGGAAAAAAGTGGCGTTCCGTGGAGGCGGTGGCGGGGATCTGGCTGTCCCCGGAGGGATGGGAGGATGTCCCCCTCATCCTGATCAACGACAAAAAGCTGCAGGAGCGGGCGGGCCTTGACCGGACGAGGAAGCGCTACACCTACCGGGAGCTGGCCGCCAGCGAGGGCCTCCGCGCCTTGCTCCAGGAGGCCTCCTCCGTGCGGGCAAAAAACCCGAAGGCCAAGCTGGATCCGGTGCTGAAATCGGCGGCGGATGCAGGGATGCGGCTTGCGGTCTTTGAGGGCTTGGTGAGCGGGCGCACGGTCACCCTGCTCCCGACCGGCGCGGCCGCATGGAGCCCGCTCGGACCGGGAGATCCGGCCCTTGCAAAGCTGCGGAGCGGGATCCGCTCGGGCGACCAGGCGGCCTTTGATGCCGGGCTCGGTGCGCTGCGGGCTGAGCAGAGCTCAGAAAACCCCCGCTTTCAGGCCGACCCCGGCAAGATCGCCGCCGAGGTCTTTTACCAGCAGCTTCACCCTTTCCGCTGGGCGTGGATCCTCTACCTCGGCGCGGGGATCGTGCTGCTGGTTTCTGCGGGCCGGACGCCGGGCTACCTCCTCGCATGGGGGTTCGCACTGGCCGGATTCGGAATGCAGGTCGCCGGGTTTGTTCTGAGGATCATCATCTCCGGGCGGGCCCCCGTGACAAACATGTATGAGTCCGTCGTCTGGGTCGCCTTCGGCACGATCCTTTTCGCGCTGGTCTTCGAGGCCATCCACCGCTCGCGGTATTTTTTGATGGGCGCGGTGCCGGTGGCGGTGGTCTCGCTGATCCTTGCCGACACCCAACCCGTGATTTTGGACCCCTCGATCCGGCCGCTCGTCCCGGTGCTGGCGGATAATTTCTGGCTCACGACCCATGTGCTGACGATCACGCTGAGCTACGCGGCCTTCGCGCTTGCGCTCGGTGTGGCCCACATCGCCCTGGGCAAGGTGATCTGGGGGACAAGGCCGACCAAGGCCCTCTACAACTACCTTTACCGGGCGCTTCAGGTCGGCGTCCTCCTGCTCGCCATCGGGACGATTCTCGGCGGCGTCTGGGCAAACTACTCCTGGGGGCGCTTCTGGGACTGGGATCCGAAGGAAACCTGGGCGCTCATCGCGCTGCTCGGCTACCTTTTTCTCCTGCATGGGCGGATTGCCGGCAAGTGGGGGGATTTCGGGATGGCGGTCGGGGCGGTGCTGGCATTTCAGTCGATCATCATGGCGTGGTATGGGGTCAACTTCGTCCTGGGTGTGGGCCTGCACAGCTACGGGTTCGGGACGGGCGGGTTCCCGTTGGCGCTGGCCTTCGTGCTCGCCGAAATCGCATTCGTCGCCCTCGCCTTCCTCCGCAAAAATGCCGCTGCCCGGCCCGCCCAGGAGGCAGTCGAGGCATGAAGCCCGTCACCAGCCAGCGCTCCGCAGTGGCCCTCCTCGTTCCCGGCCTGCTTGTTCTCGTCCCCCTTCTGGCGGCGGGGTATGCGTTCTTTGTGCTCACGGAGGCGGGGCAGGCGCTCGACTACGCAGGGTATTTCGGGCGCGGAAGGGAGCCGGGGGCAGCGGTGGATTACGACCGGCACATCCTCTCGTGGATCACGCCGATCCACTTGGCGGCAGCCGGCGGCGCCATGGTCCTGATCGCCAGCGTGCGCCGGCGCCCGTTCACCGGACTCGTCGCTGCCGCCGCGCTCTTCGCGGCAGTCTTCGGAGCCGAGTGGTTCAAGCGCAACCTTCCCCGGCCCGAACTCAGCGAGGCCCCGGGAAAAGTCCCCGCCTACTTTTCTGGGGACACCTACCCGAGCGGGCATACGACGGCGGGGACATCGATGGCCATGGGGCTGATCCTGGCCGGTGCCGCCCGCTGGAGAAAGGTGATCGCGCTCGCCGCGGCCGCCGTCAGCGCCTCCTACGCCACGGCCGTCTTATTCCTCGGCTGGCACCGCCCCTCCGACGCTTTTGGAGGAATCCTCTGGTCGGCGCTTTGCATGGGGGCCGCCGGGCTCTTCCTCTTGGCTTGGACGCGCCCGCCCCCGCCCTCTGCCAAGCTCGGACCGGTGGTCCTGGCGCTGGGCGCCGCACTTTGCGCCGCAGGCCTCGGGGCCGCCTGGTATTTTGCAGGGGTCCCGCTCCAGAAATTTGCCGGGAACCTTCCGCTGGCGGGATTCCTCGCGCTGATCGTGATCCCGGCCTTTGCCTCCTGCCTCTGGCTGGGCTCGGCGCTGGGCTCCGCCGAAGACGTTTAAGGAGGCCGCTAAGTTTCGCAGTCCGGATCCGGGACGTCCTTGTCCCAGTCGGCATCAATGGCCGTGTAGCTCAGGCAGCTGATTTCTTCGAGCGAGGTATTGCCGGCAAGAACCTGTGCCAGGCCCTCCTGGTAAAGCGTGAGGACGCCTTTCTTGAAAGCGTGTTTGCGCATCTCGCTCTGCGGCGCATTGCGGGCGATCAGGTCGGAAAGCACGTTGTCGGAGGGGCACATCTCCATGAGGGCCATGCGCCCGGTATAGCCGGCCTCGCGGCACTCCGGGCAGCCCACCTTCTCAAAGATCACCTGGGTTTCTTCAGGGATCTTCACCAGGTTGGCGTTGAAGGTGGCGCGGATCTCCTCATTGAGCTGGACCGGGCGCTTGCAGTAGGTGCAGAGGCGGCGGACCAGGCGCTGGGCCTGGGAAAGCGCCAGGGAGTCGGCGAGCAGGTAGGGGGCAATCCCCATCGAAATCAACCGGCTCACCGCGCGCAGAGAGTCGTTCGCGTGCAGGGTGGTCAGCACAAGGTGACCGGTCAGCGCCGCGTTGACGGCGGAGTTCGCCGTCTCGAAGTCGCGGCACTCGCCGATGAGGATGACGTCGGGGTCCGCACGCATCAGGCGGCGCAGCCCCTCGCCGAAGTCGATGCCGTTCGTCGGGTCGGTCTGGGTCTGGTTGAGCCCTTCGACCTCGTATTCGATCGGGTCCTCGATCGTCTGGATGTTGATGTTGTCGGCATTGATGCTGTTGAGCAGGGCGTAAAGGGTGGATGTCTTTCCGCTGCCCGTCGGGCCCGTAACGAGGATGAGCCCCTGGTCCCGGCCCATCGCATCCCCAAGGCACGAGATCTGGCGCGGAGAGAGGTTCAACTCGCTGAGCTTGCGGATGCCATCCTGGCGGTCAAGAAACCGGATCGTGATTTTTTGGAGGTCCTTCCGGCAGGGGATGGCCGAGACGCGGCAGTCCACGCGGCGCTTCCCAAGGGTCAGGGAAAACCGTCCGTCCTGGGCATCCTGGCGCCGCTGGCCCATGTTCGAGTAGTTTTTGATGAGGCTGACAAACCGGACGAGCTGCTCCTCCGGGCAGGAGTGGAGGACCTTGAGCTCGCCGTCGATCCGGCCGCGGAAGCGCGCCGTGTTGTAAAATTTCTCGATGTGGAGGTCGCTGGCGCGCCCGGTGATCGCGCGCCAGAGCACCCAGTGGACGACCTGCTCGGGGCTGGCGTTGATGCTGGACGGGTTGATGCGCTGGATCTCCTGCACATCGATGTCCACGATGTTCGCGACATCCGAATACGTGAGCTCCTGCTCGGCCGATGCCGCGTTCGCCCCGACCGACCGGCTGCGGTCCCGGTTGATCGTGGCGATGATCGTCTCCCGCTCCGCCAGCACCGTGCGGAACGCCATCGGATCGTTGCCGCCCGACAACCACTCGTCCTCAAACACAAAATTCTCTTTTTCGGCGGAGAGGATGAAGACCGTCTTGTGGCCGCAGTGGAGCGGGTAGACCGCATGCTTCTCGAGCAGGGCCTCGGGGAAGATGGCCTGCGGCGGGGCGTGCTCGGCGTTAAAGCACGGCTCTCCGGTCGAGAGGTAGCGCAGCGCAAGCCCGTAGTGCGTCGGCAGCGATTTGACCGACATGAGCACGTCCGGGCTGGCGTCGGAGAGCTCGGCTTTCGCCCGGTTGAGCTTGTTGAGGACGTCATCCTCAAAGGGGTAAAACTCCAGAAGCCAGTTGAGCGCGTTGGCCGGGCTGGAGTCCCTCGGGAGCGGGCTGGGCGCGACCAGCGACTTCTGCTCCTCCAGCGGCTGGAGCTCGAGCCGGGCCATGAAGTCGCGCTGGAGGATCGCGTATTTGGTCTGCGGGACGAGCAAGGGGATGATGAGTTCGACCGGGATTTCCCAGAGGGCCGTGCTTGCAGGGTTGTAGTGCGCGCAGAGCAGGAGCGGCCCAAGGGTCCCGAAGGGGATCCAGAACTCCTCATCCTTGCTGCTCATGTGCGGGGCGAGGCGCCGGAAGGCGTTCTCCGCGCGGGTGGAGCTGGTCGTGCGCACGGGGTTGAGCGGGAGGACGCCGAACTTCCTGGCCAGCCACTCCAAGGCCTCATCTGCAGGGATCCCGTTGAGGTGGGCCAGGTGGTGATGGAGGTCGACGGACTCGTCGGGCTCGGTCTCGCACTCGACCCCCCCCTCCTTCAGAATGCCGCAGAGATTCTGCCAGGTTTCCGGGCTCATCAGTTCGTCGAGCGCGGAATCGGTGTGTTCGTCGGGGCCGTCTGGATGGCCCCCATGATCTTCATGAGGTCGAGCCCTGTCCCGTTGCTGCCGGCGGGCCTCATCTCATAGAGGCGGCCGTTCCAGACCGCACGAAAGGTCGTCGTTTCGGCGCTTGCGACAAACGTGGCATTTGGCGGGAGGTAGGGCGACCCCGGGCTGGCCATGCGGACGTCCGGGTTGCGGTAGCGGAGCGAGTCGAAGATCGCCCTCTCGTCATCGCTGCCGCTACTCGTCGCGAGGACCAGCTCCCAGTTCGCCTGGTTAAAGGATTGGACCGCCGCATTGAGAAGGTTCAGGTTTGCCCGGGCCGTTCCCGCTGCAGCCGTTTGGATGTTATTTCCCATGATCGGGATGGCAATGGCGGCAATCACGGCAAGCACAGCAATCACAACCAGAAGCTCCATCAAGGAAAATCCGTTCGGCGGGGAAGGCAATCGGGGCTCGATGGAGGTCATTCCCTGCCGGTTAATACGTGATGGCCACCCCGCGGGCCGTGTTGCTGATGACGGTTTTTGTGGTCATGGGCACGACGCTGGAGGGAAGCGTAAACGAATATCCGGAGGGGACAAATGCCGTGAGGGTCGGCTCTGCGAAGGCGATATAGGGCACGAGGCAGTTGGTGTAGCGGACGGCATCGGTCTTGCCCGACCAGTTGCTCTGGGCAAAATTTGTTCCGCGGGCCTGCACGTAGGAGGCGATGGCGAGGTTGAGGGTGTCCGCGCGGGCGCGGGCCAGGTTGTCCTCGCTGTCCTGCTTGATGCGGACGATGTTGGGAATGGCGAGGAAGGTGATCACGCCGATGATGGCGATCGCGGCGAGGACCTCGACAAGGGAGAAGGCGGCAGAAAAGGATGAGGGGTGAAGGATGAGGGATGAAGTTCGCGAGGGGAGCGGGCGAGCGTCCCGCATCCTGCATTCCGCATTTCGCATTCCATTTTTCATAATCAGTTCCACTCGACGGTGGGGTAATTGGTTGCCGCCCACGCGGTAAACCGGAGGGACATGCCGGCCTTGATCATGGCCTCGCTGCGGATCTGGGTCCCGGTGGAGTTGCTTTTGAGGTGCTGGTAGGTGGAGTCGTGGAGGTAGTTGTTGCTAAGCAGGTCCAGCCACTGTGCGGCAGTGGAGGCTGCGGAGTAATTTGAGCGGGCGGTGGCCAGGGAGTTCGTCCCGCTGGCCTGCTGGGCGATCCAGGCGTTGAGTCCATCCTGGAGGGTGACCTGCTGCTGGTAGGCGACGGTGCGGCGGGCATCCATCGCGGCATTGGAGACGATGGTGAGAACAAGGGAGCTCATCACTCCAATAATGGCAATGACGATCAGAAGTTCGATCAGCGTAAACCCATTCCCCGGCCGCCGGAAACCCCTGCTGCCGGATCGCGAGCAAAACAGGCTGAAGCTTGCCTTCATGGGAATAACCTATCACAGCCTCAGGGAGTGCAAAAGAAAAAATGAGCTCAGCTGCGCGTGATGACGAGTCCGGATGGGGAGAGAGAAAAATCGACGAAGCGGGCCCTTGGGTTGGGCGGATGGACGCGGAGGTGCTCGCGGATGAGCGCTCCTGCCGCCTCGTCCTTCGCGAGGAGGAGCATATACCCTCCCCCTCCGGCGCCGAGCAACTTGGCGGCGGCGGTCCAGTCGCTGACGGAGGCGAGGATGGAGCGGATCTCGGGGGGAGCGGTGCCCGGGTCCAGCGACTGGTTGAGCTCCCAGCTCGTGCGGACCACATCGCAGAGGCGCGTCCAGGATTCGCGCTGGATGGATTGGTAGGCGGCAACAGCATGCTCGCGGATCGAAAACAGGCAGTCCAAGTGGGAGCGCGAGTTCAGGAGCATGCCCCGCACAATTTCCTGGAGAATGGTTTTCGCGACGCGCGTCATCCCGGTGTAGTAAAGCAGTGCAGTGCGGTTTGCGGACTGGGGGCCAAGAAGCCGTTCGGGAAGCCAGCGGACCGTGGGTTTCTGGTCCAGCCCGGGGCCGGTTTCAATCAGCTTGATCCCGTGGTAGATGCCGCCGGCCTGGTCCTGCCATCCGCCGCCGGAGGTGAGCATCTGCTCCAGAGCCATGGTGCGGCGGAAGATTTCCTCACGGTCCCATCCGAGCCCGCCTGCGGATCCAAGGGCGGCCAGCAGGGTAGCCGAGAGGATGCTGCTGGTGCCCAGCCCCGATCCCTTCGGGGTCGCCGCCAGCAGAGAGACCTCCAGGCCCCCACCGAAGCCATCGAGCAGATCCGCCAGCGTGCCGGGAGAGTCCGGATGAAAGCGGGGGTGAAATCCTGCAAGGCAGAAGGCGGCTTTTGCCAGTGAAAACTCGGCACGGACATCTGAGAATCCGTCCAGGTCTGCAAAAGAGCGGATCGTTGTCTGGGCTCCGAGGTCGATGGATTTGATGACGATCTGGCGTTCGGGGGAAACCCTCACAAAGACCTGGATGGGAGCCTGCCCGTTGAGGTCGACGCCGAGGTTCACAACCGCCCCTCCATGCTTGAGGCAGAAGGGCGGCGTGTCGCTCCACCCCCCGGCAAGGTCGAGGCGGATCGGGGATCGCGCCCAGAGGATCTGGTCCTCGATCAGCGTGGAGCGCGGGGCCACAGGCGGGCACAACCCGATCACCTTCTCTGCCAGAGCGGAAAAAGCGGCCTTTTCCTGGGCGTCGCCGTCGCGGCCTCTTGCGCGGAGGACAGCGCCGGAAAACGCCAGCTCATGCATGCGGTCGAGAGTATTTCCAGCGGCGGAGGAGGGATCCGGCGCGGGGGCCGGCCCGGCGGCGTAGATGGCGGCGGTGTTGGCGAGGTCCATCCGGAAAAACGGATTGCTTGCGCGGTGTTCCCAGAGGCTGGAGGCGGCGTGGGACGCATGCGCCCGGCGCTGGCGGAAAAGGCGTTCGAGGTTGACCTCGTCTCCCAATTCCCGGGCGCTGAGGCGCCGGGAGGAAATCCAGCGCCGAACGTTTGCGGGATCCGGCTGCGGCGAGCAGGCCAGCAACCAGGCGATCCAGTCGGAGCCCGGCCCCTCGACCACCGCGAAAAGCGGAGCCTCCTGGATGTCGCAATCCGGGGAGATGCCGGCCTCCTGGAGGGAGATCCCCCGGGCCTCAAACCAACTGGTGGCCGGGCGCCCGATCCAAACGGCCTCCCGGACCGGCCCGGAAAACGGGTCATCAAACCCGTAGGGGCGGATCGCGAACCCTGTTGGGCCGATGGGCACGCAATCCAAACACTCCCCGGCGCTCAGCGGAAACGCCCAGTCGCCCTCGGGCAGCCCGGTGAGAGCGTTGTCCTGAGCCGGCAGAAAGTCCGGGGGAAGCGAGCAGTTCTCGATCCAGAGCATGCGGTGCTTGGGGGAACGCGCGCGGAAAGCAAACCGCGAGTTCAGGACATACATATCGGGGTGCGGCTTCCGCCAGAGCCCGTCCTCGGGGGCTTTTCCTGTGGGAAGATTTTGCAGCGCCGAGAGGGACTCGATCATCTGCCGGGTCGTTCCAAAATGGTGAAACTCCGCATCGGGCAGCGGGACAACGGCGACGCTCAGCCCGCTGATCTCTGGATTCGGGACCTCCGGGGAGGCTCCCAGCGAGGGCCCCAGCCCGGCGTAGAGCTCGTAGGCGGAGGCGCTCCCGCCGGAAAACCCCCCGCCCGTCCACCCGCAGCGCGCCATCAGCACACCAACCGCCTCCCGGCTCATCAGCCAAAGGCCCGTGTCCACAAAATAGGTGTGCGTCGCCGCAAGGCTCCGGATTTTTTCCGGCGGCGGCTTTTGGAGAAAAAAGGCGACTTTTCCCGGGGACTCCCTCGGGGAAAAAAACACGCCGAAGTGCGAGGCCACCTCGGGGCTGACGGACATCCCGAATCCGACCAGGTCCGCAGGGGGCACGGTTGGAAGGACGGAGGGGAGCTTGAGGAAGACATCTCCGCTGGCCACCAGGATGCGCGAGGCGCCCGGGGCCTGCGAGAGGATCCGGGCGTAGTCGTCTGCCTGCAGGTCGAGAAGCGTCTGGTCCATGCGCTGGCCGTAAGACCATCGCATGACGGGCACGGGCATGAGGACCTTGCCGCAGGGCGCGTAGGCTGGCAGGCGGCGGCTCTGGCCGCCGGCCAAAAGAACGAGCCTCTGCGCGGCGCTGAGCCAGTCTTCAAAAGGCAAGTCCTGAGCGCTCCACGCATTGGCCAAGAGCTGGGCAACCCCGCCGCCGGAACCAAGCTTTCGGCCCGGCGGGTCGCAGGAGACCACCCACGGCCGCGGGGTCCCGGGAAAAACTTTCTCAAAGGCCTTCGACATCGCGGGAGGAAGGGACAGAAGAAATTCCTGAGGCGCTGGCATGGGAGGAAGCTTACCAATTCTTGATGCGCGGGCACGAAGAAATGATATGCTCATTGCAATGAATCCCAACAACAGCCTGATCGGGGCCCTGATGGTCGCGGCGATCTCCTCCCTCCTGTTGGGAGGGTGCCGGAATGCCGACGGGCGCTTCCGCCCGCCGGACCCGATCGGCTATGCGATCTTTGAAGCCTTGGACCGGGGGCCCCGGGAGGCAGGTGCGCCGGGAAACCCGGACTCCGACTTCATCGGGGACCCGAGCAACCTGGCGGTGCGCGGGCACCCGCCCTCGCCCGACTCGATCTGGGTGGACGGCACATGGGGCACATCCAACGGCCGGAGGGTTTGGATTCCTGCCCACTGGCAGTGAGGCAATCGGTCGTTGGCGGCCTGGCAGCGCGGTGCTAGTATGGTTCGATGATGCAGCCTCCACCCGTGACGAAATACCGTCCGTTCCCGACCGTCCACCTGCCCGAAAGGCAGTGGCCAAGCCGGACGATCCAGCACGCACCGATCTGGTGCAGTGTGGACCTGCGGGACGGCAACCAGGCCCTCGCCCAGCCAATGAGCGTCGGCGAGAAGCTCGAGTATTTCGCCATGCTGGTGGGGATCGGGTTCAAGGAAATCGAGATCGGATTCCCCTCGGCCTCCCAGACGGAATTCGATTTTTGCCGCAGGCTGATCGATGGAGGCCTGATTCCGGGGGATGTCACGATCCAGATCCTCTGCCAGTGCCGGGAGGACCTGATCCTGCGCTCGCTCGAGGCCCTGCGCGGTGCAAGGAAAAGCATCTTCCACCTCTACAACTCCACGTCTCCCAAGCAGCGCGAGTATGTCTTCGGGGCGACGCGCGCGCAGGTGGTGCGGATCGCCACCGACGCAGTGGAATTCCTCAAGGAGCGGATGCAGCCGCTCGTGGCGGACGGCTCCACGGTTCGCCTGGAGTATTCCCCGGAGAGCTTCACCAGCACGGAGCTCGATTTCTCGCTCGAGATCTGCGAGGCCGTGACCTCGGTCTGGCAACCCACGGCCGACAACAAGATCATCATCAACCTGCCGGCAACCGTGGAATACGCCACGCCGAACGTCCATGCGGACCAGATCGAGTGGATGTCCACGCACCTCACGCGGCGCGGCATGACGACGCTCTCCCTGCACACCCACAACGACCGCGGTACCGGGATTGCGGCCAGCGAGCTGGCCCTTCTGGCCGGAGCGGACCGCGTGGAGGGGACGCTCTTTGGCCTGGGCGAGCGCACGGGCAACCTCGATATCGCAACCGCCGCCCTGAACCTCTACCTTCAGGGCGTCCACCCCGGGCTCGATTTCAGCGACATCAACGGCCTCCGCGACGTCTATGAGCGCTGCACCCGCATGGAAATCCCCCCGCGCCACCCCTATGCCGGCGACCTGGCCTTCACGGCGTTCAGCGGATCCCACCAGGACGCCATCAAAAAATCCTGGGAGCGCCAGTCCCCGGACAAGCCCTGGGACGTGCTCTACATCCCGATCGATCCGGCAGACATCGGCCGCAGCTACAAGGCGATCATCCGCATCAACTCGCAGTCCGGCAAGGGCGGCGTGGCCTACCTGCTCGAAAAGGATTTTGGTTACCAGCTCCCCAAGGCCCTCCAGAAGGAGATCGGGCAGATCATCAATGCGATCTCCGACGAGAAGGGCACCGAGCTCAGCCCGCAGGACATCCACGACGTCTTTGTCCGGACCTATGTCGGACGCGACAAGCCCGTGGCCCTGCTGGAATTCTGCACCGTGGAGAGGTCAAGCTCGGTCACCTGCCAAACGCGCCTTCTCAAGGAGGGAGGCCAGCTGGCTCTCACGGGCACGGGCAACGGCCCGATCGATGCCTTCGTCCAGGCGCTCCGCACGACGGAGCTGCCCCGGTTCGAGGTGCTCAGCTACTCCGAGCATTCGCTGGGGGCCGGCGCAGGGGCCCGCGCCGTCAGCTACCTCCAAATCAAAATGCCCGGCGGCAAGGACTACTTCGGCGTTGGAAGCGACACCAACATCGAGCTGGCCTCCATCAAGGCCGTCGTCAGCGCCCTCAACCGCGGGATGGAAGCCGCTGGGCAGGCGGCCACGTGATGCGCTCAGGCCTCCAGGAGGGCCTCGGACCGGCCGGATAAGGGCGCCCCTGACTCCACCCCGGCGGCACATCCGATCTTCTGGAGGATGCGCGGCAGATTCGTGTGCGCCGCGATCAGCTGCTGGATGCGATCAATTTTTTGGAGGTCCCCGGGCAGGGTTTTGACCGTCATCGAGTGGATTCTCTGCGCGATCGTGTAGCTGTCCATCGGGGAGAGGATCACCGGAAGGGGGGTCTGGCCGAGCATCTCGAGCAGGCGCCCGTGGGGGCGCAGCCCGTCGGAGAGCACGAGGCCGGTCAGCGGCCCGCCGCCGGCCTCCATCGAACGGGAAAGGGCCGCAAGAACAACGTCCTCCCGGTCCCCGGGGACAACGAGCAGGGTGCCCTCCCTGACCCCGGCAAACAGGTTGGCCGAGCTCACCGCCCCGATGATAACCTGCTGGCTCCTCTTGCCATCGTGCCGGGCGTTGTGCAGAAAGTTCCCGCGGACGTGCTCGCAGATCTGCCGGAGCGTCGGCTCGGCGAGCATCGTCTCCATCGGAACGACCCCGAGCAGCTCGATGCCGATCCGCTCGAGCCCCCGCCCTGCAAAATCGGCCACCGCATCCATCTTCTCCGGAAGCACCTTGTTCAGGATCACCCCGATCACCTCCACCTCCTCCCGGTCGAAGAGCGCTTTGTTGAGCGCCGCCTCGTCAATGGGCCGGCCAATCCCGCCCGGCGCCACCAGGATCACCTTGCTCTCCAGCAACCGCGCCACCCTCGCGTTGGAAAGGTCGAAGGTCGAGCCGACCCCCGCGTGCCCGGTCCCCTCAATGATCGCAAAATCCTTCTCCCAGCAGGCCCGGTCGAAGGAGTGCCTGATCCGCCGGACAAGGTGATCATGGTTCGCGTGGTTGATGTAGCGCCGGGTGAAGTCGGGCTCCACCGCAATCGGGCTCATGTCCTCAATCGGAACCTCCGTGCCGAAGGTGTGGCGGATCAGGACGCTGTCCTCGTCAATCCGCTTGCCTTCGACCTCGGTGAATCTTTGGCCGACGGGCTTGATGAATCCGATGCGCCGGAACCGCTCGCGCAGGGTGGCGTAGAGGCCGATGGAGGCGGTTGTCTTGCCGGCATTTTGCTCGGTGGCCGCGATGAAGAGGCGGGGGGTGACCGTGTTCACTGTCCGATCGCTATTCGCCCTGCCCGGGGTAGAGCTTCCGGTATTCGATGGCCTGAAGGCCCGCCAGAGCCGCCATGCTCACGATCTCCTCGACCTGGGCGCCCCGCGAAAGGTCCGCCGCCGGTCGCGAGAGGCCCAGGATCAGCTGCCCATACGTCCGCGCCGCCCCCAGGTAGTGCACCAGCTTCATCGAAATGTTTCCGCTGTTCAGATCCGGAAAAACCAGGACGTTCGCCCGGCCGCCGACCAGCGACGGGCCCATCTTCTTTTCGCTGATGGCCGGATCCAGCGCCGCATCGGCCTGCATCTCGCCGTCGATGGCGATCTCCGCACCAATTTTAGAAACGAGCTGGCGGGCGATCTCGGTGGCGCCAGCGACCTTTTCCGCCGATGCCGTGCGGGCGCTTCCCTTGGTTGAAAAGCTCAGGAGGGCCACCCTCGGGCGACGGCCAAAAACCTGCCGGGCCAGCAGCCCGGTCTGAACCGCAATCGAAGCCAGCTGCTGCATCGTCGGATCCGGCACAACCCCCGTGTCCGCAAAAAACATCACCCCGTCATCGCCGAATTCCTTTTTCTCCAGCTCGACAACCGTGCACCCCGAGACGACCTCGGCGTGAGGCAGCGGCTTGATCAGCAGGAGCAAGGGGCGAAGGAGCACGCCCCCATAGGAGCTCACCCCGCCAACCAGGGCGTCCGCCAGCCCATATTGCACCATCATCGCCGCGAAATAGTTGTGGTTGGTCATTACCGCCCGGCTGTCCTTCAACCCGGCATTCCGGTAGCGCTCGATCCGCTCGAGCCGCTGGCAGAACGCGGGCAGCTCGGAGGATGTCTCCGGGTGAATGATCGCCACGTGGTCGAGGCTCACCCCCTCCGCCAGCGCCACCCGCTCAATCACGTCCTTTTTCCCCAACAGGATGGGCACGCCAAGGTCCCGCTCGTAAAACGATTGCGCCGCACGCAGAACCCGCGCATCGTCTCCATCTGGAAACACGATGCGCTTGGGATGGCGCCTCAGCTTCTCAAAAACTGAATTGATAAAACTCATGACCGTCGATGACAGGCTGGAGAAGAATCCGCCGGGAGACAAGGAGAACCTGATCGTTCTTTCCGCCCGATCCCGCCGCATCACGTTTCCACGACGCCCGCTCATCATGGGCATCCTCAACATCAATGATGACTCGTTCTCGGGCGACGGCCGCCTCGATCCGGGGTGGGCTCTGAGCCGCGCCGCGGAGCTCGTGCGCTCGGGGGCCGACATCGTCGATGTCGGCGGCGAAAGCGCGCGAACCAACCGTGCGGCGGTGCCGGAGGACGCCGAGTGGGACCGCATCGCGCCGGTGCTCGCAGGCTTTTCCAGCGCGCTTGCCCTGGCCTCCCCCCGGGATGCCGCCCAGGTCTTCCCTCCCCTTCTCTCCGTCAATACATGGCGGACATCCGTCGCCCGGCGCGCGTTGGACTCCGGCTGCGATCTCCTGAACGACCTGAGCGCCCTCCCGGACGATTCCCACGCAAGGCTCTGCGCAGCCAGCGGTGCGGCGCTCCTCATCATGCACTCCCGGGGGCAGCCGAAGATCCCCCACACGCACATCGCCTATTCCGACATCCTCGCCGAGTTGGAGGAATTTTTCCGGTCACGGCTCCTTCGCGCCGGGGCTGCCGGCGTTGCGCGCGAGCAGCTGATCCTGGATCCCGGCATCGACTTCGCCAAGCAGGCCGGCGACAACCTCCGCATCTACCGGGAGCTCGACCGCCTTCACGTCTTCCGCCGGCCCATCCTCCTCCCGGTCTCACGAAAGGGAACGATCGGCCGGGTCCTCTCCATCCCGGATCCTGCGATGCGCGACCCCGGCACGGTCGCGTGCCTCGTTGCAGGGGCCCTCAGGGGCGCCAGCCTGTTCCGCGTTCATAACGTGGAAGCCGCCTGGCATGCCCTCCGCTCCCTCGAACTCCTCGACCCCGCCACGCCCCCCTCCCCCTCCGCTTGAGTCCCTTCCGAATCACCCTCCTGCACCGCGCCTCGCTCGCCTCCCGACTCCTGCTTGGCGGCATCTTCCTTTATGCCGGCCTCATCAAAGCCGGTGCCAGCGAGGAATTTGCTGTCGCCCTGGCCCCGTTCACCATCCTTCCCGGGTGGGGGGCTGCCGCCCTCGCGCGCTTCCTCCCCTGGGTCGAAATCGCCGCCGGAGCACTGATCCTCACCCCGCGCGCCCACCGCGCCGGTTCGCTCCTCATCCTGACCCTCTGCCTCCTTTTCGCCGCGGCTCTCCTCTGGGCCCTCGCCAACGGGATCGTCGTCAGCTGCGGCTGCTTCGGAGGCGACGCCCCGCCCTCCGCAACGGCCATGCTCGCCGCCGCCCTCCGCGATCTCGCCCTCGCCACCCTCGCCCTCTTCACGCTCACCGCCCCGGGCCGGGCCCGCGCCAGGACGCCCCCATAAAAAAAATGCCCGGCATCCTGTTTCCAAGATGCCGGGCAAAAAACTGGCAACGACCTACTCTCGCACAACCTAGAGATGCACTACCATCGGCTCAGCAGCGTTTCACTTCCGTGTTCGGAATGGGAACGGGTGGGTCCACTGCGCAAGATCACCAGATTCCGGAATGCCGAACGTGGAGCGCGGAATCCCTTCCGCATGTTCCACAGAGTGCCCTCCGTGTATCTGACGACCGCCATTGTTTATTCAAAGATCCGCCTCGCGCACTCCGTCCCGCCATTCCGCGTTCCGAAATCCGCAATCCACAGGTTCTCTGACATTCGCATACCAGGGGAAAAATCACAACACCACAGCAACAAAGACTGTAAGATGGAGAAAAAAGCCGAACGAGCATTAGTATCGCTAAGCTGAACACATTACTGCGCTTATACCCGCGACCTATCAACGTGGTGGTCTTCCACGGCTCTTCAGGGAGATTTCATCTTGGGAGAGGCTTGGCGCTTAGATGCTTTCAGCGCTTATCCTTTCCAAACATAGCTGCCCAGCGGTGCTCCTGACGGAACAACTGGATCACCAGAGGTTTGTCAATCC
>Ga0247844_1005038_pt1 | contig 17195 bp, 12 predicted proteins | sample LaCtaG_FD_192421 | JGI IMG/M metagenome (GOLD analysis project Ga0247844, IMG submission 192421) | Freshwater microbial communities from meromictic Lake La Cruz, Castile-La Mancha, Spain - LaCruzMarch201714.5m_1 | ecosystem: Environmental > Aquatic > Freshwater > Lake | place: Spain: Castile-La... | reverse complement strand
TGTCGTGGAGAAGCGGGTTGGTTCACACTCCATCCGTCTCTATAATCCGGCGCGAACGGTCGCGGACTGCTTTCGATACCGGAATAAAATCGGTCTCGATGTCGCGGTGGAGGCGCTGCGCGAATGTGTCCGAAAGCGGCGCTCCAAAATGGATGAAATCTGGAAATACGCGAAGCTCTGCCGCGTGGCGAATATCATGAGGCCTTACCTGGAGGTGATTGCTGGATGAGCGCGAAGAACATGGCCGCTTCGGTCGCAACACGACTCCTTAATCGCGCACGGGCACGGAATGAGGATTATCAGTTCCTGCTGACACGCTATGCGTTGGAGCGTCTCATGTGGCGGCTGGCGCAGTCCCGATACTCGGATGCCTTTGTCCTGAAAGGCGCCATGGTATTTCTGGTGTGGACGGGTGAAGTCTATCGCCCGACCAAGGATCTCGACCTGCTCGCCCAATCCACGCAGACAGCGGAGCACCTGAGAGCCGTGTTTGCGGAGATATGCAACATTGAGGTTGAAGATGACGGTCTGGTGTTCGTTGCCGACAGCATCGAGGCCGGACAAATCCGCGACGACCAAGCCTACGGAGGCGTCCGCCTGACGATGCGCTCACTCCTTGGCAAGATGCGCATCCCGGTTCAAATCGACGTCGGATTCGGCGATGCCGTCACTCCCGCTGCGGATAAATCCGTGTTTCCGGTGCTTCTGGAGCATTCCAGCGCACCCCTCCTGCGTGTTTATCCGAAGGAAGCATCCATCGCTGAAAAGCTTGATGCAGTGGTGTCCTTGGGAATGGCAAACAGCCGGATGAAGGACTACTACGACATCTCCATCCTGCTTGGATCATTCGCGTTTGATGGCAAGGCCATGTCGTCCGCGATCCGGGCGACTTTCACTCGTCGGGGCACGGAGTTTCCGGCTGAGACGCCACTGGGATTGTCGGATGAGTTCGCACTCGATCCCACCAAAGTTACGCAGTGGAAGGCATTCCGAAGCAAGGGAGGATTCAAGTCGCCGCCACCCGAACTGCCGGAGATTGTAAGCATGGTTCGTGGCTTTCTTCTTCCACCGCTCATGGCGGCCGCGACGGGAAAATCTTTTGCAGCCTCATGGCTGCCTGGCGGTCCGTGGAAGGACGTTTAAGGTCTGCTTTCAACAGGCGGGGCCACGGGTGAATCGCTCCAAGGTCTGGTCGATGGCCGACTTGCGGTAACGGAGCGCCTTGCCGATGCGGATGTAGGGGATCATGCCCGACACCCGCCAGTTGTAGAGTTGGCGGACCTTGATGCGGAGGTAGGCGGCGGCTTCTTTCTCGGTGAGCAGACCGTCGGAGATTGCGGCCACACCCCGTCCGCCATCCGAGAGTGCGCCTCCGGCGATTGTCTTGAAGGAGGCTTGCGCCTCGGGCTGGATTGCGGCTGATTGCGTGTTCATGCCGGGAGCCGCATGTCAAACGCCGCCCCCGGATCATCGGGCCGGTCATGCTACCGCGCTGATTGGCACCACGTTCTCGGGTGCGGCTGGCATCACGCCGAACCATGCGGCCGCCTGGCTCTTCGTCACGACCTTCCGGTAGTTGTTGAAGATTTTCTGCGGCGAGTTGCCCATTTCGAGGCTGACCTTCGCCGCATCCTGAACCTCCGCCATTCGGTAGCTGGCATAGGAATGGCGCAGAGCATTGTGTTTCCAGACGAACGGCGCCGCCTCTGGATCGGCCTCCTGCCGCCGGGTGGTGACCTTTTTCGCAACGCTCTTGAACGCCTCGGCAAGACAAACCGGCAGGCTGTAGCGGAGGACAGGGCCGTGCGGTTTCTTATGCGGCTCCAGCCATGCCCGAAGAGCGGGCAGGATCGGAGCCAGTCGGCGGGAAGCGGTCTTGGTCTGGTCGCAGCCCAAGTCGATCACGTCCTCCTCCCAGTTGAAGTCCTCCCAGTTGAGACGGAGGATCTCGGCCGAGCGGACACCGGCAAACGCCCCGATGGCGACCGCGACGGCGGCTTGTCCCTCGGCCACCGCCAGCATTTCGGCCAGTTCGGACGGTGTGAACACCTGGATGGCACCGCCCCGAACTTTCGGGCGTTCGACATCCACCACCTCGTGCGCCCGGTCTTTGGGCAGGTATCCGCGCTTGCGGGCGTAGGTGAACATCGTGCTGATCAGCGTCCGGTAGTTGTTCCGGGTTCGCGCCCCAACGCCCAGCGACCGGAGCCAGTCCTCGATGTCCCGGGTGCGGATGTGGGTGATGCCGATGTTGAAGGCGGCGGCGAACCGTTTGAGCCGCCAATGGGTATCGGTCACGTAGCGGTCGCTCAGGTTGTCCTGTCGCTTGGAGGCGATGAACTCTTCGAGCACCTCGGGCACCGTGCGTTGCAACTCGGACCGGATCGAGTTGCGGACGTAGAAGTCCGCTGCCTCAAGAATCGTCGCGGCCCCGGCCAACCGGGCGTGTGCGGCGGCATATTCCTGCGCGATCATGTGGAGCGGGATGCCGAGATGACCGGCGACGCGCATGGCCTCGCGGAACATCTGCGCCTCGGCGACCGAGACCGACGGGGAGTCAACCTGGCCGGCGGCGAGGGCCTCTGCGGTGTCCTTGGCGAACTTCTTGGCTGCGGCCAGTTCGAAGAACATCTTCCGTTCGGGCTTCTCGCCCACACGCCAATAGACGACGTAGGAAGTCTTGCCACGGTTGAGGTTTTCGTAGATGCGGACGGTGACGGAGCCTGCTTTGACGGTGCGTGTGCGGAACTCTTTCCGCGGGGCCTTTTTTCCTGCCGAAGCTGCATGGTTTTTCATGCAACGTTCATGCAAGTCAACCTCTTCGACGTAAGTCGTTGATGCTGAACGCGACCCTAACGGGATTCGAACCCGTGTTACCGCCGTGAAAGGGCAGTGTCCTAACCGCTGGACGATAGGGTCGTAGCGATCGTGATATTCTGACGGGTTGACGGGGGATGCGCAAGGTTAAAACGGGAAAAATTTCCCGATTGACCAACGTTTCGATCCGCGTCACGGTGCCCATCTCGCTTTCGTTGGGGGGTTAGCTCAGTTGGTAGAGCGCGTCGTTCGCAATGACGAGGTCAGGGGTTCGACCCCCCTACCCTCCACCATCTTTTCAATGTACGATCCGAACCGGGGTTCCGGGCGGGGCGTGGGCAAAAAACTTTTCTGCGGCGCCCTGCGGGAGGCGGATGCATCCGTGGGAGGCGGCGTAGCCGGGGAGGTAGCCGGCGTGCATGCCGACGGCGCCGGTGACGCGCATAAAGTACGGCATGGGGGCCCCGCGGAACTTTGTCCCGGGCGGGCGCTTATCCTTGTTGATGCCGACATTTCTGACCACGACGTCGCCGTTGGAGTCGACGTAATCGCCGTAGAGGTTCGAGATGTGGTCGGCATTTTTTTGGGTCACGGAAAATGATCCTGTTGGGGTGCTGTAGCCTTCGCGGCCAGTCGAGACAGGAGCGGTTCCGACCTCGACGCCGCCTTTGTAGAAGTAGGCAGTCTGGTTGCTGAGGTCGATCACGATGGAAGGACTGCCCGGGACGCCGTCCCCGGACCACGACCAGGGGGGCTGAGCCGGAGGCGAGGCTTCGGCCTTCTTCTTTTTTCCGCCCGGCGCGTTGTAGTAGAGGATCTCGCCGTTCGGCCCGAGGTAGGCGGTGGCGTAGTTGGTGGACGAGTCCGGCCCGTCGTTCGAGGCGCACGAGCAGAGGAGGAGGCCGAGGAGCAGGGTGGCGAAGGCGCTTTTGCGGCCCGTGAAGGGGGCTGCATGGTCAGGGATGGCAGCCGGTTCGGTGGGATGCATCTGGCTCATGGATGGAAAAAAACTCAGGGCTCCGGCGGCTTGTCGGCAGGCGGTTTTTCAGCGGGCGGCGTGGGAGCTTCCTCTTTGCGTCCGGCAAAAAATCGTTCGACGACGTAGAAGCAGGCCGGGATGAGGAAAATGGAGAGCAGGGTGGCGGCGAGCATCCCGCCGATGACGGTGGTGCCGAGGACCCGTCGGGAGACGGCCCCCGAGCCGGACGCGATCGCGAGCGGGACGGTGCCGAGGATGAACGCAAACGCGGTCATGAGGATCGGGCGGAGTCGGAGCTTGGCCCCGGCGAGGGCGGCCTCCATCGCGGTCGATCCCTTCTCGTATTCATCCTTGGCAAACTCGACGATGAGGATCGCATTTTTCGCGGAAAGCCCGATGAGCATGACGAGCCCGATCTGGGCGTAGAGGTTGTCCTGCATCCCGCGGATTGTGAGGCCGGCGAACGCGCCGAAGACGGCGATCGGGGTGGTGAGAAGGACGCTGAACGGCAGCGACCAACTCTCGTATTGGGCGGCCAGGATGAGGAAGACGAAGAGGAGCGAGAGGCCGAAGATGGCGGCCGGAGGGACCCCCTGGGCGGCCTGCTGCTCCTGGTAGGACATCCCGAAATAGTCGTACCCCATGCCCTGAGGCATGTTCTGGGCGAAGACCTCCTCGAGCGCGCGCATCGCCTGGGCGGTCGAGTAGCCAGGCGAGACGGAGGCGTTGATCTGCGAGCAGCGGAACATGTTGTAACGCATGGTAAACTCCGGGCCGAACGACTTCTTCTCGCGGATGAACGAGTTGACCGGCACCGCCTGCCCCTTGTCGTTGGTGACGTAGAAGAGGCCGAGGTTGCTGATGTCGGTGCGGAACTCGCCCTCGGCCTGGATGTAGACCTGCCACTGGAGGCCGAACCGGTTGAAGTAGTTCACGAAGTAGCCGCCGAGGAACGTTTGGATCGTCTGGTAGGCATCGGCGAGGCTGACCCCCTGGATCATCGCCTGGGCCTCGTCCACATCGAGGAAGATCTGGGGGACGTCCCAGAGCGCGGTCGTAAAGAGCCCGGTGAGCTCCGGGCGCTCCTTCGCCTTCGTCATGAAGAGCTCGGTGTTTTTGGCGAGGAACTCGACATCTTTGCCCATCCGGTCCTCGAGCATAAACGTGACCCCGCCGGCAGTTCCGATGCCGGGGATCGCGGGGGGAGGGAAGGCAAACGCGGCGGTGGGTTTCGAGAGCTGGACGAACTCTTTGTTGATCGTCGCCTGGAGGGCATCGATCTGGAGCTCGGGGGTCGTGCGCTTCGACCACTCGTCCATGGCGATGAAGAAAAATCCAGTATACGTGCTCTGGACGGTGCTGAGCAGGTTGAATCCGATGATCGAGGTGACATGTTCGACCCCTGGGATCTTCTCCAGGATCTTCTCCACCTCGCCGGAGACGGCGGCAGTTTGCTGCAGCGAGGAGGCGCGCGGCAGCTGGATGACTCCAAACAGGTAGCCCTGATCCTCCTCGGGGATGAATCCGGTTGGCATCCGGGCACCCAGGCCAAACCCGGCCAGCGCCAGGAGGGCGAGCAGGAAGAGACTGATCACAAACTTGCGCATGAGCGCGCGGCAGATCCCGACATAGCCGTCGGTCGCCCGCCCAAACAGGTTATTAAACCCGCGGAAGAACGCCCCGAGCGGACCCCTCGCCTCCTTTTTTGGGCGCAGGAGAAGCGCGCCGAGCGCCGGGCTGAGCGACAGCGCGTTGAAGGCAGAGATGAGCACGGAGACCGCCATGGTCACGGCAAACTGCTGGTACATCGCGCCCGTGATGCCCGGGATAAATACCGTCGGGATGAACACCGCTGCCAGGATGAGCGCGATCGCCACGACGGGGCCGGAGACCTGGGCCATCGCTTTGAAGGCGGCGTCCTTCGGTGAAAGCCCGGCCTCGATATGGTGCTCGATCGCCTCCACCACGACGATCGCATCATCGACGACGAGCCCGATCGCGAGCACAAGCCCGAAGAGCGAGAGCGTGTTGATCGAAAACCCGAGGATCGGGAAGAGCGCAAACGTGCCGATGAGCGAGACCGGAACGGCGATGAGCGGGATGAGCGTCGCGCGCCAGCCCTGCAGAAAGATGAAGACGACGATGATGACGAGGATCATCGCCTCGAAGAGCGTCTGCACGATCTCCTTCATACCCTCGGTGATCGCGAGCGTGGTATCGAGGGCGACCTCGTACTGGAAGTCCTCCGGGAACTGCTTGGCCTGCTGCTCGAAGAGCGCCCGGACCTGCTTCATGGTATCCACCGCATTCGAGCCGGGGAGCTGGTATACGCAGACGATGGCGGCATTCTGCCCGTTGAAGCGCCCCTGGAGGTTGTAGATCTGGCCGCCCAGGTCCACGCGGGCGACATCCTTCACCCGCACGATCGACCCGTCCTCGTTTGCCCGGATCACGATGTTTGCAAAATCCTCCGGGGTGACGAGGCGGCCGGTGGTATTGACGGTGAACGTGAAGACCTGCCCGGGCGGGACCGGCTCGCCGCCGATCTGGCCGGCCGGGTTCACGTTGTTCTGGGCGTTCACCGCGTTGATCACCTCGGGCACGGTGATGTTGAGCGTGGCGAGGCGGTCCGGCTGGACCCAGATCCGCATCGCGTATTCCCCGGCCCCGAAGATGCTCACGCTGCCGACCCCGTTCACGCGGGTGAGCGGGTCGTTGATATTGATATACGCGTAGTTTGCCAGGAACGTCGGATCGTAGGTTCCCTTCGGCGAGTAGAGAGCGAAGACCCCGAGCGGAGACGAGAGTGCCTGCTCGACGGTGAGGCCGAAGTTCCGGACATCCGAGGGAAGCTGCGAGGAGGCCTGGGTCTGCCGCATCTGCGCGAGGATCTGGTCGGTGGTGGGAACCGTGTCGGTTCCGAAGATGACGTTGAGCGTCATCATGCCGTTGTTGGCATTGATCGAGTACATGTAATCCATGCCCTCGACTCCGCTCATCTGCTGCTCGATCGGGGTGGCCACCGACTGCTCGACGGTGAGCGCGTCCGCCCCGACGTAGGTCGTCTGCACCTGGATCTGGGGGGGGACGATATTCGGGAACTGCGAGACCGGCAGCCCGGCCATCGAAACGATGCCGACGATGACGGTGATGATCGCGATCACCATCGCCACGATCGGGCGGCGGATAAAAAAGTTCGACATAGGTTATTTGGCGGGGACCGGGGTCGGGGCCTCGTAAGGTTTGGCGATGACCTTCACGCCGGGCCGGGCCTTTTCGATGCCTCCGACGATCACCTTATCGCCGGCTTTGACCGCCCCCTTCACGACCTGGAGCTGGCCCTGAACCGGCCCGAGCACGATTGGGGTCGGCTTCACGGTGCTGTCGGGCTGGAGGATTCCGACAAAGTAGTTGCCCTGGAGCTCGACCGTGGCCGCCTGCGGGACTAGGATCGCGCCGTCGAGCTTTTGGACGGGAGCGGTCACGCGTCCAAAGAGCCCCGGTCGGAGGACGCTGCCGGGGTTCGGGAAAAGGGCGGTGATCTGGATCGTTCCGGTCGTGGTGCTGACCTGGCGGTTGACAAAATCGAACTTCCCCTTGTGGACGTAAACGGATCCATCGGCGAGGGAGAGGTCGATTTTTGCCTCGCGCGCTTCCACCGCCCCGGCTTGGAGCTCGGCGAGAAGAGGGGCGGCTTGGAGGTACTCGGCTTCGGTGATCGAAAAATTCATCTTCATCGGGTCCACCTGGGAGATCTGGGTGAGGGTCGAGGTTTTTCCGCCCGGTCCGACGAGGTCGCCGATCTGGGCCTGGGCGACGCCGACGATCCCATCGAACGGCGCGGAGATCGTGCAGTAGTCGAGGTTCACCTGGGCGGCCTGCATCTGGGCCTGCGTGGCGGCCGCAGCGGCCAGGGAGGCCTGGGTGTCCTGGTACGACGTGTCGTACTCCTGCTGGCTGATGACCTTGGTTTTGTAGAGCTGGGCCTGGCGCTCGAGCGTGATCTGCGCCAGCTGGGCCTGGGCGACCGAGCGCGCGTAGTTCGCCTGCGCTTGGGCGAGGGCGGCCTGGAACGGCCTCGGGTCTATCGTGAAAAGAAGCTCCCCCTTTTTCACCGCGGAGCCCTCCTTATAGTTTTGGGTGAGGAGGTAGCCCGTCACCTGCGCCTGGATGTCCGCATTTTGGAACCCGTCGAGCAGGCCGACCCACTGGCCCGTGGCGACGACGTCCTGCTGGATCGCCTGGGTAAAGGTCACAAAGACCGGCGGAACGGCCGGCTTCGGTTTTTCGCAAGCGGCAAGAAAGATGACGGGAATCAACAAAACGACCCGGGTGAGATGGCAACTCATGTGCGCAGTCGGTATCAGCTTTCCTGGCAGGATGAAAGGCGGAAATCACTTGACCGGGCAAGTCACGCGAAGAATATTGAGAAATCACATGTGTCGGGAAGGCTGCCTCCGCGAGGCCGCTCGAGCCGGCTGGGGATCTGGGGAACAGGGCATGTGCGGCGGTTGAGCAAACATGGCAACGGAACTTTCATTTTTTATTCCAGTGGGTGCGCAGCATCGCGCTGAGCGCATTGCCTTTGCCTGCAAAAACGAGCTGGGCATTGAGATCACCGCGTTTATCGGCGGTCAGGCGCTCAACGACGTGGAAGCCCGCGCGCAACTGGAATCAGAAATCGAAGCCGAGCTGTCCGGCCTCCCCCTGTCCAAAACCATGCACGGGGCCTTCATCGATCTGGCCCTGCACAGCGAGGACCGGCGGATCGCGGCTCTCTCGCAGAGCCGGATCGAGGCCGACATCCTCACAGCGCTCAAGATCGGGTGCGAAAAGATTGTGTTCCACCTCGGGTTCAACCCGATGGTCCGGGTGGGCCGGTACCGGAAGGAATTCCTGCGGGCGCACGCGGAGTTCTGGCATTATGCGCTGGCCAGCTACCCCGGGATATCGCTCTGCCTCGAGAACCAATGGGAGGAGGACTGGGGGATCTTCAGCGAGCTTTTTGACCTGGTCCAGGACGACCGGTTTGGCATGTGCCTCGACGTCGCGCACGCGCATGCCCACAGCCACTTCAGCCCGGATGCGTGGATGCGCGGCATGTCGGCCTCGGTGCTGCACATGCACTGGAACGACAACCGGGGGGACCGCGACAGCCACCAGGCGATCGGGGTGGGAACGATCGACTGGCCGGCGGTGATCGCCGGGTGCGGGGCTTGGAAAGAAATGTCGGTGACGCTCGAAATGCGGGAGCTCTCGACCATCGAGAAGAGCCTCTGCTTTCTCGCCCGCCAGGGGGTCCCGATCCGCCAGAAGCGGGCGCTCTCCGAAGACGATCTCTCCGCCCTCCCCGCCGGAGAAGGGCTGTCCTGACACAAAATTCCATGGGGCGGCGAGGATTCTCCGCTGTGCTGAGCGCCACGTCTCTGCTTGAATGACCGGCTCGATGAAAGTCCACCCGGCCATCCATTTTATCGGAAAGAATGCCATCCGCCTTGTGCTGGTGCTCGTTTTCCTGGGGATCCCGGCGGTGGCGTTTTACCTGAGGGAGTACGGGATCGGCTTTGGGGCCCGGGAGGCGCTCGCGCGGGCGCTGAGCAGCGACTCGCTCGACGTGACGATCGGACGGCTGGCGCTGGACCCGTTCTCCGGGCTGCAGGCGAAGGGCATCGAAGTCCGGAGCCGGGCCGAGGGCGGACGCCTGATCACGACGATCAGCGACACGTCGCTCTCGCTGAACCTGAGCGAGCTGACGCGAGGGAGCGTCGTGGTGGACAAGCTGGCCCTCACCAATGCCGGGGTCTCGATCCCGGTCGGGCGCGCGGCGAACGCCCCCCGGCTCGACCTGACCAACGTCCGTGCCGACGTGATTCTTCTGGGCGACAGCCTCCGGCTGAGCCGCTTCGAAGGTTATGTGGAGGGCATCCGGGTGGAGGTCACGGGCCAATTCCTAAACCCCTCGACGTTCCGCTCCCAGCCACCCGAGCAGGGAGGCGGCAACACCGTGGCCGCCGAGCGGATTCTGGACGAACTCGCCAAGCTGCACTATCCCGGCGGCCCCCCCGTCCTGCGCGCCACGATTGACGCCGACCTGGCGGATCCGGGCTCGCTGAAAGTTGAGGCGTTTTCGCTGCGATCCGGGGCGATCGCAGGCGAGGGCTGGTCGCTGAGGGCCGCCGAGGTTCAAGGATCCTTCGAGCGCGGGACCTTGCAAATTCCGAAGTTCTTGCTCTCCGATGCGGCTGGATCCTTTAACGCCTCGCTCGAGTGCGATCTCAACAGGGGTATGGCCGAGGGGTCGCTCCTGTCGACGCTGGATCCGAAACCGTTCCTCGTCCTTGCCGCCCAGTCCTCCGAAAGCCTGCGTTCGCTGCAGTTCCGCAAGCCTCCCGAGCTCGACGCCGAGTTTTCCGTGTCCGGGCTGAACGGGAAGCCCGCCTTCAACGTGACCGGCGCGTTCGCGGCGCAGGCGGTCGAATTTCGGGGCGCCAAGTTCCGAAATGCCGGGCTGGAATTTGCGTGGAAGGAAGGACGCCTCTACGCGCGGGACATCCGGGTTTCGGTCGGCGAGGGAGTCCTGAGCGGGCAGGTCTGGATCGCTCCGCAGGACATCCGGATCCAGGCGAGGACGACGATCCGGCCGACCGATCTCCTCCCGCTCTTTGATCCCAAGACGCGCGAGTTCATCGAGCGGATGGAATTTGCCGACCCGCCTGATGTCGAGGTTTCCCTGCGCGGGGAGAAGCTGGATTTTGCGAGCCTGCGCGGGCAGGGCAGGCTGCGCCTCGGCCGCACGGCGATGCGCGGGTCGTGGCTCGACAGCGCCGAGTCGCAATTCGAAATCGGCCACCGCTGCGTGACGTACAAAAATTTCCGTGTCGCGACCGGCGCCGGCCGGGGGACCGGATCGTTCGCCTACGATGTCGGTCTCCAGGAGGCCCGGCTGAGCGAGATCCGGTCGACCCTCGTCCCGTACGATGTCCTCATGTGGATCGATCCGAAGATCGCGGAGGCGGTGAAGCCGTACCGTTTCCGCACCCCGCCCTCCGCGACCGTTCAGGGGAAGGTCCACCTGAAGGATGCGACAAAAAATGACCTGGCGATCGGCATCGAATCCGCCGGCGGGCTCGAATACGACCTGCTGGGCAAGACCCTCCGCTTCGGGAAGACCTCGGCGAAGGTGGACGTGATCGGCACGAAGGTGCGCGCCGACATCCGTCGCGCCGCGCTCATGGGTGGGAACGTCGAGCTTAAAGCCCTCGTCTCGATCGACGACAAGGACCCGACGTTCGGCGCCGACGTGAAGATGAGCCGCGTGAACTTTGCCCAGCTCACCAAGCTCTACTTCGACTACGACGACTCGAAGGGAGTCATGAGCGGTAGCTACAAATTCCAGGCGCGCATGGGCCAGGAGAACCTGATGACCGGCTCGGGGAGCATTCGGGTCGAGGACGGCAACGTCTTTGCGATCCCCGTGCTCGGACCGTTTTCCGACATTCTGGGCGGCCTCCTGCCGGGTGCGGGCTACCAGACCGCGCGCCTCGCGACGGCGGACTTCACGGCCGCCGACGAAATCATCAACACCAGGAACCTGGTGATCGAGGGCGCCGGGTTCAGCATGTTCGGGGCGGGAGACATCTCCTTTATGACCAGCCAGCTCGACATGAGCATGCGGATCAACGCGCGGGGGATCCCGGGGATCGTCTTCTACCCGGTGAGCAAACTTTTTGAATACGTCTCGACCGGCACGGTCGCCGACCCGCAGTGGCGGCCGAAGCTGATCCCCCGCATGAGCGGCTCAAAGGGCTCCCCCCCGAAACCCTCCCCGCGATGAACCCTCCCCCGAACGCCTCCCCTCCCCGGCCCCGCCGGGGCATCTCGTTCCGCACGCTCCTGCTGGCGGCGATCCTGGGCCTCATCGTGGCCTCGAGCGTCAGCACCACCTGGATCGGCGTCCATGCGCTCGGCACCGTGATCCGCGCGCTGCTCGAGCAGCAGATCGAGACGACGCTGGATGCCGTCACCAGCCGCGTCGAGGACCTCTTTGAGCCGTCGGACCGTCTGCTCCTCTCGCTGGCCAAGCGGATGCGCAACGGCTCGTTTCCAACCGGCGACCCGCTCACGGTCGCGCGCACGCTGGCTGAGACGCTCGAATTTGAGGAGGGCATCAACTGGATCAGCTTCGGGTATCCGGACGGCAGGTACGCCGGAGCCTGGGCGGAGGATGACGGGATCGTGATCAACATCTCCCGGCCGGGAAGCCTGCCGCAGGAATGGCGGGTCGGCCCGGACGGCGGGCTGGAGCCGCTCGACCGCGCGAGCATGCCCAAGGCGTTCGACTCCCGCGAGCGGCAGTGGTTTCAACTGGCCAAGGAAAATGGGGGGATGGTCTGGACGCCCCCGTATGAATTTGCCGACGGCGACGGCCCGGGGATCAGCGTCACCAAAGCGGTCCGTGCGGATGACGGCACGTTGCTGGGAGTGTTCTCCGTGGACTTCCTGCTCCGGGATGTCACCGACTACCTGGAGGAGCTGAAGCAGGAGTTCCAGGGCGACACGCTGGTTTTTTCGATCCGCGGGCACATTATCGCCTCGGCAAAAGACCTCCACGCGAACCCGATCATCGCGCAGATCCGGGAAAAGCTCGAGAGCAAGGGGGTCTGGGAGGACCTGCGAAACAACGGCGGACATCTCCGGATGGATTTTCCGGTGGAGGGCGACACGTATGTCGCCGGCGTCCGGCGGGCGAAAGTCCCCGGCGACCTCGACTGCGTGAGCGCCATTATTTTCAGCCGGAACCAGGCGTTTGGCGCGCAGGAGCGGATCATCAAACACGGGGTAATCGCAGCCCTTGTCGCGCTGGCTGTCTCGCTCGTTGTCGGATTCCTTCTGGCAGGCAAGATTGCCGGCCCTCTGGGTGCGCTGGCGAAGGCCGTGGCAAGGATCAGCCATTTCGACCTCAGTCCGCACCCGATGCCCCGCTCGGACGTGCGCGAAATCCGCACGCTCTCCGAATCGATCGAGCTCCTCCGCACCGGCATCCAATCGTTTTCCCACTACGTTCCGGTCGATCTCGTCCGCGACCTCATCAAGAGCGGAGGGGTCGCCGAGCTGGGCGGGGAGAGGCGGCAGGTCGCGCTCCTTTTCTGCGACCTCGCCGGGTTCACGGCGTATGCGGAGACCAACCCGCCGGAGGATGCGGTCGATACCCTTACCTCGTACTTTGAGGATTTCGGCCGGGCGATCGAGGCGAACGGAGGAGTGATCGACAAGTTCATGGGCGACGGGATCATGGCGCTTTTCAACGCGCCCGCCAGGCTCCCCAACCCGGCCTCCGCAGCCTGCAAGGCCGCCCTGAACGCGAACGCTGCGATGAAATCGCGGGGCAGCTCGTTCTCGGTACGGGTCGGCCTCCACAGCGGGGAGTGCCTGGTCGGGAACGTGGGAACGTCAAACCGGTTTTCCTACACCGCCATCGGCGACTGCGTGAACCTTGCCAGCCGGCTCGAAAGCCTCAACAAAAAGTACGGAAGCCACATCCTTGCGAGCTCGACCTTCCGCGAGGCCGCAGGGGATGCCGACTTCGTGTGGCGCTGGCTCGACCGGGTGGCCGTCGCCGGCCGCTCCGCCCCCCTCGACATCTACGAGCTCCTGGATTTCCGCGCCAGCGCCACCCGGGCGGCGGTCGAGGCGGCAGAGAGCTACACGGCCGCCTTCGGAGCGTTTCTCCAGCGCGATTTCGAGGCGGCCCTCCAGCGCCTGGCCCCGTGGGAGCACCTCGACGAGCCGTCCATCCAGCTCGCAGAACGAATCCGCAGAAGCATCGAGGACGGCGGCGACTGGGATGGCGTCCGCCGGTATTCTCAGAAGTAAGAAAACCCGGACCCGCAAAATTGCGAATCGTTTTGCTTGATGCGGGCGTAGTAAAAAACGAGAACTCACGTGATGATCGAGATGACGACGCGCCAAGCCGACCTGGTTTCGCCCGCCTTTGAGGCGGAGGCGGACGAACTGGTCAGCCACTATCCGGTTTCGAAACGCAGCGCGGCGCTGCCCCTGCTCCACCACTGGCAAAACCAGTTCGGATTTGTCGACGACACCGGGGTCGAGTGGATTGCGGCCAAGCTGGAGCTCACGCCGATCAACATCTTGGAGCTCGTGACATTCTATCCGTGGTTCCGCCGGGAGGCGGCCGGGAAGACGGTTATCCGGGTCTGCCGGACGCTGGCCTGCGCGATGGCCGGCGGCTACGAGGTGAAGGAGAAATTTTGCGAGGCGGTCGGGCTGGACCCGCATGCCGAACACCACGGGTTTGGCAGCGCGCCGCCGACGACGGCGGACGGGAAGTTCAGCGTCGAGTTTGTCGAGTGCCTGGCCAGCTGCGGGAGCGCGCCCGTGGCCCTGATCAACGACGATCTGGTCGAAAACATCCGGATCGATGACGTCGCGCGCATCGTCGAAAAACTGAAATAGCCATGGCCACACTTCTTCCGACCCCGCACCCGAAAGAGCGGCGCATCATTTTTGAAAATATCAGCAAGCCGGGCTACGCGCCCGACATCGAGACGTACCTGGCCAACGGCGGGTATGCCTCGCTGAAGAAGGCGCTCGCCATGAAGCCCAGCGAGATCATCGACGCGGTGAAGGCGGCGAACCTGCGCGGCCGCGGAGGCGCGGGGTTCCCGTGCGGCACGAAGTGGAGCTTCATCCGCCACGACGACGGCAAGCCGCACTACATCGTGGTGAATGGCGACGAGTCCGAGCCCGGCACGTTCAAAGACCGCTACATCCTTCACCAGGACCCCCACCAGCTCGTCGAGGGGCTCGCGATCTCGGCCTTCGCGACAAATACCCACCTCGCGTACATCTACATCCGCTGCGAGTTTCCACATGCTGCAAAGATCGTCTGGAACGCGATCAAGGAGGCCCGCGTGAAGGGATTTCTCGGCAAAAACATCCTTGGGTCCGGGTTCGACCTCGACATCTACGTGCACCAAGGCGCCGGAGCCTACATCTGCGGCGAGGAGACCAGCCTGCTCGAGTCGCTTGAGGGCAAGCGCCCGTACCCGCGGATCAAGCCGCCGTACTTCCCGGCCGTCCTCGGGCTCTACATGAAGCCGACAATCGTGAACAACGTCGAGACCCTCTGCCACGTCGCCCACATCCTCCGCCTCGGCGCTGCGGAATACGCCAAGATGGGGACCCCGGGGGACGGCGGCACGCGCACGATGTGCGTGAGCGGGGACGTGATGCGCCCGGGCTTCTACGAGATCCCCTGCGGCGCGGTCACCCTGCGCGAGCTCATCTTCGATGTCTGCGGCGGCCTCAAACCCGGACGCACCCTCAAGGCGGTGATCCCCGGCGGCAGCTCGGCCAAGATCATGCGCGCGGACGAGGTCTACAAAATCAAAGTGAAGGGCGCAGATGGCGCCCTGGTGGACAAAGACGTGCCGATGCTCGACGTCGTTATGGACGCCGCGACGCTTCAGGCCGTCGGCACCATGGTCGGCAGCGGAGGCGTGATGGTCATGGACGACTCGCGGGACATGGTCTGGGCGCTCAACAACCTGAACCAGTTTTACGCGCACGAGAGCTGCGGCCAGTGCACCCCCTGCCGCGAGGGCAGCCTCTGGATGTCGAAGATGACGACCCGCATGCTCGACGGCGGCGGCCGCCCGGAGGACCCGAAAAACCTGAAAAATATCGCCGACAACATTGCGGGCCGCACGATCTGCGCGTTCGGCGAGGCCTGCTCGTGGCCGACCCAAAGCTTCCTCGCCAAATTCCCGGAGGAATTCGAAGGTGCCGCGGCGAAGTGACCATGTGATGCTTTGGAAAACCTTGCCGCCGGGATGGGTGGCGGGCACAGCTCATATCCAATGATCACCGGCAAAAAGAAAATGGGCCTGGCAATGGCGACCGTCCTCGTTCTTGTCAACATGGTGGGGACCGGGATTTTTCTCCTGCCGGTGAGCATGGCCTCAGTCGGGAGCATCTCGATCATCGGGTGGGTGGTTGCGGGGATCGGGGCTGCGGCGATCGGGCTGATGTTTGCGATGCTGGGGGCCATCAAGCCGGAGGCAGGCGGCCCGTACGCATATGCCAGGGAGGCGCTCGGGCCCTACCTTGGGTTCCAGACAAACTACATCTACTGGTCGGCAAACCTCGTCGGCAACATCGCGGTCGCCACAACCGTCACCGGCTACTTCATCGAGCTCATCCCCGCCCTCGGCGGATCCACCCGCGCGGCCGTCTTCACCATCGGGATCGTCTGGGTCGCCACGGCCATCAACCTAGCAGGACCCCGCTGGGTGGGATTTTTTACCGGCTGGGGAACCGTCCTTGCGATGATCCCACTGCTCGCGATCGCCTTCTGCGGGTGGATCTGGTTCAATCCGCAAACGTTTTGGGGAAGCTGGAACCCGCACCACGAATCCAGCTGGGATGCGATCTCGACGAGCGCGGCCTTTGCGCTCTGGGCATTCATGGGGGTCGAAAGCGCGGCGGTTGCCTCGGACGTGATCGAGAACCCAAAGCGCAACGTGCCGCTGGCGACGATGATCGGCCTCGTCATCGCCGGCCTCCTCTACGTGTCGACCTGCACCGTCCTGATGGGCATCATGCCGGCCGAAGAGCTCGCCAAATCTTCCGCCCCGTTCGCCGATGCCGCCGCCAAGGTCATCGGCCCGGCCGGCGCCGTGGTCATCGCCCTCTGCGCCATCTTCAAAGCCGGCTCCTCGCTCGTCGGCTGGACGCTCACGATCAGCCAGTCCGCCGCCGCCGCCGCCCGCGACGGGCTGTTCCCGAAAATCTTCAGCCGCCTCGACGCCCGGGGGATTCCGCGCCTGAACTTTTTGATCACCGGCGTCCTGATGTCGCTGATCGTCGTCCTCACCGCCTCGCCGTCGATCAGCGAGCAATTTAACGAGATCATCGACATGGCAATTATCCTCACAATCCTGCCGTACATGTACTCGGGCGTCGCCTTCCTGAAGATCGGAAACCTTGCCGGCACAAACCGCTGGCACCACTACCTGGTCGTCGGAATCGTCGCGGTCGTGAGCATCTACTGCCTCTGGGTCGTCGCCGGCTCGGATGCCAACCTGACCCGCAGCGCGATGATCATCCTCTTTGCCAGCGTCCCGCTCTACCCGATCTTTGCCCGCGGGCTCCAGGACGGAGCGCCCGGCGGGGACGGCGGTGGAACAGCCGACAAATAACCGGGTACCCGGAAGTCGCCGCAGCGGAATTTGCCGGCACGCAGAATCGAGCTGGGTGCATGACGGCAGAATTATAAAGATCCGATAAGAGGGAGTTTTTCCTTGAAAGTGTCTAGGAGCGAGACATATTCGGCTTATGAATGAAAAAATCGCACAGCAGCGCCGGGATCTCCTACGGG
>Ga0247844_1005035_pt1 | contig 17204 bp, 14 predicted proteins | sample LaCtaG_FD_192421 | JGI IMG/M metagenome (GOLD analysis project Ga0247844, IMG submission 192421) | Freshwater microbial communities from meromictic Lake La Cruz, Castile-La Mancha, Spain - LaCruzMarch201714.5m_1 | ecosystem: Environmental > Aquatic > Freshwater > Lake | place: Spain: Castile-La... | reverse complement strand
GGGGTTCAGGTGGTCGGAGGTTCAAATCCTCTCGCCCCGACCAAGTGACTGGGCGGCAGCAGATGACTCTGTTGCCGCCCTTTTCGTTTGTGGGCCGCAGACACGCCGCGTCGCGCCGTGAACGGCGCAGCGTGTCCATGGTCCAAGCCCTGGTCTAAACAGTTAGTCCCTCCCATGCCGCTAAATAGCACCGAAGAAATCATCGCCGAGCTGCGCGCCGGGCGCATGGTCGTCATCATGGACGATGAAGACCGCGAGAACGAGGGCGACCTCTTGATGGCCGCGGACCAGGTGACGCCCGAGGCGATCAACTTCATGGCCAAGTTCGGCCGCGGCCTGATCTGTCTGACGCTGACCAAAGAGCGTTGCGAGCAGTTGCGTCTGTCGTTGATGGTCACCGACGGGCACGCTCCGCACGGTACCGCCTTCACCGTCTCAATCGAGGCCGCCGAGGGTGTGACGACCGGCATCTCGGCGGCTGACCGCGCGGCGACTGTGCTCGCGGCAATTGCTGCGGATGCCCAGCCGCGCGATCTGGTGCAGCCCGGCCACATCTTTCCGGTCATGGCGCAACCCGGCGGAGTGCTGGTGCGTGCCGGTCACACCGAGGCGGGCTGTGACCTGGTCCGGCTGGCCGGACTGGAGCCCGCCGCCGTGATCGTGGAGATATTGAACGAGGACGGCAGCATGGCGCGCCGGGCCGACCTGGAAGCCTTCGCCCAGACCCATGGGCTGAAGATCGGCACCATCGCCGATCTGATCCATTACCGGGTGCGCCACGAGAAAGCCGTCATCCGGGAGTGCGCGTGCGAAATGCCCACCGAGCATGGGGAGTTCCGGGTGCTGGCCTACCGCGACAGTATCGACAACGATCTGCACCTGGCGCTGACCATGGGCGAGATCGACCCGGAACGGCCAATCCTGGTGCGCGTCCACTTGCAGAATACGATGTGCGACCTGTTCGCCCCGCGGCACCCGGCCTGCGGCTGGCCGCTGCAGGCCGTGATGCGCCAGATCGCGGAGGCGGGCGAGGGCGTCATCGTCGTCCTGCGCAATCGCGACAATGCCGCGGATCTGCTGGCGCGCCTGAAGGACCTCCAGTTGCATGATGGAGAAGACACGGTCCCGGCGCGGCGTCACAAGGAACGCAGCGAACTGCGTACCTACGGGATCGGCGCCCAGATCCTGGCCGATCTGGGCGTGCGTAAAATGCGCGTGATGAGCGCCCCGAAAGCCATGCACGCCATCTCGGGGTTCGACCTGGAGGTCGTGGAGTATGTCAGCGGCGGGCGCTGAAGAGCCGTTTACTTATAGTTTCTTAGGGAACGTTAGGGAACGCCCGTGGCGTCTCGGTCGTTGTCGTAATCGAGGTGTGCTACCCGCGAGGATGCGCTCGCACCGCGTTGTTTCGCTATCCGAGTTTTCGGCCTCGATCAAGATTCCGGCCACTTGGGCTCGCCGGGTGCGTAGTCAGGCCATCCTGGCCTGACACCGTCAGGGCTGGAAGCCCTGACTACGCACGCCGCTGGTCCGGATTACGATCAAGGCCGAGTTTTCCAACCCAGATCATCAGGAGTACGCAGCATGAGCATCAAGACGATCGAGGGCGTCCTGCGCGCCGATCAGGCCCGTTTCTGTCTGGTGGTATCCCGTTGGAACGCCTTCATCGTGGAGAGCCTTGAGAAAGGCGCCGTCGATGCGCTGCTGCGCCACGGTGCGGAGGAGGAGAATCTGACCATCGTCCGTGTCCCCGGTGCCTTCGAGATGCCCGTCGCCTGCGAGCGCATCGCCAAGCGGGGCGGTTTCGACGCCATCGTCGCCCTGGGCGCCGTGATCCGCGGCGGGACCCCGCATTTCGAGTATGTGGCCGGTGAGTGCGTCAAGGGCATGGCCCAGGTGAGCCTGAAATACGGCATCCCGGTCGCCTTTGGTGTGCTGACCGTCGACAGCATCGAGCAGGCGATCGAGCGGGCCGGCACCAAGGCCGGCAACAAGGGCGCCGAGGCGGCCTTGTCCGCCCTGGAGATGGTCGATCTGCTGCGGCGGCTGGAGTGACCCGGATGGCCCATTCGACCGACCGCGGCGGGGTCAGTCCGCGCAGCCAGGCGCGGCGCTATGCCGCGCTCGCGCTCTACCAATGGCATCTGACGCGGGAGGAACCGGCCACCATCCGGCAGCACATGCTCGACGATCCGGAATGGCTGGACGCCCTGGTGAACTCACTCAACGGTGCCGAAGATGACACCCCGGTCGATCCCAAGGACCGCTTCAACTTCAACCTGGAGTTGTTCGAGACCCTGGTGAAAGGCGTCCCCGCCGAGGTCACCGCGATCGACGCGGCACTCGATGGGGTCCTCGACCGGCCGATCAGTCAGGTCGACCCGGTGGAGCTTGCCATCCTGCGAATCGGCGCCTACGAGATCCTCTTTTCCCCCGCCATCCCGGCCGGGGTGGCCATCAACGAGGCGGTCGAGCTCACCAAGCTCCTGGGCGCCCACGAGGGTCACCGCTACGTCAACGGCGTCCTGGATAAAGTGGCCCGCCGCGCCGCGGCAGCCAGTCGCGCGGGCGATTGATCCGCCAGCCGCGACCCGCCCTGGGTTATCCTGCGCACTCGTCGTCGGCGTGCGGCCCGACTCCCGCCTGTCAGGATTGCTCTTGTCCGAATTCGATCTGATCCGTACCCATTTCGCCGCGCTCGGGACATCTCGGGCGGATGTCCTCCTGGGCGTGGGCGACGATTGCGCCGTGCTGGCCGTGCCGGCCGGGCAGCGCTTGGCCGTGAGTATCGACACCCTGGCGAGCGGGGTGCATTTCCTCGCCGACTGCGACGCCGAGGCGCTCGGTCACAAGTCGCTGGCGGTAGGGCTGAGCGATCTGGCGGCGATGGGGGCGGAGCCGGCCTGGGCGACCCTGGCGCTGACCCTGCCGGCCGGGTTGCCCGGTGCCGCACCGCACTGGCTCGCCGATTTCGCCCGCGGTTTCGGGCGACTGGCGCAGGCGCACGGGGTCAGCCTGGTGGGGGGAGATACGACGCGCGGTCCGCTCTCGATTACGGTCCAGGTCCATGGGTTCATCCCCGCGGGTGCCGAGGTGCGGCGCGGCGGCGCGCGGCCGGGAGATCTGATCTGTGTGAGCGGAACCCTGGGTGATGCGGGGCTCGCCCTGCGCGCACTGCTCGCCGGCCAACTCCCGCTCCCGACCCTGCGGGCGCGCCTCGAGCGGCCAACCCCGCGGGTCGGGCTGGGGCTCGCCCTGCGCGGACTTGCCGGCGCCATGATCGATGTCTCCGACGGTCTGGCGGCGGATCTGGGGCATATCCTGGCGGCGAGCGGTTTGGCCGGCGCGCTCGACTTGGCGGCGCTGCCCTTGAGCGACGCGGTCGCCGCGGCCGTGCAGACGACCGGCGACTGGAGTTTGCCGCTGGCTTCGGGCGACGACTATGAACTCTGCTTCTGCCTGCCGTCGGTTCATCGCGATCGGCTCGCCGCCATCGGCGCGCGCTGCGGCTGCCCGCTGACCGTCATCGGGCGCATCGACAGCGGAGTCGGGCTGATCTGTACGACACCCGCGGGGGCCCCGTTCGCACTTGCACATGCTGGTTTCGACCACTTTGCATCGCCGGGTGCGTGCGATGCCTCCTGAGAGGCCCGGCGCGATCCGGGCAGGATTCGACCCGCGCCGCCTGCACCACTGGATCGCCTTTGGCTTCGGTTCCGGTCTGGTCCCGTGGGCGCCCGGCACCTTTGGGACCCTGGCCGCGCTGCCGCTCTACCTGATCCTGGCCTCCTTGCCGCTCGGCGCCTACCTGGCGGTGCTGGCGGTCCTGATCCTCGTCGGCGTCTGGGCCTGTGACCGCACTGCCCGCGATCTGGGCAGCGCCGACCCCGGCGCTATCGTCTGGGATGAATTCGCCGGTCTGTTGGTGACCCTCACCGCGGCGCCGCCCGGCTGGGTGTGGGTGCTTGCCGGATTCCTGCTGTTCCGTTTCTTCGATATTCTCAAACCCTGGCCCATCCATTGGCTGGAGCGGCGGGTGAGCGGCGGTTTGGGCATCATGCTCGACGATCTGGCCGCCGGGCTTGCGGCCTGGGGCTGTCTACACTTGATTCATCGGGTGGCAGCTTAGCCAACGACCGGAAGCAACGCGAGGGGGTAGGTCATGAACCACTTCAAACACATCCTTTGCACCCGTGACCATCTAGTCCAAGGCGGTCTCGCGTGGGAACCCTGCCCGGCATCGCCCTGGGGGTTGGCCGTGCGGATTGAGGCTGAAGCATGGTCGAGGCAGGATAGCGAGGCGCCGAGGCGCCTCGCGACGCGCACCGGTCAGAGTTTGATGACGACGACGTTCACGCCGTCTTCTTGACCCAGATCGAAGGTGTTGTGGCTGAGTTTGGCGACCGAGCCGATCGTCTCGGCAACATAGGCGGGTTTGGCACCCGCGTTGATGACAAGACTATTGCCCGACCCGTCGTCGACCACAAGCGTCGCCGCATCCGGCCTGGTCACCGAGATGCCCTCCGCGGGCGAAAGGATGGTGAGATCCGCGTTCAGGAAGCGCACCGACAGCGACGAGGCATCGCGATTGGCCTCGACGAACGCATCGGCCGCGTCGAGCGCTCCGGTCTTGACCTTCTCGACCAGACCAATCGCCGCCGTTTTCGCCTTGCCCGCGATCTCCCGCGCGTTTTCGCTGGTGGCGGCCTCTTTGACAGCCGCAACCGCTTTGTCGAGTTGTTCTTTCCAGCTCATCTTCGTTTCCTCTTGGTTGATTGTCTATCGAAACAGGGGCTTGGAGGACGATATCGGGAACGATTCAAGTCCGAGCGGCGCTCCGTCGCCGGGCGGCTCACTGTCCGGACCAACAGCTAGCTCCGGCGTGAGACGAGGCGGAGCGCTCTTGTTTAGGAAGTATAGAATGCGTCTGACCCCCTGTGGAGGGAAAAAATCTAAGAATACAATCGTTGTCGTTGTCGTTGTCGTTGTCGTTGTCGTAATCGTAATCGGAGAAGCGATTCGATTCGGGCATGAGCTGCCTGCTGTCGATCTGGTTTCGATTCGCGACCTGATCTGACTTCCACGCTTCAGCAAGAGAGCAACTCGCGACGCGGAAGCGGTCACGCGGCGCCACCGGTCGCTGGAGCGGCCGGACGGCATTCCCACGCTGGAGCGTGGGAACGAGAAAGTCCATTCAAATTGAACGCAATCTGTCCGACATTGCGGAAGAGCAAAAAGTTCTCTCCCGCGCCAATCCGCAGCGGCGAGCGGCGCCGGCGATGCGCCAGAGGGCGCGATCCGACTGGCGGGCGGCGTGGCGAATGCTCGCCGCCCACTGTCGATCGGGTCCGGATCGCTATACTGTCCCCGCGACCCTGATCAAGCGTCCCTCACCGCAGCCCCCGAGGCCTTATGCCCACACTCACCATCCCGACGGCCGAGTCACTCCAGCCCTTGCGCCGGCAACTGCGCTGCAGTTTTCCGCAACTCGACCAGGTGTTCCCGGACTGTATCGCCGAGGCTCAAGCGCTGCTGAGTCCGGCGGGGATCACCGATTATCTGGAGGGAGCCTCGCTGATCTGCCGCATCGGCCGCGGTTTCGAGCCGGTCCTGGTGTATCTGGAGGAACTGCCGCAAGTCGCCGCCGACCTGGGCGAGCAGACGCTGGGGCTGGTGTCGCGGACGGTGTGGACGATCTCGCGCAGTCCGAACGGCAAGGCGATTCTGCCCTTTCTTCAGAGTATTGCCGAGGTGTCGCGCCGTCTCGCCAGCGCCGAGTTGCTGGAGCGCTACATCGAGATGATCCTGCGCTTCATGGAGCGGACCACCGGCTCCATCCACGGCTTTCATACTACGATCCCGAGTCCGAGCCTGCCGGATTTGCTGGAGCGCATCCCGTACCTGCTGAGTCAGCTCACCTGCCATGGACTGAGTAACTGGGTCGAGTACGGCCTGCGTCACTATGGCGATCACCCGGACCGCCAGCGCGACTATTTCAGTCTGCAATCGACCGACAGCCGTGCGGTGCTCCAGCGCGAGCGCCACGGCACCCTGTTCGTCGACAATGAGCGCCAGCTCGACCTGTATCTGCGCTCCTTGTGGCGTGAGCACCGGCCGTTCGTTCCCTATTCGGACGCGTTCGACACATTGCGCAAGCCCATGCCCTATGTCGATGCTCTGGGGGTGCGGGTGCCGGATGTCTACGACGACCGCGCCGGCGTGGCCGGGATCGACCGCTACCGCGCCTTGTTGGCCCATGTCGCCGCCCATCTGCGCTGGAGCGGCTCGCTGATCGCGGACAACCTGAGCCCCTTCCAGCGGGTGGCCGTCGAGACCTTCGAGGACTGTCGGGTCGACTGCCTGGCGATCCGCGAATACCCTGGGCTGCGGCGGCTGTTCCTGGCCCTGCACCCGCGGCCCGAAGAAGATGCCTGCGACCCCGAGCACGAGTCCTGCATCCGCCATCGCCTGGCCATGTTCTCGCGCGCCGTGCTCGACCCCGACCACGGCTATCGCAACCCGGATGCGCTCGACTTCGTCGCCCGATTCCACGCCGAGTTGGCGCAAGGCGAGTCCAGCACCCAGGCCATCGCCGACCTGGCGATCACCTACATTGCCCGCACCCGCCGCCAGCAGGATCTCTCACCCAAGGTCTATTTCACCGATACCGAGGTGGACTACCGCGACGATAACCGGCACCTGTGGCGCTATATCGAGCAGGGCGACGAAGAGGAGTCATTCGAAGAGCGCAAGCCGCCCAAGGCGGAGGAAGCGCAGGCGCTGCCGCCGCGCCATTACCCGGAGTGGGACTACCAGAGCAAGACCTACCGTCCCGACTGGGTGAGTCTCTACGAGGGACTGCATCCCGCGGGCGACCCGGCCCTGATCGATGCGCTGCTCGACAAGCACCGGATGCTGGCCAAGCGCCTCAAGCAGATTCTCGACCTGCTCAAGCCGCAGCAGTATGTGCGGCTGCGCTACCAGGAGGAGGGTAGCGAACTGGATCTGGACGTGGCCATCCGCTCGCTCATCGACTTCCGCGGCGGGGCCACCCCGGACCCGCGCATCAACATGAGTCATCGACACGACGGGCGCGACATCGCCGTGATGCTCCTGCTGGATCTCTCCCAATCGCTCAACCAGGTTCCCGACGGTTGTACGCAGAGCATTCTGGAATTAAGCCAGGAGGCCGTCGCCCTGCTCGGTTGGGCCATCGATCACCTGGGTGATGAATTCGCCATTGCCGGGTTCTCTTCCAACACCCGCCACGAGGTGCGCTACCAGCACATCAAGGGCTATCGCGAACACTGGGACGATCAGGTCAAGGCCCGTCTCGCCGCCATGGAGGCCGGCTATTCCACCCGCATGGGCGCCGCCTTGCGTCATGCCGCCCATTACCTGGAGGCCCGCCAGGCGGAGAAAAAGCTGATGCTCATCCTCACCGACGGCCAGCCCCATGATATCGACGTGCAGGACGAACGCCTGCTGATCGAAGACACCCACAAGGCCGTGCAGGAACTCGATCAGCAGGGCATCTATACCTACTGTATCAGTCTCGACGCCCATGCCGACGACTATGTCCGCGACTGTTTCGGCAATCGCTTCACCGTCATCGATCGGGTGGAGCGGCTGCCGGAGAAGTTGCCGCGGTTGTTCATGGCCTTGACCAAATGAGTCGGAAGGGATTGAAAGGCTTCGATCGCCACGCACGGGACTAAGGCTGTAGGGTGGATAAGCGACAGCGCAGTCCACCGAATCCCGCGCCGTCTCTGGTGGACTGCTGTACCTTCGCGCTAGGCGCGACGATCCGCGTCTTGGAGTTCACACCGGCAGTCTCCCTGCGATCGGCTGGCTGAGGGGCGTCTGTTTCAGGTCACGCCGGTCAAGGGTGCGATAGTAGATCAGCTTGACCACGTCGATGGCCACCATCCAGGCCAAGACGTAGAGCCACACAATACCGATCAGGCTCCAGGGTAATTGCGGCACCAGAATGCCGTAGGCGCACATCAGGGCCGCGACGGCCTGGGTCGCCACGATCGCCAGGAACAGGGGGGCGCTCGGGAAGGGCGGCACCAAGATCGAACGTCTGGTGCGTACCACGAACAGCAGCAGGTGGCCGCCGGCAGCGAGTTGCAGGAACAGCATGGTCTGGAGGTGATCGTGGTCCAGCGCGAATTGCGCCATAAGCCGGGGATCGCTCATCCATTCCATCCCGGCCAGGACCAGACCGAAGCTCTGGGCGATGGCGAGCAGACCCATCAGCGAGGAGAAGATCAGGATGCGCTGCATCTGCCAGCGCACCGGCCGCGCCGCGGTTTCCACATTGTCATAGGCGATGGTCATGATCGGGATGTCGTCGAGCAGCGCGAGCACGACGATCATGATGGCGGTCAGCGGCTGGAAGCCGAAGAAGACATAGGACAACACCACGACGAACATGATGTCGAGTGTCATGGCGATGCGGTAATACACATAGGAGCGAATACGCTCGAAGATCTTGCGCGCCTCGACGATCGCATTGACGATGGTCGAGAGCCCCGGAGCCGTCAGGATCAGGGCCGCCGCACTGCGGGCGGCATCGGTGGCGCCGCTCACCGCTACGCCGCAATCCGCCTCCTTCAGCGCCGGGGCATCGTTGACGCCGTCGCCGGTCATGGCGACCAGGTGACCCAACTGCTGGAGGGCCTTGACGATCTGGTACTTGTGCTGCGGGAAGACGCGCCCGAAACCATCGGCGCGCTCGACCGCCTGGGCGGCGGACTTCGGAATCTGGTCCGGGTCCGTGCCCTCCTTGAAGATAACCCCGGCCACCAGCAGGTGCCCGCCCATCCCCAACTGCTTGGCGATCTCGCTGCCGATGGCCACATCGTCGCCGGTGACCATCTTCACCGCCAGGCCGAGCTGCTGTGTCTCCGCGATGGTCGACTTGGCGTCGGGCCGCGGCGGGTCCATCAGCGAAAGCAGACCGATCAGGGTCCAGGTCTTGCCGTCGTCGCTGGAGTTGGCGACCCCGAGCGCCCGGTAACCGCGGCTGGCCAAGTCGTTGACCTGACCGTCGTACTTGCCGCGGGTCACCGGGTCGAGCCCGCACAGTTCGGCGATCGCCTGCGGGGCGCCCTTGGCATACTCAAAGGTCCGGCCTTGGCCGTCGGTGACCGTCGCCACCGTCTTTTTGTTGACCGGGTCGAAGGGCACGAACTTGGTCTGCTTGACCGTATCGAGTGACTTGGGGTCGGCCAGGGCCTGGAGAACCGCCTGGTCGATCGCGTCCTCGCTGTTGCGAAGGCTGGCCAGCGCGGCGGCGAAGACCACGTCCTGCGGCTGGGCCGTGCCGTAGGGGATGGGCGCATCCAGCTTGAGCTGGTTCATGGTCAGGGTGCCGGTCTTGTCGCTGCACAGCACATCGACACCGGCCAGTTCCTCGATCGCCGAGAGCCGCGAGACGATCGCCTTTTCCTTGGAGAGTGCGAAGGCACCCAGGGCCATGGTGACGGACATCACCGCCGGCATCGCCACCGGCACCGAGGCGATCAGCAGCACGAGCACGAACTGGGCGATGGCGCCCAGAGTGTCCCAGCTCCAGGCATCGGCGACCACGACATCGCGATAGACCTGGAAGCCCACCAGCACAACCGCCAGGGCCGCGGCGAGCAGGATCAGGAAGTCGCCGATCTGCAGGACCGCCTGCTCGGAGTGCGACTTGGAACCAGCGGAGGCGACCAGCTTGGCGGTGCGCCCGAAGAAGGTCTGGTTACCGGTCGCGGTCACTGCCGCCGTCATGGTGCCCTGCTTGGCGATGCTGCCCGAATAGGCGCTGTCGCCCACGCGCTTGGAGACCGGGAGCGATTCGCCGGTCAGGGCCGATTGGTCGATGCTCAAATAGTCGCCGTCGATCAGCAGGCAGTCGGCCGGCAGGATCTCACCCGCGGTCACCGAGATTACATCACCCGGAACCAGATCGGCGGCATCGATCGACAGCCATTGACCGCCGCGCAGCGCCCGCGCCTTGAGCGCCAGGCCCTTCTTGAGCGCCGCCAGCGCGTTCGCCGCCTTGTTGTCCTGCCAGAAGCCGACCGCCGCGTTGTAGAGCAACAGACTGGTCACGACGGCAAAATCGGGCCAGTCGCGGCGCGCGAGCGAGATCAGGGCCGCCGCCTCGATCATCCAGGGGATCGGCCCCCAGAAGTAGCCGATCAGCTTGGTCCAGCGGCTCTCCTCGTGGGCGATGATGGCGTTGGGGCCAACCTTCTCCAGCCGGCCCTTCGCCTCGTCCGCGGTGAGGCCCTTGGGCGAGGTCCCGAGTTTGCCGAGTTCGGCCGCGATGGCCGCCGGACCCAGCGCGGTTTGGGTCGCCCCAGCGGCGGAGGCATCCGTGACGGCCACCGCCGCGGTGGTGGCGGTGTCCTCGGGGACAACAGTGGCAACGGGAGTGAGGGTGGTCATGGTGTCTCCCCGATCAATGGTTAGGACCGCGCGTCCTGATTCGCTTCGACCTCGGCCAGTGCGGACCGATGCCCCGATTCCCTTTACCTTGCGCCGCCAATGCTGCTCTAACCTGCGATACTAACAATATTGTCCTGGTTCCGCGATCTCCCCGGCCGCCGCGGACAATCGATGGAATAGTCCGGGTTCGGCCCATTTTTGGGATTAGCCACATTGACTCGGGCAAAATAAGTTCTAGACTGACACCTCCGGGTTCCGAAACTGGCCAGGGCCAGGCACTTAGCGTCGGGTACACGTACTCGCAGGTCGTCTACCGCATTGATTCCGGCTGCTGCCGGTGCCGCAACAAACGCAGCGTTCTGATCAGGAGTTCAAGATGACAACCGAGGTTGGATCAAAGCCGTCATCGTCGGCAATCCCGTTCACCGCGGCCCCCGCCGCCTTCACAGCGAGCCTGCCGGAATATTTGACCGATGCGTTTCAGCGTAGCGTGCTGTTCCTCGAGTTGCTGCGCGAGCGCGGTAATGAACAGGTCGAAATCACCTCGCAACCACTGGCGACCGTGCTGCGCTTCGATCATGACATCCTGATGAGCGGCCGGGCGCTGCCCAAGCCGATCAACTATTCGCTCTCACGCATCATCCCGCCGCCCGAAACCATCATCGACTCGCGCAAGCGCCCGGTGGTGGTGGTGGACCCGCGTGCCGGCCAGGGTCCCGGCATCGGCGGCTTCAAGGCGCAGAGCGAGATCGGTGATGCTCTGGCAGCCGGTCACCCGGTGTATTTCATCGGTTTCGCGGCCACCCCCGAGCCCGGCCAGCAGTTTCTGGATGTCGTCGAGGGCCAGGTCAAGTTCTTTGAGCGCATCGTCGAATTGCATCCAGACGCGCCGCGCCCCTTTGCCATCGGCAACTGTCAGGCGGGCTATCAGACCTTGATGGTGGCCATGCTGCGGCCGGACCTGTTCGGTCCCTGTCTGGTGGCGGGCTCACCAATGTCGTATTGGCAAGGGGTCCACGGCAAGAACCCGATGCGCTACTCCGGCGGCTTGCTCGGCGGCAGTTGGCTGACGGCACTGACCAGCGATCTGAGCGACGGGAAGTTCGATGGGACCTGGCTGATTCTGAACTTCGACAACCTGAACCCGGCCAACTGGCTGTGGGGCAAGCAGTACGATGTCTATGCCAACGTGGACACGGACGCCAAGCGGTTCCTGGAGTTCGAGAAGTGGTGGGGCGACTTCATCGAGCTCAACGGCGACGAACTCCAGTTCCTGGTCGACAACCTGTTCGTCGGCGACAAGCTCACTCGCAACCAATTGCAGTCGAGCGACGGCAAGGTCTTCGACCTGCGCAACATCACCTCGCCGATCATCGTCTTCACCTCGCTGGGCGACAACATCAGCCCGCCCCAGCAGACCCTGGGCTGGATTCTCGATCTGTATCGCGACGTCGATGACATCCGTGCCACCGGCCGGACGATCGTCTACTGCCTGAACCAGAAGGTCGGCCACCTGGCCATCTTCGTCTCCGCCAAGGTCGGTGCAAAGGAGGACGAGGAATTCATCCAGTTGATGGACATGATCGACTGTCTGCCGCCTGGTCTCTATGAGATGGTCATCGAGCCGCGCCCGGCCGACCTGCCCTCCAGCGGCTTTGTCACCGGCGACTGGATCAGCCGCTTCGAGGCCCGCTCGCTCGATGACATCCGCGCCCTGGGGCGCAACAGCCCGGACGACGACCGCGCCTTCGCCGCCGCGGCCCGGTTGTCCGAACTGAACCACTCGATCTACCGGACCATGATGCAACCGCTGGTGCGCGCACTCGTCAGTCACCCGGCGGCAGACCTGGCCCGCACCATGAATCCGCTGCGCCTGAGCTATACGCTGTTCGCGGACAGCAACCCCTGGATGAAGAGCGTCAAGACGCTGGCCGCCGAGGTGGCGGCGGAGCGCAAACCGGCCGCACCCGACAACCCCTTCCTCGCGCTGCAACAACAGGTCTCCGACCAGATCATCGCCAACCTGGACGCCTACCGCGTCGCCCGTGACCAGTTCGCCGAGCAGATGTTCTTTGGCTTCTACGGTTCGCCGTTGGTCCAGGGGCTGCTTGGTCTCAACGACGGAAGCCCGGTGCGGGAGCTCCCCGGCATCTCGCCGGAAACGCTGGCGGCGCGCCAGGCCCAAGCCGCTGCCTACGCGGCCAAGCTCAAGACCGGCGGGTTCGACGAGGCCCTGACGCGGGCGGTGCTGTTTGTGATTGCCGCCGAGCGGTCGCTCGATGAGCGCTGCGCGTTCGCCCTGAATGCCGCGCGCAAACAGTTCATGCATCTGTCGCAGGATGCGTTCAAGGCACTGGTGCGGGATCAATTCTTCGTGCTGCTGCTCCAGCGCGAGCGCGCTGTCGAGGCGCTGGCGGACCTGGTGACCGAGGCGGACGCGCGCGCGCAGTTGCTGAAGCAGGTCGACGCGATCATCCGTGCCGGTGATCCCCCGACCGCCGCCGAGCGCGAGCGCCTCGCCCGGTTGGCGCAGGTGTTGGGGGGGGCGGGCAAGCAGTCATCCTGATCCAGGGAGTCGCGACCATGCAGACACTTGTGAACAAGACCTTCGATGAGATTGCCCAAGGCGACACCGTCTCGGCGCAACGCACCCTGCAAGCCCGTGACCTGCGCGCCTGGGCCGCGGCCTTCGGCGATCCGGACAGGGTCCCCGGTTCCGGCGAGCACCCGGCTGCGGCCGGGATCATCACCGCCATCCTGACCGGTTTGGTCGGTTCGGCCCTGCCGGGCCCCGGGTCCTCGGTCTGCGCCGCCTCGGTGCAGATCAAGGCCGCGTTGCCGATCGACACCGCCCTGACGGTGCGCCTCCTGGTGCGGGAGAAGCGGGATAACGGGATCGTCCTGCTCGATGGCCAATGCACCGACCCGGCGGGTCAGGTGATCGCGACCGCGACCATCGAGGTGCTGGCACCGACGACGCGGCAGCAGCGACAGACCGCGGAGCATCGGTTAGAACGGCTGATCGAGCGCTGCCAGGGCTTGAAGCCGATGCTGACCGGCGTGGCACACCCGTGCAGCGCCGATGCACTCGCCGGCGCGGCGGAGGCGGCCGCGGCCGGTTTGATCGTCCCGGTATTGTTCGGACCCGAGGCGGAGATCCGCAGGATCGCTGACCAGGCGGGTCTCGATATTTCCCAATACCATCGTGTCAACTCGGACGGTGCCGAGGACTCGGCACAGAAGGCGGCAGCGGCCGCTGGTGCCGGTGCGGTCGCCGCCCTGATGAAGGGCAGCCTGCACACCGACGTGCTCCTGCATGCCGTGATGCAGAAGGAGGCGGGGCTGCGCACCGGGCGGCTGCTCAGCCACTGCGCGATGGTCTCGGTGCCCACCTATGCGCGTCGTTTCGTGGTCACGGACGTGGCACTGAACATCGCTCCGGATACCGACCAGAAGCGCGACATCTGCCAGAATGCGATCGGCTTCGCCCGCGCACTCGGCATCGCGGTTCCCAAGGTGGCCGTCCTGGCCGCCGTAGAAATGGTGCGGACCAAGATGCCGGCCTCCCTCGACGGGGCGATCCTGGCCAAGATGGCCGACCGCCGTCAGATCGTCGGCGGCATCGTCGATGGGCCACTCGACCTCGACGCTGCGGTGGACCTGGAGGCGGCGCGGATCAAGCACATCGATTCTCCGGTCGCCGGTCTCGCCGATGTCCTCCTGGTGCCGAACATCGAGGCCGGCAACATGGTGTACAAGAACCTCGCTTTTATGGCCGATGCCCAGACCGCCGGTCTCGTCGTGGGTGCACGCGTACCGGTGATCCTCACCAGTCGCGCCGACACCGCCGCCGCGCGCCGCTTCTCCGCCGCCGCCGCCGTGCTCTACGCCGATGCAGTGGCGCGCGATCCAGGCATCCTGAACCCCGAAACCGCGGAGTAACCGGCCATGAGCGACGCCATCGTGTGCTTCAACGCGGGTTCCACCAGCCTGAAGTTCAGCGCCTACGCGGCCGACGGACCCGGCGATTTGTCCCTGATCACTCATGGTCAGATCGACGGGATGCAGACCGATCCGCGGTTCGTTGCCCAGGATGCGTCGGCCAAACCGCTGGCCGGGCACGCCTGGGGCAAGGGTCAGCAGATCGACCACAGCACCGCCTTCCAGTATGTCATCGACTGGCTGCAGCAGGACATCGCGGGGATGAAGGTCATCGGCGCCGGGCACCGGGTCGTCCTTGGCGGCACCCGCTTCGAGTCACCGGTGCGGATCGACGCCAGGGTGCTCGACTACCTCGAGTCGCTCGTGGTCATGGAGCCCTCGCATCAGGCGTACGAGGTGCGCGGGGCACGCGCGCTTGCCGCAGTCTTACCGAACCTGCCGCAGGTCGCCGTTTTCGACTCCTCGTTTCACCGCACCATGCCCGAGGTCGCCCAGCGCTATGCGCTGCCCAAGGACGTGCTGGACGCCGGGGCGCGGCACTGGGGCTATCATGGCATCTCCTACGACTATATCAGCCGACAGGTGCCCAAATACGCCCCCGGCGCCCGTCGGGTGATTGCCGCCCACTTGGGCGGCGGGGCCAGCATGTGCGCCATGCTGGACGGACGTAGCGTCGAGACCACCATGGGCTTTGCCGGGGTGTCCGGCCTGCCGATGGGAACCCGCTCGGGCGATATCCCGCCGGACCTGCTTTTCTACCTGCTGCGCACCAAGTGTTTTACCGATGAATCACTGGAGAAGATGCTCTACGAGCGCTCCGGACTGCTCGGCCTCTCCGGCATCAGCGAGGACATGCGCGACCTCCAGGCCAGCACCGATCCGCGCGCTGGCGCGGCGATCGCGTACTTCGTCTACGCCATGACCAAGTACGTCGGGGCCTATACCGCGGTGTTGGGTGGACTCGATGCGCTCGTCTTCACCGCCGGGATCGGCGAACGTTCCGCTAGCGTGCGGGCGGGGCTGTGCCGTGCGCTGTCCTGGCTCGGGGTGAGCCTCGATGAGTCGCGCAATGCCGGCAATGGACCGCGCATCTCGACCGACGACAGTCGTGTGTCGGTTTGGGTCATTCCGACGAACGAGGAGTTGATGATCGCGCAGCATACATTGGCGTTGGTGCGGCCTTAGCCTGATAGGGCGGAACGGCGTGCGGGGCTCCTTTCCCATTGCCGGACGGGGCTACGCAGTGTCTTTGGCCTGTCCTGAATCACTGGTGTTCCGTCGTGCTTGTGGCAAGTGTTTGCTGTGCCTCGTCTTCCTGCTGTTCGCCGTCCCGCCCTTGTCGGTGCTGGGGCAGTCGCCGCTGGTGCCGCCCGCGGGGACCTGCCGCCAGTCACTCTATCATGGGACCCTGGGGCCGGACGCGGATCTGCGGTTGTCGCTCGTGCGCCAGGGTGATGCCTTGACCGGGTTCTGGTACCGCGAGAGCGAAGGCGTGTATGACGCCGCCGCGAACCGCTTCAGGCATCGGCGTCTGGAACTGAGCGGCCCGCTTGCCGCGGACGGCGGATTCGTGTTGACGCAGACCGATCCCGAACCGCCGACGGAGCCGCGCGTCGGCGGACGCGTCACCGGTAGCTTCGATGCGCGCGGCGCGCTTACGGGAACCTGGCAGGGCGCGGCGGGTGAGCCCGCGTTGCCGTTCCACTTGGAACCGACCGACCGTCTGGAGCAGGGGCGGCAGCCGCGCTTCCGGTTGCGCGTTGCGGCCGTCGGTGACGATGTTGATGCCGAGCGGGTCTGGCTGAGCATTGGCGGCGGCCCGGAGCTGCTCCTGACCGGCGTTCGGAAATCCAACCCGTAGGAGCCCGCTTGCGGGCGACGGGTGGGGGCACAATGACGCGATTCCGGCAGGTTACGTCGCCCGCAAGCGGGCTCCTACGGAGCTTGATTCTTGATAGCGTCTTATTCGGAAATCGCCTAAAGCCCGACAGGCTGCTAGGTTCGGTTATCACGTCCAACGGTTATACCAAACGCGATCGACCGTCCGTTCTGCGGTTCAGTCCCCGGCAGCGCCGCGGGATATCTCATGCCAACATGCCATACTAGCATTTGACTCGGCCGGCTCATCATGGGCTGACGCCGCTGACTCATTTGGGGACACTTTGCACGTGGCATGGCGATTCGTTGTGGCGGTCGTTCTGGTCTGGCTCTTCGGCCTGTCCAACTGGTCGGCGTTTGCGGGTACGGCGGTGAACGACGCGCCGGCCGCCGGTCCGGTGCCCACTGCGCAGATCGTGGTGCTGAGCGCTTACCACCCGGGAGACGCCTGGTCGGACGACGTCTTGGCCGGACTGCTCGCGGGTCTGAAGACCGCCTATCCGGACCAGGTGCCGGAGGTCGAGTTTCTGGACACCAAGCGCTTTCCCGGACCGGAGCATCTCGCCTTTCTGAAGGAGATGCTGACACGCAAGTACCGGGAGCGGCCGGCGGATCTGGTGATCGCCCTGGACAATCCGGCACTCGACCTGCTGCGCGCCTATCCGGCCGAACTTTTCCCCGGTGTCCCGGTGGTCTTTGCCGGGGTCAACGGATTCCAGCCGCGGATGCTTCAGGACCGGCCCGGGATGACCGGGGTAGCGGAGGTCCAGGACATGGCCGGGACCCTGGATCTGGCGTTGCGCCTGCACCCCGGGACGCGGCGGGTGCTGGTGGTTCACGACGACACCGCCTCGGGCCTGGCACTGCGGCAGGAGTTGGAGCCCATCCTGCCCGGCCTGCGGGAGCGCGTGCAGATCGATTTCGCCTCCGCCGGGACCCTG
>Ga0247844_1005033_pt1 | contig 17208 bp, 20 predicted proteins | sample LaCtaG_FD_192421 | JGI IMG/M metagenome (GOLD analysis project Ga0247844, IMG submission 192421) | Freshwater microbial communities from meromictic Lake La Cruz, Castile-La Mancha, Spain - LaCruzMarch201714.5m_1 | ecosystem: Environmental > Aquatic > Freshwater > Lake | place: Spain: Castile-La... | reverse complement strand
GATCAGTCCGTGGTAACGCAAAAAGAAACCGGTCCCTGTGCTATACGGCGTGGCAATCTGGACGATGGTGTTGCGATAATCTTCTACAAAATCAGGCATAAAGGTGGATTAGAATGGGCGAAAGTACGACGAGGTGGTGTTAACGTTAGTACTTTTTGTGGGGGGGTACTTTGGCTAGGCAAATGCTGGAGTGGATGGGGGGGAGATTTTGGAGGAGATTTTTGTATTGATGCAGGGATGGTCCGATTGCAAGCTGTCTTCTGCGGCTTGAATGCTAACAGCGCTCATGTTTCAATTCCAAAATGGTGCGATTGCAAGAGTTTTGCGGTTATAGCGTCCTCAATTTCTTGTAAGTTTCAATTCCAAAATGGTGCGATTGCAAGATTAGTTAATCAATCGAAAATTTTGTGAAAGTTACTGTTTCAATTCCAAAATGGTGCGATTGCAAGTGGCTTGTAGGATCATGTATGCTTCGGCTACTTCGGTTTCAATTCCAAAATGGTGCGATTGCAAGCAGCAATGCTATTCGGGCATACCCGATTACACTCGGGGTTTCAATTCCAAAATGGTGCGATTGCAAGCCAGCCAGCGCAGAACGCAACTCCTTCTGCTTCGCGTTTCAATTCCAAAATGGTGCGATTGCAAGCAACAGCGTCAAAACGAGTAGTCAAGTCACCCAACGTTTCAATTCCAAAATGGTGCGATTGCAAGGCGCAAGGTCTCTGTCAGTAGCTAAACCCGTTGGCGTGTTTCAATTCCAAAATGGTGCGATTGCAAGGCAAGGATTCAAGCCAAATACAATACGAAAATGCCCGTTTCAATTCCAAAATGGTGCGATTGCAAGCCGATGGATTTGTGTGTTTCAAGCCATTCAGAAATGTTTCAATTCCAAAATGGTGCGATTGCAAGTCTGTTTGATCCGGTCAAAAATCATGGGCGTGAACATGTTTCAATTCCAAAATGGTGCGATTGCAAGAAACAAACTTTCAATGATTAACAAAGTAACTCTAATGTTTCAATTCCAAAATGGTGCGATTGCAAGCAGTCTGTTTTTTCGGCGTTGAAATAGCGGTCAAGATGTTTCAATTCCAAAATGGTGCGATTGCAAGTCCATTAATAGATGTGGCAGTAGCCGCCCCTAGTAGTTTCAATTCCAAAATGGTGCGATTGCAAGTTTGCAAAAAACCGAAATTTCATTTCTTGAGTTTTGTTTCAATTCCAAAATGGTGCGATTGCAAGTCTTCCTTTTTGTCAATATCCATGCTGCCTTTGATCGTTTCAATTCCAAAATGGTGCGATTGCAAGGCTTTAAGCAGCCGAAGCCAGCGCCTGGTCAATTAGTTTCAATTCCAAAATGGTGCGATTGCAAGCCCAATCGCTTTGGTGCTTTGTGGGAGTGTAAAGAGGGTTTCAATTCCAAAATGGTGCGATTGCAAGCCACATACCAGCTCTGCAAGGGTATGACATTCATGTAGTTTCAATTCCAAAATGGTGCGATTGCAAGTTTGTTATTTGTTTGATTTGCCGAAATGCCCGCTTTGTTTCAATTCCAAAATGGTGCGATTGCAAGCCATTCGCGCTAAACGCGCAACGGCGGGGAATCACGTTTCAATTCCAAAATGGTGCGATTGCAAGGCAACCTGTGCGGCTTGTGTGCTGAAATCGGACGTGGTTTCAATTCCAAAATGGTGCGATTGCAAGCGAAAAGTTTGGGGGTTTCAAATTTGCTCTTTGGGTGTTTCAATTCCAAAATGGTGCGATTGCAAGGCCGCTATCAGACAGTTAGATGAATGTACGAAAATTGTTTCAATTCCAAAATGGTGCGATTGCAAGAGGGTCGCCGCTTGTGCCAATCCTTACAAAATCCAAGTTTCAATTCCAAAATGGTGCGATTGCAAGTAAGGAAAGCCAATGAGAAGGCCATTCCGATATTCTGTTTCAATTCCAAAATGGTGCGATTGCAAGTCGTACTGGGCGTAGACCTCATTCATGTCTACCGTGTTTCAATTCCAAAATGGTGCGATTGCAAGATTGTAACGACCGATCAAATGGCAGACGCTAAATTTCGTTTCAATTCCAAAATGGTGCGATTGCAAGAGCCAGACCGCCGGACAAAAGAAGGTAAGGCGGAAGTTTCAATTCCAAAATGGTGCGATTGCAAGCGCAAAAAAAAGGTGCGCAAAAGAGCAACATACCGAGTTTCAATTCCAAAATGGTGCGATTGCAAGATTTTAGTCCGCTTTGAGGATGCCCGCCTGCGAAAAGTTTCAATTCCAAAATGGTGCGATTGCAAGCCAAGGGACATGCCCCCGATACGGCGAATTTTGTACTGTTTCAATTCCAAAATGGTGCGATTGCAAGCCGTACTCCTCCTGATCGAGGAGGTATTTCTCCATGTTTCAATTCCAAAATGGTGCGATTGCAAGGTGGTGAGTTTAACGTGTTGAGCACTCAGGGTTCTATGTTTCAATTCCAAAATGGTGCGATTGCAAGGCGCGATTTCCGCCCGCTATGTCAACCGTTCTGGCGTTTCAATTCCAAAATGGTGCGATTGCAAGAATGACCGCGCCAGCCGTAGCCGTGTCGTCAAGGCTGTTTCAATTCCAAAATGGTGCGATTGCAAGGCCGTTGGTGATGCATTCGCCTGTGTTGTACAGGTGTTTCAATTCCAAAATGGTGCGATTGCAAGGCGTGGCACTTTCGGCTGAAGAAGCGCGTGAAGTGTGTTTCAATTCCAAAATGGTGCGATTGCAAGAAAAGCGTTGTCTTATTTGCGACGCGCTTTATGAATCGTTTCAATTCCAAAATGGTGCGATTGCAAGAAAGAAACTTCGCCCCGTCTACCTTACCGATGAGGTTGTTTCAATTCCAAAATGGTGCGATTGCAAGCTTCGAGCCATGCGAGAACTTCGGCGGTGTTCATTATGTTTCAATTCCAAAATGGTGCGATTGCAAGCAAGCGCGTTTACTCTATCATTAAAGCGGCGAAGGCGTTTCAATTCCAAAATGGTGCGATTGCAAGGCAATCCTACAACCCCTTGCACCTGGATTGAAATTGTTTCAATTCCAAAATGGTGCGATTGCAAGCTACCCGTCAACATTAGAGCGGGCGGCGTTGCAGAAGTTTCAATTCCAAAATGGTGCGATTGCAAGCCGCAGGCGAATGAAACTTCGTCTTACCTTTATCTGTTTCAATTCCAAAATGGTGCGATTGCAAGTTACCGCCCTGACTGTGCCTTGCATCATGTTATTCAGTTTCAATTCCAAAATGGTGCGATTGCAAGGTGGATACGCCCATCTGTTTAGCAAATTCGCCAATTAGTTTCAATTCCAAAATGGTGCGATTGCAAGGACGGGCGGCCCTCTGTTGGGCAGGACAAAGATAAGTTTCAATTCCAAAATGGTGCGATTGCAAGATAAACCAGCTTGTAGATGCAGGTATTCCCATAATGTTTCAATTCCAAAATGGTGCGATTGCAAGGGCGGCGGGGCTGCAAGCAGTGAGAGTAAAACGGGGTTTCAATTCCAAAATGGTGCGATTGCAAGAAGCATACGCCGCCGGAATGGGCATAGAATATATTGTTTCAATTCCAAAATGGTGCGATTGCAAGCGTTCAATCCAGGCGCAAGGGGTTGCAGACTTGCGCGTTTCAATTCCAAAATGGTGCGATTGCAAGGGATTGTTACCGCAAAATTCGAGCTTAATAAAAGCGTTTCAATTCCAAAATGGTGCGATTGCAAGACAAATCCATCGGAGAGTCGGAGAATTATTCTGCGGGTTTCAATTCCAAAATGGTGCGATTGCAAGTGCGGAAGGCTTTGCGACGATTATGAGCCTTGCAAGTTTCAATTCCAAAATGGTGCGATTGCAAGCTGTGCTGCCGTTGCCGAGCCTCAAAACTCGGCAACGTGTTTCAATTCCAAAATGGTGCGATTGCAAGTGGTGTAAAGGTTCGCCGCGCTTGCATGGCCGTACGTCGTTTCAATTCCAAAATGGTGCGATTGCAAGAGTGCGGCGGTTGCAATGGCAAGGGTGAACAGTCTTGTTTCAATTCCAAAATGGTGCGATTGCAAGGATTAAGGCCGTACTGTAAGCGGATACCGATTATTGTTTCAATTCCAAAATGGTGCGATTGCAAGTTGTGTCTTTGCCACGTTGTCGTCAAGAAATGTCGTTTCAATTCCAAAATGGTGCGATTGCAAGCCACCGTGGTAGGGTTCAATCCCAATTCCACCGCCTGTTTCAATTCCAAAATGGTGCGATTGCAAGTTCCTACGCGGGTCTTTGTCGTGAGCATATCGCCCGAGTTTCAATTCCAAAATGGTGCGATTGCAAGATGCGTGGCGGCGAGATGCGTGGCGGCGAGATGCAGTTTCAATTCCAAAATGGTGCGATTGCAAGATAGAAATATTTTTCCCTATTTCAATATAATTGTAGTTTCAATTCCAAAATGGTGCGATTGCAAGCACCATTGCGCCAACCGCGTCCTGTGCGTTCTCGTGTTTCAATTCCAAAATGGTGCGATTGCAAGAGCAATGGCGAAGCTCACGCCGGGGTTTGCGTTGCGTTTCAATTCCAAAATGGTGCGATTGCAAGCATCGGCTTCGAGATAGCCGTTTGACGCTATCGCGCGTTTCAATTCCAAAATGGTGCGATTGCAAGGCGGATGCACCTGACCATGAAGCGGTCGGTATTCCTGTTTCAATTCCAAAATGGTGCGATTGCAAGGATCATGATTGAAATCCGCCCAATCCTTGCAAAGGCGTTTCAATTCCAAAATGGTGCGATTGCAAGTAAGATGGGGTACAACTATCATCACGAGAAATTCCGTTTCAATTCCAAAATGGTGCGATTGCAAGGGTAGGCGAATCTGCACCTGCATCACAATGAAAGGCGTTTCAATTCCAAAATGGTGCGATTGCAAGCGCTATGAGGCCAAAAATTGAATGGCGCCTTGAGTGTTTCAATTCCAAAATGGTGCGATTGCAAGATATCATTGTCTTATCTACGCCAACCTTGGTTTCTATGTTTCAATTCCAAAATGGTGCGATTGCAAGGTTCTTATTTTCAGGCTAACGACGAAGTTGTACACAGTTTCAATTCCAAAATGGTGCGATTGCAAGCTTACGCAAGCGAAGCGGTAACTGCCTGAAATAGAGTTTCAATTCCAAAATGGTGCGATTGCAAGAATTGAAGTTGAGCCACAAGTAACATCCCCTAGTCTTGTTTCAATTCCAAAATGGTGCGATTGCAAGCAGGTTGGTCGGGATACGGGTCATAACGCCAAACGTGTTTCAATTCCAAAATGGTGCGATTGCAAGAAATGAAAAGCGAGCAAAGCCGCCACACAGAGAAAGTTTCAATTCCAAAATGGTGCGATTGCAAGCTTTAAAGTGTTGGCAATATCATTACACTCAATGTGTTTCAATTCCAAAATGGTGCGATTGCAAGCCGCTAAAGATAGACTTTTTAGGTGGCTGAAAGTTGTTTCAATTCCAAAATGGTGCGATTGCAAGCCGTTCGACAACTATATATATCTACCTGATTTTCAATGATTTAAAACTAAGGGATTTGCCCTTTTTTGTCCTCAAAAGTCGTCGAACAACAATAGTGCAAAAATACCGGGCATTCGACGACTTTTTCCTAATCTTCACAAAAAATTGTCCAACTCATTTTTTTCCTGACCGATTACTTCCTTTTCGAGCCAGCGCTCTTCCCGACTGCTAAAAATGATCAAACTATCGGTTTTGGGATGCATGATTTCTCGAGCCTTATGTTTCAATTCCCGCAACTTCAGTTCGGTGATTTCGCCCTCAAACACAGAATTCTGTATCCAATGCAGGTAGCTACGACAGAGTTTGAGCATTTTGCCCACTCTTTTTTCGCCAATATCGTAAACGAGGATGATATACATAATTATGAAGTGATGAAGTGATAGAGTGATGGGTGATGGGTGATGAGTAGAACGGTTCTTGTGAAATCGCTTCATCACTTTATCACCCCATCACTTCATATAGACTACCACCAAATTTTGAAGGGTTTATACGATGGCTCCATTCCAAGGATGTATTTGCTGATCTTGTAACACTCCAGTCGGAGGAGGTATTTATACGATACTTTTTTGCCCAAACTTCGATGCTGAATGGTTTCTGCCAACCGTTCTTCAAATGCTTTGAGAAAGATTTGCTTGCCTGTTTTATTGAGAAAGCAGCCATTGGCGGCATTGTCAAAATGTTTGGCCTGTAACTCGCGCTTATTGACGAGCGAGAACAAGGTACGATCCACCAAGATCGGCTTGAAAACCTCCGCCACGTCCAACGCTAGCGAATACCGCCTGGCGCCTGGTTCGTGCAGAAAAGAAATAGTAGGGTTCAACTGGGTGTGGTAAATGGCGTCCAAAGCTTGCGTATAGCACACCATATTGCCGAAAGAAATAAGCGCATTGATTTCATTACCAGGGGGTTGCTTCATGCGCCCACCCATTTCAAATTCGTTGATAATCAAGTCAAATGCCTTGTAATAGGTCTGACGACAATTGCCCTCCAGCCCCATCAAAGCAGGAACATCGCGCACCCCATCGAACCCTGCCTGATATTGCTCAATGGCCGACATCTGTGCCGACAAATCGCGCCCTCGACCACTGTAATATTTGAGGTTGCGCTGCATATTGGCCGAGGCTCCTTCCACAAATCCACGGGCCAGGTGCAGCCGCTTGGTCGGCGACAGGTAGGCACGGGTCTGTTCAACCTGCATTTTCCCGGCCAACAAGTATTCCTTGGGCTGAAACGACCCCGTATAATGTTCGTAATAATCGAAAAAATGCACCGCCACTCGATGCTTGCCGAGGAAATTGTAGAGCGCACTGTTAGCATCCAGACTTCCGAACACATAGAGGTTCTCCAAACCTTCTATTGGGATAAATTTCGGCGGCTGTTCTGTGCCCGCATCGTCCTTGGGCACAAATCGAAGGGTGTTGTCCTGGCGCTCGAGGCGACCGGGGTTGAAGAGGTAGTAGGTATCTTTCATGGCTGATAGGTGGGTGGCGGGTGGTAGACCTTCCAAGTTTTTAAAACTTGGAAGGTCTGGGCAGGTATCATCCTTGCTCCGCTGCGTAACAGAAATCGTGAAAAGAACAATTGTGGCAAATTTTGGCTTTAATCACCGCAGGACACTGCTCCAGCCCCACAATGCGCTGCACCGCTGCTTCCCAAGCTTCAATCACTTCCACATCGGTATCCGTAAGCGCAGCCACTGGTTCTGTTTTTTTCAAGTCTGGGTATTCGATAATGCCAGTAGCATCGGTTACACCGTGCTGGCGGAGTTTGTAGAGGTAGTATTGCACCTGCGCCCGGTGAGCATACTCCATGGATCGGCCCCGCTTGGTTTCGTGAACCAGGCGCTTGTGGGTGTCATAGAAATCTATTTTGATGCCATCGAGTTGGATTTCGGTGTATTTGTCGGAGCGACGTTCGTAGCTCGTCTCGCCGATGAGCTTGCCTTCGGCCACCAGATCGCTGGTATGCTCCATGCGAATTTCGTGGGCATGGAGCCAGAGTTTGCGGTGGCAGGTGTGGAGGTAGGAAATGAGGGTAGCGGTGACGGTCATGGCGTGAACGGCAGGTTGGTACTTAGACCTTCCAAGTCTTGGAGACTTGGAAGGTCTGGGTGACGATCATGAATTAAGCCATTCGGGTTTGATTTTACATTTGCATGGGTGGCCAGCCCTGTATAGACCTTCCAAGTTTTAAAAACTTGGAAGGTCTGTACAACGATTAATCCTCAATAATTAGGTGCACAATTCCCCTAAAATCCATGTATTGAGTGTGTGCGTCCATCATTCCATCTTTACCACCAAACCAGCCCAGTACTTCGGTTCTTTGAAGCTTCGTAGTTCCATCGGAGAGCAAAGAGGCGAAAGAACTGTAAGGCCATTCCTTGTAGTCGTCCCAGATGCAGTGCAACTGGGGGTTTGCGTGGATGTACTGAATAAGATGGTTCATATAGTCTTGTGAATCCACAATAAGTCGCTTGAAATTCTTTTGAAACAAGCTACCTACCCTGTCTTCCTGCTTGTTGATTGCTTTGGCGTATGACATAAAACAAAGCCGAAATTGCTCACTGACCATTTTGGCAACGTACTTATTGGTGTCTATGCTTGGTCCGAGACCTGCCAGGTTTTTGAAACCTGGCAGGTCTGATTCTGCTGCCGCCACGACAATCTCTTCCCAAGTCTTCACCCTCGCGGCCAAATGAAAATGGTTGGGCAACAGACAATAAGCATAGGTATCCAATACCGGTGACATATACTTAGCGTACTTACCAAGGAAGTACCCGTAGTTTTCATGTTTAAGAAAGACGTTTTCACGATTATTACCTCGATTGAAAATATGGTAACGGGTGTTCGGAATTAAGGGCGGGTAGTAGTTTTTCATTTAGCCTAATGGATGTTTTGTGGGTTGGTAGAAGCAATACTCAGTGTCGAATTGATTTCGTCGAAGCTTAGACATTCCAAGTTTTAAAAACTTGGAATGTCTATATGAAGTTACTGCAAAATATTCGTTTTACAATCACTTTATCTCGTTCTAAGGAAAATCTTGTGGGTTGGCAGATGCGATTCCCCATGTTGAAATGATTTCGTCGGGTTCTAGACCTTCCAAGTTTTAAAAACTTGGAAGGTCTGGCACCTTGGTTCCTTCCAGCCCGGTCGTATTCGAGTTGTCGAAATGCCTTTGGAGTTGTAGTAATTGTAAATCAATGATCTGAGAAATTTTTACAGGTACAATATTCCAATCCCCACGGACACTCCGACGGTTCATAATCGCAAAACTCAATGCCGGTATTCCCGCGTGTCATCACGAAAGTTGGCTCCTCCATGCGCTTCAAGAGCAGGGGGTACACCAGCCTACTGGGCACGACATCCGGCAGCACCGCGGTAAAATTGTACGCAGCCCACAGTCGGCACAAGGCTTGGGTGAGCGCGTCCAGTTCTTCATCCGTTAGCCGATCAGCGGGCGGGAACTGCACCGGCTCAAAGCCGAAATGATAGAACATATCCTGTCGCGAGGGTGGCGTTTCGTCGCGCCATTGCTCCATTTCCGATATGCTGCGCTCGAAGTCGAGGTTCGCCATGACCTGCGCTGATTCGGGTGGCGGCAGGGTGGCGCTGTCCGTTTCGTCGTCTTCATCGTCGAGCCAGGGGAGGCCGGGCGCCGCTGCGTCATCGTCCCCAGCGGCGGGCCGTCGTAGCCGTCGGGTGGGTCGAGCCAACGCTCGGGCAGGCCCATTTCGAAAAAGTGGGGCGGGTAAATGCGCCATCGGGCTAGGATGGCGGAATGGAGGTCGGCGAGGAGTTGGAGGGTGTAGAGGGACATGGGGGAGCCGATAAGTTGGTATAAAAAGACTATGCTGCCGATTGAACTTGGCTTTCAAAATCAAAAGCCGATATCTTCTCAATTAGCAATTCCTCGGCTTTTTCCAATGAATCCGCCGATCCGATAGCTCCTGCGATGTAACCGCTGCAAACGGGTGTAACAAACATATCAGCACGAGCAGTCTCGTCCAATTTTGCCACGGCTTCCTGCCGCTCGCCACTGTCATCCTTCAATTCGCCCCGAATTGCGTAAGCAATTTGATTGGCATTGTCACTGATAGCAATGGCGAGTGTCTCCATCAGGCTAAACGTGCGCGATTGGTTGGAGGTAATGCGCCAATTCAACAAGGAGTGTGAAAGTGCGGGAATGATTTCGTCTCGTTTTCGCTTCGGACAAATCAGACAGGAGCCAAACACATTTTTGCCTTCCACCCAGCCAGCTTCCCGGAGTTTCTTTTCCATGTCAAGGTGGAGTTCGGGTTCGAGTCGGTTGAGCGAGACACAGAATAGAGTACGCAGGTCAATGGCGATGTCAAAGACGAACAGGCCGGAAGCACGGGTGTGATCTGGAATCCAAATGCGATTAGGCAGGTTGCGTTTGTTGGAAGTCAGCCATTCGTCTAATGCTTCGGGAGAAAGTTCAACACGCTTGTTGCCTTCAAGCGTACTGACTTTTACGATGTGGCCTTCCGGGCGGGAAGTGCGGTCGAACGTAATGTTTTCTTTAATGCCTTCAAGTCCGCCGAGTTTTGGGTGTAGCGGACGCATGGCAGAAATGGACAACGGACTTCGACGCTTTACTGTGTACTCACCGCTTTCCGCTTTCATATAACCACCTAATAATTGGTCAACATACGATGGGTCACAAGGCGAATGTACCTCTTTGGGAAGTGCCTTACCACTTTTGTCTATTTCCCAGTTAAATGTGTTAGGTGCATGTGGGACATTGAGATAATTGGTCAATTCCTCCATGATGCTACGCTTGACCTGCTGGCCGCTGGAGTAAGCCATTTTGTTCCCGAACTGCGGATCATAATAAAATTTCTGCCCGTCCTGCACCGAAAAAACGGTGTGTTCGGCATGGCGCAAAACGCGCAAGTAGATGTACGGAGAGGATTTTTTCTTTTCCATTTTTTTATAATATAGGTTTGGATGGTGAACAATCATTTTGTGTTGGCATGGCTCTTTAGGTAGTTGTACTCGAAGCGCATCAACGCAACGAATAGTGGAAAATGGTCGCCGGGCATTTTCACCGCTTGGTGAATGGTGGTTCGGATAGTTTCGGCGGCGTTTAATGGCAGGTCAGAGAGGCCCGACATTTTCGCTAAAACCTCGCCCCATTTGTCGGCGAATGTTCGCAAGTTTGTGGCGGAACGAACTTGATCAGAAAGCCGGTCTTCCTTCGTCGTGCCCCGGTCGCCGCCTGAGGTTTCAAATTTCACGAGGATGTCAGCCAGTTGTCCCGCCAATTCGAGTAGTTCTGTTTTGTTGAGCATGGCGCAAATCCAAAGTTTAAAAATGAGAAATTGCTTGTGAGATTCTTCTTTTGTTAAGTTATAGTCTTTGTTCCTTTTTGAGTCGTTTTGAGGGAGGTATTCGCGGAGTTTGGCGGGCTCGAAAGCTCGTATACCGATGACCCCGAACTTGCAAGCATTTTTGAAAGAAAAAAGTGGTTCCAATTCGGCGATTTGTTGATAAGTCAGCGCGGAATCAGGCTGGCTGATGAAAATTTTGTCTCGAAGTTCGTATAGCCGATGTACTTCTGGCAAGTTTAAATTCATAAACCCAAGCGTCGTATTAGTCTGAGATAGGTTGTAGGCATAAATCGTCATAACCTCGCCTGGGAAATTTCGACATAATGCCAGAACCAATTTCGTCCATTCGAGCGTTGGGACCGCCCAATACTCCTGCTTAGTTTTTGGGTCAACCTTTTTCTCGGGTTCGATTTTCAAATCGTCCACGTTTTTCCCGTCGAGCCAATGTGACAACCATTGTCCGTTCCATGTTTCAATCTGCCGGCCTTTGAGATTGGGGGTTTGCATGAGGTATTTTCGATAAACCTTCCATCCTTTGAAAATGCCCCAGAGCAACTCTTCTCGGTCAAGCAGCCAATAAAACCCACCGCCAACACCGGCCGCCAACCCTTCGCCAATCCACGAAGCGTAGATTTCTTCCGCATCAATTTCCAAAACCGTTGGCATTCGGGGCTCGGGGAAAAGTGAGTTTTCTAAAACTGGCACGTCTGCAGGTTTTCCAGTCATTATGGTTACTTGCCCAGAAGTTGTTGCGGTAACTTCTTCGGCTGCATATCCGACGAAAATTGAACCGCTAAGCCTCTTGGCAGCGACTGAATTATGCAAGTTTTCCCGCCGGATTTCTGCTGGAGATTTCCCTGTTTCCAAACCTTTTTCAGTCACTTTTTGAAAAAAAGCAGATCCGTGAACGTGCATCAAATGGCGTTCGTCATCGAAAAAGATAGGAAACAGTACCTCGTCGAAAAACTGACGAGAAGTCAGGTTATTTCCCTCGCGTTGATTCCACGCGGCGAGAAATTTTTTGCCAATAAAACTTGTGTACATAATTTAAAGGCTTGGTTTACAGAAATTTATCTGGTTCGTGCAAAATCAATCCGACTTCTATATGCTCAACTTCGGATTGCGGAATGACAAAAGGGTACGAGCCGATGCCTTCCAACTGGACATATTTTTTCGCGCTCCATTTCAGTGTGCTCCACGCTACCGGAATTTCCAGCCCGATACGCTCCTCCCACGTGCCGTTTTCGTAAGTCGTGCGATCGCTTTCGAGTATACAGGTGGCGGATTCGATTTCCAAAGCATCCACGATGACTGATTTTGGGTAATGTACCAACTCCTGCATTTTGTATTTGTCGTTCACGAAAACGAGGTGAAGGTCAATTTCCCGGCTCTCCACCGTTGGGTAAACCGTGTCAATCTTCCCTTGAATCTCACTCTCTCGAAGCACCGACCTGTCGGGCAATTGAGCAAAACTCCGCTCCAGAACCTCCTTTTTGTAAGGTCGCGCCGAACCCTCCGGGGCGAGGACGTGAACAGGTTTAAGATTGCCTATAGTCTCCACGTTCCGTACCCGATTCACCCGTCCGAACCGCTGAATTAGCGAGTCCAAAGGCGCGCACTCGGTAATCATCCTGTCGAAACTAATATCCAAACTCACCTCAACGACCTGTGTAGAAATGACCAAACAGGGTGCAAACGTGGATTTTTTTCGGTCGTTGAAATCCTCGGTCAAGGTTTTCTCCAAGCGGTAGCGGTCTTTACGCCGGAATCGGCTGTGAATCAGCATGACCGAAACCCCGGGGAAATCTGCTTTCCATTTTTGGTAGGCTGCCTGCGCCGCTTTCACCGTGTTGTGGATGAGCAACACCCGCTCATTGTCAGCAATTGCTGTTTTCAAAATTAGGCGGACAATGTCTGGTTCGTTTTTTTCTTTTAAAACGGTGTGCCGATTGAAGTTGTCAAGTTCCGAATCTGGCAGCCGAAATTCATAAACTTGCCCGCTGCCGCCGATTAAATCCAGTAGTTTATGGTACAAAGCCGTCGGAATAGTGGCTGTACCGATGTGTACGCGACAATCAAGCCGCAATAAGGCGCGAACAATTTCATGCACCATCGCGCCAGACCATTCGGTGTAGGTGTGGATTTCGTCGAGGATGACATCCGCACCTCGGAGGTCAAGCATCACCGTCTCAAAACCCGACGTACCGAAAACAATGCTTGCGATTTGGTGCGGCGTCAGCACTTTCACGCCCGCTCCGACGAGCGGCTGGAGGGTTTGTTCCACCTGCTCGCCTTTAACTTTAAGGCGCGAAGTTGAGTGCAAAAGACGCACATCAAAATCTTCTTCTCCGGAGGATTCCTTTACTGCACTTTTTATCCGGTCGAACATGGAATTGATAGAAGCCTGAAACGGCAAGGTGTAAAACACGCGCCCCCGACAGCGGCGCAGCAAAAAATCAGTCTTGCCCGCCCCGGTAGGTGCAACGACGAGGGTATGCGGCCGAGGATCGTCGGTGTCGGCCATAGAAAGCGGATACAGATAGTGCCGACGGTTTTCAGCCCGAAACCAGCTTAGGTTGGGTGTTTTGAAGGTTTTTTTCAAAACGTCGGCGACCTCGTGGTTGAAAGCCGAAGCAAAATGGTCCGCTGCCCGAAGTAGTCCTTTCCACGGCGACCAACCACGTGGGCGACGTTCGCAATAGTCAATTGAATAGCGCAAGGCATCCGCAGCTTCTTTGGCAGAAATGGGATATACCGCCAAATCGAACTGCTTCGCCACCCATAGCCCGGCAGGAGACCACGATTCCCAATGTCGAAGATGGAAATCCAAGGCATCAGGGGCTTCATCCGCCATGTCGAGCAAGCCAAAACCCCTCGAATCACCCTTGACCGATTTGTGATGAGCAACAACAAGTTCAATCAAGGTGTCCCATTCTTCTTTTGGAAACAGAGGCAAAAAACCGAGTGACGACAGTTCGTGCCGATGCGTTTTGAACCCATCGAATTCACGCGGTTGCGGCAACTGCCTTATTTTGTTCTGGAAGTGCGGATGCGCTTTGCCGAGGTCGTGGAGGATCGCCCCTTTTCGGGCAGTTTCGACAGGAAACCCTAGGTCAGCAGCAAATTTTTCAGCCGCAGTCACGACATGTTGTGTGTGTTGAAGCAAGGTCAAGCCGCCGTTCTCCTGGCTTTTTGCAAGAGGTTCGTGTGTTTGCATAGATCAAAAGGCGCTAGGTTGACGAATGGGATTTCCAAAAACTTTTAGTTCGCCGAACATTGACTCTCCAAAAGCAAAACGATTATGTCCAACTTTGAAGCCGGCACCTGCTTCACAGAAAAGCAATTCAAAGCCTTCGATTTGGTCAAACTCTTCCTCGCCGGAAACAAAAAGCAATTCTTCGGGAAGCAGTACATCCTCGTTTCTGCAAATGCAGACGTGCTGGCTGAACGCTTGTTCTGCATCTGTTTTTTCCGAAAAAGCTAGGTAAAGATTTGGTTCAAGCATCACGCCTCTTTTCAGAATTGAAATATTGGTTTTCCATACCCCCTTATCCTGTTTTGCTTCAAAACCTCCCTTGGCCCATGTACGTTCTTGTTGAACATCCAAAGCGCAGTAATTGAGCCGATGTCGCTTAATTTTCAATATTTTGCCTGACTGTCGAAGCATTTCCGGAAAAAGTTTTTTCTCCATCCCCTCGACGATGGAAGGAGTAAGGAATTGCTGAGAAAAGGTTTCGCTATCACGGACCGCTGTCCACGGTTTTATGTAACCGAATGGGCCAGCATATTTTACTATGTATAACATTATGTATTAGGGTTTAAATGAGTGAGCCAAAACCAATGCCCGTAGAATTCCCTATACCTACGTTCCAAGCGAACTGCAGCTGCGCTGGCGTGCCGAAAATCGCTACCGGGCAAAAATTAGCGCGATTCTTAATACCATCGTAATGGATAACCTTAGCCCGTGCGCCGGGGTGATCACGAAGGAATTCGACTCGGATGCCGTCAGAGGAAATACTAGCTTCAGTCAGTTTTGTACGAAGTGTATTGGTCAACAATTCATCGGCTGATTTTTCTGAAAAAACGCAGTGGTGCGCACGTCCTTCTGGCAGTTTTTGCTTAACCAAAACTGGGCTTCCAACCTTGAACACCCGTGCCGCGCCGAACAATGGGTCTTCCTGAATCATGATTTCGCGCACCGCCATGTCCTCCATGATATTTGGGTCGCGCTGGATACCCAGGATCAGTCTTTTGATGAATTCTGGGTCGAATGCGCTAATGAACCATCGTGCTCCTTCAGGGAAGCGGAGCCCCCGACTTTCGACTGAGTAGCCACCGTTCAAGGCTGAAAAGGAATGGAGCGCGGGCTTGCCATGGTAGGGGTTGTCTGCACCGAGCCACTTGTGGATGGCACCGGTCAGGCGGTTTTGATAGTTGTAGGAGAACAACTGTCTGGATGAGCTGGTGCTTAGATAAAGTCGCATAGAAATAGGATATTATTAGAAAAGATGTGGATTCTTGTTTTCAAAACCTGTGGCAAAGGTTAGGGATAACCCTGAACTGACTTACCTACCCCTCATCGAAGCGAGTGCTTTTTAGATTTTTTCGGGCAGGAATTTATCTAATTAACCGGCAGCACGGGATGTTCGTCGAGACAGCGAAGCGTAATTTTGAATTGCATCTTTTGGTCAAATTGGTTAAGCGATTAATGATAGGACAAAGGTCAGACCAAGCCCTCCGAACTGACCTCCCTACCCCTTAAAAAAGTCAATTGTTTTTTATTTCATGGGTGCAGTGCTCGCTGCCAGACCTTCCAAGTTTTAAAAACTTGGAAGGTCTAAAACCGCATCTTCCCCACTTCACCCCTTAAATGTTCCCGCAGCGATTCCGGCGCAATCACCTCTATATCAAGATGATAAAACCCGAGTATAAAATTGGATAGTCCAAAGAACTGACTATTCACATCTGCCTGAAAATCAAAGGAATTCGGATCGCTGGTGGCTTCGATATGGCCACGAGTGAGCGGGTAGCGTTCGATGAGCTCGTTGTAAGCCCCCACGCTCAGGCGCAGGTGTACGTTGACCTGTTTGTTCGTGACAATACGGAAGGGATCGGTTTTCATTATATTGTGATGGCCCTCGTGCGCCCAGGGCGTGTCGGTCATCCTAACGCGCACAAAACGGGTGAGCCGAAAATGCCGTACCGCTTGCTTTTCCACTTCAAAGGCATGGAGCATATCATCCGCGGGCACAACATGGAATGGCTCGACCAAACGGTCGCTCACCTGGCTACTATTGGAGGAGCGATAGCCTTCTAGCACGACCATTCTCCGCTCAGAACGGGCTTGTTCGAGCAACTCGACCTTGGTCAGGTGCGGTTTACGCAGATAGGCAAACCCAAGCCTGCTGTAGTCGTACAATGCATGGAGTTTCTGGATTAACTGGGCCTGTTTTTCGGGAGTGGTACTCAGGTTGCGTATGGCCTCGTACAGGAGGGAGCGCTCTTCCTCAGAGAAATAAAGTAGTTCGGAAATTTTTTTAAGCGCACGATTCTGCTTGAACGCTAGCCGGTACCTTTTGTCACGGTCAAGTTCGAGTCCAAGTTCGCTGAAGAGGGCGAGATCGTTTTTGATCGTGTCTTCATGGACGCCATATTCCTCCGCAAAGTGCTGTTTGGTGTACCCATAAGGGCGTTCAATGATGTTGCGCATGACACGCAGGAGCCGGGCTTTCGTACCATATTCACTATCTTTTGGCATATCAGGTGTTTCGATTGGGTATAAATCGAAACACAAGATAGGCAGCCGTCCAACATATTATATTAAAAAAGAGGCGACACCCTCCCGGGATGCCGCCTCTAATATTTTCTAAGCAAAGATAATTATGCTTGCTCGTCTTCTTTTTTATCTGCTTCAGCAGGCGCCTCTTCAGCAACTTCTGTCGCTGTTTCGGCTACTTCTTCCGCTGCAGCTTCTACTGGTACAACTTCCTCCTCCGTTATGACTTCGGCGGGCACTTCCTCAGCTACTGCTTCAACTGGTGCTACAACTTCCTCAGCTACTGCTTCTACAGGAGCAGCAACTACTTCCGGAGCGCGCTCTACAGCAACTTCCTCAGCAACCGATACTACTTCTTCTTCCGTTACGGGAGCTGAAGCCTCCTCTGCCAAGGCTGCGGCGGCTGAAGCCTCCTCTGCTACTACCGCTGCTTTCTTGCCACCACGACGCGTTTTCTTCGCCTGGCGAACTTTACCTGCGTTTGGATTGTAGGTTTCGTTGAAATCTACCAATTCAATCATGGCTG
>Ga0247844_1005015_pt1 | contig 17288 bp, 9 predicted proteins | sample LaCtaG_FD_192421 | JGI IMG/M metagenome (GOLD analysis project Ga0247844, IMG submission 192421) | Freshwater microbial communities from meromictic Lake La Cruz, Castile-La Mancha, Spain - LaCruzMarch201714.5m_1 | ecosystem: Environmental > Aquatic > Freshwater > Lake | place: Spain: Castile-La... | reverse complement strand
GATTGGTTACAAGAAGAGTCTTATCTGATTTAACCTGGAGATTCTCCTTATCAATTGCCCAGGCTGTGCCAAGAGATCCTCTATTAGAGTTTGGACCACAGAAAACCGTAAGAGTTGCATCTTGAACGGTATCTACTGTTGTTGAAATATCTCTAGCTGGTACATAACCATCATATTTAGGTGAGAAATCAAAGAAGTGATTGGAAGGAGCCCAAGTTAGTAAAAGTGCCCCTGCCGCAATAGGGGCTGTAATGATTACCAGAAAAGCTATAAAGGGATTCTCAGATCGATTCATGGCTATGAGCCTAGGGCTTGCATCTGACATCTATCCCTGTATTACTTGGTAATCGTTGCGCTCCAAGTCAGGGCCGAGGGGAGATACTTCATTGAATTAACTCCAGAGAAGTTGGCTTGAAGAGTGCAAACTCCCTCACCGCGCAATCTAAGGCTTATTCGGAATAGTTCTCCTGAGATTTTTGTCGCTGAGCGGAAGGAACAGACGCTACTGGTTTGGAAAGAGACATTGATACCAGTGCCACCAGATGTTGAGAGCCGCCCACCATTTGTAGTTGGGGCAAGTTTTGGATCTTGGGCCCTAACCGCAAAATCAATGGTCATAACACTCTGACGGACTTTAGCAATTGAAATAGTATGTCCAGTGGCTGGAACGGGAGAGCCAGCAATACTTGCCTCAATAAAGGTTGCAGTTTCAACTGGCATAGTTGTGGCTGCATTCCAGGTAAGTGATACGGGCGCACGATCTTTAGTTCCAGGGAAGTCAAACTTAAGAGAGCATGTTCCATTAGCTAACGCAGTGAGATATGTGCGATTTACTATTCCACCCGTTCTATCCCAAGTTCCATGGGAGTCAACGCGGCAGATTGAAGGACTTAGATTAGTAACATTAAGTAAGTGACCTAAGCTTGTTAGTCCACTCATAGCAGCGTTATCAACCATACGAACCCTTGTAATAATTGCATGGGGACCGGAGCCACGTAGATTTGTGGAGTTCTCTACCTGCAAAACCATTGGAGCTTTAAAGTATTTAAAGCTTTGATCAACAGAGGCGGCTGGAGAAAATTTGGCATCTCCGGCCTGTGTCACTCTGACAGAGCAATTCCACTCGTTAGCTTCAACTCGATTATTCACAGTTTGAATCACTGGTCCAGATGTTGGGTATACCAAGAAACAGACATCAGGAGTTAATGATTGATATGTCACTGCAAGTCCCGAGCTTGCTTTAGCTAGCAATGGTTGCGATCTACCAACCTGCATATTGGATAGCGCTGGGAAACTAAGTGTCTGCGTCAATTTAGCTGGAGCGGGGGTCGGTGTTGGTGTAGGAGTCGGTGTAGGAGTCGGTGTTGGAGTCGGTGTAGGTGTTGGTGTTGGAGCTGCGCTTACAGGAATCTCGCGCAACATCACCTGGTTTGATTGATTTCCGGCCTTATCCCAAGCAACTGCATGAACTTGCCAGTTTCCAACAAATGTAGATCCAGTGAAACTTAAAGTAGCTCTCCATATTCCGCAGTTGTGGTTACTTAGGCAGGTGCCAGTCTTTAATGGACCACTACTATGAAGAGTCGCAGGGAATGTTCCTACAAGCACATTGTTGGCAATCAGTAGAACATTTACCTTGTCAACTTGAGTGTTGTCGGTTACCTCAAGACTAAGGATTGGTTTCATTCCCAATTGCCAAGTCCATCCACTTATATATTCTGATGAGCCACTTATAACAATTGGCTTAGTTGTATCAGGTGCTACTACATTTGCTGGAAGAACATCTACGCTTCCAATGCTTGTCAAGGCAGATTGTTTGCCCCATTGGTCAATAGCGCGAATTCCGATGGTGTAAGCCCCGGTAGCTAGGGTGCAAGGTACATTTATATCGTTGGCAAAAGAACCATCAGTAGTTGAACCAGACTTCAGTATTAAAGTCTCTGCGTATGCTATTGCCCCCGCTGCATTAACCAATGAAGCTGTTACATTTGTAATTCGAGTATCATCTTTAATTTGAGCGCGAACTTCAGTGATGGTTTTACATACGTTGACCGAAGCTTGTGAAATAGTTCCTGACACAACTACAGGAGCGCTGGTATCAGGAATGCTTGGTGCAAGTACTTGGAAGTTACCTAGAGATGTCCACAAGGTTGCATTGTTAGCTGCATCTTTTGCTTGAGCTTCAACCCGGTATGTCCCAATTACTGCATTGCAAGGCACAACCCAGTCATTACCAAAGGTTCCCGAAAGGTTAGTTCCTTCAGTTCTGTAGGCACCAAATGAGGCCAGTTGTTTTCCATTTGGATCAATTATTCGAAGATTGACGCTGATTACACCCACATTGTCAGTGACTTTTGCTGAAGCAAAGCGAAGAGTTGTACAGACCTCTAATGACTGTGGAGTAACTGATCCACTAACAATTACTGGAGCTTGTGTATCAGTTCCAGGAGTGGGTGTCGGAGTCGGTGTTGGAGTCGGAGTCGGAGTCGGTGTTGGAGTCGGAGTCGGAGTTGGAGTTGGAGTTGGAGTCGGTGTTGGAGTCGGTGTTGGAGTCGGTGTCGGTGTCGGTGTTGGTGTTGGAGTCGGTGTCGGTGTCGGTGTTGGTGTTGGAGTCGGTGTTGGTGTTGGTGTTGGAGGAGCTACATTCAATGTCTCTGTTTGACCAGTTGCAAGAACTGAAGTTCCTCGATGATCGCCAGTTAGTGAATTTCCTCGGACTGCAAAGTAATACTTCGTACTATTTTGTAAGCCAGTGACTATTACTGATACTGAAGTATTCAAAGCGCTAGTAACAGCGAATGGAGTCATTTCAACTTGGGTTGTTCCAGGAGCTGGAAGTGGGTAGTCAGGCTCTCCGGTTACTAAAGTTGGGGAGGTTGAATAAATCAAATACCAGCGAGTGTTTGTTCCGCCAGCGTTTACTGTTGCTGAGAAAGTAACTTGTGCAGCCTTTGAGTTATCAGCCCTGAAGGAGATAATTACTGGTTTAATCGGAGAGACAATCGAGTATCTAATCTCACCTTTAGTTATTCCAGAGTCATTGACTGCCTTGAACTGGTAGTAATGACCAAGCCCTGGAGTTAGCACCTTTTCAAGTTTCGCGCTTACATTAATTAGGGCCTCACCTGTCACTGGTGAAATCGGCAATTTAACCTCAGTAATCCCAGTCATTAAAGCCTTATCTCGGCCATAGACGAAATAGACCTGAGTGGTCTGGCCTTGGGGATTTACAGCGCCAGTAAATGCCTGTGAGTAATAATTAATTGAAGTGCTCAATTGATTAGTAGAGACAATCGGTGGTTTTCCAAGTGAAACAGGAGTCTTAAACATTAGAGCTTCAGAAGTCATACTCCCTGATGAATTACTAGAGACCACCTTCAAGTAATAAGAGGTATCTCCCTTAAGGAATGAAATTGGTAATTTTACTGCGACAGGAGAACTGCCTGAAATTGTTGAAGGGGAGGCAAGGCCAGTATTGGTATTAGTTTTAAACTCTGGATCAGTTCCATAAACGAATGAAACTTGAGTCGTATCATTTCCAGGATTGACTGAGCCTTGCAGTGTTGCGCTATAAGCAGTTACATCAGTTGGAGCAAGAGCAATTGGAGTTGGTTTAACTTTAGGCGGGGCAAGGGTAATAAAGTTTCCAATAGGAGCAGTCGTTGAGCCTGACTCATTAACTCCAGAGATTCGGAAGTAGTAAGTTGTGGATGCACTCAGTCCAGTTAATTTAGCTAGAGCTTGAACGACAACGCCGCCGTTTATTTGAGCGGGAGTGAAAGGCGCTGAGAGAAGACCGGTTGCAAAGGTATTGTCACGAGAGTATTGAAGAGTGATATCAGTTGGAGCAAATCCAGGATTAACATCAACAGCTATCTCTGCAGATTCATGGGTAATAGCTCCAACAGAGCGAAGGGCAATTACTGGAGGTGTAATTGCAGGTGAGCCATCAGTTGGTGAGACATAGAGCAGCTTGTTAACAGTTGCTGCAGGAAGTCCAGTGATTACATCCTTAGTTGATTGCTCATCAAGAAATTGTGAAACTTGAGCAACCGATGCTGAAGGATTTAAACCAACATAGACCGCAGCAGCTCCAGCCACATGAGGAGAAGCCATAGAGGTGCCGCTAGCAGTGTAGGTAGCTGTGTTTGAGCCTATCCAGGTTGAGAGAATTGAAGATCCAGGGGCATGAATATCCACACAAGATCCGTAATTGGAAAATGAAGATTTAGCATCACTAATTGTTGTTGCACCAACAGTAATTGCTGAAGGAGCTCTAGCAGGAGATTTGAGGCAAGCATCTCCATTATCGTTACCTGCAGCAACTACAACTGTTACTCCGCTGTTTGTTAACTTAGCAATCGCAGCATCCATAGATGCAGAAGCTCCACCACCTAAAGACATATTTACTACAGCTTGAGTCTTTGAGTTTGGATTTGAAGGAGAGAGAATCCACTCCATACCAGCAATCACTCCAGAGGTACTACCACTTCCTGTGCAGCCAAGCACTCTTACTGGTACTAGCTTTGCATTCTTAGCAATTCCATATTGGCTACCAGCAACGCTTCCAGCTACATGTGTTCCATGGCCGTGGCAATCTATCGGACCATTGCCATCAGTAAATGCAGAAAATCCACTACTTGATAATCTAGATCCAAAATCATTATGAGGAGCAATTCCAGTATCAACGATGTAAACAGTTGCTCCAGCGCCTGCGCTTCGATATCCAAATGCTGAAGTTGTGCCAACTTTCTCTCTCTGATCTACTCGATCAAGTCCCCAGGATGGCGTTGGTGATTGGGTATTTTGAATAGCAGTAAGAGAAACTGGAATATCTCTTTCAATAATCAGAACTGTAGGCAGCCTCTTTAACAATCCAACTGCCACATCTGGGAGTTTTACCAAAAAACCATCAAATACATACTGATATCTGCTATCTATCTTTCCACCATATTGCAGAACTGTCTTTTCAATAGCTGCTTTTGCTTCAGGAGTAACTCTGATTATGTAGTTGGATGAGGCACCCAAATCTATTGCCTGTGAAGGCACGCTGGAGAATAGAATTCCGAAGACTAGAAGCAGGGGAAGAAGCACACGGCGGAGGATCTTGGTCATTGCCCAAGTGTGGCACTTCAAGCCCTTATCTTTAAGTGGGCACGAGGGCAGATTTGGGTGAATAGTGAATTAGTCTGTGAGGAAACCAAATTAGCAATTAGGAAAATGAGAGATATTTGTGGCCTAGGCCAAAACGGTTAAACTCGGGGTAAATGGAAGAGCTAATTCAATTCCTAAGAAATCTTGCAGACCTTCTAGCGTCACGAGCGTTAGAGCTGGTAATTGTAGTTTCAACTCTTTCGCTCCCGATATTTATCTATTTAATTTGGAGATTCAAATTCCTAAAACTAGATTCTGATTTAGTTGGCCTAAAGGTTGTTGAGGAACATAAAAATCAGATTTTGGTAGAGGTTCGCAATCCAGGCAACATTCGGGCTCTCTCAAAAGAGTTTCCCCCAAGCAAATCTCTGCTCATAAGGCTCCGAGGGCTTAAGTCAACTGAGTTCGACTTTACAGCACAACAACTGAGGAGGTTTGCAGGAAGTAGAGGTAGGCAAGTGATCAAGGTTGATGATTTTCTATACTTAATCGAGGGGATTAAAGATCAGCAGGCCCCAAAACAAGAGTATGAAAAAGTTAAATTTGTTGATTTTGAAGGTCATGAAGTTAGTCCGAGTTGAGATTATTTAGCAGGCTATTGCAGAGAGCCAACATATTGATTAAAATTTCTTGTAGTTCTTAAAGGAGTAAACAGTGGGTCACCAAATCAGTCAAAAGAAGAGATCTGGCCAATTCATTTCTCTCTTCCTGTCTTCTGCGTTGATTTTCTCTTCTTGTAGCACCAAAGAGTTAACTTCAGAAGCTTATAGATTTGGCAAAGAGACCGGTACTAAGTGGCGAGAATTAGCTAGTGAGATCGAAGCTCTCTCTTCCTGGGCGGGCGAAGAATCTGGAGAGTCTTTAGAAATTCCAGAAGTAGAGAAAGAATCCGCCTGCAAGGCGATGTGGTTAATTATCGGATGGCCCAAATTTGGACTAAAGGACATGGCAGAAAACAGAGAGAATTTTGTCGAAGGGTGCTTAACCACTATTGGCTCCTAAGAGCCAATTACATGGTTGTAATTCCCTTCAAAAACTTCTACCGAGGCCTATGACTCAAAAGTTGTTGTGAAGTTCCTATGGCCTCCAGTATCGTGACCTAGGTAACTTTCCAACCGAATAAGAGAGAGATGTCGAGCCGTGACTTCATGGGGCGAGAGTTCAGGTTCAACTTGGGATGAAACCACAGTCCCAGATGACTATGGTTACTCGGAAGTTAAAAAGCCACCTAAGTGGCCTCTCATTCTCCAAATTTTTATTGTTGTTATAAGTGGGCTTCTATATTTTGTTGGTAGTTCACTCTTCCTAACCCAGAAATTAGCTTTGAGCATTGTTGGCTATCTACTAACTCCATTCTTAGTCGTACTTTTTCTCGCGGTTCTCAGGACCATAGATCTCAAAAACAGAAGTCTGCCTTGGTATGACAGAGGTCTTGGCAAAATCTATATAAAGTGGTCGGGCAGATTATGTCTTTTATCCTTTGCTTTAGCGGTTCCGATTCTGTGGCGATTAGCGATAGAAATAGTTAACTAAATGTCGATGTCAAAAGTCATTAAAGTTATCAGTAAAAAGTTTTTTGCAAAGGCTTTCATTTTGTCGCTTTTAAGCACCCTAATTTTTCCAATGAGCTCAGCCAGAGCTGATAAAGCTTTTGATGCATTAGCTGCCTGTATCAACAAAGAGACCTCAACACAGGTAAACATCATGTTTTTGATTGACTCATCTGGCAGCCTTAAGTTTGCTGATGATAATAAGTCCCCAGGCTCTGACCCTGAAGGAAAGCGTGCAGAAATCATCGCAAGCTCAATACTTTTGCTAGAGCGCATAAATCAAGAAAAGAAACTCTTCTTTGCACTTACTACCTTTGATAGCACTTCTCCTGGTCAAGACAAAAATGGTAAGAAGTACGAAGAATATCCTTGGAAACAAGCCAATCTTGAGAATGTTAAAGATGCCAGTGAGTGGTCAGAAAAAATCAAGAATTTCAATAATGGTCAAAAAACAGATTGGGCTGCCGGACTAAGAAATGCACAAAAAAAGCTCTCAGAAGCACCGGAATCTGAAGGTGAGGCCTGTCAGGCAATAATTTGGTTTACAGATGGTGGCATAGATGTTGGAGGCGGTCCTGAGGACCTCAAGAAGTCAATTCGACAGTTGTGTGGCATTGCTCCAGGTGAGCAAGGAGTACCTCAGACTTCCTTGATTACATCAATTCGCGAATCAGGAATTCATTTAATAGGAGTCTTCTTAAAGCCACAAGTTATCAATGACAAGAATCGCGGAAGAGTTTCCTTGTTTAAACCCACAGTTCTGGGTCAAGGAGTTATTGAGCCTGGAGATATTGAAGAAGGGGCTTTCAATTGTGGTGAATACCCAATTCCAGACAGCCACGGTCAGGGAGAGTTAATTGAAGTAAATAACACCGATGAGCTAGCCGAGCGTTTCTTGAAATTAACTATGCAAATAATTGTTGGGCGTCCAGTAGATACCACTTGTCAAAGTGGTGTGACTAATTTCAACCTAGATCCAGGAATTAAGGATGCAGTTTTGCTTTTGCCATCATTGAACTGGAAGATTTCAACGCCAAATGGTGGGCAAGCGTCAAGAACTTCTCTCCCAAGTGGCTGGAATGAGACAACTCAACTTGAACGTTTCTCGGTTCTAAACGTCCCAATTAAAAAAGACCTTATTGGTAAGTGGTCTGTTAATACGGGGAATGCGCAATTTTGTGCAACTGTATTTCTAGATGCAGGAGTTCAACCCCGTGTGAATAGAGATGTGACCCTAACTGCTGGAAAATCTAATCAGGAAATTTCAGGAACTATTATTAATTCAGATGGCTCAAGAGCAAATCTGGCAGATTTCAGCAAAGTTGAGTTAAGTGTTGATGCAATTGACAATACTGCTCAGAATCGAAAACTGACAACTTTTCCCCTAAAAGTCAACAAGTCTGATTCTTCCTGGAATGGCTCGATCGAACCTTATTCTGGATCAACAACTGCTTCATTACTTTTGAGGCTTGATTTAACAACTAAATCAGGGGTAAAGCTTCCAACAATTAAAAGCGCTGTTGAAATTCCTTTGGTCTTGCCTGATCAACTTTGCAAACTTAACGAGACGAACGTCAAGTTAAGTGATTTGTATACCAAAACACCAGCTAAGGGAACCATAGAGATTCAAGGGCCAAAGCAAGGGGATTGTCTACTAAGCATTAAGTCATTAAATATCAAACAGGATCCCCTAGGAAGATCTTTTAGCGACTTTTCTTCATCTATTGTAAACAAAAATACTGGATCAAAATTTGCAATTGGAGAAGAAGTTTTAATCAAGCAAGGCGAAAGCGTTAGTCTAGAAATTTCGCTTGCAAGTGATATTTCGGCTAAGGGGCTGTCAAAGGGACTAGTCTTACTTAAAACCAGAACTCCAGATTCGACTCAGAGTTTGGACTTGATTGCAGATTTAGAATTTGCATCAGAACTTACTCCACCTCCGGCCTGGCTATATCCCATTCTCACTCTGATAGGAATTCTGATTCCTTTAGGACTTCTACAGCTAAATAACTACTTCTTTGCAAGATTTAGAATGAGGGACATCAGAATTGCAAATGTTCCAGTAAAAGCTTCCATTTCAAATGGCAAAGTTGTAGTGTCAAGAGTTGACGACCAAAAAGATCTTTTCCAGGATCGCAACTTTGATTATCCTTCGAGTAATACTGACTCAGAGAAATCAATGAGTCATGAATGGAATTCTGCAGAAGTTTTCAAACTTCAAACCAAACTTCCAAAGAATCCTTTTGGAGAGGTATCAGGTGTTTTAACATTTAGCCAAGATCGAATGGGATTTGCTAGCGAAGAAACGATAACTGATTCATCCAGCAATCAAGTTAGAGTGCCTCTCAATCCAAACGGCTATTGGGTGGTATCCGCTTCTAAAGGAGCGGCTAGTGAAGATGCTGGAGGTTTTGAATTATTGGCGCTTGTTACTGTTTATTTAAACATTGACCCTAACCAAGCTGAGAGTCAGTTTAGCCAGCTCAAGGATCAGATAGAGACGAGTGAAGATTCTTGGGTCCAGTTAGCCAAAGGCCTTGGAGAGCCTGCTGCGATAAGTTCAGCAAATTCTGGCTCTGGTTATGCTCCTTCGAATGTGGTAAACAATAAGCCTCAAAACGCTACCTCTCAGGGTGCTGGTTGGGACGAAGTCGACTCACCTGTCACTCCTGGGATTATTAGCGGAGGCAAGTCAGACTCTGTTGATGTGGCGCCCAAGGAGAAAAAGAAGTTGTTTGGTAAGAAAAAGTTAGAGAAATCGAAAGAGAGTTCCGAAGAACCAACTCAGGCACCGCAAGTGGATCCCGATGATCCGTGGGCGTAAGAAAATGATAGGAGATCAGTAATGCTAGGTTCAATGTTGTTTGTGGGTGTTGGTGGTTCTGGTGGAAATACAGTTCGAGCTATACGCGAAATTCTTACGGAGCGTCTTGAAGCCCTAAAGTGGGAAGGCCCATTTCCTGATTGTTGGCAAACTCTTTGGATTGACACCATTGCAACACAAGGGCGTGGAGGCTTTCCAGCACCAATACTCCCCTCAGATTCTTACCTAGGTCTGGTTCCTGGACAAGTTAGCTATCAAACAGTTAAAGATCAGATTATAAATTCCACTCCAGCATCTAGCAGAAACAAGGTTTTGTCAGGCTGGTTACCTTTTTCAACTCCAGTGCCAATTGCAAAAGGCGCAGGGCAATTTCGTGCAATTGGAAGAACTGTTGGAGTTTCACAGTTTGGATCTATGAATAGGTTTTTAACCGATGCGCATAACAGGTTAACTTCGGCTCAGGCAAACAAGGATCTTGCCAAACTTAATCAACTCTTTGATATTCCAGTTTCCGCAAAGCCCCCACATACTTCTGTGTTTGTAATTTCATCTATGGCTGGCGGATCAGGTTCAGGTCTATTTCAGGATGTAGCTCAATTAATTAAGTCAGTAGACCCATCTTTAGATGAGTTCATGCATGTGATGCTTTATGGAGCCGATGTCTTTTCGCTTAATATTCCAGAGAATATGTTGAAGTCTGTCCCTGGAAATACACTTGGCGCTCTCTCAGAAGTCGTAAATGGAGTCTGGCGAGAGAAGATGACTAGTGCTTCAAGCTTTTTGTTTGATGGCGTAGGGCGACCTCCAGTTGGACGCCGGTATGGTGGAAAACACCACTGGTTAATTGGTGCTAAAAATAACGATGGCGCATTAGGAGCTACGACAAAGGAAATTTATTATGCAGTTGGCTCATCCCTTGCGTCTTTAACAACTAGCCCTGCAACTCAACAGTGGTTAGATGACTATGTAGTTGTGAATGTTTTCCCAACCAGTGCCACGATGACTGACAAAACAAGACTTAAAGTCGCAAATAATCTTGAGCACTACCAACCTTTCGCCGCAATGGGCTTTAGCCGAATTTCATTGGGGATGGATCGCTTTGTTGAGTATGGAGCTGAGTGCATTACTCGCAGTGCAGTGGAGAAATTGCTTTGGCCAGACTTTGAGCCTGTCAGCAAAGATCAGTCAATGAACAGAAATGTTCAGATAGATACTAGAGCAGATCAACTTTGGAGTGGCTTTTTAGATGATTCTGGTTTGAGAGAAAGAAATCCGGACAATGCGGTTCTTGATGCGCTAAAAGGCCAAGATTCTTTTTATGCAAACTTCGCAACTGATTGCATTGCCAACGCTGCTGGACGAGATTCATCATTGGATCCATCAACGTGGGAACAGAGAATTATGAATTATTTCAATGCAAACCGCGTCAAGCTATTGAATGCAGCAAAGCCATCAGTTTTTGAATCAGTACAGAAATGGACTCAGGACATTCAAAAACGAGTTCTTGCAGCTACTGCTGGTGTTACTGTAAGTGGAGGACTCTATGTTGCAGTTGAGCTTCTTAAAAAATTGCGCAAGGAAGTTGAATTTCTCATAAAAACCGAACTCCCAAGTGATAGAGATCAAAAAAATAACCTCACTGATGAAATCCGTGGTCGAGTCTTAAAGTTCTTGAGCACTGGTAAGGCAAAAATCGAAAAGAAGGATCAAGAGATTCAGAAGGTTCAGGACACGGTTAAAAAAGGAATTGCCTTCCTGGGCGAAGTTGAACGAATCGAAATTGCAATGGAGCTCCTGGCTGACTTAGATGAAAATTTCTTGGCACCACTACTCAAGAAGCTGTCTGATGAAATTGAAGCTCTTAAGGTGGAGCGTTCAGCTGATGAAGAATATGGATTTTCAAGTTTCTCTTCTTTCCCAACTTCAGACAAAGCATCTGTTCAAGAAAGATTTGCTCCACCAAATACCGAGCAGACCCTTATTGATTACAAGGAGTTTCCTAAATTACTCAGGGAATGGTCGCAGAGTGCTCTTGAACCTGAAATGCAAAGTGCTTGGGAGTTGCGCATGACGGAACGGGCCTTACTTGGAATTCCCTTTGATAAAACTGGCGATGGAGCTGATCAAAAACTGATTGAAGCACGTCCAAATTGGCAACCAAAAAATAGCAATTACCGTGCCTCCATTGGCAATGCTCAAAAAGCCAGCTTCACGATTTATGCGAACATTGGTGACATTTTTGATCGTGCTAAAAACATGATAAATCTTCACGCAGGTTCCCTAAGTAATCAGGTCAATATGGGAATTCGTCCTTACTTAGAAAACTTAACTGATCCTTCTGAGAAATCCAAGAGACAAAAGGATTTTGAGGCAAAATTTAGCAGCGCTCTTAAGTACTCAAAGCCAATGGTTGAGGAGAACATTAAGGTTTTGAACGCAGTGCATCCTGGCGCTGCTGGCGGAACCTACACCTCATTTTCCACAATCCCACTGGAAAATCTTGAGCTACAAGAGAAGATATTTGGCCTAGTCAACAGCTTTGATCCAGGCAATCAGGCAATTTCAGATAAAGAGACTTTCAGTAGCTCAGATAGCACCAGGGAGATAACAATATTTTCAACTACCAAGGGTGCGAGAAATCCTGTCGTTTTCAATACTTTAATGGGTCCAATTCATAGAGATTGGATTGCGAGAGCAAATGGATCGCAAACACGTCAACAATTTTGGACTTTGCGGCGTACAAAGCCAGCACCAGAGGCAATTCCGGTTGCTCAGGAAGTTCTAGACCTTATGTTTTTGGGTTGGTTAGCTTTAACATTTACCGACTTAAGAAAAGTTGTTGATACAGACCTGAACAAGGGAAGAAAAGTATCTGTATACAGTTATAGTGAAAAGAGTTGGGTTGATTTCCCGCATCCACTTCTTGGATTGGGTGATGCACCAAGATCTTTTGATACTTTTCCAGCAGTTTTGAACTCTCTATCTATTGCTTTATTGGAGGTCAATGCGACTGCATCCATCACACCATTATTTGCTCACCATGCTCTTATGGATGCAGGAACTGATATCGATGATGATCAAGAATATGGCGTAAATCGCGTATTGAATGATTATGTTCAAGGCACAGGTCCTGTTGTTACAGATGCCTCGTTAAGCGCGGAGCAGAGAAAGGCAAGCCTAATTGAAGACATAGACGCTGAAATTGCTTCACTCAAGGATCGCTTTGCTGACGCAGACAAATCTGCAAACCCATTTGAAATGACGGCTCAGTATGAATGGCATGAGATTTGGCTAAATTCCCTAGAAAGGCTCTTAAGCCATGCTCAGGCAGTTGGAGCATCGGGTAAACGCAAGAAGACTCGCGACTAATTATGTCCTCTGTCTGGCCTGCTGACGGCACCTCAATAGTTTTACTTCCAGATGAACCGCTAGGTTCGCAAATTCTGGAAACAGCTATGGAGTGGACGAAGGAGAGACTTCTTGTCCCAGCTATCTATGTAACCGTTTCTGCCCAAGATAGTGGTTGCTTTTTACCCTTTGATCCCTCGAATCCAAAACCAATAATTTCTAGAGTTGTTGGACTAAATGGATCACGAGAGAGAAATCTCTTCGATGAACTCGCTAACTCACAATTAAAGACTCTTCGAGTACTAGCGGTACGACATATTTCTAAATCCAGCGAGATTGACGGAAAGCAGTTAAACCTAGCAAACCGTATTGGAGCTCAATTAAGACTTGCTTCAAGTAAGCACGAAGAAGGCGACCGCGGGAGCACCCAACGCGGAACACGATTAGTCCTCATAAATATGCTTGCTGGAAGTTCAGGACTAGCTCAAGGTGAAAAAGTTGACCACTCTGAGACAGTTTGGGACTTAAATGTAATTGTCGCTCCTGAAGATAGGTCTTCCCCAATGGGAGTTGACTCATTTGTTCTAGAGTCTGATCCCAAATATGTAGGATTTCTTCTGGCTAACATTGCTACCTCCCTAGGATTATGGGTTGGCGTGAATAAGTCAGTTTTAGAAAATTCTGAAGTAGATAGATCTGCAACTTTTGACAAATTCATTCTTCAAAGAACATTTGTCAGGGCAGTCAAGACTGATGACGTAGCTGTCAAAGTCGCAGCTGCCGCTCTAAAACAGATTGAACAACATGGTAGCCCGTTGGCTGATGCCAGCTTTCATTTAGAGGGGAAGTATCTCTTAGAAGGCACTGAGCGGGATTCAGCTATCACATCGTTTATCGAAAAGACTCTGGCTGAAGATGGGAAAGCACTGACATGTAAGTTAGCAAAAAAACCTGTTGAAGAAGGTCAGATAAAAATAGGTCTTCTTGCAGGACTCAAGCTTTTTATGAGATTTCTGCTAGATAACCTAATTGCACTTCCGCGAAACCTCTTTACTGCCATTGTTGAAGGATTTAATAAAAAAGCCACAGATTTACTCTTCGGCGCTGACGGAGAATTTACCGTTGATGTTCGTGAGGACTTGAATAAATCTAGAAGTAAGTTGCGCAGGTATGGCATTATGCCTGAGGAAAGCGAGGATATTAACAAGATCTCCGACGTGCGTGGAAAAGTAAAAGCTAGACTTGCTGAAATTCCTTTGGCGGTTGACTACCGATTTGACCATAGCCCCCTCTGGCGCACCATAAGAACAGATCTTGTTAAGCTCTTGGAAGGCAATTCAGAAATTACTCCAGGTAAAGTTATCGCTTCCACAACTGAGTTGATTCCGAAAGAGGGCTCAAATTGGAGTGTTCCTGAATTCGCCAGGGATATAGATGAGGATTCTGAGACAGTTAAATCCTCTCTAGATTGGCTGGACACAGATCAAGCTAACAAACTCACGGCACAATTCAAAGATGTCATTTCTGAGCTTCAAGAGGAATCTCGGGCGGCGGTATCTGAGTTGATTGCTGCAGAAAATGAAAAAGAACGGGCCAAGAAGTGGGTAAGAAAGTGCCGAAGCGAATTAAGTAAGGTGGTAAGTAGAAAGCGTGGCTTAGAACGAATCCTAGGTGAACTAGAAACTCCATCTAAAGCTGAGGCAAACCATGAGTGACGAGCAGAATTCAGTAGAGGAGTTAAGCCAAGAAGTTGCAACTCCCCAGATAATTGATGAGGGGACTGGTGCTCCACCTGAGGCGGATCTGAATCAAGAAATCCTCGAGAATGATGTCTCTACGGAAACTCAAGGTCCTTTGGCTAAGAAAAATTCCCTAAGTTCTCTCATAGGAAGAAGCTTTAATAAACAGAGTGCTTCTAGAGAAGAAGCCATCCAAAATGAAAATAAGGAAATCGAAAAGCCAGCAGAGTTACCTAATCAAGAGAACCCAGATGATTCCGCAGCAGAGGAACTCGGTGAAATCAATCAAGAAATTGATGAAGACTTAGCACAAGATAATGAGATAGAAGAAGAAATTGTACTCAATCCATTTGAGAGGAGAAAAAATCGCTTCAAAAAAGGTACCCTTAAATGGATTAAGGAAGAGAACCAAATTGTTTCAGAAAATGTTGATTTTCTGGAAAAAGAATTTGGAAAACTAAAGAATGTGCTCAAGGTTGGGGTTGCAACTTTTAAGTCAGCCAAAGAGATGAGTGAAGAGAAAGAAGCCCATCTAGATCAATTTTTATCAGCGCAGGAATCTCTAAATGAATGGATTTCAGAACGCCGCGGCACATATGCCTGGCAACTACTTGCAGCCTTGGGCAGAGAACAAGAAAAGTTAGTAGCTTTTGAAAAAGATGTTAGTAACTGGGTAGATACTCAAACGCAAGATCTTTACGAAGAGGCAAGAGACAATAAAAAGAAGTTTTTGAGGAAATTTAGATTTTCTTTTGGAGGCCTACTGTTATCGCTAGTTCTGGGCTACTTGGTAAATCTAGCTCTAACAGCACTAGGTTTAGGTTGGATCCCATTGGTTCTTAACTTTATTGGTATTACAAATCCAATCAGCATAATCTCGCAAGTGATTGGATTTGGAGCAGTCTTCAGTTGGTTTTTTGCATTTGTTTTCTACTTCCGCGATTACTCAAGGTGGAGAAAGCGTTTAAATCGGGAGATTGCCGATGCCAGGTTTTATCTAAAAGCTGTTACTGAGTTATCGGTTGAAAAGGGTCGTCTGCGGTTCCTTCACCAAGAGATGCACGAATTCTTAGGCCTTATGGCAAAACTCCTCCATAATCCTTGGTTTATCTCAGAGGAATGGATTAATTACGAAGGCACTCGTTTGGATGCAACTAAGTTGCCAAAGTCTATGGATGTGGCAGTGCCAAGGGAAGTTGGGGCCTTTAATGACGTTAAGACTCGTGCTTTAGAATATTTTATCTCTCAAAATTGGCGAGATAATCAAATCACTATTTTGTTTGAAGAATACGAGAAATCAAACGCAATGAGAGCAACTTCGATATCAAATCGAATTGATGAAGACCCTAGGTTGCGAAGAAAACTGAGAGAAGATATAGCCAGTAATCAATATCTTAAAAGAGTTGGAGACAGGCTCGTTGAGGACTTGACAGAGTACGTTCAACGAGAAGTCTTGCCGGAGGAAACACGGTTTAATGTTGATTCGATTAAGCCAAACGAATTGGCAGGACTAAAAATGAAGTCTTCTATTTTCGAGACATCAGACGAGTTAATGAAATGGGAAGATTTCATTTCTGAGATTTTGGGCCCTGTTGGCTCCTGGCAGCAGATTAACTTCAGTAGTAGCGGACAGCTTGAAAATCTCTTTGACCGTAAAAAAATAGTGTCTTATGCGTTGATTCCAGAGCGTTTGGATAGGTCAATCATTGAAGAAATTAAGCCACACGTTGTCGAAAAGGATGATAAGTCCGGTGTAGAGGTTATAGTTCGGGTAGATGTTTCCAACTGGATTGATGGAGACAAAATAAAGTGAGAGAGGAAATATAGGATGTCATCTTGGGAAACGAATGTTGAAACTAATCAACTTGGCCTGCCATATGCGACACCATTGCATCGTTTTGGGGCAGCAATTCTTGAAGCTGTTCTGGCTGTGGTGACACTTGGTATCGGTTGGTTCATTTGGTGGCTAATTCTCATAGGCAGAGGGCTAACTCCGGCTCGTCAGATCTTAGGTCTTCGAATTGTTAGTGCCAAGACGATGCAACCTGTCCCAAACAGTCAAGTGTTTCTCAGGGGATTTGTAGTTTATTTCTTGGCTTTTTCAGCACTCGCTTCAGCTCTTTCACTACTTTTATTTGGTGCTGGATGGTTATTTACTCTAGTTTCAGCACTTCTAGTTTTTAGAGCTTCTCACCAGACGCTTTGGGATCAAATGACAGGAACAACTGTAGGGTTTCAAAAAAAGTAGAACATTTCAAAGAACCCAGGGGAGTTAATGTCGGCAACGAAACAGGCCAGCAGTAAAAACTTTGTAAAAGCTTATGGTGAAGTAATTGAGCTAGAACAGTACAGAATAAAGTGGTTGGCTCGTACTGTTTATAGCTCACAATTTGAGTTATTTATTGCTTTTATAATCCTGGTTAATGCAGTTTCTCTGGCACTGCTTACCATGCCAGATATAGATCCAGAAGTTAAAGAAACTTTAAGCGAACTGGATACTTTTGCTCTATACGTTTATTTGGTAGAGCTGATTATGAGAATAGTTTCTTATGGCAAACAACCATGGAAATTTTTTCGGCAGGGCTGGAACATATTTGACTTTAGTATTGTGGTTCTATCCTTTGGAATCTTCTCGGGTGAAACCATAATATTGCGACTACTAAGAATTTTCCG
>Ga0247844_1005009_pt1 | contig 17307 bp, 14 predicted proteins | sample LaCtaG_FD_192421 | JGI IMG/M metagenome (GOLD analysis project Ga0247844, IMG submission 192421) | Freshwater microbial communities from meromictic Lake La Cruz, Castile-La Mancha, Spain - LaCruzMarch201714.5m_1 | ecosystem: Environmental > Aquatic > Freshwater > Lake | place: Spain: Castile-La... | reverse complement strand
CCCTTGCAGGGTGGAACTCCTGAAGAAGTGACGGAGCGAGTTTTTAATGCCTTTGAATTTGAAAATCCCCACTACCGTAGTCTCCAGTACGATGTTTTGGGAAGGATCATGCAGGTACTTGCAAGCGCAAATATCACGCCAACATTTCAAAATTTGCATGCCATTATCTCAAGGCCCAATTTAGCAATTGAATCAGTGAACCCAAAAGGTGACCCTCAGCTTTTTTACTGGTTTGAAAATTTCAAAAAATTGCCATCAAGTGAACGTGAGCAAAAGACCAGTGGTTTACTTGCAGCACTTAGTCACTTTTCTTTTGGGGAAGCATCATGCTTATTTAACGCAAAAGAAAATTTAATTGATATTGGAAGTGCTATGAAGCAGAACAAAATTCTTTATTTCCAACTTCCAGCGATGCTTTCTCCATTTTTGGGTAAGGCCACAGGGAAATTGGTACTGCAATCATTACAAGCTGCCATCGCTCAAAGGCATAAAGTGATGGGAGAGAAAAAATTTTTCAGTGTGTTTCTGGATGATTTTTCTGAATATCTCTATCCTGGTTTTGTAACACTTCTTAATAAAAGTAGAAGTGCAAATGTGGGGATTGTTTTTGCACATCAGGCCCTAGGGGATATTGAAGCTCTTGGGGCACCTATTGCCAATGCTATCTTGACTAACTCAAATGTTAAAATTTTCATGAGAGGAAATGATCCCAACTCCGCTGAGTATTTTTCAAAAGTTATTGGGACGATAGAATCTAAAAAATTTACCTACAGAGAAAAATCATCAGTCATTGGATCACAAAAAACTGGTGATGTGTCTTCAAGGGAAGTTGACCAGTTTGTCGTTCACCCCAATAGATTTAAACAACACTTAGGTGTTGGTGAAGGAATTATGATTCTTCCCCATGATCATGGATCAATTCATTTGGAAATGAAATTTAGAATGTATAACGACTTAAACGTAAATCGGTTTCCCAAAATTCCTCTCATTTCAAAAAAGATTGATCCTATCGTTTTTATGAAAGACCCAGAAATTACTCAGTCCACTAATCAATCAAATCCTGCAACTGCAGGAAAGTTCCTTGAAATGCAGCAGCAAAATCAAAGCAAGGAGAACGCATGAATCAAATTCAGAGAAACCAAATTTCTTCATTATTATTTTTGATGATTATTTTTTTAGTAACAAGCTGTGCCACTCAATCAAGAAGTGTAGGACTTGGAGGTGCAATTGGAGCGGCCGGTGGTGCCCTTCTAGGAGGAATTGCTAGTCCTGGCAAAAATGGCGAGATGAGAACTAGAAATATTATTGTAGGATCAGCAGTTGGTGGAATGGCCGGAATGGTCACAGCTTCAGTACTTCATGAAAGTAGTGAGAGCAAAGCAAAAGAATCCTACCAACAAGGAAAAAAAGATGCTTCAAAGAATTCAACTTCTCAAGTATCGGCCGGCACACCGAATCTACTAAATCCTTCAGTGGAAACAAGATGGGTTGAAGGAAGGGCCATTGGCAATCGCTACATTGAAGGACACTACGAATACATAATCACTTCTCCAACTAGGTGGGATACAAACGATGAATAAAATTTATAATTTAGATCTTATGTCTGACAACGTAAGAGATGCTCTACAATTTACAGGTAAAGTTGGAATGATTGATGGCATTACTTGGGATGATTATTTTGCGAGAGGAAACGAGAGATGGCGGTATAGGCAATTTGCAAAACTGCTTCGCCATAATATTTTTATTCCACATAAAAATAGGCATGCAAATGATGTTTATGTGGCAGGCCAAGCAGGACTAAAGTGGCTTTGCGATCATCAATATGTGGCCGTGGCCCCTCCACCAGTTGGATTAATTGATCATGATTTGTTTGTAGGAAAATTTCTATATAGTCTAAAAAAATCCAATGTGATTACCTCATGGGCAGTTGATCGTGAACTTAGAAAATTTAATTTGGGAAAAAAGTTTTTCACACAAAATTCCATGGATAAAAAATATCCAGATGCAGTCATGAATCTTTTAGTGGATCAAAATGAAAATTCGATTGCCATTGAATATGAAAAAGAAAGGAAGTCCTATGCGCGTTATAGGTCTATTTTACTTAACTATGCTCAGGCATCCAATTATTTTATGATCCTTTATATCTTAAGGGATTGGAATTTAAAGTTGGTTATCGAGAAATGTATGAAGGATCTTGGACTGTATGAACTTTATGACCGCTTGGCCTTTGTAAAAGAAAGTGATTGGGCCAGAAAATTAGCCTATGCTAAAATTTATTTAAAGGATAATTCCTTTTATCTAAATGATTTTGTCCAAAAAAAAACAAACCAAGCAGCTTGAACCCAGGCCAGTAACATGGCCAGTGTACTGGCCTGATGAACTGATGTTGAATATTTGAAAAATGTAATAATTGTTTAATCATTTTAAATACTTTGATGCCGCCGCCTGCACTCTTTCGTTCCTTGATCGTCGCTGACCCCTCTCCCTCAACGATGTTTCGAGAAAGGGGTCAGCGACTAGGAACTTAAGAGTTGGGCGGCGGTTTTAAAAAGGTGTAAGTATGGAAGAAGTAAAATATATAAATAATAAAGAAGAGAGTAGTACGAGTGAGTCTAAAGATAAGATTGTGGATGAAGTAGCTAAAATAACGATATCAAGGGATGCAGAAGGTAAGCTAATTGAATTATTGAAGCGTACTAATGATGGTTTTTTATATGGGAGAGTTAATCGACAAGAATTAGCTAGTTGGATAATACTAAAATTTGTTTTTGATGTTAATGACGAAGTAATCGACGCGATTAGAAGAGACCACTTTAATGAGCTACTTGTTCTTGAGTCCATTTTGAAGCAAGGTAAAGAGGATGGAAAACTCCCTACAGAGCTTCAGGGATTTCTCAGGCAGCAACTTGGAATTTCTCAAATATCCAAAGCAAAAGCAAAAAGGCCTTGACTAGTTATTACACCATTGGTGTAATAACTGTGTTGTGAAAATGGTTGAATATGAATGCAGATGAATTCAAAAAAATTAGAGAGGGATTAAACCTAAGTAGAGAGGAAGTTGCCAAATTATTGGGATTGTCTGGTTATATGTATGTTTCGAACATCGAGAATGGATTGAGAAATCCTAATAAGCTGGCCATCAAGTTACTTCGCTATCTTTCATCAATGACTAATTCAAGAGCTACTAAGTTTATTGAGGAGATTAATAAATTCTAACAATAAAGAGGTTTCATGGAACCATGGCAAAAATTGGTTCAAATCCTTTGCGAGATTTGGGTTGAAGAAGATATAAAATCGGGAAAACTAAAATATGAAGAATGTAAAAAGCAGCATCAGCCAAAAGAACTTGAAAAAGCAGAGCGAGACCAAGAACTCGCCGCTTAATAGATTAAAAGTATCTGCGGCAGTCTATGCAAGATACAGTAGTGATATGCAAAGCCAAGATAGTGCTGATGATCAAATTTCTAGAATTTACTACAGGCTAAATCAGGGGCAAATACGTTCACATAAGTATTTTGGACGTCCAATTGAAATTCTTGCTGATATGACTTTGAAAGATGAGGCGCAAAGTGGGAGATTGGCCGGAAGAGAGAATTACCAAAAACTTCTTGATGGTATAAGAAAAAAAACATTTGAAATTGTCATTGTGGATGATCTTTCCCGTTTGACTCGTTCATTAGGAAGTCTCATTGGATTATATGAAATGTTAAAATGGTATGAAGTAGAGCTTATTTCAATTTGCGATGGAATTAGTAGTGAAGATCCCTCGGCCAAAACATTTTTTACGGTTAAAGGCATGGTGAATGATTTTTCCAATGATATTCATGCAGAAAGAGTGATTCGCGGTATGGAAATGCGAGCTTTACAAGGATTATCTTGCGGAGATTATCCTTATGGCTATGATTCGACTCCAACAAAACTGGAAAATGCGAAAGGAAAGCCTCAGCCTTCACATTATAAAATCGCGATAAATGAATACGAAGCGCAAATAGTTAAAAGAATTTTTTCCATGTACTGTTTAGGTGTTGGATATTCAAGAATTGCTCAGGCATTAAATCATGATAAAGTGCCTTCCCCCAGTGCCTCTTATCGAAAGAAAGGAAAAATAACTTTTTGGGGAGTAAGAAGCGTACAGGCAATTCTTCAAAATGAAAAATATATAGGAATTTGGCGTTGGAAAAAAACAAAGTTTGGTATTAATCCAGAAACAAAATCTCGAGCTGCAAAAGAAAGACCTAGTACCGATTGGGTTTCGCATAATGGTAAAAATGAAATTCGTGAAGATCTTCGTGTCATTGATCAAGCAACTTGGAGTATTGTTCAGAAAAAATTATCTGAAAATAAAAGTTTTCCTAGTGAGTACAAGTCGAATAAACGTTGGGCCAATAAAAAGGATATTTTACCTGAGCACATGTTTTCAGGTTTACTTGAATGCGGAATATGTTATACAAATCTTTCTTTAGTTAGTGGTAAGCGAGGAGGTTACTATGGTTGCACCTTTGCTCATAGAAAAGGTGTATGCACAAATAAAAGCCTTCTTGCGTTACCAAAAATAGAAGATCATCTTTTAAAGATTGTTTACGACAAACTCAATGATTCAAATTCCATTAAATATGCAGTAAAAGGCTATAACCAGGCCATGCTGTCGAAAAAAAAATCTATGCCATCAAGAATAAAAGAGATAGATCTTGAACTTTCTACGTTAGACGAGGAATTGCAAAACTTAATCAACGTAATCATTAGTGGAAATTCCTCAGATTCAATTAATTATGCAATTAAAGAAAGAGAGCAAAAAAAGGTTCGCTTAAAAAGCGAAAAATCAATTCTTGCGAGAAGTGAGCAAAAATTTACTTTTATTACTGAGTCAGAAATATCGGAAAGACTTAATTTCCTGAAGGAGAACATTCAGGAGAATACCATGAAGTGCTATCCAGTGATTCGGGCGATGTTTCCAAAGAAAATTTCTGTAAACACGAAGGCATTTCCAGGCCATAAGAATACACATTTTGTAGTATCAGGAGAGGTATTTTTTAATGAGTTGTTAGGAAAGAATTTTGAGTTTGAAATGAGCACAAATAAAAAAGGGGAAGCTAAAAAGCTTCCCCTGTATTTCTTTCCGAACCCTGGGCGTGTATCCGACAACCCAAGGTTCGGTATGTTATCAAATGGGGTGACCGATGGGGCTCGAACCCACGACAACCAGAATCACAATCTGGCGCTCTACCAACTGAACTACGGCCACCATATAATTGAAATAGAGTAGAATTGAATCAACATACTATTGCAAAAAAGATCACTTTGCTAGTCACAATTTTTTTTGACAATTTAACCAAGCAAAGGTTTTACCATAACCTGTGTCGACACTACCTAAACTAATGCATTAAAATGTGGCAAATATTACAAAAAATTTTATCAAAAGGCACAGGTATATGAAAATGTTAAAAATCTTCCTTTTTATTCAACTTTTAACAGTAAAATTAATCTTTGCTCAATCTACAACCGGCTACTCTAATACAACGATTGGAGAGAAATTTTTAGTGGGTGCCGATTTTGGCTTAGACTTTTCACCTTCATCAGGATTTGGACTTGGCTTAAGAGCTCAAAAAGAAGTGGCTCCAAAGACCTCTATTGATGGGGGACTCGCTATGGGTTCGGGTGAAAGGGAGCGAAATATTTTCGCTGGCTTAACATTCAATGCTTTTCCGGATTATGCAAATCAACCAGCAGTATTTCTAAAAGCTTTTGTGGAATTTGCTGAAATGGATAATGATAATTTTAATTTAATTGGATTTTCCCCTATTTTTTCCAAGGGATTATCTATTGTAAACCGTGAATATCATCTATTTGCTGCCTTACCAGTTAGATATATTATGGGAAGCCAGCATGGAAAGAGCTCTAGGGTTTCAATGGGGTTAAATGTAGGCACTACAACTCCATTAACAGAGTGGAATCCAGATCTTTTGGGGCTTGTTGAAATGAATTTTAACTTGAGAAGATCTTATAATGCACTAGTTTTTGGGGTAGCAAAGCTATTTTAAGTTAATTAAAAAAAACAATGAAATATATTTTTTCTGATTTTGATGGGACATTAACTAATGAAGCAGGTTTATTAACGCCTGCTTTTCATGATCTTTTAACCCTAATCAAAAAGCAAAAAAAAACCTTAGTTATTGTCACAGGACGTTCGGCCAGCTGGGGGCATTTTTTTTTAAGTCATTTTGAAATTGATTATGTGGTGGCAGAGTCTGGTGGAGTTATTATATATCGTAAAGATAATATTATAAAAACTAAATGTTTAAGCAACCTTGATAAAATTCAGAAAATGGAAAAAATCCTAAAAAAGAAATTTCCTAGTTTAGTTTGGGGTGAAGATAATGTTGGTCGTTTAACTGATAGGTCGCTGGAATTTGAGAGCTTTAAAGGAGTTAAAGGTAAAAAAACTTTAGTAAAACTAAAAGATTTTTTCTTAAAAGCAGGCGTCTATTATACAGTTTCCAGCATTCACTTAAATTTTCAAATGTCTAAAAATCAAAGCAAATGGAGTGGTACCCAGTTTTTAGTTAATAAAATTTGGAAGATACCGCTATCAATTTTAGACAATGATTCGATGTTTTTTGGTGATTCATTAAATGATGAGATCATGTTTAAAATGATGAAACTTACCTTTGGCGTAAGTAATATTAAAAACTGTTTAGCAGATTTAAAATACCCTCCAAAAACGATCTTAAAGTTGCCAGGAATTCTTGGCCCACTGAATTATTTAATGAAAAAGGACTGATTGGTGCCTAATTGGCTATAGTTCTTACATGGATCAATGTAATTTTTTTAATTAATTACTAAAATCTCATTACAATATTGCAATTAAATAATAATTATCCTATTTTCCCGGCATTAGAGCTGAAGTTCTTAAGTTTCAGACGTTACTTAAGTTTCTTTGGTTAAATTTGTGTCGATAAATAAGGAGTTATATGTCTATTTCTACAATGAGCAAAAGCAAAGTTTTTGCTTTAACAATTGCAACGGGAATTATTTTTCAAACGACCTACATGGCCCCAGTTTTTGCTGCTGTTACTTCTGGAAGTAAATCAAGCAGTAAAGCGTCTTTATCAGATGCTCAAATTATGGCGACTTATCATTTAGCACTTCAAAATGCTAATGGTAATGTTGAAGAAGCCATAGCAGAAGCTACTGGCGAGCTAGTATTAGTTGCTGGTGTTTCAGAAAAAAGATTAAAGGGTGTTTTTGAAAGAGAATTACAAAAAGATCCAGAAGCTTATGCCGCAGTAGTTGAAAAACTTGCTGGTGTTCAAGTTAATGATCTTGCTGCAGTTAGAGAAGCAACTGCTGCTGGTATGGAAGCATCTCAAAAAACAGGATTATCTTGGAAAAGCCAAAGCTGTAATGATACCACAAAATTAGGTATTGGAATAGCTTTAGGTGTAGTAGCACTTGTTGGTGGAATTGTTGCAATTTCGTTGTCAAAATCAGATAAAAAAATTAAGAAAAATTTTGATAATGATAAACAAGCTAGAAAAAATCAATACCTTGATACTCAATATTATATAACAAATGCTCCACAAATTTTAACTCAACAAAATGGAACATTGGTTCAAAATATTGCTAATTTACAAGGTGATATTTCTCAGTATCAACAATCAATAAATGAAGCAGAAATTGAAATAAATCAAGTTAATACAACTTTTCAAGTTGCTGCTGAAAACGGAATTACTTTATCTCCAGAAAAAATTCAGGAATTAAAGGATAAAAAAACTGCTGCAGAAAATAAAAAATCAAATGCTAGTAGCGCAATTCAATCTGCTTATACAAGAATTTCGGAAATTGGAATTGAAATTGCTAAAAATGAGCAAAAAATTGATTACTATAGCAATCCAGCAAACGTAAATTATGAATTAGATGCAGCTGAAGTAGTTTATAATTCTGATTTATTAAATATTGAACAGGATTATCAAAATGCTCTAGCTCTTGCTCCTGGTAAGCGTAAAGCTGCTCCATGGGTTGGTGTTGGTGCTGCAGTTTCTGCTGGAGTTGGAACAACTTTAATTTTAACTAGAAATAAAGGTTGTTAATATTTTATTTAATTAAAAAATATTAATAATAAAATTAAAAATGAAGGGAGATCTAAATGGATCTCCCTTTTTTTTCTTACTAAATACCCATATCAGTATTAATTTTTAATAATTTGAAATTGCAATCTGAAGTTAGTTTTTCTCTAAGTTCCTGAGACTCAGAATTAAGATCAAAAATATGTGGCATTTGCTTGCGAACTTGGTGAGATAAAAGTTTTTTTCTTTTTAATTTTTTTTCTTTTTTATTATGAGCACTGGATTTTTTATCATTTACATCAAGCTTAAAACTTTCAAGGAGGGAGTTCCAAGTTTCATTATTTAGACTTGGAATGGTTAAAATGGTTGTTTTTAGAAGCGTTGTAAATTCAGCAAGTTTCATTTTTCCTCGTGGATCTTTTACATTTTTAATGGTTAAAGAAACTAAGTTCTCAAAAAGATTTTTTCCTATTAAACGTTCAAGACGTTTAAAATATGAGTAGGTAAATGTTCCAAATATATATGTTTCACTATATTCCTGTTCAGGAGAATATTTTTCAATATTTTCTTTTTGCACGTTTTTTACATTGTATCCGCGATAATCATTTTTTGATCCACCAGCTAGATCATCATATCCAGCGATAACACTTGCATAGTAATTGGCAATACCTTCATTAAGTGCACTGAACTGATAATAATCAAAATAATTTCCAAAAACTACGTGAGTATATTCGTGATAAATAATTTCTGGAAACATCGCCGTATCAAGCATTAATTTTTTCTTAAAAGGTTTTCCCGCTAGTTTTACTATTTGTGGAAGAACTTCTACAATTCCTTGGAGTAAACTTAGTTGAATCAAATGGGACATTGGATTGTATTCAAATTTTTTATAGTATTCACTTTGCATAGCGCGAACTGATGTCTGAAGAAATTCGCTAATTTCAGAAAAATAAAAGGGAAAGGCAATGGCATTTTTAACATTGCGTGTATTTAGCATGTTGCCAATTTCTTCCAGTGAGCCAGTTGTTTTAACAATGGAAGGTTTATTAAACCAAATTTCCTTATTCCAAGCAGGAAGTTCATTTCCAAAAACATCGTTTATGGTTTCCCTATGTTCCGAGGGTGCAATAGTCATAGCACCATTAACAACTTTTGTTTTTAAATCAAAACGTGTTGGTGCGTAGTATCCATTTTCTTGATCAATGCGAATTGTAATGGGATATGTTTCAGTTTGAATATTTTTTGCATAAATAGGGTGATTGGAAAAATAATTTTTAGCTTTATTTAGATGAATATAAGCAGTGGTTGCTCTCACAAGACGAGAAATTTCAAGAGGGGTTTTATTTTTCCAATCAGAAGTAAAACAAATTGCTTGATCTGATGATGAATGAACAACCTTGAAAAATGATCCGTCAAAACAATTCTTAGAATTAGCAAGATCAGGTAAGGCCGATATCTTAACACAGGAAAAACTAAGTTTGTTTTTGATTCTTGTTCTATATGGAAGTTCTGTTTCAGAACACTTTTTTACTTTTGCAAGATCTTTACTTGGCAATATTCTTGGCCCAGTTTCCTTTTCCTCTTCTTGATGTTCATTATTGGCAGCATTTTTTTCTTCATGAGTTTGAGCATAACTAAGCCCGGTCATTATTGAGGATGTTGATAAAATAAGTAAAAATAAAGATAGAAGAAAAATGATATTGAAATCGTCTACACTGTTTTTAGTAATATTTTTCATATTATAATTTTTCATATTATATTCCTTTTCCGCGGAGAATAATGCCTGTTTCAGGTTGAGGATTTCTCATTTCCTTAGAAGCATCAATTAAACCCTTAATAACATTTATTGCTATAGCGCTCATGCGAGTTTGATCAATTAATGTCAGAGGCGGCAGAATGAGATCTAAAGTAAATTTTAGAATTTTTTTCAATTTATTTTCTTTAACAGTATATAATCCAGGCAAAATAATGATGGCACGAAGTTCTTCAAAACTAATAACTCCCCAGAGATAACTTGCAGTTATAGACATGGAAAGTGATGGATAAATATTAAATCTTTTTGCATTAGGAATTGCGTAGTTCAGTGACCTTACGTATTCATTGAAAAACAAATTATAAGCTTCTGAAGGAGAAAGTTTAATATTATTTAATTCTACTTCCTCAATTCCATAATTAGTTACCTTTATTGATTCTTTCGAAGCATTTTTTGAAGTTAAATCCGATTGCAAAATTTCTTCGGTAATATCATTTTCGGTTAATTGAATTAACTTTTCATTTAGGTCGCTATCGATGGCCTGAAATTCTGCTAAAAAATCATCGTATGATTTTTGAAAAGATTTATTACTATTTTTAATCGGGTCATTTAATGATTGAATTGAAGATAAAAGATTAGATCTTAAATCTGTAATGTTTTTTATTTTATCAGCAAATTCAGTTTTTATTTGTTCTGAAGTGAGAAGTTCACCTTCATTTAAAGTATTGTTTTTTTCTTCAATACTAAAATACAAATCATTAACTTTGTTTTCTAAATTGAGAAATTCTTGAGCAATTGGTGTTAGTGTCTTTTTTATTTCCTCAGATACAATAGGTGCAGATGTAATTACCCATTGGTCTTTACGAAGTCTTAAGAGTAATTTTTTTAAAGGAGAGGTTAAATCAGGCAATGGATTAATGCGATTCCCAGGCCTAGATAATTCCGTGCGAATGAGATAGCTTTCATGTGGAAGTACCTGCCCCAAATATTTTATTTTTTCAGATTTCTGTGATTGACCAATAATTCCAAGCATTAATCGATCAATGATAAAAATATTTTCATCATCAAGCATTGGACGTGATTTTAAAATTCCTACTTTTCTTTTATTATAGCTCTGCTGATAGGCCAGAAGGTAATATGGTAGAAACTGTTTAAATTTTGCTTTTTTCTTTTTTGGTTCATTGATTTTTTTTATGGAAATATGCATTGATTTTTTGTCTAGACTTATAGAACCCATATAATCAATGAGAGTAACTTCTATATAGCGATCAATTAATCCCCAATTGTGAGATAACTTTAAAATTTCATTAAGATTTCTTTTAACGCAGTGATTTTTGTTAAGTGATTTTTTACAGAGAGTGTCTTTACCGTTAAGAATTTGAAGCAATTTATTATATGATTCTTCAAGTGTTAATCTGAAAAAATCAGATTTATTTTGAGCAATACTTTTTGATTTGGTTAAAAAATCCAAAGAATTAGTTTGTATCCATTTAGAAAAATCTAGAGCTGCTTGTAGAGATTTATGCTTTGGCAAAATATCCCTCGGTAATAATTCCAGCTCGGATATATTTGGAGAAACTTTTTGAGATTCCATTGCTTCTTTTGAAGGAGTTTGAATCACTGTCGTCTCTGCCTTTCCTTGTAAAGAAAGTAGATTGAGTAATAATAAAATATTTATTATATTAGACATTTTTTTTCTCATAAGAATTCTTTTTATAAGTCATTTAGTTGTAGTCATTTTTATAATCAATCATAAATTTCTTTTTAATTTGAAATTAATTTTAGGGCATTAAACTATAATTTTTATTCGAATTGTCTAAAAACTAAACAGTTTAATCCTGTAAAATTTCTAAGTGTTTTATATATTAAAATTTAATCTAATTTATGAGATACAATTTACATGCCATATATTTTTTAATTTATGAACATTAGGCGGATCTAATGATATGTAAGATCAGTTGGGTGTTTTTTGCATTTTCTTTAATTAATATTTCATTTGCTCAAGATACAGATTTTATAGATGTCACAAGGGATTTTGTAGTTTATAAAAACCACGAGGGAGTTCCCAGTATTTATGCAAAACTGAGAACTTTTCAGCTTTTAAATACTGATAAAAAAGTGATTTTCATGCCCATGGCGCATGTCTCAACGTATAGTTTTTATGCAGGTGTTGATAGATATCTCAATGATGATTTAAAAACTGATAGGTCTACACTAATATTAAAAGAAGGTTTTAGGTTTTGTCACAATATTGATTCAATGGATCTTGTTCCACTTGTTGAAGAAACATTTGATGGGACTAGCTTTTTTCATGAAATAGAAAAAGTGTGGAATTTAAATTTTAGAAGTTACTTGGAATTAAAAAATAGAAATGAATTTTACTTAGCAAAAAATTATAAAGACAATGTGGTTTTCAAAACATGTAAAGAGATTGCTTTAGAAGAAAAAAATAAAAAAAATAAAAAAAATATTTTTTATGAACAAATTGCAAGTGCCTATTTTTTAGAATCTCAGAAAAAATTTCATATTATTAAAAACCCTGAATCAATGCCAGTAGTTCGATCTGGTGATATTTCTGTTACTCGTATAAAAGACCCTGTTGAGAGATTTTTAATTTCTGTGGTGCGCCAATGTATCATGGATAGTATGACAACTAAAAATTTAATTTTTCCAAAAATGGAAGTTGTGGGAAAAGAAAAGGATTGTGATGGAGTGAGAGAAAGTTTGAAATTGCTAGCTAGTAAAAAGAGTTCAAATGATAGGGGACATGGTTTTTTTAGTAGAGATGCAGTCTTAATTTATATGAGAAATCAATTTTTAATATTATCTATAATGAAGGCCATGGGCTTAGATCACAAAATAAATTCATCTATAACATTGAGTGAAAGTTTGAATCGCTACTTATGGACGGAGGAAGATAGTAAACAATTTAATCGTATCATTGTACCATGGGGTGCAGCGCATTTTTTTGATTTAACAAAACAACTTTTAGAAATAGGGTTTAAGGAACCAAAGATAAAATTACAAAATTTGCATGAACATTTAATAAAAGTTAGTTCCTGTGATGAGGCAAAGTCTAACGGTTTTTTAAAACAGGTTTTTGTTAATCAACTCAAAAATGAATGTGTTGAAAATGATTTAGAAGCTTTATCAAAGAGTACTTTTTAGAATATGAATATTTTTTAAAGAAAGATTTTTTTTATGACAAAAATCAATGAGATCATTTGCAATGGGAGCATGATAGCATTTTTTTTCCTTATTATAAAAAAATTCTAGTTGAAAGGCATGAAGTGCGTGTCTTGGAAGTTCTAGTTCCTCGTAATCAATTTCAGTCATTTCTTGATCTTTAAAGCGTTGAAATTGTGCATAGTCCTTTGAATAAATTTTATCTCCCACGAGTGGAAAACCATGAACTGCAGCATGAACTCTAATTTGATGTTGCCTACCAGTTTTAGGTCGAGCAAAGGCACAAAGATAATCATTATTTTCTGAAATTAATTCAAACTCAGTTTCAGCCATTTTACCTTGCTGTGAGTCTTCTGGAAAGGCCTTGACGATTAGCCTAGCTAAATTAGGATCATCATTTTCTCCTAATCGTTCCTTGGCGGTAAAAGGGAAATGGAGTGTTTTATTAGTTTTTTTGGCAATTAAAAAATATGTTTTTCTTGTTTGATGATGTTCAAATTGTTGGGAAATTGAATTTGCCCCCTCAGCATTTTTAGACAGAACTAGTACGCCCGAAGTTTCGCGATCCAAGCGATGAACTGAATTGATTTCGCAGTCAAGTTGTCTTGATGCGTAAACAGTAGCACAGTAGAAAACATGCCTTCCCGTGGGATGTGTACACATAAATGGAGGTTTATTTACGATGCAAAAATCATTATGATTTTCTAATATTTTAATTTCATTTTCAAAAGAAATGAGATTTCCTTTCCAATATTCATCTTCGATTTTATCTTTGTAGCAAATCATATAAACTTGATCATGAAGTAGAAGACTAGTGCTTGCTTTCGGAACACCTTGGCGCAATGGGGTTTTTATTTCTTTTTTTAGAATTTTCTTTTTAATAAACTCTCTAGAAAAGCTTGGAAAATAACGTTGAATAAACTGATCTAATCTAAGACCTGCTTCTTGGAGTGTTACAGTAAAAAAAACTTCATATCTATCTTGATAATATTTTCTTTCAACGGATTTTTTATTCATGCTTCAATTGCCAAGCTTTATACCTATAGGAGAAATTAATTTAATAGGATTATAGGATGATGATAATAGTTCTAATGCTCTTTAGTACCTTTTTTGGATGAGAAATCGTAACATTTCTAAAGCGCCAGATTCCGTATATTGGAATTTGTTTTGTAAATTATCCATCACTCGTTTATAGATTGTTTTTACTTCTTCATAGTGTGATGAAGTTAGAGAAGCATGATGCTCTTTGCTGGAAACATTAAAATTTTGTTGTGATTCATTATCTTTTTTATTTTCGTTAAGAATCACTACAAGTTGTTTAGTAATTTTATCTATTACCTTTTTTTGTTCACTTCGGAATGACTCTTGTAGAACTTTAACCATGTCACTGAAAATTTCGCTATAAATAATTTTTTTTCCTGGATTATCCAAGGAGTAAGCTCCTACTTTTGAAATCATATGTGATCTAAACTCCACAGGGTTTTCTTTGAGCTGTAAATTATTTTCAAATTCATTAATAAAATACATGTCACTGATTTCAAATTTTCCAGTTATAGAATTTTTAATTTTTTCACCTTTAATAAGAGCAGTTACATGAAGAATATATTTTTCTAAATATTCTTCGTATGATCTATTGTCAACAAGACCAAGTGAATTCCGAACTTCGTTATCGTAAATATCTAAGATATATTTTTCTAAAAGTTCTAAGAATCTTGGTGGATTATGGTAGTCGCCCTGGGCTGAAATATTAAGAAAATCGTATTCAGCTTTTTTTTCCTGCAAATCTAACAAGTAATCAAATATTTCTGGAAATCCAATTGACTTATTTTGTGAAGTTAAATCATAGACAACTTGTTTAATTTCTCTTGGTGAAATTCCAAATTTCCCTTCATAAAGTAAGTCGTTATCAAATTCATTGATTAGTTCTTCTCTATATCTTTTGAGAGACTGTTTTTCTTTGCTCTCAAGTCGATCTGGCAAATGCTCAGTGGCAATAAAAAGTGCTTTTTCAAGTGGTCCAAACTTAGTAAATAGTTCTCCCACTTTTTTATCTATATAACTATTGGCCATAGGTCTTCGGAGTCTTGTCATTACTGACCAAAGGCAAAGTGATTCGAGAGCATGTGGACCAAATGTACTACGATCTTTTAAATTTTTTAATTGCTCATGATAAATTTTTTCTTCTTTTTTAAAGTCTGTTAAATAGGGTACCTTAAAAAAGGTAAATCTTCCTTTAAAGGAATTAAAATCTGGATGTTGTTTGAAGGCTGCAAAATGCAATTCATTAGATGTGCCTATAAAAAAAATATCTAGTTCTGTTAAAATTCCTTGAAGATTAATGGTTTTACTTTCCATTGTAGTTAGAAGGTATTTGAAAGTATCTAGTGGTCTTTTAAATAAATCTGAAAATTCTAATATGCCACGATTTGCTAATACAATTTCACCACTCATACTAAAAAGATTTAGTGATTGTAGACCTGCGGGCAAAGAAGCAAGGCGTCTATCCATTGTTATCTGCCCAAGTTGAGCATCCACATGTAGTTGAGGTTCAATAGTTACCGCACTAGTTGAGTATCGCTTATTGATATAAATTCGTTCCACTCGAATGTGTTTTGTTATTTCAACAAGATCACCCTTATAACTTTTTAGTAATGCATCATAGACAGCCTTATTTCTTTGGGAAAGATCGCCGTTATAGAGGTAGGTTTTTTTTAAGTTTTCAAAATATTTAGGATTATCCTTAAATAATCCCGTTAATAATTCTTGCCTTTTTTCTGTGGGAATAAGTAGAAGCGGATGATCCTTTAGTTCAGAATTTAAAATTGCAGCAATTTCTCTATCCTCTAGAAACGCAAAACTTTCTAGATTAGCACCTTTACCTTTTGAATTTGTAGTTTGGGATAATCCTAATGGACCCTTCGTGTAATTATCCAGAGGAAAAACCCAACTAAATGTATAGAGGGCACCTTCATCGGTTTGTGAATAATCCTCTGTGGCCAACATAATTTTTTTGACGAGACTTGATTTGGCGGAACCATTTGGGCCAATTAAAAGCAGGAATCGATTGTTATGTCCTTCTTCTACAAAATTATTAATAGCTTGATAAACTTGATGTTGAATTCTTTTATGTCCATGCACTGCAGGAGCACCGGGATGCTCATGTTTGAAAAGTTTAAAACTTCCTTCCTGATCTTTGCCATAGTAATCAAACATATCTTTTAAATATTGATTTGAAGTTCTAATTGCTTGACGAGGATTTTTTTCAAGTTGTGACATAAATTGTTCAAAACTTAGTACTTGTTGAAAATCCTTGTCGTCATTTTTAATTGTTTCAAGCCATTTCATTTTTTATTCCTTGGACTATTGCTACAATATTTGGAAATTGAAAATAATTACTCTAATTTGAATGTAGCCTACTGAATAAAAACTAGAGATAATTTTTCCATGTCCAGATTTAAGTTAGACTCATACTTAATTATAATCTTAATTTTATTAATTGTTTTACTATTAAATTTTTTTAAACTTGATCGAACTAGTGGGCTATTTGAGTTTGCTAATATTAATATAAATTCTCAAAGAATTGAATCAACTTTTGGTTGGGGACCTGAAGAGTGGAAAAGTGCATCCAGTGCTACAAAATTATTAGAAACACTTTGGAGAAAACCAGAAGAAATAAGCGAAATAGATTGGGAAAATTCTAAGTGTTCGGAATTTGTGTTACCAATCCCTTTTAGTTTTTTAAATAAGAGATTATGGAGATCAAATCCTCATCTCTTACAATGCTATTTTCAAAAACAAATCCCTACAATAACAAATGGAAAAAAAAATAGGTTTGGAAATGTTATATCATTTCGTAAAAATGATAAATCTGGTTTTGAGGATGGATTTATTGTTGTTTATGATGGAAAAAAAAAGATACATTTTTATTTAGATTTTATTGATTCATCCCAGAGTTTTTATTCCATTGATAAACGCGTTTATAAAATTATTCGCCGATCTCAGGAGAAGGGAGGATTAATTCCTAGGTTTGGAATTAAAGTAAATTTAAAATCAATAGAGTGGCCAAATTTTTCCATGACGGTTTTTTTAACTGAGACAGGCATAGATAAAATATTGCCATCAGGTCAATATTTTTATGGCCCAGAAAAATCTCAGTTATTGGCCAATGATCGTTCGAAAGAAATTTTAAGTGATTCAATTAAGAATGGAGTGAATCAAGATCGAGAATTATTATGGGATAATTTTGGAAGAGAATATTTTATTGATTTATTTCAAGTCACAGTTCAAGAAGTAAATGATTATTTT
>Ga0247844_1005004_pt1 | contig 17318 bp, 18 predicted proteins | sample LaCtaG_FD_192421 | JGI IMG/M metagenome (GOLD analysis project Ga0247844, IMG submission 192421) | Freshwater microbial communities from meromictic Lake La Cruz, Castile-La Mancha, Spain - LaCruzMarch201714.5m_1 | ecosystem: Environmental > Aquatic > Freshwater > Lake | place: Spain: Castile-La... | reverse complement strand
CCCTCGGCATAGATGCGTTTGTGGCGGGTAACATCAGCGCCACACAAGCAGGCTGGAGCATTGTGCTGCGAGCGTTTCTACCGGCCATACTAGTGATCACCGTGTTTTTGGGCATTGCCTACCGCTATGGTCGCCTTTACTGCGGCTGGTTGTGCCCCCATTTTTCAGCAGTGGAATCCCTCAACAACCTACTGCACCGCGCCTGCGGAAAACTGAGTCTGTGGGACCGCAGCACCACACCTCGGGCCAATGTACAACCCAATCGCCAGTGGTGGCCGCTCTTTGCCTTGAGCTGCGTCATCATGGGATTTCTGTGGTCCATCACACTGCTCACCTACTTACTGCCGCCCGAGATTATTTGGAGCGGTTTGGTGCACAACACCTTAACGCCCAACCAGGCTCGGTTCATTGGGATTGCGGGCTTGGTATTTACCGCCGAATTTGCGTTTGCCAGGCACCTGTTTTGTCGCTTCGGCTGCGCTGTCGGGCTTTTTCAAAGTTTGGCGTGGATGGCCAACCCGCGCGGAATGGTGGTTTCCTTTGCGCGTGAACGGGCCCGTGACTGCAAGACCTGCGATCAACCCAGAGGCTCGGCGTGCGACAACGCTTGCCCTATGCGCCTGAACCCGCGCAACATTAAACGCATGATGTTTTCCTGTGTCCAGTGCGGTCAATGCCTGACTGCCTGCGACAGCTCACAGCAGGCGCAAACACGCGAGCCCACGCTGGAATGGCAGGTCGGCGCGGATGCGCTGCGGGAGACCCTGCGCCAGCGCAACCGAGACCAAGCAGGACGCCACTAATGGAAGAAATGGTTGGCAAATGGTGGCATAACGCGGTAACCCGACTTGCGCAACATACGGATCCGAATGCCGTTGTTCACCTCAAAGAGGTCCAGAAATCTATCGGCGTGCTATTTCGGGCAGCGGGGGGCTCGACGGCCCTGCGACTCGCGCCTGCTTCGGAGCAACGTATCGGCGGTCCACGAAACTGGCTGCAAATCATTGCAGGAACTGGTGTTCGGGCCGACATGGCCCGCCTCGAGCCCGATGTGCTGGCCCTGCCCGCCTCCCTGGCCGTTTTCAGTGACCGTGCGCTGAACCGGGATCTCTATTTGTGGCTCGCGATTCAATCGGCTTGTTTTGTGAACTCAGGCAACTGGATTGCCGACAATTGCCATGCGACGCTGATCGGCTTGCAGCGATTCCCGGGATTTGAACCACGCCACCAAAAGCTGCTTGCAGCACACCTGGCACAGCGGCCCAACCCAGCGCACCTCAAAGGCAAGGCTGCAGCAGCAGAATCCGCGGTGCGCAGTGCCTTGCTGTGTGAGCATTTGAGTGGCGGCGCTATCGATCCTTCAGAAGTGGCACCGGTCTGGATGTGGCTTGGTGCTGGCGAAGCGCTAACAAACCCCGCTGCCCGTAACGCTGGCAAAGAGGACTCTGAAGGGACGAACCGAACCAACAATGCGGAGGATAAGAAACGGCGCCGCACCGAGCAGGCACAGGAAAGCGATGGGCGCAATGCCATGGTGCTGCCCTTTCGCGGCGAAGCACTCATGTCCTGGAGTGAACTGGTTCAAGTGAACCGCAGCACCGATGATGAGGACGACGGCAACGCGGTAAACGCCGCCAATGACATGGACAAGCTGTCCATGGCACCTGACGGCGAGACCTTGGCCTCTCGTGTCAAATTTGACCTGGACTTACCGAGTTCCAGCGCCGACGACTTGCCTTTGGGCCCGGGCCTGCGCCTTCCCGAATGGGACTACCGCCGTGGCGTCTTGCAGCCGGACCACTGCGTTGTGCAAGCCATGGAGGTACGTGACGCGGCAACCTTTGTGCCATCGGCGACCCTGCGCCTGACGGCCAAGCGTTTGCGGCGGCGGCTGGAGGTCTTGCGCGACGCGCCACGCCCGCAGTACGGACAAGAAAGTGGCGATGCCATTGATCTGGATGCGTGGGTTCGCTTCAATGCGGATCAGGTAGGCCACGGTGGCCTGCACAGTGATACGCCACCGGTCTATACACGCCACGCCAAATCCGAGCGCAGTCTATCGACCCTTCTGCTGGCAGATCTGTCACTATCGACCGATGCCTATGCCACCTCTGACGCCCGCGTCATTGATGTAATTCGTGATGCGTTGTACGTGTTTGGTGAGGCTCTTAGCGCAACCGGGGATCCGTTTGCGATGTGGGGGTTTAGCTCGGTGCGACGTCAACATGTGCGTTTGCAGCACCTGAAAAGCTTTGATGAACCCTGGAACACTCTCACGCAAGCCCGTGTGGGCGCGATCAAGCCGGGCTATTACACGCGAATGGGGGCGGCCATACGCCACGCCACGCTCCAGCTGTCCAAACGCCCAGAGCGCCGACGCCTACTCATGCTGCTGACTGATGGCAAGCCCAACGACCTCGACATTTATGAGGGTCGCTACGGTATTGAGGACACGCGCCAGGCGATTCACGAAGCCCATGCAGCGGGTCTCTCTCCCTTTTGCGTCACCATTGACGAGTCAGCACACGATTACCTGCCGCTGCTTTTTGGACGCCAAGGCTATGCACTGGTCCACCGTCCACAGGATCTGGTCAACCGACTGACGCAAGCTTGGGCCACCCTCGCACGCTAGAGGGTGCATTCAGCGCGCCTGCCCACAGCGGGCAAACTACAATCCTTACATTACTTTACATGGGCTTGTCCCATACATGAAAATGGACATCGAACAATTCGATATGCCCCGCTATTTGTCAGTGCTGCCGCTATTTAGCGATCTGTCGCTGGTAGAGCGTGAACGCATAGCCCAAGGTTGCCAACTGAAACGAATGTCCCGCGGAGACATGGTTTTCAGATTAGGGGAACCCTGTGAGGCCTTCCACATGGTGGTACTGGGCCAAGTGAAACTGTACGTCGCCTCCCCTTCCGGACAGGAGAAGGTGATTGAACTGGTGGGTGCGGGTTGCAGCTTCGCGGAAGCGATGATGTTTTTGGAAAAGCCGTACATCATCAATGCGCAGGCACTGGTCGACACCTTGCTCATCAGTGTCAGCAAACAAGCGGTGTTCAGCGAGATTGAGCGCGACCCACGTTTTTGCATGCACATGCTGGCAGGTATCTCACGCCGACTCCACGGTTTGGTGCAAGACGTCGAGGGCTATGCGCTGCACAGCGGCATGCAGCGTCTGATTGGATACCTTCTTCGGGATGTTGAGGATACAGACGCCGCCACGATCGGCGTCGTGACGGTGTCACTGCCGGTCAGCAAGGCGACCATTGCTTCCCGTTTGTCGCTCACCCCTGAGTATTTCTCCCGGGTGCTGCACGAGCTCGAAGCCGAGGGCTTGATCGAGATCGACAAACGCGAGATCCGCATCCTTGACGTACAACGCCTCGCAGGCTACGGCTCGCACTAATTTATATACGAAATAGGGCTCCAGCCCCCGTGGAATATGCGCAAGCAGCTCCTATTTCGATAGCATTAATCCAACAAAGAATCGCCACGAATCAGTGGCTCGTTCCTTCGGAGCGATTGATCTTGTTGTACAGGTTGTATTTACCCACCGGCTTGTCCATAGGAATGCGCTTGACCTCCTTGAAGGTGGCAGCGTCAAAAACGATCAAGGCGCCGCCGTCCGCTTTGCGCTCCCACAGGCTGGCCAAGGCGTATTTCCCATCCCGGGTGAACTCAATGTGGGCCAGGGTCTTGCCTGGGTCGGTCTTGATCTGGGTGACGATCTCAAGCGAGCGCTTATCAATGATCTGCAGTGTGTCTTTCGCCTTGCTCATCATTGAATCCGCCCATGCATAGGGCGTCTTTTCGTGCGAGCGCATAAAGAACCCCGGCCCTGGCGTCGGCAGTGACTTGATAGTCTTCCAGTCTGCCAAGTCAATCACGGTGATCAGACCATCCTTCAGATTAGGCGTGGCCATCACAGTCTTGCCTTGCCAGCCCCAGGTAATGCCCGAACCAAGGTGCGGCATACCAGGCAGGCTGAGATCGGCGATTTTTTTGCGTACATCCAGGTTCACGACCTGCCCCTTGCCCGCCTCGCGGCTGGTACCCATCACCTCGTCGTAACTCTGGGTGAAGAAGAAATCATCCAAAGGCTCCGACAAGTAAGTACGGCGCGGGTTGAGAAAGCCGGGGATGAAGGCGCCTTCTTTGTACTGAAAATCATGGATCATGCCGATCGGCACATCATCGGCCTTGGGGTTGTAGCTGATCTCCCACAACTCAGGAACGTCCTTCAACGCCGCCACAAAACTCTGCCGTGGCGCGGCGTCGTACACCGCAGACACCCGGGAGCCAATGCGTCCGTCCTTGTCCTTGACCGCATGCACCTTGAGCAAATTCAAATCCGCGTCCAATAGCACCAGCGTTTGGGGCAGGTAGTTGGCAACTGCCAGGTACTTGCCGTCCCCCGACACCGCCACGTTGCGCGTATTGATGCCAGCCCGAATCTCGGCCACCACCTTCAGGTTCCAAATGTCGAACTTGCTGACCCAGCCATCGCGCGAGGCAAAGAACACATAGCGGCCGTCAGGGGTGAATTTCGGGCCGCCGTGCAGGGCGTAGCGGCTGGGGAAGCGGTGGATGGGCTCCAACTTGTCACCATCCAGCACGGTGACGTGGTGGTCCCCGGTTTCGACCACGATGAACAGATTCATCATGTCAACACCGCTGAACGCCTGCAACGGCTTGTTCGGCAGACTGGCGGGTGCGTGGTAGACGATCCGCGAGGCGCGGATATCGGCCTCCGAAAAGGTGGGAGCAGTGGCGGTTTCTGTGTAGATGTACTGGACCAGCGCATCGATCTCGTCTTTGGCCAGGCGTTCAGAAAAACCCGCCATCTGGGTTGCCGCGCGACCTTGCGCAATGGTCTTCAAGGCTTCGGGCTTGCGCAATCGCTCCAAACTTTGCGGCAACAAGGCCGGACCGGTGCCCCCCAAGCGGTCTACGCCATGGCACGCGGCGCAATGGGCTTGGTAGGTCTGTTTGACATCCACATCGGCCCAGGCCATGGACGCGAAGCTGCCCGACAACAGCACCAAAATGGCGACCCAAGGGCTTCGCAGTAAACGCTGGCTCATTGGGCTTCTCTCGCCTGCCGTACGCCGATGTAGGGCTTCATGGGAACCCGCGCACGCTCGCCCACCAGCCCAATCTCTTCATCCGACAAATAGCACGCTGGGTCTTCCTGCCAGGGGTCTCCGGTCAATTGCAAGGCACGTACCCGGGTGTTGCCACCACACACGTCAAAGTAAGTGCACTCGCCGCAGCGACCCTTGATGGTGCGTGGCACCGCCTTAAGCCCCGCCATCAGCGGGTCGGAGGTATCGCGCCAGATGTCTGAGAAGGCACGGTCCCGCACGTTGCCCAAGTTGTGGTGCCACCAAAAGGTATCCGGATGCACATTGCCAAGGTTGTCGATATTGGCCACATTCACCCCGGAAGAGTTGCCACCCCACTGCGCCAGCTTGGCGCGCAAAGCCGCTTCTTTTTCAGGAAAATGGCGACGCACCCAGTGCAGCAGGTAGACCCCATCCGCGTCGTTGTTGCCGGTGACGAACTCTTTGTCCACCCCCGCCTCCAGGTACTTCCAGCAGGTGTCAAAAAGCAGGTCCATCGCCTTGCGGGTGGTTTCCAAAAACGCATCCCGACCACGGTTGGTGTTTCCACGCCCAGCGTAGTTAAGGTGCGACAGGTAAAACTTGTCGATGCCTTCATCTTCCACCAGCTTCAGCAAGGCCGGCAAATCATGGGCATTGTCCTGGGTCAGGGTAAAGCGCACGCCCGCCTTGATGCCCGCCGCACTGCACAACTTGATGCCTTTGAGAGACGCTTCAAAGGCGCCCTCTTTGCGTCGGAATACATCATGGGTTTCGCGAATACCGTCCAAACTGACGCCGACATAGTCGTACCCTACTGCGGCGATGCGTTCAATATTCGATTCGTCGATCAAGGTACCGTTGCTGGACAATCCGACGTAAAACCCCATATCTTTGGCGCGGCGTGAAATGTCAAAAATATCGGGACGCAACAAAGGCTCCCCACCCGACAGGATCAGCACCGGCACACCAAAGCCGCGCAAGTCATCCATCACGCCATAGACCTCCGAAGTACTCAACTCCCCGGGGAAATCCTTGTCCGTGGAGATGGAGTAGCAATGCTTGCAAGTCAAGTTGCAACGCCGGATCAGATTCCAGATCACCACCGGCCCCGGTGGATTGCGCTTGGGCCCCAACGGCGTTGGATTGGCGATTTCTCGCATGTACTGTGTAATTCGAAACATGGTCTTTCCTCTATTCGGCAGATTTCTTTTGACCCGCCAGGCGCAGCCCGGTTTTCTTCAAAATGCGGGTGCTGTACAAAACAGAATGGCTGCGCGCCTGTTGCCCCAGAAAATCGGCTATTTGGGTCACTTGCAGGCTGACTTCCTCCCGCGTTTTTCCGTGCACCATGGCAAACAGGTTGTACGGCCACTGCGGCAAACGCCGCGGGCGACAGTAGCAATGGCTCACAAAATCAAACCCGCCGACCGCCATACCCAGTTGGTCCACCAACTCATCCGGAACGTCCCAAACCGACATGCCATTGGCACGGTAGCCGATCGCGTAGTGGTTGGGCACTGCACCCAGGCGGCGGATCACCCCAACAGCGAGGAGACGACGCATGCGTTCCATTACGTCCTCGGGTTCAAGGTGCAGTTCGCGCGCGATGGCATGGTAGGGCTGGGGCACCAAGGGCAGCCCGCCTTGTGTTGCCACAATGATCGCGCGATCAACGGCGTCAACCGCCTGCAATGGAGTGTTTGGCATAGATCCGCTCACGCTTTGAGATTCAATTCAACGAAATATTCGCGTGACTTCGGAAAATTAAAAACGGTACAGCCTGTGTCCCGCTCAATCTGACCGATGACAGCGTCAATTTCCGCCGGGGTCTCGGTGGCAATGACAAACCACATATTGAGATCATGGTCGCGCTCATAGTTGTGCGCCACCTGCGGCAATGCATTCACACTCGTTGCCACTTGTTCGTAGCGCTCTACAGGAGCGTGCAGGGCCGCAAGGGTGAAGGCGCCCCCCATGCGTTCAATCTGGTAGAGCGGGCCCACACGGGTCAGCACACCGTCTTTCAACATGCGTGCCAGCCGCTCAATGAGTTCGTCTTCTGTGAGCTTAAGACGCTGTGCGGCTTCCAGATAGGGGCGCTCACAAATAGCCAGTCCACCGTGCAAACTGTTGATGATGTCGCGATCAGTCTGATCCATGGGCTAACTCCGGTACTGCTTCACTGGGCACGTCGGCCACATAACGCGCGCCACACTGTTTGAACCTGCGGCAACTGAACAAAACCTCACGTGGATAAGCGTCCATCTCGCAAACTTGTTCCAGGGCAGCGACGCGTTGTTCCACATCCGAGCGGTCTTTGCCATGAATCATGCAAAACAAATTGAATGGCCAGTGTGGCAGTTGCCTCGGTCTGCGGTAGCACAAACTGACCCGCCCCGTGGCAGCAATGGCCTTGCCAAGCTGGCTAACCCTGTCATCGGGAACATTCCACACCACCATGGCATTGGAGGTATAGCCCAACTCATGGTGCCGCACCACTACGCCAAACCGCTTGATCACCCCCGCAGCAACCCAACGACGCAACAACGCAATTGCATCGCTTTCCGACCAACCCAAGGAGGCGTAAGGGCGAGACACCAAGGGCAAACCCTTTTGCAGCACTGCCATCAGGCTGCGCTGCGCCGCATCCAACTCAATCGCAGCCACCTCGCCCTGCACTTGGGTGTCCACCTGAAAGTAAGGCGACCCACTGCCCCCCAGTCCAAATCCCAGATCGATGTGAAACTGCTCCAACAAGGGAAGGCGCAGGACGGAACCACACCCACACACCCTTTCAATCGCGTCAAAAACCCGTTGCAATTCTTCTTGTGTGGAAGCCGTTACGACGAACCACAGATTAAACCGATGCTCACGCTGGTAGTTGTGGTTGACCTCCGAGAAGGCGCTGACCAGGGCCGCCACGGCCTCTAATCGATCCACAGGAACAGCCAGTGCCGCCAAGGCACTGACACCGACAACATTGGGCCGAAACACCGCACCGACCCGGCTAATGAGTCCACTCTGGAGCAGGGATTGCAGTCGACTGATCACCGTCGCCTCGTCAACATCAAGGCCCCGCGCCAGCTCGACAAACGGCGTTTCAACCAGCGGAAAATTCCGTTGGTAGTCATTCAGCAGTTTGAACTCCAGCGCGCTCAAAGCGCCTTGGCTGTTCTGTGAATACCCGTGCGTTCTGTCCATGCCTGCCTCAAAAGCCGATGCGCGCCGCGCGGCTGGTAAAGAAAATACCGCTCGGTGCCTGGGCTGCCAGCACCGCCCGTTGCGCAAAATTAGCCGTGTCGTACACCACTACGCGGTTGTCGTCGCGGGCCGAAATCCAGACCGACTCCCCGCGCGGGGTGAACTCCATGTGCAGCACGGCCTTACCTGGCGCAAGCTGCTTCACAACCTGCCGACTTTCGACATCGATCACATCCACATTGCCATTGTCTGGAAAGGCAAAATTAACCCACACCTGGCGTCCATCGGGCCTTGCGATAACAAACACCGGCTGGCCCGCCACCTTCACACGACCTGCTTCAAGCCAAGTTTCCGTGTCCACCACCAGCACCTCATGCCGCCCGATAGCGGGCACATAGGCGTACTTACCGGCGACCGCCCAACCCCGCAGATGCGGCATTTTGTACACGGGCAGTTTTTCCTCACCCTTGCCATAGCCGTTCAGAATACGGCGTGCCCCTTGCTCGGGATGCCACAAATCAACCATGGCCATGCCATCCTCACCAAACAGACCCGCCAGATAGAACCGGCCATTGGGTGTGATCAACCCGTCGTAGGGCTGCTTGCCAATATTTTTGAACTTCTCGACACGTACTTGCTTGGGATCGGAGAAATCTCCAACCCATATTTCGCCCGCGTCAAATAGGCTCCAGACAAAGCGATTTCCGGGTGCATCGGCCAAGCCAACCACTTTAGAACGCAAACCCGCATCGCCAAATACAGACGGGATGTCCGCCACCAATTCCAGCGTGTCCGCCGAAAAAACCTTGACACCACCTGGCTCGTAATTCTGGGCCGCCACCAGCGTCCCATCCTGTGAGATCGCGCCACCAATGCTGTTGCCCGCTTGCATTACCCGGCGTTCGATTGCGCCCTTCAATAGATCAACTTTGGTCAAGCCACCGTCGCGCCCAAACACATAGGCAAAGCGACCATCGCGTGAATACACCAGGGATGCGTGGGACAAGTCACCCAAACCCTGAACACTTGCAATGGCGACATATCTGCTGGAATCAACGATCTGCACGCTACCGGATGCACGTTCAATAATGACACCCAGGTCCCCCGTACCACGAAGCACTGGGCCCGCACAGCCCGACAGAACGGTAGCGAACGCAACAAGCAATAGCGTTTGATATTTTCTAAAATTCACGTGGAAAACCTTTTTGCAAATTGGAGACGATCCACTCGGCTTCCGTCTCACTCAGGAAGCGCTGCCAGGGTGGCATGGCGGTACTGGGCCGCCCCTGGAGGATGACGATCTTGAGATAGTCCGCCGGCTTACCTCGTAAAGCATCTGGCAGCAAAGCAGGGCCCAAGCCGCCCTGAAGGGTTAAACCATGGCAAGAACCGCAGTCCTGGCGAACCAGCGTGACAAGCTCTTTTTGTCGACTTAATTCAATCAAAACGGAAAGCTCGGCCCAAGAATAAGACGCAAAAAATGCGAGAGAAACCGCGCCCCCAATCCTGCCCACACCAACGCCAATGCGCACAATGGCCCTAGCAATAAGGGGCAGCTTAGTCAGCACGGGTAAATCTCTTCATGAACATGGCAAACAAATTATCCCGCGATCGGATTGGGATTTGGGCAATTTCATGGCTAAAACCAAAGTATCCATTTCAAAATTGATACGAATCAAGTAATGGATACTAATCACCTTCTGCCATTCGCAGATGGCTGCATAATTTAACCTCAGACAGTAACGAATCTGCGGCAATATTCCGAGTAAATCGCTCCGAAAAATCGCATTTTTTCTACAGGCCCAAAAGGGCCAACCGAAGTAACGAGGACATCCGTGAGCAATATGTTGGCACCACAAAAGCAACTGAACGAAGCCCCAAATGAAGCACAGAATGGAGTTGTCTATCTCGTTGGTGCTGGCCCCGGTGATCCGGATTTACTGACGTTAAAAGCAGCCCGACTGCTGGCCGACGCCGATGTGGTGGTCTATGACAACTTGGTCGGTCCGGGCGTGGTCAGCCTCATCCACAACGGCGCAGAAAAGATCTATGTTGGAAAGCAGACCAATAGACACACATTGCCACAAGATGAAATAAACCAGTTGCTGGTCAAGCTTGCCCGTCAAGGAAAAAAAGTTGTTCGACTCAAGGGCGGCGACCCATTTATTTTCGGGCGCGGCGGAGAAGAGTTGGAAATACTGGCAGACCACGGCATTGCTTTTGAAGTAGTTCCCGGGATCACGGCCGCCAGTGGAATTTCTTGTTACGCCGGCATCCCTCTCACCCACAGGGATCATGCGCAGTCCTGCATTTTTACAACCGGTCACCTTAAGGACGGCACCCTTGATCTGGATTGGACGGCGCTTGCAAGGCCAAGCCAGACCGTCGTAATTTATATGGGGCTGGGTGCTCTCCAAGAGATTACACGCCAACTGACCTTACATGGAATGCCCGCCGACACACCGGCAGCCATTATTGAAAAAGGAACTACCGCGCGTCAGCGCGTCATGACCGGAACGTTGGCGTCTTTGCCGGAGCAAGTCCGTGACCTCGGCCTTGAATCGCCCTCGCTGATCATCGTTGGTCAAGTAGTAGCGCTGAACCAGCGACTGCAATGGTTCAAAGGAGCTGAATCGGTCCGGTAACCAGTGCGTCTACAAACGGGGGAAATAGCGGGAAAAGACCAGACGAAAAAAAACGAGCCCAGCAAAAACTGGTGCTCGTTTTAAGGACCGAATGATTATTGTTTGGTCGCCTTCAGGTCACCCTCAGCACCGAGACCCAAGGTATAGCCCAGTGACACGTGGTGGAATCGTCCTGTGGCGTTATCGCCGTGAATTGCGATGCCAAACGGAACGGTCTTGCCTTCACCGGGGTTCTTGCGCGTAAATGTAACGGTGTAAGTGTCGCCGGCCTTGGAACCCTCTGCCTTGGCACCCAGTGCTCCGCCGTCCATCTTGCGCTCGGTAGTCACCGTGCCATCCACAACCTTGGCGCCCTTGGCACTCTTCCACTGCATCAGTTCGTAGCTGCCTTCTTTGGCGTATTTGGTTTTCTTGTCATCAGCGCCCGGCATGGTGCGCGCATCGGTATGACAGGACGCCCAGCAGCCAACTTGAGCGGCTTGCGGAACCTTTGAATCTGGGAACATTACTGCGGCCTTGACCTCATTCTCCTTGTCGCTCTTGTCCGCGCCACCTGTAGGTGCCTTGAACGTCAAACGGATATACAGGTTGCTCGCGTCATATGCGGCCTGAACACCCACAGGGTACATCATGGTTTTTGGCGCACCCTTGGGCTCCAATTCCTTATCGGCCAAGCGTTTGAAGTTGAAGTTCAAAGTGCCCTTCTCTTCGTGGCAACCTACGCAGGTTTCACCCTTTTTCAGACCTGCAGTTCCGCTATGGTCCGACTTCTTGCCGACCCATTCAATGGGGGTTACGCCAGGGTGAAAAACATTAATATCACGCTTAGGAACCTTGGCCCAATCAGGCGCAGCTACGGCCATCTGGGAACCCAACGCCAGCAAAGTGCCGACAACCAGCAGGGAAGCAGTGGATTTTTTCATTTGAGATAGTCCTTTCAGTATTTAAAAAAGGGTTGATTTCAGAATCGAAATCAACCGATTGCCGATCACTCTTCGTCTTCTTTCATGCCCTTGGGCTTGTGGTGTGCAATGCCTTTGTGGCAATCGATACAGGTTTGCTTTTCATCTTGCGCAATTTTGTGCATTTTGGCACCGCGCAGTTTTTGCTTTTCAGGGTCCATGCCCTCAAAACTATGGCAATTGCGACACTCACGGGAGTCACTCGCCTTCATCCGTGCCCATTCATGCTCGGCCAAACGCAAACGGTTTGCTTCAAATTTTTCCTTGGTATCAATCGTACCCATCAACTTACCCCAGACTTCGGCGCTTGCCTGAACCTTACGGATCATTTTGTGCGACCAGTCCTTGGGCACATGGCAATCCGAACAGACCGCGCGCACACCAGTGCGGTTGGTGTAATGGATCGTCTGCTTGTACTCCTGGTACACGTTGTCCCGCATCTCATGACAGGAAATACAGAACTCCATCGTATTGGTGGCTTCCATCGCAGTATTAAAACCGCCCCAGAAGAAAATTCCGGAGAAAAAGCCAACTGACAGCAAGGCAATCAACGAAAACTTCGCGCTCGGTTTTTTCAGGGTTGCCCACAGGGCCGCAATCTTTGACGCCATTAAAACTCTCCAAACTTCATAAAGACTCAATACAGATGCAAAGGATAAAGGGGCTTCCGCCCCTTTATCGCCACATCAAACCAACAACTGACGATTAGTAAATGTCATGCTGCGTGTTGTACACGTTGAACTTGCCGGTAGGTGTAATGATCTTCGGATCGGTAATCACCTTCTTCAACGCCAAGGTCTTGTCGTCATACACAACGATAGCCGACTGGTCAGCCTTGCCACCCCACAAGGAGATCCAGACTTCAGTGCCATCAGCGCTGTACTCAGGATGCACCGCACGGCGCGTAGCCTTGGTCACTGGCAAACCAGAGTCCTTGGCCACATTAATGGTTTTGAAAGGCTTGGACAAATCCGACATATTCCACACCGAGACCGACTCAGCGGTTTCTTTGTCGGAATTCTGCGCAGAGTCAGCCCACAGATGGGTCGATTTTGGATGCGTTTTCACAAACAAGTTACCAGGAACGTGCTTGATTTCCTGGACGACTTTCCAGTTGAACTCCTTGTACTTGGCGTACTTTGGACTATCAGATGCTGTGCTGATCAACGTCACCACATCTGCACCCAAGTGCCCGGTTGCCCATACAGGACCAAACTTGGGGTGAACGAAGTTAGCACCGCGACCTGGGTGAGGAATCTTGGCAACATCCACCAGCGCAGCCAACTTGCCGGTCTTCAAGTCCACGGCGGCAATCTTGTTGGAGGCATTCGCCGCCACCATGAAATAGCGCTTGGAAGCATCAAAACCACCGTCGTGCAGGAACTTGGCAGAAGCAATGGTGGTGGTCTTCAGATTTTCGATATCCGAGTAGTCCACCAACAAGATCTGGCCGGTTTCCTTGATATTAACCACCCACTCAGGCTTGATATCAGAGGCCGAGATTGAGGCTACGCGCGGCTCAGGATGGTATTCGCCATCGACCGTCATGCCACGGGTGCTAACCACCTTGCGGGGTTTAAGCGTGTCACCATCCATGATGACGTATTGTGGGGGCCAGTAAGAACCCGCGATTGCGTACTTATCTTCAAAACCTTTGAATTTGGAGGTATCCACAGAACGCGCATCGAAGCCGATCTTCACCTCAGCAACAACGCCAGGCTTCTCCATCCACAGGTCGATCAGGGACAAGCGTCCGTCGCGGCCAATCACATAGATATAGCGACCCGACTTGGACATGCGGGAAATATGTACCGCGTAGCCAGTCTTAACAATACTGCGGATTTCTTTGGTATCGCCGTCGATCAACGCCACTTCACCGGTGTCACGCAAAGTGACGGAGAACATGTTCTTCAAATTGAACTTGTTCATTTGCTTGGTGGGGCGCTCATTGACGGGAATCATGACCTTCCACGAATCCATGGTGTCTTTGAAGCTGTACTCAGGTGGCACGTCAGGCGTGTTCTGGATGTACTTCGCCATCAACGACAACTCTTCTTTGGTCAGGATGTCGTCAAAGTTCACCATGCCACCGTCGGTGCCATAGCCGATGATTTTTTCAAGGCGCGACTGACCCAAACTGAGGGTTCCACCTTCGGTTTTTGTGCCATCCTTGGCGGTTTTGACCCAATGTGGCTCCAGGTTCTTGCCGGTTGCGCCTTTGCGCAACACGCCGTGGCAACCTGCACAACGCTCAAAGTAGATCTTCTTAGCCGCTTCCTTTTCGGAAGCCGTCATCACAGGGGCTTCGGGGCTCTTATCCTGAGCCAACGCAGAAATGGCAAGCCCTGTCAGCATTACTGCTGCAGCAACACTGGAAAGACGCGGGAACTTCATAATTCTTACTCCATGGTACCTTGCAGCCAACCCACCACAACGGTGGCAAATGAGGTCCGACGACGGCTGCAACAATTCGCTCGGACGCAGTCATTGTCGATTGGAGCCGATGGTACCGTCCTTAACCTAAATCAAAATAACCGCAACTATGCCTTTCATCACCGCATTTTTTATAGGGACATACCGTAAAATTGAACTCTCCGATTTTGCGAAGTCCTTCTTTGAAAACTGCACCGACACTCTCCTTCTACAAGCTCGGCTGTAGCAAGGGCGGACGGAAACTCTTTAAAGACGTGGACTGCACTCTGGAAGCCGGCAAATGGCTCTACATCACCGGCGCCAACGGCGTTGGAAAGACCAGTTTGCTGCGCATGCTTTGCGGTTTGGCGCCAACAGAATTTGGAGAAATCAGCTGGAACGGGACTCCCATACACGCTCAGCGAGAGTCCTATCAACGCGATTTATGCTATCTAGGTCACCTCAATGCACTGCAGGAATCCATGACTGTCAGTGAGAACCTTCGATTTATGACTGCCTTGGGCGGCTCCCAAGTCGACAAGGATCAAATTGATGAGGTATTGCTGCGCTTTGGCGTGGGTGGCCGCAGCCAGCAGTTAGTTCGTCACTTGTCGCAAGGGCAAAAGCGCCGCGTCGCTTTGGCTCGCCTCGCTTTAAGCCCTGCCCGCTTGTGGGTTCTGGACGAGCCCTTTGTGGCGATGGACGAAGCAGGCATAAAGATGCTGGCGGACCTGATTGCAGACCATTTGGGTGCTGGCGGCCTCACCGTGCTAACCAGCCATCAACAGGTACCCATCGGATGCATTCCTGCACAGATTTTGGAGTTGCACCGATGAAGCAGCAAGCATCTGAAAAAGTGGGACTAACCGCCGTCCTACTAGCTACTCTTCGGCGCGAAGTCTCACTCGCAATGCGGCAAAAGGGCGAAGTATTAACACCGCTTGTATTTTTTGTCGTCATTGCCAGCCTATTTCCATTGGGTGTGGGACCTGAGTCAGCGTTGCTGCTGCGCATGGCCCCCGGCGTACTGTGGGTCAGTGCACTGCTGGCGGCCATGCTATCTCTGCAACGCCTATTCGCCACCGACTACGCTGACGGATCTCTGGAGCAAATGGCGCTCTCATCCACGCCTTTGGGGTTGTTGGTGGCGGCTAAGGCACTCTCGCACTTTTTACTCTCGGGATTGCCCTTGGTGCTGATGGCACCCGTATTGGGACTGCAATTCGGACTTGATAGCCGATCCTTGGGCATCTTGATGCTATCCCTGTTGCTTGGGACCCCTACCTTGAGTTTGATAGGCAGCATAGGCGCTGCTTTGACCTTGGGCGTACGGGGAGCAGGGGTATTACTGTCGTTGCTAGTATTACCCCTATATATTCCCGTACTGATATTCGGTGCGGGCGCCGTTGAGGCTGACGCCGCAGGTTTGGGGGCCAATGGTCACTTATCCCTGCTTGCCGCCTTGCTCGTACTATCCCTATTTTTCGCACCCTTGGCCACCACGGCTGCTTTGAGAATTTCCCTGGAATGAAAACACGTCTAGTTCACTGGTTCAAATTTTCTTCGCCTCAAAATTTCTATTTCCTGGCCGGCCGTCTATGGCCCTGGTTTGCGGCCCTAGCTGGGATTTTGATGGCAGTTGGCCTTTGGATTTCTTTCTTCGTGGCACCAATCGATGCGCAGCAAGGACAGGGCTATCGCATTATTTTTGTGCACGTCCCCGCATCCCAAATGTCCATGTTCATCTACATCGTGATGGCGGCCTGGGCCGGTTTAGGGCTTGCCTTCAACACGCGCTTGTCCGGCATGATGGCCTCGGCGTTAGCGCCAACCGGCGCCTTGTTTGCATTTTTATCACTCGTTACTGGCGCCTTGTGGGGCAAGCCGATGTGGGGTGCCTGGTGGGTATGGGATGCACGGCTCACCTCAACGTTGATCCTGCTTTTTCTTTACCTGGGTTTTCTGGCGCTTCAATCCAGCATTGACGATCCACGTCGGGCTGACAAGGCCTGCGCTGTACTTGCCTTGGTGGGTGTAGTGAACGTCCCCATTATTTACTTCTCGGTCAAGTGGTGGAACACATTACACCAAGGTGCTTCTGTCTCCTTGACCGCTGCGCCGTCAATGGCAGTCCCTATGCTGTGGGGCATGCTGACCATGGTCTTTGCCTTTTGGATGTACACCATCGCGACGGCTTTGGCACGGGTGCGCAACATCATTTTGGACCGGGAACGTCATACGGAGTGGGTCAAACATGCAGTGGAATAGTGTTTCGGATTTCTTCGCCATGGGCGGCTACGCCTTTTACGTTTGGGGCTGCTTCGGCTTGACTGCAGTGGTGATGGTGGGTGAATCTCTTCTCATTCGTCATCAACGGACGGAACTTATTAGCCAACTTCGTAACGAACTGGTTTCTGAAAGCACTTCTCTATGAAACCTCGTCACAAACGAGCTGCCATTATTGGCGGTGGCCTCGCGGCTCTCAGTCTGGCCGCCTACTTGGTTCTCAACGCGTTCGAGAGTAATCTGGTTTTCTTCTTTACCCCCAGCCAGATCGCATCCGGTGAAGCACCCAAGAACCGAACCTTTCGGGTTGGTGGAATGGTGCGGGAGGGCTCCATCAAGCGCGACAACCTGACCGTGGCATTTGTGGTCACTGATAGTGTTAAAGAAGTCAAAGTGAGCTACACAGGCATCTTGCCCGACCTGTTTCGCGAAGGAAAAGGCGTGGTAGCGCAGGGCAAATTGGGAGACGATGGTAATTTTGTGGCAACAGAAGTACTGGCTAAGCACGATGAAAACTATATGCCACCTGAAGCCCAACATGCCATGGACCAGGCTAAAGCCCAAAAGACCATCCAAACACTGAAATAACCGAGACAGTCATGATTCCAGAAATTGGTCATTTTTCTCTGATCCTTTCGCTATTTGTAGCGCTGGCAATGGGCACCCTGAGTGTCATTGGGGGGCAACAGGGGCGCGGCGA
>Ga0247844_1005003_pt1 | contig 17324 bp, 20 predicted proteins | sample LaCtaG_FD_192421 | JGI IMG/M metagenome (GOLD analysis project Ga0247844, IMG submission 192421) | Freshwater microbial communities from meromictic Lake La Cruz, Castile-La Mancha, Spain - LaCruzMarch201714.5m_1 | ecosystem: Environmental > Aquatic > Freshwater > Lake | place: Spain: Castile-La... | reverse complement strand
TCCTGGCAGTGCTGATTCACTTTGGCATTACTGTTTGGAGAAAGATGGACGGAAAAGAACAACTGGCCTTGACAAAAAGCATAGGATACAGTATAATTGTTGCACTGCTGGCGTTGATGATAATGACAGCACTGGTAGTATTGTTTTAAAGGCATTATATGATCAACGATCGTTGGCTTAGGCCATTGTATTTCGCACTAGGTTTTAGTGTGTGTTTTTATCTTTTTTCCACTGGAGTTATCTAAATGAAGCGTATTTTCACTCTCTCTATTTTGGCTGCGGCTGTTCTGGCCACAGGTTGCACTCGTATTGAAACTGGCGAAGTCGGTGTGCGAGTAGGTTTTGACAAACAGGTTCAGCCAGGTGAACTGTTGCCAGGCTCATTCAATCAAACCATCATCGGCGAGGTCTTGACCTTTCCCATCAAGGATGTCAATGTACAGTTGAACGACATGACTCCGGTGGCCAAAGACAACAGCACCATGAAAGACTTTGATGCAGTTGTGGTCTACAACATCAACCCACAGCAAGTGGCTGAATTGTATAGCACCAAGAACAAGGCTTTCCACGCTGAGTTCAAAGGCGATACCTATGTGATGTACAACTACATTGTGCAGAATGCTCGCAATGCCATCTACAAGGCAGCTCGCAGATACGAAGCCTTGGACATGGCCGACGCTCGTAGTGAAATGGAAAAGTTCATCCAGGATGAGATTGTGCGCAACTTGTCAGAAGAAAAGCTGGATGGTACCATTATGATCAGCCAGGTGCTGATACGTAATGTTGTGCCAGCAGACTCGGTTGTGGAGAGTGCCAACGCCTTGGTGCGTAGCAAGAATGAACTCAAGCAAAAGGAAGTTGAAGTGCAAACTGCCCAAGCTGAAAGCCGTCGTATGGCAGCATTGGCCAACAACTCAGGTGCGTCAATTGCATTCATGCAGGCACAGGCCATGTTGAATATCTCAGAAGGCATCAAGAACGGCCAAGTGCAGACCATTGTGGTGCCCTCAAACTTCAATGCACTCATGATGCCCAAATAAGGATCAACCATGCCCACAGTGTACACCGAAGTTGAAGTAGATGTTGATCTCGACAGTTTTGACGATGATGATCTCAGAGATGAAATGGAGCGTTGTGGGCTGAATCTCAACAGCAAATACATCAGTGGTGATGAGATGCGTGAGTTGCTGACCAAGGTCTGGATCAATCGCAGAGAAGGTCGAGACTATCAACGCGAACTGGATCAAATGATCTGGTACGGTATTGGAAAACTTGTATGACAGAATGGACCCAACTTGATTGGTTTGTACTGGGACTTGTGATTGGATACTGCTGGCATCCACTGTGGGATCTAGGAAAGAAAATTTTACATGAAGCAAAGGAAGCAAAACATGCATGGCGAAACCCCGGCAACCGAAACGACCGAGATGACCAAGACCCGAGACCGTTTTGATCTTGAGCAGGAAATTCTTGAGTGTTGGAAGGTTGTCAACGACATCCAACTGTACATAGCCCAAGGCGCCCAGACCAAAGATTTTAATGTGCTGGCTGAATACTACGAACGCAAGTTTGATCGTTTGTGGGACACATTTGAGCAACTGGTACACACAAAACAGCTCTGAAAAAAACACAGTGGGGTTTTACAGCAGTAAATATCTGCATGGAAAACCTTACACTTACACTTCAAGATCTAGGCGCAGTCTGTGCAATTATTGATACTGCATGTACCCGTGGTGCTTTCAAAGCCACCGAAATGCAGTCAGTTGGCGAGCTGTACAACAAACTGAATCAGTTTGTTACCAATTCCATTCAGGCGCAACAGGCAGCCGCTGAAGCAGCTCAGGCTGACCAAGATCAAGCCCCAGCACCTGTGGAACAACCACAAGGAGATGCATAATGGCATTAAAACACATTGGTAGACATGGCGATCGAAAAGTAGCCATTTTGTTTAGAGAAGTACCCAACGAGGACCACATGTGCCTTGTGATATATCCCGAAACACTTCCCACTCACATTCATGATTCAATCATGAAGACCTTGGAAAGCGAGATTGGACAACAGGCCACAAATCTAGCTGATGCCTTGCATCGTAATCTGTTGCCGGATGGTCGTGTGCAGTTGGTTGCCTTGCACCATGAAGGCATGATTAAAAAGATTCCCACCAACCAGGTGATTGTGACTCCCAACGCATCCAGCAATGTCAAACTTGACGAACTCAACCGTATTCTTCAAGAGATGGAAACCGGCCAGGCTGCAATTGATCGTCTCAAGGAACTGGACAACAGTTCTGGCATAGTGGATCCTTACACCAAGCGCAAGGCCGAGGCTGAATTCAAGCGCGGTCAAGAACGTCAGAAGTCCAACTACGAACCACCAGTTCAGGCCAGTTCAACTGATGCCTTGGATGATCGTTCAATTGCCACCAACATGTTGAACCAGGCCAAGAAAATGGAAGTTGAGGCCAAGGGTCTCATTGCCGAGGCTGCTAGAATGAAAAAAGATGCCCAGCGCATGTACCCCAAGGTAAACCTACAAGGATTTGTTGACACGCCCGCGGTGTCAGTTGCCCCTGCAAGTGAAAAATCACCACGTCGTGGTCGTCCACCCAAGAGCCAGGTAGTGCCTGCAGATGCAGTTCAGTGATGAATTTCTCAGCAAGTGGGAATGTTTGATCGGCGATGTCGACAAAACTGAGATTCCGCTGGAGTGCCTAAAAAAGGTGATTCTCAAGCTAGAGGGTCGCCGACAACGCACTATCAATTTGCACTCGCTTCGCAAGCAGGGTCTGGATCGGGATGAGTTGGAATTGTTTTTGACTCGTACACTGGGAGATCTTGGGGAGCAAGTGGTAGACTTGGAATTTGTTGTTGATGCGGCTGCGGTTGCGGCCATTGCACAACCAGCAACTGATAAAATCTTGAGCAAGTTATGACCGCCCCTGCAACTCAATTGGCCTTGGTTCGAGGTCCGGGCGCACCCGACGTCAAGTGGGTGCGCATTGTGAGAGTCAGTGAATTTGACTTTGCCGACTACTCGTTTCTCAAAATGACCCAAGCTGGTGAACTCATGGAAGAATGGGTTCCCACTGCTGAACTCTCGTACTACCTGGACCAGCAATGAATGTTACCCTTGTATCACACAGCCAACCCACCGCAGAATTTGCAAGCCTGGGCATCACAGATGCACAAGAACTCATTGCCTATTGCGCCCGTGTGTCCAATCCAGCCAATCAATTCAACACTGAAACAAGCGATAGACTCATACAATACCTGGTCCGGCACCAGCACTGGAGCCCACTGGAAATGGTGTCAGCCTGTTGCGAAATTGTCACCACCCGTGACATCGCCCGACAGATTTTACGTCACAGAAGTTTTAGCTTTCAAGAGTTCTCCCAGCGATATGCTGATCCTACAGCTGAACTCGACGAGGCGTTTGTGCTACGTGAGGCACGATTCCAAGACACCCGGAATAGACAGAACAGCGTAGACTTTGACATGACAGACGAACAACAGCGTCTGTTGGCTTATGAATGGGAACGTGCTCAAAAACGTGTGCTGTACGCTGTAAAGAAAGAGTACAAGTGGGCTATTGACAACGGCATTGCCAAAGAACAAGCTCGTGCTGTGTTGCCCGAAGGTCTTACTGTGAGTCGCATGTACATGAATGGCACACTGCGCTCATGGATCCACTACATTGAGCTTCGTGCCAGCAATGGCACCCAAAAGGAACACATGGATATTGCTCGGGCCTGTGCCCAGGCCATTACTGCAATCTTTCCAATGGCAGAAGATTTAGTAGAACCAAAATGATCACTGTGTATCTTGGTGATGTATCTGAGTACTTGAGTCAGCAAGCTCGAGCTGATGACCCAGACTCACAATTGATTACCCAAAAAAATTACAAAGATCTAGCGCCGGGCACATACTATACCAGTCTAGGTGATCTAGCCGATATATCACAATTGGCTGATGTGCTACGCAGTGCTGATCGTGTTGTGTATTCCCCGCCACCGAACAATCAGTGGAGTGACAGTGTAAACGGCAACAGTGCTATGAAAAAATGGCTTGAAGATTATTTGGCAATTTTTAGCTTGTACAATCAAGTTGAAAACTTTGCTGTTGAGTCCCCTAGGGACAAATCAGAAATGCTACAGCTATCAGACACAAGAAAAACCAATGACCAACAACTATGGATAGCAGGATGCAGCTTCAGTCATGGCATTGGGGTTGAACCAGATCAACGTTACGGTCATCTATTATCTCAGCAATTGAATCTACCAGTGAGTTTTTTAACTGCACCAGGTAGCTCAGTGGTATGGGCAGCTGATCAGATTCTAAGATCAGACATACGTGCAAACGACCTAGTGGTCTGGGGTATTACTACCTTGCCAAGGATTCCACATTTTTACAAAGGCAAGTTATCCAATGTTAGAGCATCAACATACACAAGAAAAATATTTGGACAAGAACTTGACTTTAATTATTTTATCAGTGAAGATGTAACATATAGATCAGTGGTGTCCATGTTTCAAGTGATCAACTACTGCAAGAAAATTAACGCAAAATTGCTGTTGGTGTCAATGTTGGATGATGGCACCTTGTTGAATTATATCAAAGATGAAACAGTTGATTGTTTAATGTTGTATAGATTATGGGGGAGAGAGGATCTAGCTTGGCCAGACATGGCACATGATCTTGAACATCCTGGTCCTATAACTCATCAATTTTACTCAGACGCAATCATTAAAAAAATTTCCCAATAATATTTACTTTAACAAATCAATCTGCTACAATACGTTTATGGCAATGACACGCAATGAACTGGCTGAATACCGACACTGGCAGCCCGAAGAAGTAAAAATCGTTGATGACACCCCGGTGCGTTATCGAGATGTGTGCGTACACGAGATACGCATGAGCGATGTTGAAGATCCTGATCTTTTTATAGCGTCGCCAATCTGGGATTGGCAACAGACCGATGCAGGTAAGTTTGTCATGGAACATGCAGTAGAGCAGCCATATTGGGTTAGTCGCCTGGATCCAAGCACATATGGACATGTGTATCTCATCATGGCTCGTCTTAAAGAATCAGATCAAATTTTTTGGAGCCTAAAGTGGGGTTGACTCAGCAAATAGACTATATAACTGTAGAAGTAACTCTTCCAAGGCCAGTCAAGAAACAAGTTTGGGACGGGGAGAAGTTTGTGTCTATGACATTGCATAAACACAAAGGTGTGCCCGACGGTGAGAAAATGCGTTGGTTGGAAAAAACATACGGTCGACCAGGCACTTACAAAAACGGAAGTTATTGGGACTACACCAAGGCAGGCAACTTTACTGTCATGGACGAACAAGTGTATACTTGGTATCAAATCAAATGGAATAATAAATGAGCAAATTTTTAGTAACCGGCGGTCATGGATTTATTGGCCACAAAGTAATGCAACGACTTCAAGAACGAGGCGAAGAAGTAGTATCTGTTGATAATCATACATCGTATTATTCATTGAGTCCCACAAAAGAATCACAACATTTGCTTGACGAGCGACTGAAGCTGCTCAAAGAACATGTGAATCACGAAGTGGACATTGCCAACACTGAAAAAATTAACATGATTGTTGGCGATGAAAAGCCTTCGGTTATCATACATTGTGCAAGTTTTCCAAGACAAAAAACTGTAAATGCAAATCCCCCTTGGGCGGCCACTACCATGATGACTGGCTTGGTCAGCATGCTGGAGACCGCCAAACAGTATGGTGTGGAACGATTTGTTTACATCAGTAGCAGCATGGTATATGGTGATTTTGAAGATCAGATTGCCGAAGACGATGAGTGCAATCCACAAGGTCAGTATGGCATCATGAAACTGGCCGGAGAGTGGTTGGTCAAAGACTATGCTCGACAAACTGGCATGGAATATGTAATAATTCGTCCATCGGCAGTGTATGGCCCACTGGATATTTCTGATCGTGTGGTGTCAAAATTTATTCTGGCCGCTCATCAGGACCTGAGTCTTCGTGTGAATGGAGTAGATGAAAAACTTGATTTTACATTCATTGACGATGCTGCCGATGGTATTGTGGCTGCGGCCACAAGAATTATGGCCAAGAACAGCATCTACAACATCACCAAATCGCACAGTGTTACCCTGTTGGAAGCAGCTGAAATGACCGTCAAGATGGTGGGTCGAGGCGTTGTAGATATTGTCGACAAGGACACAGACTTCCCCAGTCGTGGTGCGCTCAACATTGATCGAGCCCGAACCATTCTTGGTTTTGATCCCAAGGTAGATGTTGAAGAAGGATTCCGACGTCAGTACGACTGGATTGTCAACAGCAAATTCTACAACCCCGATGGTTATTGATGGGTGATCATAATGAAAGTACTGGTGGTATCAGCACATCCCGACGATCTAGAGATTGCCTGTTCAGGTACCCTGAAACGTTTACAGGATCAAGGTCATTCCATAGTGTCAGTGATCACTGTAAAACCCAGTGCTGAATCAAACCCCAACCGAACTCAATCTATTGTACAATCCGAGCTTGAAAATAGTTATAGGTTGAGTGGATTTGAGCTACGAGTGTTTGACACTGATTTGCATGCCAATGGAAGACCCAACTTGGTAGCGGACAATGTTACCATGACCAGGCTATGCAAGTTACTTGAACCTTGCGATATTGCTATTATTCCCAATCCGCAAGACAGTCATCAAGACCATCGTGCCACTTATCATCTTGTGTATCCTGCCATGATTAACATGGCCAAAGAGATATGGTTAATGGACAGCTACCCATATTCTCTGCGTTACAAAGAAAACACTGCCAATTTGTTCTATAACATCAGCGGAGAACCCTGGGAATTCAAAAAAACCTTGCTAGAGTGTTATGCCAGTGCTCTGCCAGTTTCACAAGTCACCAACGTTCAATTGTGCAATCACTACCACGGAATAAAGGCCAAGGTTGATTTGGCAGAAGCGTTTACGATTGTTCAGAAAAATGTCAATTAAACTATTTCAAAACAACCGAATTTGGAGTAGCATAGGCAACGAAATAACTGATCTAGCCAACAGCATGCATGCTCGGGGCTATGCACAAAACAGTCCATTAATGTTGATGTTAGAGCAACAGCTGGCTCAACATTTTGGTAGAAAACACTGCATCACAACTGGATGTGGGACTGACGCACTGGACATTGCTATTCAATCCATTGAGTTGCCACTTCAATCAACCGTTGCTGTAAGCAACTATACATTCACTGCCAGCGCACATGCAATCAAACGAGCCGGTCACAATGTGGTTGCTGTAGATGTTGACCAAAACTATTGCATTGACCCTGATAAAATTCCAGGCTCTGCTGCTGCCGTGGTAGCAGTTGACTTGTTTGGTAATATGTCTCAGCACCAACGACTACAGCAAGCAGGCGTACCAATCATAGTTGATGCTGCTCAAAGTCTTGAAAGCATTGCACACGGTAAATTTTCAGCACAGCACGGATTGTTAAGTTGTTTGAGTTTCAGTCCCAGTAAAACTGTCAGCAGTTGGGGCAGCGGTGGTGCTGTGTTAACCGACAGTGATGAACTGGCCGCTCGGTGTCAGAAACTCAGGTTACACGGTAAAACAAACAACAATGCTGATGCTATTGCACCGGGTCTTAACAGCATGATGAGCAGCTTTGAAGTGGCCGCAGTAATTGTTGGATTAAAATACTCACCGCAGTGGCAGCAGAGAAGAACAAAAATAGCACAATACCTTTGTGACCGTAGTGTACACCAATGTGCCAACGACTTTGGCCTGGATCAAAATACATTTAGTAAACTGGTGTTCCAGTCTGATCACAAGGATCTAGTTGTTAACCAATTCAAAGATCTAAACATTGACTGCGTGGTGCATTATAATCGTTTAGTTGCCGACGAAACTATATACGCATCCAACAATGATTTATTAAACAGTAAACGGCTACAGGACATTTCGTTCACTGTTCCCAACCAACACACACTGACCGACAGTGAAGTTGAAACAATTGCAAAGGCTTTGACATGAAAATTTTAATTTTGGGCGGACACGGTTTTATTGGGCATCACACTGCTCAACAACTTGTCAAGGCCCAGCATCAGGTGTTTACAGTAGACTGTCATCACCGTTATGGTGAGTATCAGGATTGGGAATATCATTCAGTACTGGAGCAACGACTAGACCACATGGGTCAGCATGTTCATTTTCACGGAAACGTAGTAGACCCAGAGTTCATGAGTTCAGTGTTTGATGCAGTCAAGCCCGAAGTTGTGATTGATCTAGCCACGTATCCAAACGCAAAAATGGTCAAAAAGAATCTAGTGGACGCTACCAACAACATGATCACTGCCACTGCAATTGCACTGGACTTGTGTGCTCGGCATCGGGTTCAACGATTTGTGTTGGCCAGTTCAAGCATGGTGTATGGCGAATTTGGTGGCAAGATTCCCGACGAAACTGCGGTGTGCAATCCACTGACACTGTATGGCAGTTACAAACTGCAATGTGAACAAATGTGCAAGATCTGGCACAAAGAGCATGGGCTTGAATATGTGATTCTTCGTCCCAGTGCATTGTACGGCACCCGAGACATGGTGGTCAGGGTGATCAGCAAGATGGCTGTGGACGCACTCAAGACTGGAAAAATTCATGTCAACGGCCCCGATAACCGTTTGGACTTTAGCTGGGTTGAAGATGTGGCATCGGCATTTTTCCAAGCAGCCACGCATCGAGCATGTGAAAACTCAATATTCAATTGCACACGCGGCCATGGAAGAAAAATCATTGAAGCTGCCGAGATTGTTAGATCCATTATACCAGCTGAGATCACATTGGCACCACATGACAATTTTTACCCCAGCCGAGACACACTGGACAGCAATCTATTAAAGCAAGTCACTGACTGGAATCCTGTGACTGATATTGAGCAGGGTATACCAGCATACCTGGACTGGTTTTTAAAACAGCCTTATCTAGACCAATTCTAACCAAGGACTGGCATGGTATTTAGAATAGTAGTATTCCTGAAGCCAGGCCCAGTCAAAACTCAACATTAACTTGTTGTAATCACCAGCCACTGATGCATAGTATTCCAATGCATCGTCACTTCCACGCAAACACCATTCTGCATTTTCTCCCACGGCGGTGGTGGTCCACACCTTGAGACGATATTGAACTTCCACATCAGCGCCATTGTCAACTTCGTGTTTGAGCTTTAGCACTTCTCTAAATGCACTGCGCCACGTGACCCAGGGATCAGTGTTGAACCGACTGACACTGGCACATATTGGCACCACATCATGTGCAGCACTCAAAGTAAAGTCAAGTCCAGGTTTGGTGTCCAACACCAATTGTCGATTATACAGGTTGATGTTCATGGCACCGTATTCAAGTCCATTCAAGGGATTGCGACTGTGAAAAATATAGTGCTTGGGCTGTTGCATCAAATCGGCTTGAAAATCAAATTTGAAGTTGGGCAAAACTTCAGTCTTGGCAAACACCGCAAAGAACCACGGAGTTTCACTCATGTCAGCGGCAGCCTTGTAGGCCTTCTCTCTGCCGGTTACACCGTCACTGCGTTTGGCTCGACTGCACATTGACTTGAGATGGCGCCAGTTTTCGTCAGCCATGCTTTCGCCATTGCTGATAAAAATAACATCGTGTGGCCGGCCAGGATGAGTCATCTTTGACTTGTCGACATTGGAATAATCATACAATTGTGTGCGGATACTTGGCACCGCAATTTTTGGCACCACTACTGAAACTGCACCCTTGGTCAGTGGCGTGATTGATTTGGTTTCTGATCTCCACAGAGATACTGTTGCGGTTGGCACAGTTGTGCTGGCATCCGTGGTAAACAATGCCAGCGGTCCTGCAAAATCACAGTTGATCACTTGATTGACATGAGTATCCTGATCATGGCATATCACTGGTATGGGTCGTCGCGGCACTGATTTCCCACGCACATAGTTAACTGAATACCACTCCAACAACTGTTTCTTTTCAGCACGTTCGGCAAAGCTGGGCACATGCATGTAGAATGTGTCGCCAAATTTTTGTTCATCACTGGCAAACACATGCAGCATTGTGCTCTGCCATGTTTCCGGATGCCAAGAAAAATCAAAGTTGGTGTAATCGCAGATGCTGCTACACACCCACACATGTTCATGACTGCCCACAAGACTCTTGGCCAGCCGAATCAAGGTATCACGGTAGTTGTCAAAGTAGCGTACTCGACGAACTGTGCCTTCAATCTGTCCAGCTGCACCATCCAAGTGATCTATTTCAAATACAGGTGCAGCTTCCTTTTTAACTTCTGCTCGCATCATGTCCACGTATTTGAACTCAGTGGCACCGGGCATGCGGTATTGAGGACCACCTGTCTTTTGGTGCTGTGTGGCAAATTGATAGATATAAGGCGGTTCTCCCGGATCAGGCACCCAGCTAAAATCCATGTCAGTTACATCCACATGTTCGGGCACATACCAGTTGGTCATGTCTGGTGGCAATTCAGCAACGGGTGCATCCATGTATTTGCGTTCTGTGGCACCTGGCATGCGATACTCCACAGTGGGCATGACTTCGGCAGCATGCCATTGATTACCGAACACATAAATGTATGGTGGTGAACCTGGTTCAGGACGCCATGTATAATCCCATTCACAGTCAATTATGGTATGCCAGTGACTGGTGTGACATGGCAATAGCTCAGCTGAAAGATCCATGTATTTGCGTTCTGTAGCACCTGCCACAGTGTACGTCAGCGTGGGCATTACTTCAGCTGAATAATATTGGTTGCCCCATACATAGATGTAAGGAGGTGACCCCGGTTCTGGTTCCCAGGACCAGTCAAATTCACACGGATATATTTGAACAAATTTGCCAGGATCTTTGCGACGGCGGGCCTTGGGGTGGTCCATGTACTTGATTTTAGTTGCACCCTCAATGCTGTACTGTAGTGCAGGACGCTGTTCAGGTGTCAACCACTGATTGCCAAACACATATATATAAGGTGGATCCTTGGGATTGGGTCTCCACGAATAGTCAAAATCTTCAATGTCATCAAGCAGTTCCCAGGCGCCGACATCTTGTGCCACATGTGCAATGATGTTGTCCACATACTTGATTTCATCACCACCGGCATAATACACCACCGTGGGCTCAAGCACAGCAGAATTCCACTGATTACCAAATACATAAGTCATGGGAGGATCAAACGGATTTGATTCCCATGAATAATCAAACTTGCTCACAGCAATGTTGTGTGCAAACAATTGTGGTTGTGGCAATCTTGTGGTGCGACGATCCATGTACTTGACTTCAGTGGCACCCGGCACATGGTACTTTATACTGGCCTTGAACTCAGGAGGATTCCACTGATTGCCCCACACATAGATATAGGGAGGATCTTTGGGATTGGGCACCCAACTCCAGTCCCAGGCACCGTCGTCAATGTCTTCGCACAGTTCCCAGTCGGCCATGCAACCCCATAGTCGTGCAACCAGTACATCTATGAATTTGTCCGAGACAGCGCCGGGCATTTGATACACAATGCTAGGCATCTCTGTGGCTGGCCAGTGCTGATTACCAAACACATAGTTATAGGCTGGTTCAGTGGTGTCTGGATGCCATGAGTAGTCAAAACTAGCTACCGCACTTAAAAATTTCCAAGCTGCTTTGTTAGGCAACCTACGATGCTGTATGTCCACATACTTGCGCTCAGTTGCGCCAGGCACGGTGTACACAGCACCGCCATTGGGTTGCCATTGTGTGGCAAACTCATAGATGTAAGGTTGTTCAGTGGCATCTGGGTGCCATGATGTGTCTACACTGTTGACATCGACTAGATCAGGAATTGTCCAATTGGTGGTGTCAGCCAGTCTCTGATGTGGTATGTTCACGTACTTGCGTTCAGTTGCACCGGGAACCACATAGCAGGCACCACCATTGGATTGCCACTGTGTAGCAAACTCATAGATGTAAGGTTGTTCAGTGGCATCTGGGTGCCAAGAATAATCAACACTGTCAACATCCACTCGGTTGTGCGTTATCCAATTGGCGGTGTCAGCCAGTCTCTGATGTGGTATGTTCACGTACTTGATTTCATGTGCGTTGGGCATGACATATCTGGCACCGCCCGTGGGTTGCCATTGAGTAGCAAACTCATAGATGTAGGAAGGTTCAGTGGCATCTGGATGCCAGGATGTGTCCACACTGTGGCTGTCAACATTGTGGGGAATCACCCAATTGGTGGTGGCAGCCAGTCTACGATGTTGTATGTTCACGTACTTGATTTCATGTGCGTTGGGCATGACATATCTGGCACCGCCCGTGGGTTGCCACTGTGTAGCAAACTCATAGATGTAGGAAGGTTCGGTGGCATCTGGATGCCAGGATGTGTCCACACTGTGGCTGTCAACATTGTGGGGAATCACCCAATTGGTGGTGGCAGCCAGTCTACGATGTTGTATGTTCACGTACTTGCGTTCTTGAGCACCGGGCACTGTGTACACGGCACCACCGTTGGGTTGCCATTGCGTGGCAAACTCATAGATGTAGGCCGGAGATCCTGGATCAGGCTGCCAAGAAAAATCCACGCTGTTGATGTCAATGTTGTCCAGACCGCTCCAATTGCTGCAATCAGGCAGCAAGCGAGCTGGCCAAGACATGTATTTGCGTTCTGTTGCGCCGGGCACATGATATTCCACTGTGGGCATGACTTCGGCAGCATGCCACTGGTTGCCCCACACATAGATATAGGGAGGATCGCCAGGATCTGGTACCCAGGAATAATCCCATTCGCAGTCGTGTAAAGTGTGCCAGTGGTTGTCGTGACGTTCAGGCAGCTGCACCTGCAGATCCATGTATTTGCGGTGTGTAGCGCCAGGCATGCGATATTCCACTGTGGGCATGACTTCAGCTGGGTACCACTGATTACCAAACACATAGTTGTAGGGAGGATCAGTGGGGTTGGGTCGCCAACGACTGACATCCGCTGGCCAATCCACGTTGCAGTGCTGGAACCAGGCCTGGGGATTGTGTCGGGTCTTTGCTACAAAAGCATTGACATACTTGACTTTGGTGGCTCCGGGTACGCGATATTGTGGGCCACCTGTTCGATCCCAGTTCCATTCAACCGGAAACTCATAGATGTAGGGCGGATCTTCAGGGTCAGGGCTCCAGTTGGCATCAATACTGTTGACATCAATCCAGTCGGGGATGTGCCAGTGATCCGGGTCAACTCCGTGATGCAGGCTGGGTGTTGCATGATAGTTTGTTTCTTGGCCGTCCCAGGTCCGGGGCACAAGGTATGTGCCAGAATCTGGTTGATGTTGATTGGGCCATGCATGACGCTGATGTGCCTGCCACGGCGCCGGCTCATAAAGCCAATCCCAGTGTGAATAGTCACATAAGTAATTTACCCACCAAAAGAACCTGGTACGACTCAACTGCTGTGCATGCTCAATACTATCTGCCGCACGTTCATGCGCAAACAGGCCTGGCTTTTTTCCTGAATAAAAAATATCAAACATGATTAGAATTGACGAAATCTACAACAACACATTTTGGCCCTGGGTCCGACAACATGTTCCGGGCACTAGAGTATTTTTTTGTGATCCCCCGGGGCGCAGTGATCCTGAAAGTTTGTTCAACTACGGCGGAGACGACGTGCGCGAAATTGACTACATATTCATGCATGACCAAGAACCTGTTCACATGGATTTGCACCAGCCTTTGTTTCAAGATGTGGTTCGCCGCAATGATGATATTTGGGTTCAACCGCCTGGACATGTAGTAGTTAGCGAAAAGGGCGAGCACGTGGAAGAAATGTGTCGTGTGTATGGCTGGCAGCCTCACTACTATTTCTATCATGGTTGGGCTTGTCAAGATTGGTTTCGGGGATATGACAAAAGTTTTTTGATTCCACGAGCACGAGATCGACGGCCCACACAGACCTTCATGAGTCCCAATCGTATTGTGGCTGGCAAACGTGATCATAGAGTTTTGTTTTTGTACAATGTGTTCAAACACAAACTAGATCACAACTGGATATCGGCCCCTAGGACCTGCACCTATGAAGGTGTTGACATCAGTGAAATAGCTCGTAAGTATAATAACATATATCCTGACATTGAGCAAGTGTTTGCCGCAGCACCATTGCCCAAACTATTTCCCGGTGAGGAAACTCAACAAATGGCCTCTTGTTGGCTCACCAACTTTGACGAGGCTGCTGACAGCCTAGTGTATGTGCCCACGGAAACTGTGTACTTTGGCCGGCGTACTCACATAACAGAAAAAACATTCAAGGCCATTGCTATGGAAATGCCGTTTGTGTTGGTTGCACCAGCTGGAAGCCTGGCCTACCTACGTGAGTATGGTTTCCGTACATTTGATTCAGTGTTTGATGAGAGTTATGATTTAGAAACTGATGACATTCGTCGCGTTGAAAAGGTAACTCAACTGTTGAAAGATCTTGAAGACCTGGGTGTTGAAGAACGTCAGCGCATACATGAGGCCTGTGTTGAGATTGTGGAGCACAACTTCAATCACTTCTACAACGGTGGCTTGACCAAGATATTATGGCAAGAGCTCATGGGCATGTTGGATGAATTCACAGTTTAATTTTGTAGTTGACAGCACCATCAAAGGGCGTATCTATCCAGCCCTGGCCATTCATCAAGGCCGACCATATACTCAGAGTTGGCGTGAGTTTGGTCAGCATTGGCCTTACACCACGCCCTTGCGCATTGAAGAGTACTGCCGTGAACATGACATTGTGATCAACAACTATGCCATTGATACTGATTATCCTGACAACAGTTACTATCCTATTTGTCTGGGGTTTTTTGATTTTGATATCAATTACTTTGAATTACTGCCCCCGGCTGTGAAGTCAGCTGTTGAAAGTGGACGCCTAAAAGTGTTGTTCATGTACCATGAAGGTGACAATCCCAGACGCATCAAGAATCGATTGGATTCCCTGCGCAACAGTGCATGGTATCAGTTTGTCAGTGCCAATTCTGCCGCGGATCAGTTGCCGGGATTTGTGACTTTTCATGATTTTGAACTGTGGTACTATCAGCGCAATCAATCAGTGTTGCCACTGCGCCCGCATACTGATCAGCGTGAACGTGAGTTCACAGCATTGGTCAGACTGCACCGGTGGTGGCGTGCCACAGCCTTGGCAGATTTACACACCCAAGGATTGTTAGACAATGCCTACTGGAGTTACTGTGAGTCTGTGTCAGGTGAAGAAGATTCTCCCATTGAAGTAGACATGATTCCACGGTTGCGCTGGAATCGCGAACGCTTCATGGCCGGCATGCCCTACATCAGTGATGAATTGGATCAAGACCAGCGTAATGACCACAGCCAACTGGAGCCCAAGTACTACCTCAATGCCTACTGCAACATTGTGCTGGAAAGCCAGTTTGATGTGGATCAAAGTGGCGGGGCATTTATCACAGAAAAAACATTCAAACCCATCAAACATGGTCAGATGTTTTTCGTAGCCGGGGCTGCGGGCAGTTTGCAAGTGCTACGAGAGCTGGGATATCGTGTGTTTGATGGCATCTTGGACAACAGTTATGATTTGATTTCAAATCCTACCCAGCGATGGCAACGACTGGTTGAGTCAATCAAAACTGCACAGCCCAAACTGCATGAGCTCAATCAGTTGGCTCAGAATGACCTTGCACACAACCAAGAATTATTCATGGCCAGCAAGCGCGAGCGTTTAAATACCTTGATTAGGAGACTGCATGAGCAACATTGTTAACAGCTACACATCGTGGCAACCACTGGAAGAAGTCATCGTGGGCCAGGCCTACCCGCCGGACTATTTTGATTTCATTGAAAACCCACAAGTTCGCAATCAACTGCAACAGATTCTTCACGAGACTGCCGAAGACTTGGACAACCTGCAACGCACAATTGAGCAGTCAGGTGCCCATGTACGCCGTCCAGATCTTCCCGATCGTGACCAATTCATACAGGGACAGATAAACGGCAATGGTGCTCCACTGCCGCCACTCACGCCAAGAGACTGGCAAATTACCCTGGGAGACAAACTGCTGCGTGTGCTGCCCATGCAAGAGCTTGACTCATTGTGTGCTGAATATGAGGCCGCACAACCTGGCGCAGTGATCAATCCACATGGTCCCACTGGTTGGGATGAAAACTGTATCTTGAATGGTGCATCAGCATCATGCATTGTGCGTGTGGGGCGTGATGTGTTCTTTGACAACTCGGACTTTTTGCGTCCTGATCAAACTCGCTGGATTGTGGACAACGTGCTGGGTTCAGAATATACAATACACGAAGCCATCACAGACGGACACGGTGATGCTGTGTTTGCTATTTTGAAACCCGGCGTGTTATTGAGTTCAAAGCATGATGTGAACCTAGATTTGGCTGCGGATTTTCCCAGATGGGATGTTTGCAAGGTCTGGGATAGTTCAATCTGGGCTGCCATGGAAGTGGGCAAGTTCAAATATGAATCCAACCCCGGTGCTTGGTACGTGCAGGGCCAAACTCCCACACCTGAGTTCACAGACTTTGTGAACACATATCTCAAAAACTGGACTGGCTTTGTGGCAGAAACTGTGTTTGATGTCAACTGTTTGGCTCTGGATGAATCACATGTGATCTTTTCGGCCTACAACAAACAGGTATTTGACTACTGCCGACGTCATGGCATTGAACCCATTATCAGTGAACTGCGTCACAGCTACTTCTGGGATGGTGGCATCTCATGCTGCACACAGGATATCCGTCGTAGAGGCGGCTTGGAAACATACTTGTAAAAAAAGCCCCGAAAGGGGCTTTGTCTTAGAACGGATTTAGTGCGTTGCCTGCTGCTGTACCAACTGCTGCTAATGTTTGATTGCCAGTTTGATCAGTTAGTGTATCGTCATTCTGCAAGAACACTGTGCTAGCAAGTTCAGCAAACGGCTCAGTTGGTACAGGAACAGTTGCGGCTGTTGTATCGTATAGGCTTGTGCTGTCAACTCGCAAGTTGCTGATGTAGCCTGTAGTGTAACGGCTTGCTGGAACAAATGCTCCGATGGTGTTACTCAATCCTGTTAGATCCCAGGCGGCATTACCGCTTGTGGCAAATCTTCCACTAGTGCTGGCAATGGCAGTAGCATCTCCGTCCTTGCCAACCCATACCTGTATGTATCCGTTAGTGTCTCTAGTGACTGCTACATAGTACCAAGTGTTGGCCAGCCAATCTGCTTGGCCCACAAACTGGAATGTATTTGCGGCCGCCCCATTAGAATCGACTACAATCTGTCGAGCAGACACAGCCGCG
>Ga0247844_1004991_pt1 | contig 17354 bp, 9 predicted proteins | sample LaCtaG_FD_192421 | JGI IMG/M metagenome (GOLD analysis project Ga0247844, IMG submission 192421) | Freshwater microbial communities from meromictic Lake La Cruz, Castile-La Mancha, Spain - LaCruzMarch201714.5m_1 | ecosystem: Environmental > Aquatic > Freshwater > Lake | place: Spain: Castile-La... | reverse complement strand
GAATCGGAGAACGGATATTCCGTTTCCTCCGTGATGGTCACCGGCGTTCCGTTCACGACGGTGGACACTTGTGAAGGGCCGAGCAGCAGGGCGGCCAGGCCGTCTTCATCCGTCGGCTTCATCCACATCGAGGAGACATAGTGCGGCATGAGTTTGACGGCATTCGGCGAGCAGCAGGATCCGCCCATATCGTGTGCGGGAGAATACTGCCAGCGCCCGCCCGAATTGTTCGGAGCCGGCAGATCCATTACATCGCGCGCGATCGGCAACGTGGAGGAGGAGACATAAGCGATCTTGGTGCCATCCGGGAGCCGCGCGCCCTGAGCGGCGTTGAAGGCCAGCCGCTCAATCATGTCGCCGTATTGCATCGCGCCGGTTTTTTGCAGCGCGGAGGTGAGGCTTATTTCGAGTTCGGTTGTCGCGCAATATTCGGTTCCCTGAAACGGCAGCGGCGGCAGATTGTACACCCCTTCACAGCTTACCATGGCACCGCTCGGCACGATGTGACGCTTCATTTTCTGGAAGGCATTGCTGGCCGCCACGGGGTACGGAGCCCGTCCGTCGGCGTAGGCGAGAAACAGCGGAACTCTTAGTTGCTCGGCGACATGCGCGCCATGTCCCGTGAACGGCACGCTGATATCCAGTAACGCGTTGGTCTTAATATCATAGGGGTCGATGTCTGTTGATCCAGAGAACTCCGTATACAGGAACGTGGCGTAGGTGAGATAGGACAGGTCGCCGGTGAGCCGGTGGAGCCACTCGCACACATCGACAAACATCACTGTGTCCGTTAAGCAAGGTTCTGTCTGCGAGAGGGATCGTGTATTGGGAGTCGCCCGGCATATAGGTGAAGGGCCGGTTTTGCGGGGTGTATTTCGACATGGTGAGTTTGACGGCTTTTTCAACCGCAGCGAGCACCTCTGGTTTGCCGGTAAGCTCGTAATAAGCCAGCAGCGCCACCTCAATGCGGCTTTCATTAAACAATTCGCGGCCTTTGCGGCTGTAGCGATAAATCGCTTCAAAGTTTCCGATATAACCGTCGGCTTCCTGTGCGTCGAGCACGCCTTGTATGAACGCATCGGCTTTCGTTTTGGCGGCTTCGTCGCCGCAGAAATAGGCCATTTGCACGAAGCCAAAAATCCAGTTTCCCGCCATCTCTCCGGCACCGTCCATCTTGCCGATTTTTGTCACCCAGCTGGTATTGCCGAATTCCGGACGGAACTGCTGAAAATTTCCGGCCATGCCGGTGGTGGCATCAGTGGTGAGCTGCGACAGAATCCACCCCTGCGGTTTTATCGCGCTCATGGTGAGACGTTGGTACGCCTCAGGCATCGGTACAACGCCGTCCTCGAGCGTATAAAACATCCGGTTGGTCTCGACCTGAAAAAAAGCCCATTTTCCGTCACCGATATGCACCGCGTTCTCACGCCCGATATTAAAAAGATTGGTCGCATAAATCTGTCCGCTGAACAGTTGAAAGGTTCCGGTCGGATTGGTGCTGCTGAGACCGGTCAGGCTGCCGATATTGAATCCGGCAAAATGAAATGAGGTCGCCGTGAGTACACTGCCGGGCGTAAACGTCTCGCCCGCTTTAAAATAAATATCCTGAGCCCTTCCTTCCAGACCGCAGAGCAAGGTGCAGGAGGCCAGAAGGATCCATAAGACCCGTTTGAAATATTTCGTGATACAGCTCATTTAATTACTCGTGTACGCTGATTTTATAGAAAGCCGGTCCGGCGGTCGGAGCCGGGTTGGTGTAGACATTTTCCGGCGGAGTGGCGGGCAGGTTACTCGCTCCTGCAAGAACGGAAAAGGTGCTCATTAAATTAGTGGTCCGGCTTAGGTCATAGAAACGGTTCGAAGCGCTCGACCAGCGAATGACCGAGCCTTGAGAATTTGCGCTGCCGCCGGTGATTTTGAAAACAGAGGCCGGATTGGTCGGGTTGGTGCCCGCAAGATATTCCTGCCAGGTCGTTAACCCGTCGTGGTCGCCGTCCGCCCCGGCATCAACACTGAAGTTGGTGAGGCCGTACTGCGCCATCCAAGAATACGGTGTATTTGCCGGGTCGGTGGTTATCTGCGCTGTAAAGGTTGCAACTACCGCGCCGGTGGATTGTATGTTGCTCCAGATAAAGTTGGTGGACGTACTGTTGTTATTAAACGACAGGCCAGCCGGCGTTCCGTTGGTGGTCAGCGAAGCGATCCGGTAGTAATTCGACGCCGTGACCAGGAATGTTGCACTGCCGCCGGCTGTTACATTGGTGCTCGTTGGCGAAACCGTGCCGTTGCCGCCCGATACACTGCCGGTCAGCAGGTAAGAAGAAGCCGGAATCACGAGGCTGCCGGGGCCGTCGGCCCCAAGAGCGGCGGCATTGTAAGTGCCGGATGGAAGCCAAGTCGCGCCGCCGTCGCGTGAAATTCCGCCGACGGTATCTGCGCCGGTGAAATTAAGATTCAGAACCGCATTGGTAGCCAATGTCAGTAGGGCTTGATTGCCGATGCAGTTTGTCGCGCTGAGCGTCAGCGTCGCTCCGCCCGACACGGTGATGTTGCTGGTTCCTAATGCGCTGTCCGAAACGCCGATCAGTGTTCCTGCCGAAACGGCGGTGCCAAGAGCATACGTGTTTGAGCCAGAGAGGATCAGCTCGCCCACACCTGCTTTGATCAGTCCGCCATTTGAAAACACGCCGGAAAACGTGTTGTTCGTGTTGGCGGATGTCGACACCGTAATCGTCCGTGTTACTGCGCCGAGATCTACCGCTCCGCTCCATAAGGTGTTGGCGGAGCCGATCAGTGAAAAGTCACCATTCACCACTAAGGGTTGCGTATTGGTGATCAAGGCACCGTTGGCGTGGTTGAAGGTGACGTTGGTACCGATGGAGATGATGTTTCCAGTGCCGCCGAACTGGGGGCCGTTGCCGTAATATCTGAGAGTTCCTGCGTTAAGGAACAGTCCGCCGGTATAGGTGCTGTTCGCAGACAGCGTCCATAGGCCGGAGCCATTTTTTACTACCGCTAACTTACCGCCCCCGGTTCCGTTGCCGATTGCACCTACTGTATTGTTTCTTGTAGTTGCACCGATGCCGGAAGAAGTACTTACGCCATCCAGATAGAGCGTAGTTACGTTTCCTACCGTGGAGGTGCCCGTGACGGCACCTATTGCCAGACCGGCGATACCTCCCGGGGCATCATTGCGGAAAGTGGCCAAGCCGCCATTACCTTGAATCACAATGGCGGAGCTGATGGTGGAAATGTTCGTGCCCGATAAGTCGTTGACCTGAATCACGCCGCCGTTACTCAGTTTGATGGTGCCGCCACTAAGCGTATAGGCGACGCTGGTTGTGTTGTTCGTTCCCGGTGTATTAGCCGGATTGGCAAATATAATTCCGCCGATGTTGCGGTTGGCATCCACGGTGACCACGCGATTGGTTGTGAGCGTGGCGGAAAATATAACCACGTCGCTGCTGTTGCTGCCGCCGGAGATACCGGGAATAATTCCGTCCGTCCAGTTGACCGGATTCGTCCAGGTACCTGAGGAATCCAGTTGCCAGGTGTTGGGTAACGAAAGCGGATCAACTTCAAAATTAGCGGTGATGGTGCGGGCCGCTGTCATCGGGGCGGTGATGATGTTTCCGTTGATGGTGCATCCGTTGGTATTTCCGCTCCATGCGGTGAAAAGCCAGTCGGCACCGGGCGCGGCGGTGATCTGCACACTGGCGCCGTTGGTTTTCCAACCATCGGAAACATTGACGCTGCCGTTCCCGTTCGTCGCGGTGTCCAGCCAGTAGTTGGTGGTCCAGAGCCAGGTAAGTGTCGAGTTAGTCGTCAGGGTGAAACTTGCGGTGTTGGTCGATGTTCCGCTGGAGGGAACGCTTCCGGTTCCGCTCCAGCCACGGCAGACGTACTGCGTGGTCGTGCCGTTAAGTACCGGCGAGTTGGTCAGTGCCGCGGTCAGGTTTGTTCCGTAGTCGTAAGTGTTCGTACCAGCCGGTGGATTGGCCTTTCCGTAAGGTGTCGCAACGATCAGAGAATACGGAGCCGCTTCCACGGTCACATTGCCGGTGGTATAGAGCGCATTGGTATTCCATTGCTGGCCGGATGGCAGCGCCGGCAGAGATACCGCCGCGAATTTTTTCGTGCCGAGCACACTGGGATTATCCAGCAGGTCAAAACTGGTGCCGATAGTCGGCGCAAACGTTCCTTCCGGCAGGAGCTGGAGTGTTCCGTCGAGCACCGCTCCGGTTGAGTTGTTGGTGAGTGTCAGCGGAGTGGCGCCGCTGATGGCCAGCGTCCCGCCGTTCATCACCAGCGAATCCTGCATCAGCAGTTTGCCGGAACCGGACACGTGCAGGGTTTTTCCGTTCAGATCAATTCCCTGCTTCAGATGCAGCGAAGTGTTGTTGGTCAATATCATGTCGGTATCGGAGCCGAGAACCAGTTCGACGTTGTTGGTGTGCTTGCCTTGCAGAACCTCCACGGTGCCGGTACCGCTGTTGGCTTCAATGCGCAACTGCCCGCCGCCCGACAGGGTGTACGGACTTGCACTGCGGAAGCGCAGTCCTTTCATCCGGTAGCTTTCTTTCGGCACCGTGATTGAGTCGATGGCAAAGCCTTTGCTGCCAGCTACGTTCGTCTGCACTTGAGGATCAAACCGGATTAAGGTTATGGCCTGACCATCCCAGTTGGCGTTGCCGGCCATTGAAAAAATCAGTTCTTGAAATTCCCCGTTGCCGGTATATGACCCGGTCAGTCTCCGCGCCGGTTGTGAAGGAACGGCCAAGGTGGTTCCCCAATAAAAATAGACCGGACAGTTGGCGTCGGCTTTCATTCGAATGCGCACTTCCGGAACGGTTGACCCATAGAAAAACCGGTCGCTTCGGGACACAAACACTCCGTTAGTAGCGAGGGCGGTGCCTTGCAGAACTCCATTGGTTATTACCATATCCAAATAATTGGTGTTTGAAGCTACCCAGCCTTCTTTATCGCCATCGGTGTTGAAGTTCCATACTTGGGTTTCAGATGGAATGTTCACCGTAGTTGCCGCCGTGGCCGCACTGCCGAATACGGCGATTTCTTCCGTGGTATCGGGACGGCCCCAGTAATACCAGCTCAGCGGTTCAAACCAATCGCCGGAACCGGAACGGCTCCACGCGCATTCTCCGTCGATCGGCTGTTTCACCGTAAGATTGGCCGACTGGAAGGAAACCGGGGCTGAGCTGTTGGTTTCAACGAAATTACCGGCGGCATCAAAGCGCAGGATGCGTCCGCCAGCCTCCCGGATATAGATATCACCGGCGGCGGCCTGACCCATTCCGTTCGGGGAGGTTAGGGCGGTGCTGCCCAGTGTGAAGCTGCCCAGCGGCGCATCATCATCTTTGGTTTCCGGCGTCCGCTCATAGCGCAGAATCTGATTGCCGCTGATTTTTAAGTAATGATCCGGCGCAATGTTGCGGAAGTCGTCGATCCGGTGGATCGTCAGCAGATTGGAGTCATGCGCCCGTCCGTCGTTCGGGGGCGTTTCTCCGGGAATGACCCAAGCTGTTCTTGATGCCGCAACCATGTTCGTGCCGTCAAAGTCGAAGTTTAAGTATCCGAACCCTTCGTGGCTGAGGTCGGCTGAATAAAGAAATATTTTTTCTACCTTCCAGTTGAGCAGATCGCGCGAAGTGAGCACGGCGGCCGTATTGCGAACCATATCTGGTTCGATGCCGGAGCCGGAATCTAAGGGTAGAATCGGGTTGCTCAGCACATAAAAATTACTCGATACCGGATCGTACGCCGCGCCGAACTTTTTCTCGCCGCCCGGCAACGCCGCAAAATTATTGGTTGGATCAAACGTGACCGCGCCTGCCGAGGATCCGCTGTTTACACTGACTCTGGAAACCGCCGTCAACGGGTATCCTGCAACTTTAGGCAGGATAAAAACTCCCAGCAACGGCGAGGCGACAATTTGTCCTTCTCCGACAAAACTGGTTCCTGATATCCAGTCGGCGCTTGAGGCCGGGAATCCGCCGGTGCTTTTCCATGAGGCTTCGAGCAACAGGTTAGAGGTGATCGGGGCGGAAAGATCGGAAGTGCCGGTGGCGATCCACAGCCGGTTGCTCAGCGCCACCGGATTGTTCGGCGTGGCGGGCCCGCCAAAAGAGGCAAACTGGGCGCTATTCGTCCATGTGATCCCGCCATCCAATGACTGCATGACGACCGCCGGTTTCCCGTCGTCATCGTCATTAGCACCCAGAATATATACGGCTCCGTTATGCTCAAACAGTCCGCCTCGTAGAATGCCGTTAAACAGCCCATTGGTTGTCCAGGTGACACCTTTGTCGGTGGAGCGGAAAATGGTGGTTTTCCCTGATGTGGCCGAGCCGGAGTTTCGTCCGGCTAATGCATGTGCCGCCACATAAGAACCGTCGGAAAGAACCGCAATTTCCGGGTCAGAGATAAATATTCTAGGGGTTGTGTAAAACAAATCATACGTTAATGACTGATAATCGAGCACTTTGCCCGGCACGGTGCTGAAATCCACTGCCTGCAAAGCCGCCGGAAGTCCGGCGCCCAGCAACACGACGGACAAACACAGATAACGCCTGATAAACCGTTGCTTCTTCATAACTCCCTCACATCGATAGAATACCATTTTTCCGCCTCGGCGGCTAAATAACCCGGCATTGCCGGCCGACCTTTATTGCAAATTCAGAATGCTTTGCGCGAACCGTTTGCCCAGTTCGACCTGTCCGGCGGTGTTATAATGCAAGTTATCTGAATTTTTCGGCAAATCATCACAATTGACCTAGGCGTACGGAATGGAAGTACAGCCTTCCTGTGCCGCACGAACCATATAAGAGAGCGTATACGCCGGCGGCGGATTTACCCGTCCGGCTACAAAAGACATTTCCGGATTTTTAAATTCAGCCCGGGCGGACTGAATCAGGTTGGTGAAATTCTGCGCATAGGCGGAGGCTTTGTCGGCGGCTTTTGAATCGCTCTCGCCTTGCATCCAGAGCATGCCTTTAACGTTTATTGTCCGCGACTGCCGGGCCGCCATGACTTTGTTCGTCAACGTTGCATACAGGTTGTTGTTTGTCGCAAGCTCAGGATTCCAGTTTATCGCCAGACTGGTGCCGCCTACGGAGTATTTGATGATACCGATCGGCTTGCCCAAAGCTTTCTGCAATTCATACGCACAGGAAATTTCCGGACCGATACCGGTGTCCGTTGGCTCCAGAACAACCCAGTCGGTTCCGTTAAAAACAAAAACGTTGGTCTGCGCCGCCTGAAGTGCGGGGGGCAGATCGGTTTTGTAGGTGCGGGTGCCGACCATGTTGCTTTGACCGGCGAAGACATAGACATCCAAAGCGCCCATCATTTGGAAAACCAATGCGGCGCGGCGCGGCGGTAACGGGACGGAACTCACTTTGAGCGAACCGGCTCCCGTGTACGTTCCTTTGCCGCCGGCCGCCGTGAGGTCTGCGGTGTTATAGGTGCCGTTTGAGAGATAACTGGCACCGCCAATAAACATGAGCCCGCCAATAGTTTGAGTCGTTCCGCCTAAATCAACAGTTCCCGCATTCAGCGTCACTTTGGCACTACCATCATTTATGGTGCCGGCACCGGTCAGTCTTAAGGTCGTGCTGGCAACAGTTGTTCCAGCTTTGTGGTCGTTCGCCGCAGCATATACAACGGTTCCCAGGCCGGTAAGTCTCATCGAAGCACCGTTAGTACCGCCGGTTATCTTCCCATTGAGTGTGAGCGTAGTGCCGGAAGCCGCGCTGATATCCTGATTAGCTCCGACATCGTTGAGAGTAATCGTTTTGCTGGTGCCGAAAGAAGCCGTTGTAGTCAGCTTGGCGTTCTGATTCATGTTGATGTTGGTGCCTGCACCCAGATTGCTGTCTTTGGAAACCGAAAGAAACGTCGCATTACCAACCGTCGTGTCACCGGTATAGGTATTTTCGCCGGACAACGTCGTCGTAGCGCTATTCTTGTTGGTGATGCCGAAATTACCGCTGATCACGCCGCTGAGGTTCATATTCTGCTGAGCGCCTATATTAACACTGCCTAGCAGGGTGATGTTGTTCGTGAGTATTCCTGCGCCCAGTCCGCCCTGAATAGTCGTTCCTTGGCTCATCGTGATATTGCCTGATCCAAGCTTCCCGGGACCGTACTGAAGTACTCCGGTAGTGATCTCAGTTCCACCGCTGTAGGTATTGTTGGCTCCGCCCAGATTCAGAGTGCCGGTGCCGGATTTTGTCAACGTTCCGTTGCCGCTGATGTTGCCGTCCGCCACCATATTGTTGGCGTTAACAAAGTTCAGATTGGCGTTCATCGCAATGTTGTTTGAGAATGTAACCGCCGCTGTTGTTCCGAGACTGCTGTCTCCGCTCACGGTCAACGCGCCGGTTCCCAGCGCCGCACCGTGGCCAAGTAAAAGTTTGCCGCTATTAAGAATCGTTCCGCCGCTGTAGCTGTTCGAGCCACTAAGGGTCACGCCCAGATTGCTGCTTATGGGATTGTCTATCGAAACCGACCGTGAACCTGTTTCGGAAATATCTCCAACGATATTTAGTCCACCATATGTACTGGCATTAGTTATGTTCAGGTTCACTCCCAGAATGAGAGGCGTGTTGATTACATCTGTTCCTGTGGCCGCCGTATTAGTATTAACTCCCTTCAATATGGACGCCGAACCGCCGCCGATATTTGTGAACGTAATGGTAGAGCCGCCAGTCGGTGTAAGCGTTACAGCCTTGTTGTTAGCCGCGGTTGCGCCAATAGAAAGTCCACCCAAGGTAACTGAAATATCGTTGGTGGTAATTTTATTTTGTGTACCAATATTCCTATACAAAATGGCGTAATCACCCGGCCCATTCGGAATACCAACACCCGACCACGCGCCTGCAGCAGACCAATTTGTTGAGGCATTAATAGCCGTATTCGTGATCGCCTGCGCCACGAGACCCAGTCCCGCGACAAGCAGCATTAAACCTAATGCTTTCTTTTTCATTATTTTATTTCTCCCTGTTCTTCTTTCTATTACCTGAAATTAACGGGGGCATTGTAGCTCCGAGGGCTAAATTCGTAAAGGAATGTTTTGTCCTTTGGTTTTTACGTTTTGTCTATTCACTCAACCTGTTGCCGGACCGGATTCAGTCCGAACCCGGCATTTTTTGCGCGAAGCGTTTGCCCATCTCGACCAGACCGGCGGTGTCGTAATGCAGGTCGCCTTCCAGCATGGTCAGATCATCGCAATTTATATAGGAATACCCTTCAACGGCACAGGTTGCCTGTGCGGTGCGCACCAGATTGGCAAACGTATAAGCGGGCGGCGGATTCACCCGTCCGGCCACGAAGGGCATTTCCGGACTGTTGAAATCCTTGCGGGCGGTTTGAATAAAGTCTGTCAGATTCTGTGCATAAACCTTGGCCATCTCTTCATATTTGGAGTCGTTTTCTCCCTGCATCCAGATCATGCCTTTAATGTTTATCTTCCGCGACTGTCCGGCGGCGGCCACCTTGTCCTTCAGCGCGGCATACAGATTTGTGGAAATCGCAGGATTCCAGTCTTTCGCCAGATTGGTTCCGCCTTTGGCGTGTTTAATGATGCCAATCGGTTTATTCAAAGCCCGCTGCAAGGTGTAGGCAAACGAAACCTCGGGACCGATGCCTTTCGGTCCGGGCTCAAAAACGCGCCACGTTTTTCCGTCGAAAACAAAAACATTGGTCTGCGCCGCCTGAAGTTCGGCGGGCAGTTCGGTTTTTTTTCCGGCGCCGGCCATGTTGCTCTGTCCGGCGCAAATATAAACATCCAGCGGCTCCGCCGCTTGTGCCGCCACATTCATTGCCAACGCCAGCATCGCAATAATCTTCATTTTGATTCAGCCACCTGTTTTTGTTTTTCGTAACCGACAAATTCAACCCGATCGATGTAAACAGCCAACCCTTCGCTGCCGGACAGCCGGTTGTCCGGCGTCGTATCCAGACTGATGGTGATCTGTTTGATCGGAATCATGCGCTCCGGCGTGATTTTATACCGGTCGCCGGGAGCAAAGTAGCCGACATCAATAAAGCCTTCGCCGTAAACATAGTCGATGTCCTGCGGCAATTCGGCTTCGTAGGTGATCCATTTTCCGGAAGGAACTGGTGATCCCTCAACATCTTTTCCCCAGACCGGTTTTACCGTTTTACGTTCCGGGGTGCGGAACGCTTCGGTGTTGCCGTACATTTTGACCATGTGGACTTTATTGTTGGCATCGACGATTTCGAACCGCAGATAAATTTCTCCGGCATCGGCAGGAATCGCATTCCACAACCGCACCCGGATTTTATGAGCACGGATAAAAGGAATCTGACAGAGCATCATGATGCGGCGGTCGGTGCCCGTCCCGAACTTTGGAATAATCTTCAGCGCTTTACCGCCCGTCGAGTCGGGGATTTCGCCGCTGACTTCCCAGGATTTGGCGGCATCGGAAGGCTGCCACCAGCCGATGCTTTCGTTGAATAGGCTGTAATAGATGATGTTTTCTGCGGCGGACGAAGAGAGCGCGGTAGAAACAGCACACAGCAGCACAAGTTTTTTTAAAGCATTTAACGATTGAGCTGCCGTTGCTAAAAAACCCACCCCGCCGTCCCGGCACCCCTCCGCCGGAGGGGATTTTAAAAGCTCCCCTCCTCTGGAGGGGTGGCCAGAGGCCGGGGTGGGTTGCGGGATTTGAATCGGTAAGTTCTCTAATGTCATCATTTTCGAGTTTCCTGATCGGCGACGAGGGCGTCGCGTCTACATTTTAATACAATGTGAACCGCTTGCTGGAACCGTGACTTCAAATCCGCCCCGGCCATCCGGTTTGACAGAAACTTCATTTGCGGCACGCGAGCAGGTAATATGAACTGGCTGGCCGTTGCGATGTACCGTTGCTTTGGCGAATTTCCAGGCCTCGGGAAGTTTCGGCGTGATTTCAAATCCTTCCGGAACCGGCTTAACACCCATCAATCCGTGCAGATAAAAGAGCGGAACATTTCCGGATTCCGGGAAGGGGCCGATGATACCGAAAATTCCGGCCATACCGGTTTTGACATTCACGGGATTGCGCCGCAGTTCATCCTGTTTAAATTCGTCCAGAATCTGATTGAAAAACTGCATGGCGAAATCCGGGCCGCGCCACTGAAGCCGCGCCAGCAGATCGTAATAGCTTATGTAGAAAATTGCGCCGCCGTTCTGGCAGTTGCCTTCATAAGGAACTTTGCCGCCGGGGCCGACGGAGATCGCGCCGTTCCAATCTTCCCACCAGTGCGGCTCAATCGCACCGGCATCCACCGTATTGGGCACGGCGGCGAACTTCCAGCGGTAGATGTTCTCGCCGGTCGCGTTTTCGCCCCGGATAATCCGTTCGCCGGTCAGCCATTTCATGATGGCGTCGGTCTGCTCATCCGAGGCCAGTCCGTAGGCGATGGCGGGAAAGTTTACAAAGGTGAACCCGTAGTCGTGCTTCTTGCCGTTTTTATCAATGCAGCCGATGAAGCGTTCTTTGGTCGTGTCCCAGAATTCCTTTTGGGCGTTTTCACGAACTTGTCCGGCGAGCTTGCGGTACTCTTCCGCTTTATCCAGTCGGCCGTTCCACTCTTCGATATCGGCCATGGCGTTGAGTGATGAATAGAAAAAAGAATTGGCATAAGCCGACTTGTATCCGAACAGCCACGCATCCCAATAGTTGCTGGCCCAACCGTCAGCCGTACCGTCATTTTCCGGGAACGTGATGACGAGTAGACCGTCTTTCCCTTTCAGATCATTAAGGCAAAATTCCATCGTGCGCCGCGCTTTCGAAAGAACTGTTTCGCCGGTCTTCTTATCTTTCGCCTGCCAGAACGCCGGGTCGGGGTTCCAGGCAAAGTAGCGGTGCAGTGCGAGAATATAGGTCGGATTATTTACTGCGTGTTTCGCGTGGAAAAGATGCCGGGGGTCGGCTTCGCAAGCCCAGACGAAACCGTCTGTCCCCACCGTCATATCGCGCAGATTGTTTTTCAGCGCTTCGCGTTCCTTTTTCAGGCTGATCCAGCTGACTTGCAGTGAGGCCCATTCACTCCATTCCGCGCCGGGATAGGCCAAAACTCCGCCTTCGTTGGGGCGGCGGCTGTCCCACCACGAACTTCCCTTAAGATGGATTTCATTTTCCGCCGAACCGTACACCAGCCACATATTATTCAGCGCCGCATTAAACTCTTCAGGTGCATCTGCCTCAAACAGCATCGACTCTCCACGGAAAGCTTCCATCTTCACTGCCGCCTTGCCTTCCGGCAGGCGAGGGCAGAGCAGCCGGATTCCTTTGGCCGCCAGACCGTGAAGCGGAAGCATAACCGTGCGGCCTTCGGGGTTCGGGTAACTGTTGAGTGCGTAACGGGGAATCTGCCGCCAGGTTTTCCCGTCATCCATGCAGTATTCCAGCCGGAATTCTTCCGGAAACGGAACGTCTTTCTGAGCCGTCAGCGCGACCGCATCCAGCGCGGTAACCTTTGAAAAAATAAAACCCGCCCACGCCATCGGATAATCTTCGTCCGCTACGAATGAGAGGTTGCCGGAAATATCCGCTTTGCCGCCCGGCCCGACGAGGTAGGATGCCGGAACAATTCGCGCCGGAGCCGTTTCGGCGGTTTTCTGTTCGTGAGTCGCCGCGCCGCGCCATTCTGTAATCTCTCCGCTCAAACTGACCGACCGCCAGCTTACTGGGAAAGTTCCGGCCTTTAGAAAGGCGTGTGATTCAAAAGCGCCGCAACCTTCTTCCACCATGGTGGATGGCGTCTCGGTGCCATCGCCCCAGTCAAAGATGTAGTAGTGATATTCTCCGCCGTGATCGTAGATCGCAGAAAACTCTGTTTCCGCAAAAACAGCACTTACGGCAAACAAGCCGATGAGCAGCAACCAAAACTTTTTATTCACAGAACTTCCTTATTTCTTGAAAATCATCCGCATTTCATGAGCGTAGTTCTGCGGCTTACCATCCACCAGCGCACTCCCGTTTGGATCATAAATCTTCTCGTATGCCCACCATGCCATTTGTCCGGCAGGAACAGTTTCGGTCGGGGAAAGCCGCAGGCAGAGCGTTTTGCCTTTTTCAACCGGCACTTCAAACATCAGCCGCTGAGTGCGGGTGTTTTCAATATCTTCTTTAACGATCATCACCTTGCTCAGCACCTTGTTGTCTTGAAGCAGCTCGGCTTTGATGTCGCACGATCCTTCGCCGCGGCCCCATGTTGGAAGCATCACTTCGCAACAGGTCAGGAAGTCGGTTTCCGCCAGAAAGGTCTGCCCCAGCGATTTGACGCCGGCAAACGAAAGCGGCTTGGTGGCTGTTGCCTTTCCGGTAGTTCGGACGATGTACTCATCCTGATATTCTTCGTAGTCCGGATAACTGTCCTTTACCTCGCTACGCATCGTATTGCACCGCGCCTGCAACGTCTCCAGCACTTCCTTGTTTTCGGGAGACTGTGCCAGATTTTTCAGTTCATCCGGATCCTTCTGCATGTTGAACAACTGCTCATACGGAGGATTTTCGCTGATGTAGCGGATGTACTTCCACTGTTCATTGCGTACACAAAGCGACTTGGGAATCGTCCGGTTGCCGGCTTCAGAGTAGGTGTGTTCAAAGAAAACTTCTTTACGCCAGTCCGGAGTTTCGCCGCGCAACAACGGGGAAAGATCGGAGCCTTCCATTTGTTCAGGAACTTTTACTCCGGCCAGCGAAAGAATGGTCGGCGCAATATCCACATTCAAAACATCCTCTTCACGAACCTGTCCGCGAGCCGACGGCGGCAGCTGCGGGTTATAAATTACCAGCGGCACCCGAATGCTCTGCTCATACATCAGCCATTTACCGTACAGCCCTTTTTCGTGCAGAAAATGGCCGTTGTCTCCGGTAAAAATCAGAACGGTGTTCTCGTCAAAACCGTATTTCTTAAGCGACTCGCGGATACGTCCGACTGAAGCATCAACGCCCTGAATCAGTGCGTAATATTGCGCCACCAGCCGCTGATGGTGTGTATTGGTCTTTTTATCAAACATGAAGTCCCGCGCAACCTGAGCCTGAAGGCCGTTGATCCCTTTTTTGGTAAATTCCGGCTGCGCCTCCCAAGCCTCCTTGGTGAACGTGGAGGGGATCGGCATATCTTTCGGGCGGATGGTGGCAAAAATATCCGGTTCGCATTCATCCCACGCACCGTGCGGTGCCTTGAAACTGATCGAAAGGCAGAACGGCTTACCGGACTCTTTGGCCGCTTTCAGGAAATCGTCGGCGTCACTGCTCATACGCACATTCTGGTGCGTGCCGTTTTTGCCGTCTTTCCAGTATTCATCCTGATCGACCTGGCCCCGCCAGAAATCAAATTCACCCTTGTACATATCATAGTTATACTTTTCGGCACCTACGCCCCACTTGCCGGTAAAACCGGTGAAATATCCACTCCGGCGTAAAACACAAGGATAGGTCATCGCCATCTGCTCCGGCGTAAACGGTTTGCTGAAATCCCGAATACCATGCGTTCGCATATACTGCCCCGTCAGAATCGTCGCCCGCGATGTACAGCAGATCGGGGTTGTCACAAACGAATTTTTGAAATTCACACCGTTCTTTGCCATAGAGTCAAGATTCGGGGTTTTGATGGCGGAATTACCATTACAGCCCAGCGTGTCCCAACGCTGGTCGTCGGTCAGCATAAAGATAAAATTCGGCTGCTCGGCGGCGCGGACTGCTGTGCAGGCCGCTCCGAGTGCTATGGCTCCCAACAGATATCTTTGTTTCATGAACGATCCTCTCTACTTTTTCTTCCGCCAGTCTGTGGTGTTATCAATCACGCCGATCCGGCGGGCCCATTCGTCATAACTCGCCGCCAGTTCTTTGACCTTCTCCGGCATTTCCGTCACCAGATTATTCATCTCGGTACGGTCCGCTTCCATATCATAAAGCTCCCACGGCCCCGGCCTGGCATTCATCCACTTGTCATGTGTCTGTGAAACAAGCTTCCACTTCCCGCAACGAATACCCCGGCTGGCGAAATGCTCCCAGGCGATTTCATCGTGTTCCTTACGTTCCAAGCCCTGGAAGACCGGTGCGAACGAGATGCCTTCCATTGGCTGGATTTTTTGTCCGTTATACTCAGACGGATACGATCCGCCGCCGGCATCCAGACAGGTCGGCATAATATCTATCAAGTGTCCCGGCTGACGGTTCACCGATCCCTTGGCAGAAATTCCGAGCGGCCACGAGGCGATCAGCGGGGTCGCAATTCCGCCTTCATGCACTTCCCGCTTCCACAGACGGAAGGGTGTGTTGCTCACCTCAGCCCAGCAGCGGCCGTAGCTTTCAAATGAATCCGGCGAACCGACCGGTCCGCCCTTGCCGTTTTTCCAGTCCTGCCCGAATGGCGCCTCGTCCAGTTCAGCGCAGGCACCGTTATCCGAAAGAAACAAAATCAGCGTATTATCGAACAGACCTTCTTTTTTCAGAAAAGCGACCAGTTTGCCGACATTCTGATCCAGACAGTCCACCTGCGCGGCATAGACCGCCATTTTTGCGGACTGCGTCCGCCGCTGTTCTTTGGAAAGCGAATTCCATGCGGGAACCGTGCTGTCGCCGTCACTGCGCGGAGCGGGCTTCCAACCCTTGGAAATTAAACCGAGGTCGATCTGTTTCTGATACCGCTGTTCGCGGAGCTTGTCCCAGCCGCAGTCATAAACGCCTTTATATTTGGCAATATCTTCCGGCTTTGCCTGTAGCGGCCAGTGCGGTGCGCGTGGCGTCACATAAGCAAAAAACGGCTGACCGTCAGGGCGGTCTTTCATAAACTGTACGGCAAAGTCAAACACCGCGTCGGTATCGTAAAAATTCGGTCCAGGCAGATGGTCCGCGCCGTCCAGCTTGTACGGCAGAATTTTGCCGGTATGCCCGCCCAGCTTGAAGTAATCGCCCGCGCCACCCGGTGTCATAAAAGACCGGTCGAAGCCGCGCCGGTACGGCATCATCTCTTCCTTCGTATCACCCACATGCCATTTACCCGAAGCGATCGTGTGGTAGCCGTTCAGCTTCATTACCTCGCCGAGAGTCACCGCGTTACGTCTCAGATAGCCCTGATACGCCGGAATATCTTCATTCAGGGCTGAATCTCCGATCATCGCTCCGATGCCTGCCTGGTGGGGATAAAGACCGGTCAGAATAGAGGCGCGTGACGGACAGCAGCGGGCCGCATTATAAAACTGAGTGAAGAGAACACCTTCTTTCGCCAGCGCATCCAGGTTGGGGGTGTGGATCTCTGAGCCGTAGCAGCCGATGTCGGAATAGCCCATGTCGTCGGCCAGAACGATGACGATATTGGGGCGCTGTGGTGCGGCGCTACCGTTAAGTGCAAGCCCGGACACGCCCGCCGCAAAAACCCCGACCCATGGAACTCGTCTCATCAACCGCTCCCTTTCACCTTCCAGTTTAGATCAACTAACCATTGAGTGCCGTGCACACATAAACTACAAACCCACCCCGCCGTTCCGGCACCCCTCCGCCGGAGGGGATCATATAGCCGCGCTTTTAATTCCCCTCCACGGGAGGGGTGGCTGACCTGTCTCGCCGGAGCCTTAGCGAAGGCGGAAAGCCGGGGTGGGTTTTTCGGCACCACAATCGTTAAATGCTTTAGAGCCAAAAATCATCGGTTGTGCTAATTTTATGTCAAACAACTTTTCCTTTTATTTGCCTGAACACGGATGTTCCGAGTCAGCTTGCGGTGGGTTTGACAGTAAAGCCGGAACTTAGAGCGGAGCTCGTAGATCCGGCTTATAGTCAGGATGAGCAGGTTTCGGTTGCCGGATCCACGCCGCGTACGGCTGAGTTCCGGCAGTACTGAGATCATACTTTCTTCCGGCGGTACGGTTTGGCGGTAAAGCCGGAACTTAGAGCGGAGCTCGTAGATCCGACTTATATCCCCGCGCACGACTCGGTATATAAAGACCCTAATTGCTCCAGAGCCAAGATTGGCCAGTGGCAGGGATGCCGCTTCCACCATAAAACAGTCTTTGGCGGATGATCGGTTAATGAGAGGTACATAAATATTCCGAATCGGCCTTAAAACGCGCTGATTTACGGGGAACTGATCTTGGACGAAAGGATAAAAACAGAAAAATAAAACATCCATTTGTTTTTTTTGGGTTCCTGCGGTATAAGTGGACAGTTGGGAATCAGTTAAAAGTCTGTTCATGCACTGGATGTGCGTGGACGAGTTGGTAAATAGGCAAAAAAGAACAGGGAGAATACAGTAAATGAAAAAGAAAGTATTAGGATTAATGCTACTGGTCGCGGGAATGAGCTTCGCGGCGCAGGCTCAGA
>Ga0247844_1004986_pt1 | contig 17366 bp, 21 predicted proteins | sample LaCtaG_FD_192421 | JGI IMG/M metagenome (GOLD analysis project Ga0247844, IMG submission 192421) | Freshwater microbial communities from meromictic Lake La Cruz, Castile-La Mancha, Spain - LaCruzMarch201714.5m_1 | ecosystem: Environmental > Aquatic > Freshwater > Lake | place: Spain: Castile-La... | reverse complement strand
TAGTCTTTTTAGATCTGCGAGATCTTCTAGATTTTCTCTTGGATTTAGTCTTTTTAGATCTGCGAGATCTTCTAGATTTTCTCTTGGATTTAGTCTTTTTAGATCTGCGAGATCTTCTAGATTTTCTCTTGGATTTAGTCTTTTTAGATCTGCGAGATCTTCTAGATTTTCTTTTCTTTCCACCTGAATCGTTAGGTAAAGTAGGACCATAAAACAATCCAGATTCGGATAAATTAGGTTTTTTACGACAACCACGTGAAGTTAATTGACAATTTGGATCAGATGCACAAACATCTTGTTTTTTACGTGCACATTGTCCTAGACTTTTAGACTTTCTATCATATTTATATCTTTTAGCGCCAGATTTTCTAGACTTACGAGATCTTTTAGACTTACGAGATTTTCTAGACTTACGAGATTTTCGAGATCTTTTAGATTTTTTAGATTTTTTAACGTATCTTTTAGACTTACGAGATTTTCTAGACTTACGAGATTTTCTAGATCTTTTAGATTTTTTAGATTTTTTAACGTATCTTTTAAATCTTTTAAAAGCTTTTTTAGTCATTTTACTTCTACCATCATATACTAATCCCTCTTTTTTTGCGTATTCTTTTGCCTTTAGTACCGCTTCATCATATTCTCCTTGTGTGTCATACGCAGCTCTTATAGGAGCTCCAATCTTTCTAGAGCTACTACTTGGCGTACTACTTGGAGTACTACTTGGCGTACTACTTGGAGTACTACTTGGCGTACTACTTGGAGTACTACTTGGTGTACTTAAAATAGATTCAATACTTATAGTTTCAAATAAAGATGGTCTTGAATAATATTCGTATCTATCTTTACAACCAGTTTTTGTTTTTTTACATTTAGGTTCTTCATCGCATTCTACTCGAGTACGACCTTTACAAACACCAGGCATTTTAGGACCATATGTTGATTTATATTTACGAGTTCTTTTTTTAGGCTTTTTAGTCTTTTTCTTGCCTCCATCATTCAAATATGAATTCATTTTATTATATATAAATATAATAAAAAAATATATTTTAAGAATTTTGAGTTTTAGATTTTACATATCTTTCTGAAAGTAAAACAAAGGAATCAATCCATTTCCATATAATTTTTCTTTCTTCATCATCTAAAGTATCTGATCTCCATAGTTTTGAAAAATTAATTGATTTAGATTTAGCGATAGCTTCAAAAATATCATTTTTAAGAAAAACAGATTCATTTCTTTGTTCTATATCTTTTTTAATTTGTTGTCCATCTTTGTTTATAGCATGTATAAATTTATTCATTACATCCTGAACAGGTACTTGATCTTTTAAAAAAATTCTTAAAATAATTAAATCAGGTTCTTGTGGGAAAGCTTCAATTAATTCATCGATAAATGATACTAAACTATTTTTAAATTGTATTAATATTTGCGTTTCAGACATAATTATATTATAGTTTATGTTTCTTTAAATCTCTTCTATTATATTTCCAAAACAACTAAAAGATTGTTTTGAATATTTTGTACCTGTAATTTCAACATTAATTTCATCACCAACTGAAATTTTTCTTTTATCATTTTGAAATCTTTTATTTATAGAGTCATATGAATAATTTTTCAAAGATGAAACAGGTATTAAAACTTTCTGTTTATTTTTTACATTTAAAAAAATACCTCCATTAAATATCATACATACATCTCCTTTAAATTTTTTTCCTATCTCAGGTTTTAAAGTATACGCTTCGAACTCTACTATAAAAATATTGTCACAATTTACATTTGAAATATAGTTATCTTTAATTTTAATTAATTTTTTGATTCCTAAAATATATCCATGATCTTTTGTGCATTCATTATCTATAGATTCTTTAATTTTTTCGTAGATACATTTTCTAATATCGCTATTCAAACTTTCATGGTCTAAACATATTCTTTTTTCGATAATACTAGTCATTCTCCTAAAAATATTCAGGAATATATTTAAAAAAATCAATTTTAAAGTTTATAAATATATTTAAAAAGGATAAACTAAATTTTAAATAATGGAAAATCTTGAAGAGATATTAAAAAAAGAATTAGAAAAAAATTCGATTGATATTGAAAATCTTGATGAAAATACAAAAAAATTTATTGAGGAATTTCAAAATAGTTTTTTAAAAAATATGACAAGTTCAGATGAAAATATAGATAAAAATATTCTAGAACAATTAAAAAGTTTAGATTCTATTGTAAATGAGTTAAAAAATTTCAGCATTGATGAGCTTACAAAAATCGGAGTTTATATTTTAAAAAATAATACACAATTTAAAAATACAATGATACTTTATAATTGTATAGCTAGTATATTAGGGTATAAAAATGAATAAATTATATTATTTAATAATATAATTTTTAATATGTTGTCATCTATTTACTCGTCAGTTGTCTTCTTCTTAACAACCTTCTTAACAACCTTCTTTTTTACTGGTGCAATTTCCTTAATAGTTTCTTCAACCTTGACATCGTCATCCTCATCATCTTTAATACTGCTTGAATCAACAACATCATTATCGTCATCATCAACACTCATAGGATTTGTGACTTTTGAATTAGTCAAATTCATAACTTGAGGTCTCGCTTGTGGTCTAGATAATAATCTCTTTACACCACTGTTAATAAGACTGACTTCAGCTTCATATAACTTTATTTGAAGAGAAACCTTTAAACTACCCAGAAATAAAGATTCAATCTTAATAACTGCTCTAGTATAACAGTACTTTCCAATTAAGTCTAAAGCATTAAAAGACTCACCAGTAACACTATCAAAGAATTCAGTGATAATCTTATTTTGACCATTTTTCTTTGAAACAATTAATTTTGCGTATAGAGTAGGCGTTGCTCCATCAAGGATTTCTCCGTCTGCATTTTTCTTGTAATAGATTGGATTAAGCTTTCTTAAGTCACTTCGTTCTAAATCTTTCATCTTTAATTCCTTCTTATTGTCTACTAAATAATCCTTACATTTTTCAATAATTTGTTCGAGAGTATCAGTAAGAGCTTGTTCTTCTTCAGTTGCACCATCCTTAGAATGAAGACAAATAGGCATTGTATAACCGTTAATCTGACCAGTTTTTTGATCAGTATTTTCGCAAACACCAAAAGAAAACAACTTTTCTGTAATGAAAACAAGTTCTCCTTCTGTACCATCATCATTCTTAGTTCCGATATTGATTCTCTTACTAGTCATTCCTGTATCACCAATCTTTTGAATTTGTACCTTGCTAAAAGTCATATTTTCAACATTATAGCCAACGGCCGATCTTAATTGAGTATTTTCCATGTTTTGTTCTATCCTGTTTTATTTTTAAATAACAATTTTAATAAATCAATTTTTTTTTTCGTCCTTGAAATAAATGTTTAACTTTATTAAAGAAATTTTATTAATAAATAGACTTATGCACCCAGATGTTCAGATATCAAGTCATTCTAAAGTTTATTTAAATACAATAGTAAATAAGTTTTTAATGTTTATTATTACATGTATTAAAGAAGGTTCAAATTTGAATAAAAGATTTAAAGATATACTTGGATCAGAACTTTATAACCATACTATTTTAAATTGTGAATCAAATAGTGGAAAATGGACTTCAATAAGTGGATACATTAATATATCTTCAAAAAAAATAAATGATATATGTATAAAACATAACGTATATTTAGACGAAAACGAAATTAAATTTTTATCATGTGCAATTGAATATATGTTATCTGAAATATTAGAACTTTCAGGTAATGCATGCAGAGATAATAAAAAAATTCGTCTTTCTAATGATCATATAAACATAGCAATAAGAAATGATAATGAATTATCAGATCTTTTTGGTATAATGGATATAAATATTACAGCATATAGTAAGAAAAAAAGAAAAACATCTCGAAAATAATTATTTAAAATTATAATATTTTAAATAAATGAACTCAATAGAAAATCAAATACGAGAAATGTACGAAAAAGCTTTTTATGATGTTATAGATGACAATGTTAATTCTGATAAACCAGATTATGATTGGATAGTAAATTTATATACCGAAATAAAAAATAGATTAATCAGATATGTTAAAAAAGATTCTAAAACACACGAACTAATAGATTCTCAATTTGATATTACATTATTTAGACAGATGATTGAAAATGATGTATTTGACATGGATTGTCTTCAAAAACTTGTTAATACGACATTTTATTGGATAGAAAAACTACAAGCGCCTCAAAGAGATTCTGAAACTAGAGACGCGAAACAAAGAGTATTTTGTGTTCCAAAAGAAAAAATAGTATCAACATTTATAAAAGAGGTAAATAAATGTATAGACACATTAGATAAAGATTTAGTTGATTATATTAATACACAAACTTAATATTTTAGACTATATAAAATAGTTCACCTGGAGTATTTAAATATGTTGGAGGATTTAGTTTTTTATAAAAAATATGATATGCTATAGTAGGTACAGGTTTTTCTCTTAATTTATTAAAACCTGTACCATTTCTTACAAAATATAATACTTTTATAGAATAACCATTCTCTATTGCAAGTTTATAATATTCTTCCCTATTTTCTTGAGATGGATTTGTAGAATCTATAACTATCGAAATATTTGTTTTTAAACTTTTTACTAATTGTTTTAATAATTTTGGACGAGAACCTATTTTATCTTGTTCTAAGTGTATATGATCTGCTAAATATTTAGAATAATAACTACTTTTCCCGGAACCTGGTGCACCTACAAATATAACTATTTCTTTTAACGGTAAAAATGAAGGTACTATTGAAGGTTTAAAAAAATCTTCGGGTGAATATATATCTGTAAAACTATTTATATTTCTACCAAAGATTAGATCACTATCACTAAAATCTTGAGGACGACCTAACGCATCTCCTACAAATATTATTTTTTCTAAATGGATTTCTTTTTTAAAAAGATTCCACATTCCAATATCTGGTTTTCTGTACGAATCTTTTTCTGTTGCAATATAAGTAAAAATAGGTAATTTTATCTTATTTAGAAATTCTTTTATACGTAAACACTTTTTTTCCTTATCTGATTTAGATTTAGCATATTGATTTGTGAATATACATAGATTATAACCATTTTTTATAATATTTACTAGCATTTCTCTTCTATTAGGAAGTATTTGTATATCATCTATATCTTTTGCAAAAAGATGTTTTTCATTATAAGTTAATGTCCAATCCAAGTCGAATGCTGCAATATATTTTGATCTTCTAATAGATGGTTCATAAAAATAACATGATTGTATTTTTTGGAATGTAATTTCATTATCATAATCAATATCAATATCTTTTAAAATTTTAATGCCATCTTTTATACTTGAAATACATTTTATAATTTCAGGATTAGGAATTATTGTTAATGTCATTTATTATATATTTAATAAGATTTTTAAATTAAGTAAATTTAAAAATATAACTTTATTTACACGCAATTTTTTATTTTTATTATGTCTTACAGTCTTCTTGATGACTTTCTTTTTCTTCTTGATGACTTTCTTTTTCTTCTTGATGACTTTCTTTTTCTTCTTGATGACTTTCTTTTTCTTCTTGATGACTTTCTTTTTCTTCTTGATGACTTTCTTTTTCTTATTGATGACTTTCTTTTTCTTATTGATGACTTTATTTTTCTTCTTGATGACTTTCTTTTTCTTCTTGATGACTTTCTTTTTCTTCTTGATGACTTTCTTTTTCTTAAACCATCTTTTTGTCCAGATATATAGTTATAAATATTTTTAAACCCATTAATAAGTTTGATTATCATAGCAGTTCCTGTCCCAACTGCTATAAGTGGTGATTCATAAAACAGATTTGAAATAAATGATTTCAAAGCAACAAGTAAACTTGATAAAATTGGACTTATTATATATGACCATAATTTTGGAAAAATATATTTACAAATTATTATTAGTGAATTATAAACAATACTGAATAACGTACTTAAACACCACATAAAAATATCTCTAAAATACAAAGGATTATATATAACAATAATCAAAAAAGCCAATATAAGTATTAATTTTTGTATAAAAGCCCATAAAAAGATTCCATTACTACCTAAATTTATAAAATATTTTGTTAATTTAAATCCAGTATTTAGTAAGTATGTAATCTGGTTAAAAATATTTGAAGCTTTATTATACACGTCCATTATTCCACCATCTTCATTTGGATTAATTTTTTTCAATTCATCATTTAATTTTGAATTAAATTCGTCTGTTTCTATGTAATACTGTTTAACATACTCTTTTACTTCCGGATTTAATTCATTCATATTATAATTTTTTTTAACCTCATTATCTATATCAATCATATATTTATATAGTTCATTTAACATAATATACTCTTCCTTTTTTTCATTTTGCAAACTAGAATCAGGTTTTTGTAAACGAGATATTTGTAAACTAGAATCATGTTTTTGTAAAGGAGATATTTGTAATATAGAATCAGGTTTTTGCAAACTAGAATCAGGTTTTTGTAAAGGAGATATTTGTAAATCAGTAAGATTATTATGTTGTTGTAAAAGATATTTTTCAGAATAAACTAATCTTTTTAAATTATTTAATTCATTAATATAATCTTTTAATCTTATAACATAGTGTGAATCTTTTACATGTGAAAATCTATATTTAGATTTCGGTATATTAGATTTTATCTTAGATTTTAATTTATTTTTAAATTTAGGGCTTAATTTTTTTTTAGGTATTATTTTCATATTCATTTATATAATAAAATATTTTTATATATTTAAAAAAATACTTAATATAAATGAGATCACGTCTAAAAAAACGAGATGGAAATATTAATGCAGAAATAAAAACTGGTAAATATTCTAAACTTAAATATATGTACGAAATGGATATGAAAGAGTCCGAACCATTTAAACAGTTAATGAACGAAACAGATGAAAAAAATGTTGGTAAAAAAATTGATAAACTAATAGACTACATAATTAATTCAGATCTTTGTCCCACTCCTAGAGATTTATTTATATTAAAACAAAGATACATAGAAGAACTTTTAAGAATAAAAACAAAGTATAAATTAAATTCTCCAACTCCACAATTTTTTTATAATAGAAAAAAAGAGAGAGAATATCTTGCAGTAGTGAATGGAAAAGCTTTTTTTATACTTGAAGATTAATTACTATAAATAAAATATTTATAATAGTTTTTTTATTTATATTAATAAATGAATATCAAAGTTGAAGATGTAAAAACATCTGATTATAATTTAATTTATTATATGAATGATATATATACAAAACTAAATTGTATAATTCGTTCATATTCTAATAATAATAATATTTTTGAAGCAAATGAGATAATAGATGGAACGTATATTGGAAACATAAATTCTGTTTATGATTTTAACAAATTAAAAGAACTTGGAATAACACATGTAATATCTGTTTTAGCAGGATTTAATCCTCCTTTTCCAGAAGATTTTAAATATTTAGTTTTAAATGCATTGGATACTCAAAATACTGACATGTCAAAAAATTTTAAAAGTGCAAATGATTTTATAGATGATGCGATTGAAAATAATGGTAAAGTTCTTATACATTGTATGGCTGGTAGATCAAGAAGTGTAACAATATTATCGGCATATATTATAAATAGATATGGTTTTCCAGTTGAAAAAACTTTAGATTTTATAAAAAATAAAAGAAATATTATTGAACCAAATGTTGGTTTTAAAAATCAATTAATAAAATATTATGATGAATTATATTCTGCGTAAAAAAATAACCTTTAGTATTCAGATTTTTAAAGATTATTTTCTTAACTTGGATTTCGACACATTTTAAGAAAAAAATTTACTACATAAATTTACGTCAAATGGAGACTTGATGATAAAATTATATGTGTTTTATTATTATAAATATTTTTTTTGTTACGTATAATAAATATATATATATGAAACCCAAAATTAAAGAAGGTACCATTTTAGTATCTATTGCATCTTATAGAGATCCTGTATGTAATAAAACTTTAAAATCTTTATTTCAAAATGCAAAAAATCCTGATAAGGTATTTGTTGCTTTATGCCAACAAAATAAAACTAAAGAGGATGAAGATTGTCAAATAGATTTTGAACAAAATCCGAATATAAGAACAATCAGAATTCCTTATTATGAAGCAAAAGGGCCTACATGGGCTAGATATCTTTGTGCTACTTTGTGGAACGGAGAGGAATATTTTATGCAAATTGATAGTCATACTAAATTTGTAAAAGATTGGGATGAAAAATGCATTAAGATGATTAAAGATATAATTACAAGTGGAGATTCTAAAAAACCTATTTTAAGTCATTATCCGCGTGAAAGTCACGATTATGAAAATTATAAAGAATCAGATAAAAGTTATGTACCACGAATGTGTAAATCTTTTTGGAATAATAGAGATATGTTATCTTTTATGGGTGCTGAAACTATAGATACTCGAAATAAACCGTATAAAACTCCATATATAGCGGCTGGTATGGTATTCTGCAATGCTGATTATTTAAATGAAGTACCATATGATCCGAATCTTCCATATTTATTTGTAGGTGAAGAAATATTACATAGTATAAGAGCATATACTCATGGTTGGGATGTCTATACACCAACAGAAAATATAGTATTTCATGAATATACCAGATCAGATAAACCCAAAATATGGACAGACAATCCTACATATTCTGATATTCCAGCTTTTGAAAAAGTTAAATATTATATAGGACTAGTTAAAGATGATTCAAATTTAACACTCGAAGTTAAACTTAATTTAGATAAATATGGTTTAGGAAATGCAAGAACTTTAAAAGATTATTACAATTTTGCAGGTATAGATACAGGTAAAAAAATAGTAACTACAAATTTTTGCAGAGATGGTAATAAAGCAAACGAAAATGATATAAAACAAAGTAATGAAAAAAATCACGTTAAAGAAGGGTTTACATTTTTTACGAACGAATCAAATATTGTTTCAATTATTATTATTTCTGTTTCATCAATATTTTTATTTATATTATTAATCATGTGTGGAATATGTGTTAATAAATATTTAAAAAATAAAAATGTATTATAATTAAATGGAATACATATGCCAATGTTGCAATAAAAATCAGGGAAGTGCTGCAAATCTTAATAAACATCTTTTTTCATGTCCTTATTATGATGAATGGTTAAAAAATTATAAACCTCCTTCTACGACTTTATGTAAAACATGTAATAGAAATTTTATAGATATTAAAAATCATAATTGTATACAATTTATTTCATAAATTATTTTTTAACTAATTTTGTGGGTTAAAAAATATAAGAATCTTTATGTATCTTTTAAAAATGATACATGGATTATAACATTATCTATTCCTCTATTATTAGATTTTTTAATTGCAATTTCTGCATCTTCTTTATTTTTAAAAGTTATAAATGCGATACCTTTACTATAATTAGCAGACATATCTTTCGGTATAGAAATTTTAGTTATAATTGTATTGTCATATGAAAACATCTCATATAAATCATGTTCTCCAACATTTTTATTTAATGACGAAATTTTAATTGTTGTACTTGTATCAAAGTTATTTTTTGGTTTTTCCTTAATTTCGAATTTTTCCTTAATTTCAAGTTTTTCCTTGTCTTTTTCTTTTAACATTTTGCATATTCTGGTCCAATGGTTACCATTGCATATCGTGCATTTTCTTTTCTCTTCTAGATTTTCCGGTGTTACTATTTCTTTAATTTCTTTAATTTCTTCTTCCTTTGAAGGAGGTTCCATAAAAACTTCTTCTGAAGATAATGTTGTAACACCTTCATTGGATATTGCAGCACGGCCAAATTTTGTCCAATTTTCTTTACGTTCCTTAATATTGCTTGACATTCGTGAACGAATAATATATTTTCTTACAGTCTTTATAACTTTTATTTTTTCACCAAATTCGTTTTCTTTATATTCAATAACTTCACTAATTCCTTTATCTTCAAATCCGGCTATCATTTTTAACTTATTATTCACTATTTTAAATTAAAATTCATTTTTTTTTATTTATTTTTCTTCTTTTTTTATTTCGTTCAGATACAAAAAAAAGGTTAAAAAAATATTATATATTATAAAATGAGTGATTCTTTTACAAAACAATTTAATAATAAATTAGTATTTTCTATAAGATCCAATACTGATTTACCAGGAATTTTAGATAGAACAAATATACGTAGATATAGAGATCTAGAAATAACAGTAAATAATTTAGATGGAAGTAAGAAAAAAAAAATCAGTTTGAAAGATTTAATTAATATTATAGATTTATTTATAAAAGAAAAATTTAAAGATATTATATATGTGGATTTATTAGTTCATAAAGAAAAAAATGATTTCGTACCTATATTTCCTGATAATTTTAAAGATATCGATGAAGGATTAACTGTACAAGTTACAACTAAAATACCTTTAGACTCGTATTATAATTTTGATGTTTATTTATCGGATAGTGGCAGTTTAGAATTTGAAAAAAAAGAATATTCAGACTCAGAAGATTCAGATTTTGCAGATTTTACTTGGTCTAGAGAAGATAAAGATGGTAAAAGTAAAAGTAAAAGTAAACGAAAAAGTAAAAGTAAACGAAAAAGTAAAAGTAAACGAAAAACAAACAGTAAAAGTAAACGAAAAACAAACAGTAAAAGTAAACGAAAAACAAAAAGTAAAAGTAAAAGTAAAAGTAAAAGTAAAAGTAAACAAAAAGATGGCTATAGAAGTAGAATACCTATAAACAATCTAATTCAAGGAAACAATTATTATATAATTGATGCAAATACTAATAATATAACTGCTTATGGAAAATATGTTGAAAATGTAATTAATAGAAGAAGAGATTTTTCTTTAGCAAGATTTACAGATTTAATTTTTTATCGTGACGGAGAGGCAACACAACCTGATGATAATTTTAATATTATTATCACAGAAACTGATGGAGATTTTGAATATTTCATGTACCGTTTTGAAGAAGATGTTTCAAATACAGCGCCTCATTTTTAACTTTAAAATTTTTAACCTAAATCAGTTAATAGAAAAGTAAGCTAAATTACTAAAAAATTATGCTAAGAAAAAAATTGAATTTTTTAAAACACTTTTGAAAGTAAATCAGGCCATGCCAAGCTATAAGAATATGGATATGAACGGATACAGTTATGGTTCCGAATATGAATATGACACGAACGGATACAGTTATGGTTCCGAATATGAATATGACAGCGACGATGAACGAGAAAGAGAAATACGTATCTCGGAGGAAAAACAGAGATTACTTAAAGAAAAAAGAAAGAAAGAAGAAGAAGAAGCTAATGCTACGTATATTTTGAAGTTGAAGAATGAACTTGGAGTTGTTAGTTCATTTCTTAACTGGGTTACAGCTGTTCCAAAAACTCAAACTATTGAAAAGTTGAGTTTTGAGGATGATGATGCTGGCTGGACAAAAATTAAAAAAGTAGAAAAAATTAAAAAAGAAGAAAAAAAGGAAGAAAAAATTATGAAAACTGAAATGTGTAGATCTATTGGTAAAGGAAAATGCGTACACAAGAGTTGCAGATTTGCTCATTCTATTTTAGAACTAAATGTCTTAGATTGTAACTATGGTTCTGGATGTAGAGCCATTTACTTCGATAGAAGAAAAAATATTTACATGAATGACAAGAAAAAAACAAAAGTTTGCATGAGAATTCATCCTAAGGAGAGTAAGGACAATTTTTATGGAAGAGTTAATAAATGTATTCCGGTCACTGAAGAGGAAATGAATTTTACTTACAGTTGCATACTTGACTATGAGAGTAAAAATTCCAAGTTTTTAGAAGAAATTGAAAATAAAAGAAAATATATTCCATGCAATAAAAGTATTAAATATGAAATTCCTACTCCATACAATGTCATTGTTGCTGCGGAATATGGTTTATTACCGGCTGTAAAAGAAACTAAAAAACAGGAAAAAATCGTTAAAAAAGAAACTAAAAAATATGTAAATTTTTTCAAACATGTAAATAAACAGGGAAAGATTGTTAAGAAAGAAAATAAAAAAGATGAAAATTTAAAAAACCAACAAAAAATTGCAAATCTGCAAGTGAAGATTGAAGAGATTGAAAAGAAAATGAAAACTAACAATGGTATTATTAAGCGTTTTTCTGAACGTATAGACAATATTCAATGTCAACAAAAGTGTAAGTCTTTACGAGCTGAAAACGAGTTACTATCCAATAATTTAGATAGTTTAAAAGATGACATTGAGAGAATTAAAAATCCTCCGAAGATTGAAATTCCAGAGCCTAAGAAAGAAATTGTAATTGTAAAGAAGATTGAGGAGACTCCCAAGAAAGAGAAAACAATAGTAAATACTATTTTTGATATCTGCGCAAAAAGTTTCAGGGCTGCTCTGGGAGTTGTTTCGAAAGAACCATCTCAGTTTTCTACTAAAACTGAACCAGTAGAAACCGAAATAAAAGTAAAAGAAAATACAAAGACCATTATGTGCAAATCTTACGGAAAATACACTTGTCATATGGGAACAAATTGCAGATTTGCTCATTCTTTGAAAGAATTAAAAGTAGAAAAATGTGCATACGGCTACAGATGTTTTGACGTTGAATATATTTCAGATTCGTATGTAAATAGAAAAAATTTAAAAAATAGAGTCTGCAATAGGATTCATCCAGAGGAAACAATTGAGAATGTGCATAAAAGAATTGGAATTTTTGATAATGAAAAAACAATAGTTGTCACAAAATGCGAAACTGAAAATAAAAAGAATGGAGTTGTCCCAAAATGCGAAAATGAAAATAGAAGAATTGGGTTTGTTCCAAAATGCGAAAATGAAAATAAAACAAAGTGTAAAACTGAATTATGTAGATCAGTTGGAAAATATACTTGTCATATGGGAACTAATTGCAGATTTGCACACAATTCTAAAGAATTAAAAATTTTACCATGTAATTTTGGTTTTAATTGTTATGATGTTGATCTCTGTTCTGGAGTTTATACAAATAAAAAAAATATGAAAAATAGAATTTGTCAAAGACAGCATCCAGAAGAAAGTATAAGAAATGTGTATATGAGATTAGGTATAAAATAAAAGATAAAATATAAAACACAAAAAAGGTGTATAATTTGTAAATTTATTACCAAAATTGGTAATAAATTTAAAGAATAAACTAAAATTTACTAAATGGAAAATGAAAATCTTACCAAATTTATAAAAGATAATTTTAAAAAATCTTACGTTATAAATTTAGATAGAAGATCCGATAGATATAAAGATTTTTGTGAATCTTTACCTTTTGATTATAATATAGTAGAAAGATTTAGTGCAACAGATGGAACAATATTGCAAAGAACTGATGGAAATCTTGGAGAAATAGGATGTCATATTAGTCATAAAAGATTACTTGAAATTATTACTAATGATGAAAATATAAAAGATGAAGATTTAATTTTAATATTAGAAGATGATGTATTTTTTAATAATACTTTTTATTTGGATTTTAAGTATGCAATTGATATGTATAATAAATTAAAAAAAAATATTAATTCAGTATTGTACGTAGGAGGAAGATTTCATGAAGATTTTGTACCAGCAAATTTCCCACATGGATGGAAAAAACTTGACGAAAATTTCTTTCTACGTAATAAAAATACAAAATTAATTTTAAATCAAAACAAAAACAGAGGAACATTTATTTTAATTTTTAATAAATTTATAATTAGAAAACTATTTAATAGTTTAAAAAACGTTGGAGAAAATGTACCTATAGATTTACATTATAATATGTTTTTTGAACAAAATAGTGATATAGATTTTTATGAAATGTTTCCACATATATGTTATTCTCCTCTAGATTATAAAAGTGATATAATTCGATAACCATTATTTCTTTTTTTTGTAAGATTAATTTAAAGAAAAAATTAAAGTAAAAAAAATGTTTAAGTTTCTTAAAAATAATAAAATTATACCTACAACAAAAGATACGATTATTTTAAATGAAAATTGTATTAATTGTAAGTCTAAAATTTTTTTAAATAGTAAATGTGCTAACTGTGGAAAAGATGTTTTTAATTTTATAAAAGACGAAACTATAAAAATAGATAACATTGAAAATTTTTTGAAAGATATGTAATTTTATACTTAAAGAAATACTCTTTTTAATCAAATGAAAATAATTATTTTATATAATTCGTGTAACAAAAATACAAATAGATTTTTAAAATTAGAATCAGTTCGTAAGATTAATAAACTTAAAGAAGAATATTCAAATATAATTTTTTATAGAACAGTTGGAAAACCTAATATTGATGATATAATAATTTATAACGAATATCCGACTTTACATCTAGATTGTGAAGATAATTATGAAAATCTTCCTGCAAAAGTATTTTTAGGTATTAAAACTATTTATAATTTACATCCGGATTTGGATTATCTTGTAAAAGTTGATGATGATATTGAGATTAATTTAGATACACTTTTAAGAAATATTAAAGAATATCCAAATATAGATTATGGAGGTTTTGTTATACACGCGCCTTATGGTAGAAATGAAACGCATCATTTTGGAAAGTGTAGAGATAATAAATATAATAGTATTCCAATTCAACTACCACCTTTTACAATAAGTATTGGAGGTCTTTATATTTTAAGTTCTAAAAGTGTTAAAATTATAAATGATTCTGAAGTACCGTATGATAAAGTTGTTTATGAAGATGTATATATAGGGATTCTTTTAGAGCAAAATGGTATTAGACCTATTCATATACTTGCAACTACTGAAAATAAAGATGAATATTTAAATAAAAATTATATTGGATGGAATAATAATAATCATCAACCATATGAACTTTTTGAGACATATTAAAATAATATTAAACTAAATTATAGTTTAATATTATAAGAAAAACATATCTTCCGCATTTATTTCTTTACTATTTACAACTAATTCATAAGCTTCAAATAAATACGAATTTTTTTCTCTATCTATTATTTCTTTTAAAATAATATTAAAATCATTTGGATTACTTTCAATTGTTTTTTGTATATTTTCTTTTTTAGTTTTTATTTCTTTTTTCTTTGGTTTGAAAACAACTTTTATACCTTTTGATGTAAGTTCTTTATATTTTTTTGTTTTCTTAAAAGTTTTAAATTCTTCATACTCTCCAGAAATTGATAATTTTATTTTGTCTTCTGTTTTTGGTATATCAATATTATCAGCATCTTCAGAGTTTATATAAATTATTTTCTTTTTCGGAAGTTCTAATTCTATTTCTTCTAACTCATAATCTTGATTATTATCAAATTCTAATTTAGCTACAATATTTTTTGTGCTTTCTCCGAATGCTACAGACAAACTTGAACCTGGATAATAAATATTTTTTTGGGGGTTTTGATTTAAATGTATATGTCCTGAAATAACATTGGGAAAGTTTAATTCCCATTTATCACCATCAATAGAATTAAATGCGCCCATTTTACATCCATAAAATTCTTGATGCGCAAAAATACATTTTGCATCTTTCCATTCTACGTCTAAAGTATTTAAAGCTTCTTCAAATCTTCCGACATACACGTATGGTGTAAAAATAAATTTTTTATCATCTATAATTTCGTAAATAACTTTATCCACGACTATTACATTATCCCATTCTTTTAATGCATTTAGCCAATGTTTAGTTTCTAAATATACTCCATTATGTTCCATATCATGATTTCCGACAATAACAAATGTTTTACAAATATTTCTGACAGTATTTATAAATTTATAAGCGCGATTTAAAGGTACAGAATGAATACGTTCATGTGTATCAAGTAAATCACCTAAAAGAACTACAAAATCTGGGTTAATATTTAAAATTATTTCTTCAACTTTAGTAATAAATAAATCAACTTCTTCAATATTATCAACTTTAAAATGTTGATCACCAATTACAATTACTTTTAACATTATTATTATTTTAATTTATTATTTTTATAATATTTCATTTTTTAATTTTTCCTAACAGAAAAAACGAATATTAACAAATTATACATTCTTTGCTCTCTTTATTATTACAACACGAAAACCAGTTACAACTACTTGATTTTATTACATCTTTTTTATCATATGTGTACGAATTTAAATATTTTAAAGAATATTTTCTGTTTAATTTAATTTCGTAAATTATTTTAGAAAAAGCATTTTCTATATTTCTTCCAAATTTTGAAGAAGTTTCTATATAATCAATATTATAATCCTGGGCAAAAGAAAAAGCCTCTTCATATGCAATTTCTCTTTCTAAATCTGTTTTGCATCCAACAATAAGTATAGGAAAATCAATAGGGACATATTCATAAATATATTTTAACCAATAAACTAGATTAGCAAAAGTACAATATTTGCTAAGATCAAACATTAAAACAATACCTTGGCAATTTTTACAATATAATTCAAGAATATATTTAAACTTGTGATCTCCGCTTAAGTCCCATATCTGCAATTTAATATCTTTATCATAAATATGCAGAGTTTTTGTATGAAAATCCATACCAATTGTAGGACTAATACTATTTTCTTGAAAAATATTATCAATATATTTTTCTACAAAAGCTGTTTTACCAATTCCAGAATCACCGATTAGACAAATTTTAAAAAGATAATCATAATCATCCATAATTAATTTTAAAATCAATCTTTAAAAAAATTCAATTTTAAACAAAATATAAAAATGAATAATTATAAATTTATATATTAAAATACAGTAATGCCGCATAAAGGTATACATATTCTAGCCGATTATACTAATGTTATTGGAGACGAAAAAGAATTAGGAGAATTTGTGTTTAATTTAATGATTGAATGTATAAATAAAACAGACATGAAAATAGTTCATAAAAATTTATCTATTTTGAATGAAGATACTCCTCCAGGTTTTACGAGTGTTTTATTATTGGATGCGAGTCATTTTTCATGTCATTGTTATTCAGATGAAGGATTATTAGCTATTGATTTATTTACATGTGGAAAAACAAACACAAAAGAGGTTGTTGAAAATTTTTCTAAAAAATTAATTGAAAAGTATCCTAATACCAATTGTAATTATTTACATAGTCATGAAAGATTTAATTATTAGCAATACAAACAATTAATTTTTCTTAACCTAAAAATAGGTTAAGAAAAATTTTATAAAATATAAAATTTTATCATATGTCATAATAACAATTACATGGGATTTCAACAGTTGATTTTATAACTATTGAAATCTAAATTAAGATTTAAAGATTTGTTTTATTAAATAAAACATGGAAAATGATCTCTTACTTAG
>Ga0247844_1004985_pt1 | contig 17366 bp, 17 predicted proteins | sample LaCtaG_FD_192421 | JGI IMG/M metagenome (GOLD analysis project Ga0247844, IMG submission 192421) | Freshwater microbial communities from meromictic Lake La Cruz, Castile-La Mancha, Spain - LaCruzMarch201714.5m_1 | ecosystem: Environmental > Aquatic > Freshwater > Lake | place: Spain: Castile-La... | reverse complement strand
GGGGCAATGCCAAAAGTGAGGCGCTAATAGGGAAAATAGTCAAAAAGTTATAATAAAACCCAACGTCCCGTATAGCGAAAAAGGCAGAATGATTTAATACATGACACGGCAAAAGATACCCCCTCTAACTCCCCCTTAAAGTAGGTGGAGAATATTAAAATAGGAGATAAACCACAATGAAAAAGAAAATAATACTGATCATCATAGCGGTGATAGTCGTGATAGCAGTAATACTAGGTGTGAGTAGTAACATGAATGGAGCGCCCTTAGCTAGCCCCTACACAAAAGTGGCGTTAAGAAAAGATTTTAGTGAAAGATTTATAAAAACTGTTAATAGTGGAAGTGGTCAAACGACACCTCTTGGAACATTAGGAGCAAGTGGTGAAGTTGGGGCAAATGTAGTTGTATATATATATTATTCTTGTTTGGATTATCAACAAGGACATATTAATCAGAAGCAGTTTAATCAAATAATGAACAATTTAAAACCTGCTGTAGACAATTTGACGCAACAATATCAAAGTAATTTAGCAATAGTTAAGAAAAATTCTGTAATACAAGTAAAAAATCCTGGAGGTGAGTGTTACGTAGAAACAAATACAGATGGCACACAACAATGGAATACAGTAAATTTTATAAATATTCAACAGATGATGTACGATTCATTAAATCAAATGTACCAAACACAAGATACCCAAAAAATATATAACTTAGTTCTTCAGTATGCAGTTTATCTTGAAAGAGCAACATTTTATCTTAATGAGAATGATCAATATGGATTAAACATGATTAACACAGATACGTTTAAACCAGAATGGTTATTAAATAATACTGCATATTCTTTAGATTCAGTTCAGCAATTATATAAGTAAGGAGGCAATAATGGGATGTTAAAAATTATTTCAGTGGCAGATAGTTCGCTCAGTGCAGCTGATGTGGTAGGTCAAGTAAAAAAACAAATTCTATCAGAAGGTTCATCCGCCGTCACCAATCCGACCAATGCAGACTTCATGCTAACGGACAGTGCAAATATCACGGTATTTACGAGTGTACAGGTAGGGATAACGACGCCGACGGTGAATGGACAGCGTGGGGAAGTAGTGTGCGCGTGAAGTGTGTGGGAAATGCTAGTGGATTAGTAATCATTTGATCTACCGCGTCCATTGGGATTTTGCCGTTAAGAAATTCTTTCAAAGGAGCCTACTTTTTTCGCACTGTTTGACCGAAGGGAGTTTGCGAAAAATGTCAGCGAACTGAAAGAATTTTAGGTAAAATCACACGGACTAGCATTTTTGCTTACTTTTGGGGCAATGCCAAAAGTGAGGCGCTAATAGGGAAAATAGTCAAAAAGTTATAATAAAACCCAACGTCCCGTATAGCGAAAAAGGCAGAATGATTTAATACATGACACGGCAAAAGATACCCCCTCTAGCTCCCCCTAAAGTAGGTGGAGAATATTAAAATAGGAGATAAACCACAATGAAAAAGAAAATAATACTGATTATCATAGCGGTGATAGTCGTGATAGCAGTAATACTAGGTGTGAGTAGTAACATGAATGGAGCGCCCTTAGCTAGTCCATATACAAAAGTAGCACTAAGAAAAGATTTTAGTACGGTACTTATTAAGCATATGTCAGCAAATCCACAAAATAATCCCAATGGAATAATTGGAGGATTAAGTATGGCTGGTGGGAATCTCGTTTTATATATGTATTATGCATGCGAAGATTATCAGCAAGGTCATATAAATCAAAAACAGTTTAATCAAGTTATGACCAATTTAAAGCCGTCAGTTGACTACTTGACCAATCTTTACAATACTAATATTGCTATAGTGAAGAAAAATGATCCAATAAAAATGGAAAATTTAGGAATGTGTTACGTTCAAACAAATCCAGATGGTACACAAGGATGGAATACAGTAAATTACATCAATATTCAGCAAATGATGTTTGACAGTTTCACTCAAATGTATCAAACACAAGACCCTAATAAAATATATGATTTGACATTACAATATGCAGTTTATCTTGAAAGAGCAAGTTTTTATTATTCTGAGAATGATCAGTATGGTTTAAATATGATTAATACGGATACTTTTAAGTTAGATTGGTTAACAAGTAATCTAGAGTATACACCTGATGCGGTACAAAAATTATACAATTAGGAGATAGAATGGGTTATATATTTAAAGTAGTTTCGCAGGCACAAATTATGAGTGCTCAAGACATTGTTAATGGAATAAAAATACAACAAGCGGGAAGCTCATCCGCCGTCACCAATCCAACCAATGTAGACTTCATGTTAACGGACAGTGCAAATATCACGGTATTTACGAGTGTACAGGTAGGGATAACGACGCCGACGGTGAATGGACAGCGTGGGGAAGTAGTGTGTGCGTGAACGGTGTGAGTGTGGGAAAAGCGAATATCTAGTTGATATATCGTTTTTTTGACCTACCCCGTCCATTGGGATTTTGCGTAAAGTGTAAGATGAAATTGAGCTTAGAAGTTGCGTTCGTGCTTTTCGAACAGAGATTTCTCGCACTGTCTGCGTATGCGGTTTTCATGCTGAGGTTTCCTCGCGAGCGAGTTTGCGAGAAATCTTAGTGAAATGCGTAGTCTTTTCACTGAGCTTGTACAAAACTATCCTTGCTATGCATGGCTCGTCTGGAGTAGCAAAATCCCACGGACTAGCATTTTTGGTTACTTTTGGGGCAAGGGCGTGTAACTCGCTACTAGGGTAAATAGTCTAAAATTATAGTTGGCTCAGCGTCCCGTATAGCGAAAAAGGCAGAATAGGTTAGTGGTCAGATTTTAAGGTTTGAAAAGAGCAGATGTTTCGGCTACGCTCGACATGACAAGAGGGTGATGGGGAGTGTTAGGATTTTTTAAAGAGTAGATTCCGGTACACAAAAGAGTGACCGGAATGACATATTTTTTCGGGACAAAAAGGGTTTTACAGTGTTACTCTGAGTTCTCAGTGACTCTGTGTCAGTAGTTAAACTTACCCCCTCCAACTCCCCCTATGAGAAGAAAAATCTAGGGGGAGAGCTAATAAAGAAATACCCCTCCTAAATTAGGAGGGGATAGGGGTGGTATCTTTAAATTCATAATAATTAGCGCAATTTGTACTTAAGAAAATTGTTTACACAATTACCGTTGAAAAATCAGTATAAAAGACCAAGCAAGGCTTGTAGTTTTTCTGCTTACGCACATTTTTTCTCTCAGTATAATCCACCGATACATTCAAACTATCCTTAGATTTAGAAAAGGCTTTGCACTTTTGTGCAGCCAATATTATGGCTTCTTCTGAAAAAGGGGAGCCATTTTTATTTGAAAGAATAACGTGGGCACTTGGAACCCCTTGAACATGGAACCATAAATCCTGCTTGCTAGCCAATTGAAAGGTGACTTTCTCATTTGCAAGGTTATTTTTCCCAATGTAGAGAGTGTAACTCTCATGTTCCTCAACAACCACTGAGACCTCTTGCTCTTTAGTCTTTTTCCCTTTAACTTTTTTGGCAGAGAGCAGTCCTAAACTTTGCAACTCTTTTTGAATATCCTGTAACTCCTTTAGGGTTGCGACAAGCTCAATGGAGAGGGAGATACTCTCTAAATGCTCAATATTTTGTATAATCTCTTGGAGTCTCGTATTCATTGAAGAGATTGACCGACTTTTTTTATTGTAAATTTTATACTGTTTTTCAATATTTTTTTGAATAGTAAGTTTAGAATCAAGGGTGATTTCGATATCTTCAGAGTGATAGAAATCAAAAAGTGTTGTAGTGGAGATATAGGGTTTTAGTTGGTAGACATTGGCCGCTAAGATATCGGCAATTTCTCTATCCCGCTCTAAATTTTGCAAAGAATTTAAATCCCGCTCAATATTTGTGACAATTTTCTTCTGCTTCTTTATAAGGGTGCGTATCAATTTAAGATAACTGTTTTGAGTCTGCAAAGTTGAATCTTCATTTTGAATGGCAGAGAAATAGAGGGGAAATAGAGCTTCAATATCCAATTCTGACTCTTCTTCACTCCCAAAGGGAAAAAGAGAAGCAAATTTTTTGGATTTATCAAAATACCCTATGAGTGGGGAGGTCAGATAACGTTGGAATGTTTCAAAAGAGCAACAATAAGTGGCTCCAATTTTACCAATTCCCTCTATGTGAGATATGATGTTCTGACTCTCTAGCAAAGCATTAAATTCACTCTCTGTGATGGCGTAAGGGGAGGACTTTTCTCCTTGTTTTGGATAAGCGTAGGGAAAATTCACCAGCAGAACTCTATCATTTTGCTCCTCGAGGGAGGTAGATTTATAGAGTGCAATAATCTTCTTTGATTCATTTAATAGGATTAGGTTGGGATTTTTTGAAATCATCTCAAACTGAAGATAGAATGTCTCCAAAATACCAATCACGTTGAGCCGAGTTAGCTTAAACTCTAAAATTCTATCGAAATGGTACTGGGTAACAGAGTCAATAATAGCTCCTGTAAGCTGCTTTTTAAGATTCAGCAAAAAGGGTGTTTCCATTTTAAGAGTGCTTTTCTCCTCTTTAAGATAGAGTATGGGAAATTCTGGTGAGAGGGAGAAGTGGAGATTGATATTTTTAAAAGTAATAAAAAAGTTTCTCAAATCATGTTGGATGACTTGAGAAATTTTTCGCCCCTTTAATTTTTCATTTAAAAAGTTGCAGTACTTGGAAAGTAGAATTCCATCTAAGTAGAACATTTGAGCTCCTTTTGAAACCGTTTTAAGACCAGTATTGAGTCACACACACTCATAGGAAGTGTCATTTTAATTTCATGAACTAAGATTGAAATTTCACCCTCTGAGCAGTCTAAAATTTTGATGATGTCATGTTGATGAAGTGCAGAAAATTCAAGAGTAATTTCACTGACGATATACTCTAACCCTTTTTCAGCATATGTGAGCTTAATGGGTTCAAATTCACGGTTAATCTCTTTAATTCCACCAAGAATTTTAAGCATGGTAAGCTCAAAAGACTCTAACTCTTTTTCGCTGATTGGGTCAAGAATGGCTTCAAAGATATTTTTATGAAATTCCAAATGAAATTTTAGCGCGTTAAGTCCCTTTGGGGTGAGAGAAACTAAAACTTTTCGTTTATCGATACTGTCTTTTTTTCTATCAATAAACTCTTTTTTGAGCAGCTTATTCACCGCAGTGGTCGCAGTACCCATAGTGATTTTCAAGCGACTGGAGAGTTGAAACATAGTGAGTTCACTCTCCGAGATGGCTTCAAGAGTATGAAACTCTGTAATGGTAAGGTCTGGATAGGTGAGTTGAAAAAACTGTTTCTCTAACTTGTAAAATGTTGAGAAAAACTGCTCTAGTAGTTCATTGGTATAGGAGAACTCCCTCATAATGAATTTCCAACAGCGATAAGTTTTTGAATTTGTGTCTCATAATCTCCTTGGAATACATACGAGCCAGCGACCAAAACATTTGCTCCAGCTTCTAAAACCAATTGAGCTGTTTTATCATTAATCCCCCCATCCACCTGAATCAAAATATTAGGGTTTAACTTCTTCACTTCACGAATTTTTTCTACCACAGTAGGAATGAAAGATTGACCACCAAAACCAGGGTTAACGGACATGATGAGAACCATATCCACGTCATTAATGACCCACTTAATCATCTCAACAGGGGTGGAAGGGTTGAGAGCCACACCGGCTTTGATACCGTGGCTCTTAATTTGAGCAATGAGTTTATGAAGATGTGGGGCAACTTCAGCATGAATGGTGATGATATCACACCCAGCGGCTGCAAAACTATCAATATGCGCTTCAGGATTGCTCACCATTAGATGTGCATCAAAAACTTTTTTAGATTTTGAGCGAATGGCTTTGACAAATTGAGGGCCAAACGTAATAGGTGGGACAAAATGCCCATCCATAACATCAAGATGAATAAACTCTGCACTACTTTTTTCTAACTTCTCAATTTCAGCGCTCATATTGGAAAAATCCGCAGAGAGGACTGAAGGGGCAATAATAGGTTTCATAATTTATCTCCTTTATATCTTTTGAAATATTAGGTTGTGTTAAAGAAAAATATAGTTTTTGAATTTTAAACGTCCTTGGGATTTAGGAGAGAAGTACTACACAAAACGAAATTGAGCTTATCCTCCTCTCTTGTGAAGAGAGGACTGAGGTGAGTTGTGTTTATATCTTGATACAAATAACCACTCACCCTGCACCCTCTCGCCAGCGAGAGGTAATATTCTCTACTATGAATGGCTCGTTTCGAGTAGTAAAATCTCCCGGACTAAACTTTTAGTTATATCCGCGTGCTAGGTTTTAGCTATTTACCTCTTTTTGGGGAAAATGGTTGTGTATATAGTGAGGTAAAAGTCATAGATGCCTTGAAGAGTTGCGTCATCTTCCACACTCTTTTTGAAAAAACAGTGAGGTTCATTGGTATGGGTACAGTTGTTATATTTACATTTCCCAAAAAACTCCTCTAAAAATGGCATACCAGAGAGCAGTTGAAAAATATCTGTCAACTCAGGTAGGGCGAGAGATAAAAATCCCGGGGTATCACAAATGTAGCTGTTTTCATTGAGCGCCATGAGTGTTGAAACGGTGGTGGTATGCTTTCCACGCTTTAACCGTTCACTGATAACTCCCGTTGCAGCCTCACGCTGTGATTGCAATCTATTGATTAGAGTAGATTTTCCAACACCTGAGGGACCCGCTGTGGTGGATACGCCGTTTGCAATAAAGAGTTTTAACTGTTCAAGTTCTTCGTCACTTCCACTGTTGTGAAGAAAGAGCATTGGCACCTTAAGTCGCGTTAAAAAGAGGACTTTTTTATCGAGAGTTTCACGTTCAAGTCGTGTTAATAGGTCACACTTTGTGATGACAACAATAGGAAGAGCAGAGTTGTAATAGGTTTGAAAGAGCAGTTTGTAAAGGGTATCAAGTGCGAGTTCAGGCTCTTTTGCAGAGAGAACAATCAATACCTTGTCCACATTAGCTATTAAAGGGCGCAAAAAGAGATTTTTCCTAGGAAAAATCTCTTGAATGGTACCCTCTATTTCATTCACACGCACACTGTCACCAGGAACACAATTAAGCTTATCATTTGCTCTTTTCAATGTCCCGATGAGTTTAACCTGTACCTGCGTTTTAGTATCTTCAGAAAGGACAGTATAAAATCCTTGTGTCTTTTCAATTACTTTGCCTAAAATAGAGGCCTCCTTGTGATGTATATAATTATTGTGCTACAGATAAATCAACCGAAGTCCCCGCCGTTACTGAAGCGTTTGCGCTTGGAGAACTGCTTAAAACACTGTTTGATGGTGCACCATTTCCATCGGTTGTTGTGACGTTTCCTACCACTAAGTTTGCGCTGGTTATGGCAGATTTAGCATCTGAGAGATCCATTCCTACAAGATTTGGAACAGTAACATTTTGAGTTGAAGTCCCAGAGCTTACAAGAAGGGTGATGACATTACTCATAACTGCAACACTTCCACCCGGAGGATCCATTGCAATAACTTGGTTATTTGGCACAGTTGGACTGTTAAAATAGATGATGTTAACTGTATAACCGCCCGAATTAAGGGTTTGTTGTGCTACTTGATAGCTTTCGCCCACTACACTCGGAATAGATTGTACCGATTGATTTCCAGAAACAAAAATTTGTATCACACGTCCTTGTTTAACAGAGCTGTAAGGCTCAGGGTCTTGTGCCGCAATGGTCCCTTCAGGAAAGCTAGAGTTTAGGCTGCCAGCAATGGTATATGAAAGGTGGTATTTTTTTAACACAGTTTGTGCTTGCTGTGGGGTAAGACCTTCTAAAGGCGGACTCACAGAGTAGAAAAGATTGAAGAAAAATATCAGGAAAATTTTATGTAAAAAGAAGAGAAAGGCTAATACGAGAATGATTTGAGCGACTACGCCTTTTGAAATTTTTTTCTTATGCTTCATAAACACTCCTATTTTTTAAACTTTGATATAGTTATACTATCATATATAGAGGGAAATATCAATATTTTAGCATAAAAATACGTGGTATTTTGTAATAAACTATGAGTTTTAAAAACGAGCATAGAGAGATCAAAGAATGAAAATTATAGTTCTCTACATAAAAATGGGGCATGGATAGAGGTCTAATAAGCTTTGCTTTTACCAAACTTTTTAAAATCATGTTCCTAATCTACTTGAGCCAAAAAATTGAGTGTTGTGAAATTTCACGACACTCATTGTTTGTAATAATACTCATATGGGTTTTTCTATTGGTGAAATAGTTCCTCATAATCTTTAATTGAGGCGTCGATAACTTCGAATGCCTCTTGTTTTCCATATACTTTAAGAATTTCACATGAGTGCGTTTCGTTACCTGGCACATTTTTGTAAGTTAAAAAGTAGTGGCGAAGTCGATCTGTAATGCTTTTAGGGAGGTCATAAATGTCGTTCCACGTAGCATAGAGCGCATCATTTTGTAGGACAGCGATGATTTTATCATCAATCTCACCATTGTCTATCATTCTAAGCCCACCAATGACTTTTCCCGTTACGAGAATATCGCCATGGGTGATATTCTTCTCTGTTAAGACGAGAATATCAAGAGGATCTCCATCTCCCACGATATTTTTTCTGCCGGATTTTTCCATACAATACTGAGCAGTATGTGTTCCAGAATAGGTTCTTGGTACAAGGCCATACATAGCGGGACATACGTTTGAGTAGAGTTGAGGGCGATCAATTTTTAGGACCCCGGAATCCTTATCAAGTTCGTATTTTACAGTGTCAGATGGGACAAGTTCAATATAGGCGGTAATGTATTCAGGAGCACGCTCTCCGATTGAAACACCATGCCATGGGTGTGCTCTGTGATGAAAATGATCTTGTTTTTTATTTTCCATATTTTGCCTACTTTCTATTTAATAATTGCTAAATTTTTGTTATACTAATATTATATAGCTTTTTGAAATGAAAATCAATTAATTTTTGGAGGGTGAATGGACTTTTTATTTTTAGAAATAGTTTACAACGAACTCAAGGAGTACACGTTAGAGAGAATATCTACGCTTTTAGAGGAGTTTGATATATACGATTTTGAGTTAAAAGAACCAATGAAACGTAGTCCATTAGATTACTATGCCAACAATTTAGAGATATCACCTGATTACTATGCTGTTAAGGTCTATCTAGAAGAGAATGAGGAAAATAAAAATTTACTTCAAGAGATTGAAAAAAGAGTGACATGCCTTGAAGGGGTAAAACACACTGTTCAGGGACGTGTTGAAGAGTGTGAGTGGAAGGATAAATGGAAACTCTATTTTAAGCCAACAAAAATAGGAAATAGCATTGTAGTACGTCCTACTTGGGAAGCGTATGAGGCAAAAGAGGGGGAAAAAGTCATTGTGATAGATCCTAAGATGGCCTTTGGAACGGGAACACATGCAACAACGGCACACTGTTTGAGATTTGTAGAAAAGTACGTCAAAGAGGGGTCAACTGTTTTAGATATTGGAACGGGCTCATCTATCCTACTTGTCGCCTCTCACCTTTTTAAAGCAAGCAAACTTAAAGGTGTTGATATCGATGAAGATGCACTTGAGAGTGCAAGGGAAAATTTGATACTCAATGGTGTTACAGAGTTTGACCTTTCCACGTCTTTAGATGGTAGCGAACAGTACAGTGTGGTTATTGCCAATATCATATGTGAAGTGTTAATTGAACTCTTCGAAAGTATGGTTGCAAAAGTTGAGCGTGGTGGAGTGCTGATGCTCTCTGGAATTTTAGAAGAGAAGTGTGAGAAAATGGAGCGTGTCATTTCACACTATCAGTTAGAAATCATAGAGAAAGCCAGTGAAGAGGGGTGGGTTGGTTATGTCTGTAATAAGGGTAATTAAAGAGGCTTGTATAGAGGGAATTGAACAGGCACTTCTTGCGCAAAGTAAAGGTGCATCGAGGGTTGAATATTGTGCAAATCTCAAAGAGGGGGGCACAACTCCGAGTTTAGGTGAAGTTAAGATTGCACTCAGTAAGTTAGATATTCCCATTGCAGTGATGATACGCCCACGTGGGGGAGATTTTTATTATACTCCAGCTGAAATAGAGGTTATGATTGAAGATATTGTTGAGTTTAAAAAAATAGGTGTTGACCACTTTGTATTTGGCGTTTTAACCAAATCGGGGGAGATACATAAAAGAAATACCAAACGCCTTATTGAAGCATGCGGTAAGTCAAAAATCACATTTCATCGTGCATTTGACGACGTAGGGGATCAATATGTAGCGCTAGAAACTTTAGTACAACTAGGATGCCATAAAGTCTTGACATCTGGCGGTGAAGAGAGTGCTATTTTAGGAAAAGAGAGGATAAAAAAGCTTCTTTTGCAAGCAAACTCGCGTATCACCATTATTCCAGGAGCGGGTCTCCATACAGGAAATATAGAGGCGTTTTTGTGTGATGTGAAATGCTGTGAAATACATGGAACTAAAATCGTATAGAGAGGGATGAGATGGGAAGCAGAAAAATTAAAAAGAAGATTAAGCAACAAAAGGAAAAATTTGAGTTTACCCCAGAGTTTCAAAGTGAGCTGCTAATACTAATAAAGGGGAAACGCTCCCCTGAGGATATCGCGGCAGAATTTGTAAGAAAAGAGATTATTCCAAGCGAAAAAGTAGATGAGGTTGTTTCAATCATCACGACTTTTAGAAAAAAGAGAGCAACACAGGGCAATCTTCTTTTAACCTGTGGGATTCTTCTTATCATAATTGGAGGATACTTTACTCTTTTACACAACAAATTATTGCTTGTGGTTATCGTTGGTGTCATAGTTACCATAGCTGGTGTGATTGTCAAAAGAAAATAGCCAAAATTTAACAAATATTAACTATCAATATGATACCATACGTGCTATAATAGAGAATAGTTTAAAGACGAAAAGAGGTATTAATGGAAAAATTTAGAGAACTCAACATTAGTGAAGAGATAATTGCACAGCTAGAAAAAAAGGGATTTGAAGAACCAACCCCCATTCAAAAGATGTGTATTCCTGCTTTAATAGAAGGAAAAGGTGATATTATTGGACAAGCTCAAACCGGTACAGGTAAGACAGCTGCTTTTGGTATCCCAATTTTACAAAACATCGATAAGAATGCAAAGCATGTTCAAGCAATTATTTTAGCACCAACAAGAGAACTTGTTATTCAAATTACAGATGAGCTTAGTTCAATCAAAGGAAGCATCAAAACGTCAATTTTGCCCGTTTATGGTGGAGCTTCAATTGAGAGACAAGTAAATCACTTAAGACAAGGTGTAGATATCGTTGTAGGAACACCTGGGCGTGTTATTGATATGATTAACAGAAAAGTATTAAAGTTAGATAAAATTTCATATTTTATTCTTGATGAAGCAGATGAGATGCTTAACATGGGATTTATTGAAGATATCGATTTAATCCTAAGCAGCACAAACCAAGAGAGAAAAATTCTTTTCTTCTCTGCTACAATGCCAGATCAAGTATTGAACATTGCAAAAAAATACATGAAGAATCAAACTGTTTTAAAAGTTGAAGCAAATAAGTTAACAACAGATCTTACTAACCAAATCTATTTTGAAGTGGAAGAGCGTGATAAGTTTGAACTTCTTACACGTATGATTGACTTAGAGCCTGAAATTTATGCGTTTGTATTTTGTAGAACACGAAACGAAGTAACTGAGATTACTGATAGACTGGTTGATCGTGGTTATGATGTAGATGGGCTTCATGGAGAGATTGCACAAAGACAGAGAGAGATCATTCTTAAACGTTTTAGAGCAAAACAGCTTAATATCATTGTAGCGACAGATGTTGCTGCGCGTGGAATCGATGTTGCTGACTTAACACATGTTATCAACTACTCAATCCCACAAGATCCTGAGAGTTATACTCACAGAATTGGAAGAACTGGACGTGCAGGTAAAGAGGGAACAGCGGTTACCTTTATTACGCCTAGAGAGTACAGAAAACTTTCTTTCATTCAACGTGCAACAAAAACTGACATCAAAAAGGCTGAAATTCCTACAATTAAACGTCTTATCAGAATTAAAAAAGTTAAGATTAAGAAAGATATTGAAGCTGCATTAGAGTTAAAAGGATATGAGAATTATTCAGATGTTGCTGCAGACTTATTAGCAACACATGATCCTCAAGAGTTGGTTTCAGCTATTTTGAAATACACACTTAAAGATGAGTTAGATGTTGAGAGATACACTGAAATTAGAGAAGTGAAAAAACAAGATAGAGATACACGTGATTATAGAGACTCGAGAGATTCTAGAGGAAGAGATTCAAGAGGATCAAGCAGTAGAGATTCACGTGGTGCAAGCAGCGGAAGAGACTTTAGAGATTCAAAAGATTTCAGAGAGTCAAGAGACCGTTTTAGAGACTCTAAAGATTCAAGAGATTCTAGCCGTCGCTCACCTAGAGAGATGGGTGATGAAGTTCTAGATAACCACACTAGACTTTTCATCGCTATGGGTAGAAGAGATAACTTGAATAAGGGTAGCTTGAAGAAAATCGTACAAAGAAAAGTTAATATTTCTGAAGACGAAATTAAAGATATCGCTATTCAAAACGAGTTTTCTTTCATCACTTTACCTTATTCTGTTGCGGAACAAGTTGTAAAAGCATTTAAAGATGAGACCATTGATGGAAAACCTGTCATTGAGCGTGCCAAAAAGCGTGACAATGATGCTCCAAGAGGAGAAAAAAGAGAGTTTAATGACCGTTTTGATGATAGAAAAGGTCCAAGAAAAAAATATTAATTAAATTAAAAAGGTGTTGCAATAGCGAAAGCTATGAGCAACACCTTTTTTTGTATTTTTAACAATAAGAGCAAGTTGTAGTATAGTGATTTTCCAATGAGTCTGTATGAGTGTCATCCCGCACGAAGTTGCGGGATCCATTCATTTCACTTCTAATCACATTGGACTTTAGAGTTACATGCAGAATGACTTACGAGTTCACACATTTTAGAAAATTTCTATAATGCTATATATTTATATTTGAAAGAGAGGATAAAATAGACATTTTTTCATCTAGTAGGGTATTTTTAACAATGCAGTAGAGGTTAACTTCGTTGACCACATTTAAAAGCTGAGCGTTATGTGTTGTTAAGAGCTCATCAGCAAATGTTTTAGGAACAATAGCAACACAATTTTTTTTACCCAGATAATTCAAGTGGTAAATCATATTCGATGAGATATCGATGAGATGTCCTTTTCCTCCTAGAGTTTCCTGAATATTTTGACACTGATTAAAATCAAGAGATGAGAAACGTACATAATAGAAATCATACTCTTGTAAAGGGTCGAAATCACTCGAAGCGATAAGGCAGTTTTGTGTAGTTCCAATGTGTATCGATTTCGTATTAGGGTCTTTACGAGAATTAGCTGAGATGATACAGTCAATTTTTTCAAGAAGTAGGTGAGAGTAATTCTCTTCAAATGTACCATACTCTAAATAAATTTCATTGAATTTACACGATATGATAGGGAAAATGTTTTTTAATGCACCGCTACCAAGATGGGGAGGTAGTCCAATGGTGATAGAGTTTCGTGATATGGTCATACTCTCTTCAAAACCATTCATCTCGACAACAAATCTAGCAACAATGGCATGTAGGGTCTCGCCTTTAATGGTAAAGTGGATTTTGTTTTTCTCACGTACAAAAAGGGGAAAGCCGAGGCTCTCCTCAAACCTTTTAATTCTTTCTGAAACGGAACTCTGCGCAACATAGAGCTCTTCTGCAGCTTTTGTAAAACTCAAGTATTTTCCCACATAATAAAAAAATTTCGCATCATTAAAATCCATTAAAAACTCCTTTTAAATTTGATGTTAAACACTATTTTCACTCTCATTATAACAGAAAAATTAAAATAATAAAATAGACGTTTTAAGCTATAGGCAATACCGATACCAGTATAGGAAATCCCTATTGGTAAAATAGTAATAATAGTTATATAATTATTAAAATGACAATTGGAGGTTATAAGTGATAACACTGACAAAAAAAGAGCAAAATCGAATTTTATACGCAATGACAGCACTTGTATTTGTATCCACCGCAGCAACAGACATATACATACCATGCCTACCTGAGATGCTGAGGTTTTTTCATACATCCACCGCGGTATTAAATCTCACCATTTCAATCTATACATTAGGAATGGCCATTGGGGTCCTTTTTATTGGGGAGATTAGCAACCGTTTTGGAAGAAAGAAAACCCTTCTTATAGCAAATGTTATATTTATTGTTATGACGTTTGCCATTGCATGCACCAACTCGATTGGTTTAATTATTGGGTTTAGATTGATACAAGCGCTTGCAACATCCGCTGTGGTTATTGTTCCAAGGCTGATATTTAAAGAGTGTTTGGATGAAAGAGAGCAGATTAGAAGCAGTGGAATGCTTTTAATGGGTTTAGTCATCTCTCCTGCGGTTGCTCCTGTGATAGGGGCGTATTTAGGGAAATATTTTCATTGGCAGATATGCTTTGAAGTGAATGCGCTTTTGGCGCTTATTGTGACCCTTTATACCATTAAAATTCTTCCTGAAACCAATCTTAATCCTATAAAGAAGTTTGCGCCATTGAGCGAGTATGCCAAAGATTACTTCTCAATATTTACTACACGTACTTTTTTATCCCTGAGTGCTACGTTTGCAGGGGCATTGGGGACATTTTATGCTTTCATTGGGGTCTCAAGTTATCTCTATATTAATGATTGGCACTGGAGCCCAATTGTGTATTCGTATCTGTATTTAGTGATTGCTGCAGCATTTTTTTTGGAAACGTATATATGCAACATCTGAATAAAAAACATGTTGCACCACTTAAAATTATCTCAAGGGGAGCAACGCTCACTGTTACGGGTATGATTATTTTAGCCTTAGCACTGCTTTGTATGCATGAGATAGTGCTTGCCTCTCTGTGTGTGACGGTAGGGGTTGTATTAATGCGAGGTGCGAGTGCTGTGATAAATCCTGCAACACAAGTACGTTTAATGGCATATTTTAGTAAGAAAAAAGCACATGCGGCTCAAGCTCTAGGTCTCAATATGTTTTTAGGTTTTTTTGCATGTAGTGTAGCAAGTTACTTGGTATCTCTATCACCCAATCACCCTCTTGGGAGTTTAGTGGTTGTCTCTCTGATATTTACAGTGGTGTGTGCTGGGGGGATATTTTTAAACAGAAGATATTTAAAAGAGCAATTTAACAAATAGTAGCCATACCATCGATAATTCCGATACCAACATAGGAAATGGATATTTAACTTATTTAATAATTTATGTTAGAATAAGTTATATAAGAAATTAACTATGTTGGAGGTAAGAGATGAAAATAGCAATTTTAGGAACAGGTGGAGTAGGTGGGTATTTTGGTGGTAAATTAGCAATGGCAGGTGAAGATGTGACTTTTGTGGCACGTGGTGCGCACCTTGAAGCAATTAAAGCAAAAGGGTTGGTTGTGGAGAGTGTTGAGGGAAGTTTCACAGTGTTTCCTGCAAAGGCGACAGATGATGTAAAAGCGATTGGTAAAGTAGATTTGGTTATCAGTACTGTGAAAGCACATCAAATCAAAGATATCGCACCACAAATACCTTCTCTGATACATGAGAATACCCTTGTTCTTCCTCTTCAAAATGGGATTATGGCAGTTGAAGAGCTATCAAAATTTATAGATAAAAAACATATTATAAGCGGACTATGTAGAATTATGAGTGAAATTAAAGCCCCAGGAGTAATTAATCACATGGGAGCCCACAAGGGAAGAGCAACCATCATTTTTGGTGAAATAGATAATTCGAAAAGTGAAAGGGTTGTGATGCTCAATGAGGTTTTTGAAAATGCAGGGTTTGGTTCAAAGATTGCGGATAATATCACAGAAGAGATTTGGAAAAAATTCTTGCCAATTTGTGTAGGTTCACTTCTTGCCCTAACACGTACAACATTTGGAGAGCTGAGAGAGGTGCCTGAAACGCGCAGTTTAATGAAAAAAATGTTTAATGAAATTTTTGAACTTTCTCAAAAAATGCATGTAGGACTTGAAGAGGATATCGTGGATAAAAATATTGAAGCGATTGACCATTTTCCTTATGCCTCTTCTGCATCCATTGTAAAAGATATCTTAGCAGGAAAGCCATCTGAGTTAGATTATCAAAATGGAAGTGTCATCTACTTTGCAAAAAAATATGGTGTCAATGTTCCAGTCAATGAGTTTATCTATACATGCTTAGTTCCATCAGAGTTGAAAGCAAAAAATTTACTCAAACATTAAAAAAAAGAGGGCAATGCCTTCTTTTTTTATCTGCTATGTTGTTTTAAAAAAAAAAATGTGAGATAATACTGGAGAGTAAGGATTAAATTAAGATGAAAGGAGTTGATAAATTAAGTGAACATGTATGAAAAACACTATGGAAAGATACATTTTTGTATTACGGGGATAGTGATTGCACTTATCCTTGTGGTTGGATTGACTTTGTTTCCACACTATAAAGTGATTATTCTATCGTGCGCCTATGGAATAGCCATTTTCCCCTATTATGATTGGGTATTTTTTGAAAATACACACCACTATAGATTGGGTGCTAATTTGATTTTGGCGTGTGCGCTACCGATTTTAATCTATCTAGGTGGACTATTAGCCTCTCTAGGTACATTTTATGTTTGTATCGGGTTTATTATCCCGGTTTTAATAGTGATGTTTCTCAATTTACTGCCTGGCCGCTATAAGATGAACTCTTGGCTCTTTGCCATGTTTTTTTCAACAGGAACGGGGATGGGGAGTGAAATATCAAAACTTGGCTTGCAAGCACTCTATCTGTTTTTTGGATTGCTGTTTTGCTGCATAATTTATTACCTCTATTACTTGATGTTTGCAAAAAAAATTCAACGTGTTAAAGCAGAGTTTTATCCAAGTGTAAATGAAGTAAAAGGTATTTTCAAAAATGCTAATCCAAGGATATTTCGTTTCTCTATCATTCTTTATATCTCGGTGATTATAGCGTATCTATGTTCGGTTTTACTTAACCACTTAGTACCACAGTTTTACTTGAGTAGCAGAGCATATTGGGCACCCTATTTTGTCTTTTTGATATTGCAGCTCAATCCTGAAAAGAGTAAATTGGTGCAAAGAACCTTTCATAGATTTTTAGGGACCTTAATAGGACTTATTCTTGGAACGGTTATTGTTGTTTTAATACACAATCCACTCTATGTGAGAATAGTTTTTATTGTAATAACGCTTATTTTGCTTAATGCGGCATATGATGTGAAGAACTATTACCGATTTACGGTGATAACCAATAGTTATATGATGTTTCTCTACATAGGAATTT
>Ga0247844_1004983_pt1 | contig 17371 bp, 11 predicted proteins | sample LaCtaG_FD_192421 | JGI IMG/M metagenome (GOLD analysis project Ga0247844, IMG submission 192421) | Freshwater microbial communities from meromictic Lake La Cruz, Castile-La Mancha, Spain - LaCruzMarch201714.5m_1 | ecosystem: Environmental > Aquatic > Freshwater > Lake | place: Spain: Castile-La... | reverse complement strand
AAACAAGCCATTGAGTACACTTATCCACAGTTGCTGATTCAAAAACCAGCAACCCGCCCTGGGTCAATATTGGATCGGCAGGGTGGGTCAATATTCAATCGGCGCTGACAAACTAGAGCACAGAAAGAGTCACATGGGCAATCAGATCGTTACCGAAGCAGACCGCAAAGCAACTCCCCGTCCCGCAACCCTGCCAGGCTTCACCCTGCCAACAGGTGGTCGCGGACAACGCGTCAGCCTGGAGCGTGGTGTCGCTACCCGCAGCAAAAAGAACCCCGGCAAGCGCTCCAAAAAGGGCGGCTGATCACTTTGCCAAAGCGTGTGCTTTGGCAAGACACTCCTGAAACGCCCGTGCCGCCCGCGCGGGTTGCGGTGAGCGTCGGGTAATCGCGAAGAACTGGCATTGGTACCGAAACAAAGCCGGCTGAATTGATCGCATCTGGCCCGCTTCCACAAAGCTTTGTGCATAGTGGTCGGGCAAAAACCCCAAGAATTGGCCTGACAGAATCAGTGTGGCAATTGCCTCCTGATCGAATCCTGTCGCCTTTCGTGTCAGACGCACCTGCTGGCTGATTTCCATATTGGGTGAGTGGTAACCCAAACCCGCAAACGGATAAGCGCGCAAACTCTCCCAATCGAGTGTCTTTGGGTCGGCACCCATAAGCGGGTGATCAGTCCCCGCATACAACAGCATGGTTTCATCGAACAGTTCGGCGTATTCAAGCGCGTCTGAACTGCGGTGGCCGGGGATGATGCCAATCTGGTACTGTCCGTCCAGCACACCCTGCTCGATGGCGGTCATGGTGCCTACGTGCAACTGCAGCGCCACATCAGGTGCTAGTCGGGTAAACATCGCAATCGCTTGGGCAATGTATGACTGCGGGTTGCTCACAGTCTTGTCGAACATGGCAACCTGCAACTGGCCGCCCATGCGCTGGTGAATATCGTCCACCCCGGCGCGAAAGGCATCAGTGGCTGCCAACAACTGCGCCGTTTGGGCATAAATTTTCTCTCCCTCTGGGGTCAACGCAAACCCTGCTCGCCCACGTCGGCACAGGGTCAGGCCCAGCCGCGTTTCGAGGTCCTTGACATGACGGCTCACGGTGGACGTGCCTATATTGAGTTCCAGCTCTGCCGCCGCCATGCCCCCGCAATCCACCACCGCGCGGAACACGCGCAACAAGCGCAGGTCCATGTCACTGATTTGGCCCAGCACGGCGCGGTTCTTTAGTTTCATAGATTGGCAACCAAATAGTGATAACTGTTACTTTATGAGAGTAACAGAGCTGCCCACAATGCGAAAGCGTCTTCGACTGCCCATTTGCCCATAGCACCCTGAAGGAACACCATGAAGCTCAACGACACAGCCGCTTCCTCCGCGATCATCAGCACCAGCCCCTACGCGGGTGACTCCGCCTGGATGGAGGCGCACTGGATGCCCTTCACGGCCAACCGCAACTTCAAGGCCGCTGGCCCCCAGTCCGGGCGCATGCTGGTCAGTGCCCAAGGCGCCTACTACACAGACAGCAACGGCCACAAAATTCTGGACGGCCTGTCGGGTCTGTGGTGCTGCGGCCTCGGCCATGGGCGACCGGAAATCACCGAAGCCGTTAGCCGCCAGATCGGCACGATGGACTATTCACCCGCCTTCCAGTTCGGCCACCCGTTGTCGTTCGAACTGGCCAATAAGATCTGCGCACTCACCCCGGACGGACTCGACCACGTGTTTTTCACAGGCTCGGGCTCCGAATCGGCCGACACCTCGCTCAAGATGGCCCGCGCCTACTGGCGTGCCAAGGGCCAGGGCACCAAGACGCGCCTGATTGGCCGGGAAAAGGGCTACCACGGTGTCAACTTCGGCGGCATCTCGGTCGGCGGCATTCTGGGCAACCGCAAGACATTCGGCCAGGGCATCGAATCAGACCATTTACCCCACACGCAACCCGCAGCGGGTTCGTTTTTCAAAGGTATGCCACCTACGGGTGCGGAGCTCGCCGATGAGTTGCTCAAACTGATTGCGCTCCACGACGCCTCCAATATCGCCGCCGTCATCGTCGAGCCCATGTCGGGCTCCGCCGGTGTAGTGATTCCGCCGGTGGGCTATTTGCAGCGTCTGCGCGAGATCTGCACGGCCAACAACATCCTGCTGATTTTTGACGAGGTCATCACCGGATTTGGCCGCATGGGCGCCTACACGGGTGCCGCCGCCTTTGGCGTGACACCCGACATCATGAACGTGGCCAAGCAGATCACTAATGGCGCACAGCCCCTGGGTGCGGTGGTCGCCAAGAAAGAGATCTACGACACCTTCATGGCTCAGGGCGGACCGGACTACATGCTCGAATTTCCCCACGGCTACACCTACTCGGCACACCCTGTGGCCTGTGCCGCCGGCATTGCGGCGCTGGATGTACTGGTCAAGGAAAACATGGTCGAGCGCGTCGCGGCGCTGGTGCCCTATTTCGAGCAAGCTGTGCATAGCCTCAAGGGCGCCAAACACGTGGCTGACATCCGCAACTACGGCCTTGCTGCCGGTATCACGATTGCTAGCTTGCCCGGTGAGCCCGCCAAGCGTCCGTACGAGATTGCCATGCGCTGCCTGGAAAAAGGCTTTTACGTGCGCTACGGCGGCGACACTATCCAGCTGGCGCCGCCTTTCATCATCGAAAAGACCGAGATCGACAGCCTGATCAACGCCCTGGGCGATGCACTCAACGCCACCGCCTGATCTCAATTGCTCCTGTTTTAATAGCTGTATGGGCAATATACACGGGGGCTAGAGTCACTTTTTATTGGTAAAAACGCAGGAAAACTCATGTCCCAACTCCCCACCGTCGGCCACCTCATTGACGGCAAAGCTGCCCAAGGCGGAACCCGCTCGCAAGACGTCTTCAATCCCGCTAGTGGCAAGGCCGAAAAGCGCGTACTGCTGGCCGACAAAGTCACCGTCGAACTGGCCATTGCCAGCGCCCAGGCTGCCTACCCCGCTTGGCGCAACACGCCAGCGCTCAAGCGAGCCCGCGTGATGGGCAACCTGAAGGTCTTGCTGGAGCAACATGCCGACGAACTCTGCGCCCTGATCACCGCCGAGCACGGCAAGGTGCTGAGCGACTCTGCGGGTGAACTGCAGCGCGGCATTGAGAACGTGGAATACGCCAGCTACGCCCCAGAGTTGCTGAAAGGCGAGCACAGCAAGAACGTCGGACCCGCCATGGATAGCTGGAGCGAGTTCCAGCCCCTGGGCGTGACCGCCGGCATCACCCCGTTCAATTTCCCGGCCATGGTGCCGCTGTGGATGTGGCCCATGGCCGTTGCCTGCGGCAACACCTTCATCCTCAAACCCTCCGAGCGCGACCCCAGCAGCACGCTGCGCATTGCCGAGCTGGCGCTGCAGGCCGGCCTGCCACCGGGCGTGCTCAATGTCGTCAATGGCGACAAGGAAGCCGTGGATACGCTGCTGACCGACCCACGCGTCAAGGCCGTGAGCTTTGTCGGCTCTACCCCGATTGCCGAGTACATCTACACCACCGGCTGCGCGAACGGCAAGCGCGTGCAGGCCCTGGGCGGCGCCAAGAACCACGCCGTTGTCATGCCCGACGCCGACATCGCCAATGCCGTAAGCGCGCTGATGGGTGCGGCCTACGGCTCCTGCGGCGAGCGCTGCATGGCCATCCCGCTGGTGGTGGCGGTGGGCGACGCCACCGCCGACGCCGTGATTGCCGGGCTCAAAACGGAGATCGCCAAGATGAAGGTCGGCCCCGGCACTGCCCCCGGCATGGACATGGGCCCGCTGGTCACCAAGCCGCACTTCGAGAAGGTCAAGGGCTACGTGGACCAGGGCGTGAAAGAAGGCGCCACGCTGGTCGTGGACGGCCGTGGCCTGACCATTGCCGGCCACGAGGACGGCTACTACCTAGGCCCCTGCCTGTTCGACTTTGTGAAACCCGGCATGGTGATCTACCAGGAAGAAATCTTTGGCCCGGTGTTGGGCGTCATGCGCGTGCAGACTTTGCAGGAAGCCATGGACCTGATCGACGCCCACGAGTACGGCAACGGCACCTGCATCTTCACCCGCGACGGAGAGGCAGCTCGTTACTTCACCGACAACATCCTGGTTGGCATGGTGGGCGTGAACGTGCCGCTACCCGTGCCTGTGGCTTATCACTCGTTTGGCGGCTGGAAGCGTTCGCTGTTCGGGGATTTACACGCCTATGGGCCGGACGCGGTGCGCTTTTATACCAAGCGCAAGACGATTACGCAGCGCTGGCCCTCGGCTGGCGTGCGCGAGGGGGCGGTGTTTAGTTTTCCGAGCAGCCGCTGATCAGGCATAGCCAGGGTCACATGGCCTGGCTGGGGGCGGGCGTTCAGGGACTCGTAGCGCAAACCTGATAGAGTCCCATCCCCCATGAACACCCACTTCCAAGCCCTGCTGCGCGTGTTTGCGCGCTGGCGTTCCGAGCACGTCCAAGTGCTCGACCAGGCCGCAACAATCAACCTTGACCGCGTGCGCATCATCACACCGTTGGTTGCTTCGCTCAATGCGGTGCACGTTCTGGTGTTTCTGGTCCAACTGCTGAGGACGCCAGTAGATACCACGGCGTATCGCTGGGCCCAGGGCCTGATGTTCACCCACCTGATCATGGGCGTGACCATGCTGGGCGCAGCGCTGTTGGCGCGCCATTGGCACAGAACCCACCAGTCACGCCGGGGCCAGGAGCTGGCCGTTGGCCTGGCTGCAACCAGCATGATGTTCGCCATTGCCGTGACTTGCGTGGACCAACTGGTCACCCCCAACATCACGCCGTTTCTGATCACCTGCGCAGTGGCAGGTGTGACACTCTACGTTCGCCCACGGGTTTCGGCCGCCCTGTACGTGGCGGCGTTTGCAGTGTTCTATGTTGCCATGGGCATCACCCAGCAGGATCCCGCACAACTCCTGTCGAATCGGCTCAATGGCATCACGGCCTGCCTGATGGGCGCCATGCTGTCGGTGTTGATGTGGCGCAAGTTCACTACCATCACGCTGCAACAAGGGCTACTGGAAAAGGCGAATACCGAATTGCAGAGCAAACAGCGGGAGCTGGAGCGTGTCACGCGCCAGGATGGGCTGACCGGTCTGTTCAACCGCAATACGTTTGTCGAACTGACCCGCCGTGAACTTGACCGCGCTCAGCGCCAGGGGAGCGCCACGGCCGTTCTGCTGCTGGATCTGGACCTCTTCAAGCATGTCAACGACACTTGGGGCCACCCGGCTGGCGATGCCGTGCTGCGCCATGTGGCGGCATTGGCCGCCAACACCGTGCGCAGCACCGATCTGGTGGGCCGACTCGGTGGCGAGGAGTTCATCGTGCTACTGCCCAATACCTCGGTGCAAGCGGCCCGCAATCTGGCCGAGAAACTGCGCCAGCGTATCGAATCCTCCCCGGTGCCATGGGAGAAGCTACTGATCCCCATCACCACCAGTGTGGGGCTGGCCGGCACCACAGCGCAGGAAAAGCGGGATTTCGACCGGTTGTACAGCGATGCCGACAGGGCCCTGTACCGTGCAAAGCAACAAGGGCGCAACCGGGTGGTGTGCAGCCAGTAGTCCGTCGAGCTGCAGGGAATGCCGCTTCAAGGCATTACCGCCACCGCCCTCAATGGCTCACGCTTGCCTTTGGCCAGTATGTCGCGGCCTGGTCCTGGCGTCAGGCCCGCAGCTTCGCAGGTCTGCACCGATGCCAGTAACTCGCCCGGTGCGGCGGCGTCGCACAGCCGTTGTGCGGTGTTCACGGTGTCGCCAATGAAGTCATAGGCCTTGGCACCTTGCGCGCCCAGCACGCCCTCCACCACCTGACCCATATGCACACCGGCGCCGGCCTTCAAGCCCATGGCGGAAAGCACGGCACGGGTTCCTGCCAGCATTTGCGTACCGGCGCGTACGGCGTCCTGGGCGCTGGCAAAAACTGCCATAACTTCGTCAGCGGTGTACTTCAGCTTGATGGGTGAAACCTTGCCCAGTGAGGCCTCTGCCGAAGCGTAAAAACCGTTCAGCATGCTGACCACGGCCTCGGGCGTTTGCTGCTCGCTCCATGCGGTAAAGCCTCGGATGTCCATAAACACAATTGCTCGTTCTACCCGCTTGAGTGACAGGGTCTGTGCGTCATCAATGGCCTTGTCCAAAATGCCACTTCCCAACGCCCACTCAGAATACTGGCGCAGTTGTGCAGTCAACGCATGGACCCTTGCCAGTGACCGGCGCAGACTGACCTCGGCAAAGCCCAGCAGCGCACCCAGCAATAACAGAACGATGACCAGAAAGCTGTGTGCATGGTCGCCAAAAAACACTTGCACGGACAGCGCAGCCCCTTTGCTGCGGGCTTCGAACATGGCATACAGCACCAGCGGAATAGCTGAGCGCAACACGCTTTCTGCCAGTACCAGCGTTGCGTCCCAGCGCGGCTGCCAAATCTGCATGCTTTGGAGCACGCCAAAGCCCAGTGCAAAGCCCCAGTAGGCCTGGTGGTGCCATTGTGAAAAAAATGCGCCTCCCTCCAACGCTACTTCCAATACGGTGTAAACGATGGGCCCCACAAGGTTGGAGAACAGCGCGTTGGGCGTAGACCGCCCCGATTGCCACTCGGCCATGCCGGCCTGAACAAGACCTGCCAGCAACAGCAAATAGGGGTCCACGCGCAAAAAATATCCCGGGCGGGCCAACAATGCTTCCAGAATCAGCAGCACCAATGGGACGTGACCGCTGTGGACCAGAAAATTGCGTATGGCGCGCGCTGCGAAGGGCTGTGCCGGAAAACTGGCAGTGGTCATGGTCCAGGGTCAACTGGTGCGAATCACTGCACTTGGGGCTCGGGAAAACTGCTTTCGTGTTGGGCCGCCAAAATGATGCTGTCAAAGCTGCCGCTGCGGTAGAGCTTCAAGAACGCTGGCACCACCGTGGGATCAAACTGGGTTCCCGCGCCGTTTTCTATCTCTTGCGCCGCCCGCTCAGGCTCCCAGGGCTCCTTGTACGGGCGCCGACTCACCAGCGCATCAAACACGTCGATCACGCTGACGATGCGTGTCACCATGTGAAAATCACGTGAGGGTCGGCCTTCCGGGTATCCAGAACCATCCCAGCGCTCATGGTGGTGCAGTGCCACATCACACGCCATTTCCAGAATGCGGTCATCGGCCAGAATTCGCCCGCCAATTTGAGTATGCGAGCGCACGATTTCGTATTCGTCGGCCGTCAGCTTGCCGGGCTTGCGCAAAATGGCATCGGGTATGCCGACCTTGCCCACATCATGCAAGCGGCTGGCCTTGCCGCACAGAATTGCCTCTTCTTCGGACATGCCCAACTCGGTTGCGACCAGGCGCGTGTAGTGGTCGATGCGGTTGATATGGCTACCGGTGGTACTGTCCTTGAACTCGGCAATTTTGGCCAGCATGTCCAGCATGTGGTCGTACGACTGGGTCAGGTCAATGTGCAGGCGCAAATTCTCCAGGGCGCTGGAACACTGCTGGGCCATCATGGTGATGAGGTTGCGGTCTGACTCGTCGAGGTCCTGGGTGGGTTCAATGTAGATAAAACCCACTGGCGCGCGCTGTACCAACAGCGGCACCACATAAGCATCCTTGCGCAAACCGTCGGGCATTTGCCCTGTAAAGGCCGCCTCGCTGCACTGACTGCGGATGCGCTCAAACCGGTCCTCACTTGCCAGGTTGCCTGAGGCAGCCTGCAATTTCGCCTGGTGGTTGTCAAAGGTTGCAATAACGCCATCGACCGTGGAGATGAAGCTCGAATCTGACAGATTGCACAAGCCAATGATTTGCGTGAGCACACCCTGAAAGAACTGGTCCAGCGAACGGTTGGTGATGCGGTAGATGTCAGGCGCTGACTTCAGCACATGCTGCAGCCCCACCCGGTTCAGGTCGATAGTGCGCAGGTCGCGGTAGGACTTGACCGCTGATCGCACGGCAGTGTAGAGGTGCGTTGCAGTGAGCTCGGTCTTGTCTTTGTAGTCGTCGATGTCATAGTGGTCAATGACATAGCGTTCGGGTGCCAGCCCGGGCTGGCCGGTGCGAATAATGAGCCGCACCATGGTGTTCTTCAGGTCCTTGCGTATGTACTCGACCAGACGCAAGCCCGCATCATCGGTCTCCATCACCACGTCAACGAGGGCTACTGCAATATCGGGGTTCCTGGCGAGCACGTCGCGCGCCTCATAGGCCGAAGCGGCTTCCACGATTTCCAGATCCCGGTCACCAAAACGAAACCCCCGCAGGTTGATGCGGGTCAACTCCCGCATATCAGGCTCATCGTCGACCACCAGCAATTTCCAGGTGTGGCGCGGGCCGTGCGGGTTTTCAGTCGAAAGCTGCGGCTCGCTGCGGGTCCGAATCAGTTTCATGGGTTAGCCTCTTCTTCTTTATCCACACGTTCTGCTGAAAAGCGCACATCAAAGCGGCAACCGGCCTGTGGCTGTCCGTGGCATTCGATACTTCCACCCAACCGGGCGGTGACGATGGTGTAACAAATATACAACCCCAGACCGGAACCGCCCTGGCCCCGGCGTGTGGTGTAAAACGGCTCAAAAATCCGCGCGATCTGGGCTTCGTCCATGCCAACACCATCGTCTGCAAACTCCAGATGCACATTGGCACCTTCGCGCTCCACGCGAATGCGGATGTTACCGGCACGCTGCCCGTCACAGAAAGCGTGTTGCACTGCATTCATCACCAGGTTGGTCAGAAGCTGCTCGATCAGCCCGGGAACCCCATCGATTCGCATGGCATCGGGGCAGTCTACGGTCACCGTAATGGGCAAGCGTTTGAGCGTACCTTGCAGGGCGAACAACACATCGTTGATCAGTTCTTTCATCTCAAACACACGCGCATGCTCGGACGTCTGGTCGATGGAGGTGCGTTTGAAGCTCTGCACCAGATTGGCTGCCCGGCGCAGATTGGCCATGGCCAGTGCGCTACTTTGCCTCACGCCATCGAGTTCTTCGCGCAAGGCCTCCTCGCTTACCTCTTCCTGGCTCAGCAGTGTGGAGATACGGTCCAGTGCATCTTCGTTGTGTGACACCGCGCCCACGGCCACGCCGACCGGTGTGTTGATTTCATGCGCGAAGCCCGCCACCATACGCCCAAGCGACGCCATTTTTTCGCTTTGAACCAGTTCTTCCCGGGTGGTTTGCAGTTCGTAAATCTTTCCGTCCAGATCCAGCCAGCGCCGGCGCAACAATTCCAGCAACAACCAGCCCAAGACCGTCACCATCACAAACACCGCGCCATAGGTCAGTTGGGACTGCTGCACGCCCGCACGCGTTGCCGCTTCAATCGGGGCGTAACGCTGCGACACGCTGATGCCTCCGCGCACATCGCCCACCTTGTAGCCCTGCCTGGCGTGGCAGGACATGCAGGACTGCTGTACCAGCAGCGGGGCCATATAGCGCAACTGCTCGTTAGAGTCACCCTGTGTTACGGCAACAGTTTCTTTGTTGCCGCTCTCAAACGACAGCAGGGCTGCGCGTTCCCAGTCATCGGGGGCGTTTTGAGGCCGAACCGGTCGAAGGCTGGTCAGGCGGAAGATGGCACCAGAGTCTGACTCCGCCATCTCGGCGATCAACCTCGTCATGTAGGCGGGGTTCACCAGGGTCAATGCCTGACCGTCTGTCGTGGTGACGTCACGGCGGGCCACGTCCAGATAGGGGTTGGGCTGGGTCTTTGGGGTGACCGGCACATACACCCCCCCATGGCTGGAGTTCCAGCTGCGGGTCAGCACCACCATGCGAAACATGTTGCGGGCGCCCTCTGTTGCGATGCGATTGCTCTGCGCGCGAATGTCCGTTATGTGGGTCGCCAGCGCCATCCAGACGGCCATACCCCAGAGCAAGAACAGCAGAACCCACCAGCGCCGTTGCCGGACGAGCCTGGGCACCGCTTTTGCGAGGTGGCTGCTTTCTTGAATAGCTTTTGGTGCCATAGGGACCTGCTTGACGAATGATTCGGCTCACCAGATAACCGAGCGAGCTTACCCCGACTGCGCAAGAAACAAACCGGTTTTGCAGTGTGTCAGATCGCCCCGGCCAATTCAAAAAATCGACCACGTCGATTCAGGTTTGTTGATTTGTATCAACCTGATGGGGCTGGCGGTGAAGAGCTCCCCCGGGGCAGCAGAGCCGATTCGACGCACAGGGGATAATCCTGCCCACATGGCACTTATCACTTTACTTGACGCCCAGCTGGCATTTGGGCACGTCCCGCTACTTGACCACGCTGATTTTTCCCTTGAAACGCAAGAGCGCGTGGGCCTGATTGGCCGTAACGGCGCTGGCAAATCCTCCATGCTCAAAATCTTGGGCGGCATGGAGAAACCCGACGACGGCACCTTGCAGGTGCAAAGCGGTACCCGTATTTCTTACGTGGCACAGGAACCCCAGCTCGACGCAGATGCTACGGTTTTTGTAGCTGTTCGGGCAGGTTTGGAGAGGGTTATCGGCCTGATTGAAGAGTATTGCCAGGGCCACGGCGACCTGGACGCGATGCAAAGCGAGATCGAAACCTTGGATGGCTGGAACTGGGAACAGCGCGTGGGCGAGACATTACAGCGACTGCATCTGAACCCCGACGCCATTGTCAGTACCCTGTCTGGCGGTACCAAGAAACGCGTGGCCCTGGCGCAGGCCCTGGTGGCCCAGCCCGACGTGCTGTTGCTGGACGAACCCACCAACCACCTGGATCTGGACAGTATCGAATGGCTTGAAGGCCTGCTGGTTGACTTCAAAGGCAGCATCATCACCATCACCCACGACCGCTCCTTTCTGGACAATGTGGCGACGCGCATCGTGGAGTTGGACCGGGGCAAGCTGCTCAGTTACCCAGGCAACTTTGCGGCCTACCTTACGCAGAAGGCAGAGCAGTTGGCGCAAGAAGCCGTCATCAGCGCCAAGGCCGACAAGCTGCTGGCGCAGGAAGAAATCTGGATTCGCAAAGGCGTGGAAGCCCGCCGCACCCGCGCCACGGCGCGTATCGTGCGCCTCGATGAGCTGCGCGCCCAACATGCCGCGCGGCGCAATGCCGTGGGTAGCGTCAACATGGATGTGTCCAGCGGCGACAAGAGCGGCAAACTGGTCTCTGAAATGGAGCATGTGAGCAAGAGCTTTGGAGATCGCAAAATAGTCGACAACTTCAGCGCCACCATCCTGCGCGGCGACAAAATCGGCCTGCTCGGCCCCAACGGCGCTGGCAAGACCACGCTACTCAAGCTCATTCTGGGAGAGCACAAGCCCGACCCGGCCCCTGCCAACGCTCCCAAGCCCGAGCCCGGTCATAGCCCATGGGGCACTGTCCGCCTGGGTGCCAACGTGACGGTGGCCTACTTTGACCAGATGCGCAACGCGCTTGATCTGGACGCCACACTGGAAGACTTCATCAGCCCCGGCAGCGAGTGGATCGAAATTGGCAACCAGAAGAAGCACGTCAAGAGCTATCTGGGCGACTTTCTGTTTTCCCCGGCACGGGCCAATTCGCCGGTACGTTCCCTGAGCGGCGGCGAGCGCAACCGCCTGTTGCTGGCCCGGCTGTTCGCCCGGCCTGCCAATGTGCTGGTGCTGGACGAACCGACCAACGACCTGGACATCGACACACTGGAACTGCTGGAAGACCTGCTGCAAAACTACGATGGCACGGTGTTCCTGGTCAGCCATGACCGCACCTTTCTGGACAACGTGGTCACCAGCACCATTGCGTTTGAAGGTGATGCCAAATGGCGCGAATACGAAGGCGGTGTGAGCGACTGGCTGATACAGACCAAGCGGGCCAACGAAATCAACGCAGCCCAGGGCAAAACCACGGCCAAGCCTTTTAACTACGAGCGCGAACAGCTACAAAAGCAGGAGCAGGCAACAGCCGCCGTTTCTGCCAGCGCTCCGGTAGCACCACCGCCCGCGAAAGCCAAGAAACTCAGCTTCAAAGAGCAGCGCGAGCTGGACGGTTTGCCTGACCAGATTGCCGCGCTGGAAGCAGAACAAAGCGAAATCAATGACGCGCTGGCGGATGGCAGCCTCTATTCCATTGACAACGTGCGCGCGCTCAAACTGGCCACCCGCAATGCCAAAATCGACGACGAACTGATGACTGCGCTGGAGCGCTGGGAACTGTTGGGCAAGCCTGCTTAGCTCTGCCTGGCGGGAAAACCTGCCTGCAGTTCGCAGAGGCGCAGCAGTGTGGCGACAAGATGGTCCAGTTCAAACGGCTTGCCGACATGGTCGTCCATGCCGGCTTCAAGGCAGGCCACCCGGTCTGACGCCATGGCGTTGGCGGTCATCGCGATGATGGGCAGCGCGACCAGGCCTAACTCCTGGCGGATCGCACGGGTTGCAGCGTAACCGTCCATCACTGGCATCTGCACATCCATCAAGACCGCGTCAAAAGGTGGGTTCGCAGCGGCTACAGCCGCCACACCCAGTTCACCGTTGTCGGCCATGATGATGTCCGCGCCTTCCTTGGCCAGCAATCCCTTGGCCACCATCTGGTTGATCTTGTTGTCCTCGACCACCAGCACGCGCATGCCTTGCAGGCGTTTGGCTCGCTCGGGTACTGCAGCACCCGCAGCGCAGGGCTGTGGCAACTCCACGACTGGCAGGCTGGCCAGCGCAAAGCGAATCTGGAAGTAGAACGTGCTGCCCTGCCCCGGTGTACTGTTCAGTTGGAGTTCTCCACCCAGCAGGCTTACCAGTCGGCTGGAGATGGACAGTCCCAGACCGGTGCCGCCGAACCGGCGCGTTGTGGATGCCTCGGCCTGCGAAAACCCACTGAAGATATGTGCCTGGTTCTCCGGCGCAATGCCAATGCCGCTGTCGCGCATGGAAAATTCCAGCACAGTGTCTGTAGCACTTCGCTCAATCTGGCGCACCCGTAACACCACGTCTCCCTCACTGGTGAACTTGATAGCATTGCCACCCAGATTGATCAGCACCTGCTGCAGCCGCATGTCGTCTCCCAGCAGCACTCGGGGCACGTCAGGCTCCACGTCGAATCGCAGTGCAACCGGTTTATCACCCACATTGGAGCCCAGAACGACTGCCAAATCTTTCAGCATTTTGTCCAGACTAAACGGGCGTGGGTCCAGTGTCATCTTGCCCGCCTCAACCTTGGAGAAATCCAGGATGTCATTGAGCAAGCCCAGCAGCGAGCGGGCAGCCCCGTCAGTCTTGCTGACAAAATCCAGCTGCATGGGGTTGAGCGGCGTGTCCTGCAACAAATTGAGCAGGCCCAAAATCGCATTCATGGGGGTGCGGATTTCGTGGCTCATATTGGCCAGGAACTGGCCCTTGGCAATGCTGGCCTGCTCGGCACGGGCAAGGGCCTGGACGTAGCCGGTGACATCGGTAAACGTGCGCACAAAACCACCATCGGGCAAGGGCGCCGTCTTGATTTCCAAAGTGCGACCCGACAGCGTTCGTCGCGTGTAGACGGAGGGCGGCACAATAGCTGCACCCGGATTACCGACTGAGCGCAGGTAGGGGCGTGCCGCTTCATCCACTCGATCAAAATCGGTGCCAAAATCGCCACGCTGCAACTGAAACGCGGTTATTTCTGCCAGGCCGGAGCCGTGCAGGTGCGTTGGAATTTCCAGTAAATCGTGCACACGGCTGCTCTGGAACACAACGGCGCCGTCTGGCGCCACCATCATCACGCCCTGCGAAATATTGTCCAGTGTGGCCTGCAACTGGGCGGTACGCGCAGACAGTACTTCGTTTGAAGTCTGGCGTTCCTGCTCCGCATGCTTGCGCGCTGTGATGTCGGTGCGGATGGTGATGTATTGATTCGAACGTCCGTCTTCTGCCAGGATGGGGACGATGGTTGCGTCCACCCAGTACAGCGCACCATCGCGCTTTCGGCTACTGATCTCACCGTGCCAGACATTGCCTGATGAAAGGATTTGCCAGATCTCGTCGTAAAAAGCCTCGCTTTGCAAGCCGGAGCGAATGTCGCTCTGGTTGCGACCAATCATTTCCGCCCGGGTGTAGCCGCTGATGGCGCAGAAGCGGTCATTGGCATAAAGAATAGTGCCATTGGCATCGGCCACGCTGACGATGGCATGCTGGTCCAAAGCGAATTTTTGTTGGTCAAGCGCCCGGCGGGTGGTCTCGCGTTCGCGCAACAGAGCCCCTGTCTGGTTGACCATATCAACCAGACTTTGAATCTCGATGGGTGCGTCCGGAATCACCAGCGCTTTGGATTCTGTTGCACCGGTCCCCATAGTTTCAACCGTCTCGCGCAGCAGCACCAAACCGCCCAGCCAGCGTGCCAGCGCGATGCGCATGAACACCAGGCCAATGACCAGGCTGGCAAGCCCCCCGCCAAAAGCCACAAGCGTCATCTGCCAAAGACCTGCAGCCACAAAGGGCGCATCAAACTGCAGTCGCAATATCCCGTAGTCCTTGCCGCCCACCGACACATTGCGGTTCACATCGTCGAGCGACTTCTGAACCCACTGAACCAGCCAGCCCGGTGAATTCGACGTTGTCGGGGACGCATTTTTTGCACTTACCCGCCCACCACTTGTGTCGATGAAAACGGCTGTCGAAAACTGTGATCCTTGCACACCCTTGTTAAGGATCTTCTGCACGGAATCAAAGTCGCCAATAACGACACTCTCCTGAACCGACTGTGTAACCACCTCAATCAGCATGACCGCTGAAAGCTCGGTTTCATCGACTTGCCGAACGAACTGGTATTTCAGAAACAGTCCGAGCCCGCCGCCCACAAACAGCAGCAAGGTGATGGCGTACAACGCAAACACCCTGTTGGTGAGTGACGACGGAACCAGGCGGGCCAGGAATTTCATCGTCTATTGGCGTTCAGTTCTGAACCCATTCAGCGCAGGGCGACCGGTGCCGTTTGGTAGAAGTTGCGGTACGCCGTGTAATCTGCCCCGGTAGACGGGACAAAAGAGGTCGTGGGCGGCAGCTTGACCAACTCCGACACACTGGCCAAAACCTTCTGCCCCTGCGGGTCACGACCCATCTCCAGAAACGCTTTGCTGACGGCAGCAAGGTCTTTGGCCGCCACATTCTTGGATGCCATGAGAGCCAGGTCATTCAGGGGATCTGACTCCCACAGCACGCGCAACGCCTTGCCCTCACGCTTGGACCAACCGGCGCTGAGTTGCGACTGCGTGCCCGCCGCCTTGACCTTGCCGCTGGCGAGCTGGGCAAATGCTCCGTCCATGTTGCCCGCAAAGACTACTTTTACCGGAATTTTTTGCGCCAACAGATTGGCATATGAAAACTTGTAGGTCACGGTCCCCTCGGGACCGGGAAAGGCGACGGCCTCGTTGGCGAGTTGCTCCAGCTTGGCCACAGGTGAGTCGGCCAGCACCACGATCTGGCTGCGTATAGGCTGGGTATCGCGTCGGCCAAACACCTTCCAGCCCAAGTGGTCACGATCCGGGCTGAACAGGTGGTTGGAGAATACAAACTCCACCTCATTGGCCAACACATAGGCGGTAGTGTCCGCCGACGTGCGGCCAATTTTTAGCTGCAACTTGACGCCACTCTTCGTGCTGACGTAATCAATGATGGGGTTCCAGTAGCTGGCAGTCAGCTCAATTCCGTAAAGGTTCACTGGCGAGAAGCGGTAGACGCCGTTCTCTTGGGCCTGTGCGGGCGTAACCGCGCACAACGCAACCAAACTGGCAGCTATGGAAAAATAATGCGGCAGGCGATTCTTTGGGTTCAAACAGTTCACGTCGGTTCTCCAGTCATTCAATTTAAGCCAGTCCATTGCATGCACTACGTGGCACCTGACTTGGCAGCATAACGCAGGAGTATCGCGACCAAGAGGTCCAGATCGAACGGTTTACCGACATGGTCATTCATACCTGCCGCCAGGCAAGCCGCCCTGTCTGATGCCATGGCATTGGCCGTCATGGCGATGATGGGCAACGCCGTCAAACCGATGTCCTGACGGATTGCGCGGGTCGCTGCGTAGCCGTCCATTACGGGCATCTGTACGTCCATCAGTACCACATCAAATTCTGCCACGGCGGCGACGCCCAGTTGGCCGTTGTCAGCCAGCGTGACTTCGGCGCCTTCCTGGGTCAGCAGGCCTTTGGCAACCATCTGGTTGATTTTGTTGTCTTCCACCACCAGCAGGCGCAGGCCCGCTAGCCGCTTGGGCTTGACAGGCGCACTGGGCGGGGCGGGGTTCTGGCCGGTTGCTGCTGCAGTTGCGGCAGATTTGGCGTCCATCACGGCATCCAGCAGCATGGAGGCTGTGACCGGCTTGATCAGGAATCCGTTGATCAGCGCGTGTTCTTCGGCACTGCGTTCGGACAGCAACTCGCGGCCATGGGCGGTAACCATCACCACGATGGGCGCCACGCCACCGCCCGCCATTTTGCGAATGCGCTGGCTGGCTTCCCAACCGTCCATCCCGGGCATCTGGAAGTCCATGAAGATCACGTCAAACGGGGCCTTTGCCGCAGTAGCTCGGGCTTGCACGGCGGCTATGGCAAGTTCTGCACTGGCCGCGGTCTGTGCCTTCCAACCCATGGGCTCAACAAGATGGCTCAGCACCTCGCGGGCAACGTCGTTGTCGTCCACAATCAAAACATCCAGTGAGCCCGGAGCTGTTAGGGGAGCATGTATGGCGCCGGTTGCCGTCGCCAACTCCATTTCAGCCAGGGGCAGGCGGATCTGGAAATGGAAGGTGCTTCCCTCCCCGGGCACACTGTCCACCGCCAGTGTGCCGCCCATCAAGCTCACCATGCGGCTGGAAATGGCCAGCCCTAAACCGGTGCCGCCAAAGCGGCGCGTGGTCGAGCTTTCTGCTTGTGAAAAACCGCTGAAGATATGTGCCTGGTTTTCTGGCGCGATGCCAATGCCGCTGTCTTTTATCGCAAATTTAACCAGCACGCTCTGCGCGTCGCGCTCCACTACGCGCAGGCTCAGCACCACCGCGCCGCCACTGGTGAACTTGATTGCATTGCCGCCCAGGTTGATCAGCACCTGCTGCAGGCGCATATCATCCCCCAGCAGGCATTTGGGAAGGGCCGGGTCCACATCAAACAGCACTTCAATACCCTTGGCACCCATATTGGCCGACAAAATGACGGACAGATCGCGCATGAGCCGGTCGACCCTGAACGGGCGTGGGTCCAGCGTCATCTTGCCTGCTTCAACCTTGGAAAAATCCAGTATGTCATTGAGTAGCCCCAGCAACGAGCGCGCAGCGCCCTCGGTCTTGGTGGTGTAGTCGAGCTGGCGGGTTGTGAGGTCGGTGTTTTGCAGCAGTTTGAGCATGCCCAGAATCGCATTCATGGGGGTGCGGATCTCGTGGCTCATGTTCGCCACGAACTGGCTCTTGGCAATGCTGGCCT
>Ga0247844_1004982_pt1 | contig 17371 bp, 22 predicted proteins | sample LaCtaG_FD_192421 | JGI IMG/M metagenome (GOLD analysis project Ga0247844, IMG submission 192421) | Freshwater microbial communities from meromictic Lake La Cruz, Castile-La Mancha, Spain - LaCruzMarch201714.5m_1 | ecosystem: Environmental > Aquatic > Freshwater > Lake | place: Spain: Castile-La... | reverse complement strand
CCTCATTCAACTTGCTAGAGGGAAAGGGACTGAGAATGCCGCGTAAGCAAACGCCCATCCCGCCCACCTGCTTCGTTCCATCCTGTGCCGATGACTTCGTGGGACATGCCAGCAAGGTGGCAGGCTTCAAGCGGCACTGGGTGATGGATGACAACCTCGACGCTTTCCACAGGCTCCACCAGAACGAGAAGTTTCCGGTGAAGACTGGCGCAACGCTGAGGGCGATGGAGGACTTTGCGGACAGGTTCACGAACGTCCCTCTCGCCGGGCCGAACTACTACTCGTTCTGCAAGAAGACCGACGGGGTTCCTACCTTCGTCCTCAACACGCGAATCTACTCCTGCCTCCTTGTCGAGAACTCCATACCGTTCCGGTGGAGGGGACGATACAACGAAGACACAGACCTGTCTCTGAACGTACTGAAGGCTGGACTCTGCACGATCCAGTTCAACGCCTTCCTTTGCGGCAAGCTCACCACTCAGAGGGTATCCGGAGGGAACACCGCCGACTTCTACGAGAAGGAGGGAATGAACCCGAAGATGAACTAGACACCACTACGACAATCGAAATTGAATACCAACTGCCGGGGAAGCCAACCAACTTCCGCACGTTCTACCGCATGAGATCAGCCGAAGCATTCATCAATAATCTGCTCAAGCGGTTTCCGGGCACACGCACTGTAACCTACACCGACTAACCCAATGCACACCATCCCAATCATAGATCACGTTCACAGGCACATCAAAGGTGGCGAGACGATATTCTGGACTGCCCGATTCGTAGACGAGAAAGGAAGGCCGATCAACTGGCCTACTAATGCACAGCAACAGGCGAGGAAGGAAGCGAAAGCCAAGTCCCCTTACCGAGAGCTTAGGAGTGAAGCTAACGCTAGGTTCGTAGCTGAAACTCTGGCAGATGCTGGACATTCAGTGGTGATCGAGAGAGCAATCGGATTATACATCTAACCACTGAGACCATGAGCAAATCCATCAAATTATCACAAACAGGCAAAGGATAACCGCTGCCTTCCCGCCAGTGTCCTCAAGGTTCGGAGCACAGAAAGGTCGGATGAGCACTGTCCCATCTGGACTAGATGCCGAGCCTTTTACCTTAACCTTAGTCAGATCACCTCGGGTGGACTACGACTACGACAGTGGGGGAGCATATTGGGGCGCGACGGCAGGGACTCACATTTATTGTGGCTACCATAATTCCGGTATCCGAGTTTATGTCAGAGCCTCCGGCGCGTCGGAAGCAGCAGACCATATTGTGGACATCTGCCCAGCTAACAGTATCACGTTCTAATTTGACCAATGGTCAAATTTGTTGGTTAGCAAACATCGAATCCGAACTCCTCTCCGCACGAGCGGCAGCGAACCTTCACGACCTTTTCGTGCATTCTCTTGGCTAGACGCGAAAAGTGTCCTTGCAACTCCTCTTCACGTTCATCGATCTTCTCGGTGGTCGGCCCGGTTACCTTCGTGTTGTCGAGCGCACCCATAAGACGGTCAAGCTCTCCGCTCTTGAAGAATGGCTCAACGTCTGCCTCGAAAGAGCGAAGCTCCGCGATGAGTCTGTCCTTGTCCCAGAAAGCCATCTCTCCGGTCTTGTTGTCGATGATTCGGAACTCCTTGCACTTCTCAGGACTCATGTCCGTAACAACAACCAGAGCTTCCTTCCAGCCTAATTGTTTCAGCGCAAGCCAACGGGTGTGTCCGGCGACGATGACGTTGTGCTCGTCAACGAAGATTGGTGTGACGTATCCAAAGCGACGGATCGACTCAACCACCGGAGCAATGGCATCACGGTTGTCGCGTGGATTGTTTTCGTATGGGATGATTTCGTCAATCCCGAGGGTAATCTCTTTCATGGTGCTGTTAGTTTGTTTGGTTGGTGGTTGTTACAGTGTCGGCAATTTTGCGAACGGGGTCTCTTCTGGATGTTCTTTCTCGTAGTCGAGTCGAATCTTCACCTGCTTGCGGGTCTCCCACGCTTGGCGATACTCGACATCCTCAAACAGTTTCGAGAAACCAGTTACATGCTTCAGACGAATAAGCTCGTCAGCCTCCATGCCTAACTCGGCGCAGATACCCTCATCGGTCATCCCTTGGTCGAGCATCTTGGATACCATGTTCGACATTCCGCCCATCGAGTGCTTTCCTCGCGCCCTGTTGTGGCGAATCGTCGCAGCCATGCGGTCATTCATGTTTTTAGTGAGGACGACGGCAGGGACGCACCCGTGCAGCCTGTCGCGCAAGTCCTTGTTGAGGCGAACCGTGGTGAAACGGTGGAACCCGTCAATCAGGACATACTTGTCTTTCTCCTCATCATAAATGCAGACGACGGGCTGGGTGAACCCATCCGACATGATGGAGTGGTAGAGCAAGCGCATCTCGTTGGTGGCTACACTGTTAGGATTGTAGTCGTTGGCTTCCATCTTCCCTACAGGAATCCACTGAACCAAGTCGATAGGCTCCTCAGTGTGCGATGAGTGCTTTCTTATTTCCTTCCTCAATTCGGATACAAGCAAGTTTCGATCTTCTTGGTTTGAGATGTTGCCGAAGGCTTCAGCAATTAGTGGTAGTAGGTTGTTAGTCATTGATGTTTGTTTTTGATAGATTAGTCCACTCCTTGTGATTGTCACGGATAAGGCGATGCACTTCCCGTTGTAGTCGGAAAGGACACATGACTTCCCTCGTGACACGAACTTCCTGCCTGAGTAACCGTATCCACAAGTGATGTCCCCTATCACACAGAACCTTTCGGCCAAAGCGTCGAGGACATCCATAGTAGTCCGCGCTCCGCGAAGAAAATCAAGACCGATGTGAAAAGACACTAGCTCTGCGCTTGCCTTACCGTTCAGCTTGATAGGCATACGGTCTGCATGGGGCGGGGTGTCTGCCAGCATGGTAGGGCTGCCAACCCAAAATGCCGGAGCATGGAACGTGCTGAAGATACCCCCAAGGTGTAGAATAGTGATCTGTAACTCTCGTGCGCCACACCAGCCCGCGAGTTGAACTTTCGGAAACCTCCAGGCCACGGAAGCTCGGAGTAAAGGCAATCGACACTGGCGAACTCGGAAGGTAGCGGCTCCCTCACATCGTGACGCATGGCGACAATGCGCTCGGACTCGAAACGATCTATTGGTTCCGACAAGTAAGACTCCTCATCATAAGCGGAGTGGTATGGGACTTCGATCTTCATGTTAGATACCTCTTAGCTATGTCCGGTGGAGTGTAGTCTATCACCGCCTGCTTGTCCCACTTCCTGAGAAGGCTCTTCCCAAAGGCACGGCTCACCCAGTCCTTCGACCCGTGATGCCCAAGTGTGGACTCACCCCTCAGGTGATCGCACAAATGAGGTAGCGTCATGTAGATGTCTTTCCCTGCCCAAGTTAGGCAGGCTTTCATCGAGCCATCGTCACTGTTCCAATTCCTGTAATGGTATTTGGGGTCTGGGTGTAGGTTGGCGGCTTGTGGCGACTTCGCACCATTCCGAAGAACCACTGGAGTAACCAGCTTTGTCCAATCAGCGTAAAGGGAGCACAGCCACTGAGGGTAGTAGTTGATCTGACCACAAAGATACCTCCCGCGAACGTAACTGTATCCCTTGTCGTATAGTTCACGCCACTTGTTGCCGATACCAAAAAAAAAAAAAAAGGTCATCGCCTCGTTTGGCAACCTAGCAGCCTCAAACTCATCCATGAACCAAACTGGGACAAGAGCGTCATCGCTAACGAGCAGAAGACCGCCCTCCTCTTTTACGGAAGATAGTATGGATGTCTCCGCGTTCCATAAGGAGGAGAACGCGCCTACGGCGATCCTGGAGTCATTCAGGGGACAATGACAATTTGCCTCCATCTACGGAAAATCTGCACACTCTTTCGGTGGCTGGGTCAATTTTCTGAAGTAATGGGTCGCTCTGATCTATTAGCGCGTGAACACACATCATGTTAGGAAGGAAACAAACAGCCTCTTTCGAGGTGCGGATCGTTACTCCGACAACCCCTTCCCTCTGAATCATGTCTATGATTACGATCTCGTTGCGCTCATCTTGAACTACGGTAGATAGGTCGAGGGCGTGTCCAGTTACGAGTAACCCCTCTTCTTGCGCCTGAAAAGTCCAGCACACCGACACTCTCTGGGTCGTAATTCGGAGGGATGATACCTAGAACCCAGAAGCACTGATAAGAGCGGCAGATTTTTGGTCGATTGGAATAGCGGTCGCACCCACCCCCAACGGAGCAGTGGACACATGTAGCACCGCATGGTTTCGGGGCGATGTTATCGGTAGGGGAGATGGCGATCTCTTCGATGGCCGGAGCGCGGCAGCACATCGTGCAGGAACCGCACTCGCGGACTGGCGAAGGGGACAGGTCATCTACGATCTGCTGTTGTCGGTCTGTCAGTTCCTTGTATTCGCAACTCAGTTGAATAGCCTCCATCGCCTCGTCCATCGTGACGGTTCTGTCAGAGATCGAGTTCGGCTGCATGATCCTCTCCAGACCCATAGATATGTAATGGTGTGGGTTCATGCGGTGGCGAGGATAAGGATCACAATGGCTGCTCCGGCAAGGAAGCAGAGGGCGGCGAATTGAGTCAGAAGCCATAGGGCTTTCTGGGCTGGACGCATCACCGAGAGGCGAGCGTCCTCCTCGTTCATGCCGGAACCCGTGAGTCGCCGGACGGCTGACTTCTGGGTCTCAGTGAATTTGAATAGGGGCTGGCGCGACAGCGGTTGTCTTCTGTATGTGGTGTTCATGGTGTTTGTTAGTGTTTGGAGATAGGCCAAATGTATTCAAGATTGTCTGGAACATTCGGAAAGAGCGGGCGGTAGTATGCTGGGTTTTTGCGTATCAGGTTAGACTGATGCGACAGGCAGAACTCCTCCGTGAGCCAATGAGGTGTTTCGTTGCAGCCTCTGAACTGACTGACCTTGTAAAGGCAAGTGTCATGTCCTCCGCGTGCTATCCACTCCACGCAGATGTTCTGAGCATAGCGAACAAGACTACCCTCGTAGCCTCGCCACATCTTCACGGCTGGGTGGTGTTGCCAACCGTATGTTGTGTCGTGGAGAGCCTTTAGAATCTGCAAGCACTCAACCCTCTGCTTCCCTAGGCGAAGGTAGTCTATCACCCTAGCAGAGGATTTGTAGTCTTGGTATGGAAGGAAAGTCTGCATAACTTACTCAATGATCCTCCTTCTTAGGCTGGTGTGTCTTTCTTAGTGAGCTTCGACTCGATGATAGGCTCTAGCATGACGGCGGCATTGGCGGCAACAATAGCGCGATGGTCAGCGCAGCGAGCCAGTAGGTTAGGAGCGTCGGAAAGGAGGTGAGTCCAAGTTTGAGCACCCCACCCATTAACGGCTCCACGAATGGTGTAGGCTGAACCACTGGCAATACCGAAGTGGCAGCAGGATGGAGGTGATGTGCGGCGAAAGAGGTTAGGGTCTTGCTGGCTGACCCAAAGTTGCTGACCGTTTGGCTTCGTCTTGAGTAGAGTCCATTTATTGCGTGGCATGGTGGTGTGGTGGTGTTGGTTAGGTCTCGGGGATTTTCCCTCCGACAAAGTGAACCTATCAACTCCACGTTCCTTTGCAAGAAAAATCTTCATAAAATGAAAAATAATTTTGACCAATGGTCATACAAGTTTCTCTATCTTCACTGGAGTCACGGTCTTGGTGGGTCTCCACGTCACCCTAGAGCGTTCGGGTGTGCTCACGAATCACCTCCCCTAGACCTCTTCCTGATGGATACACTACGAATGTCTTTCTCGGCTTTCTTTTTCCGCATGTATTCGATTGCGTCCGCTTCAGTCCCGACGAACGTCCAGCCAAAGACACCCCACTGGCTAGAGGACGGGTAGATTTCGGAGGCAGGATAAACCTTGCCTTGGAACGTCTTCTCCTCCTGCCTATGGATGTAGATGATCTCGTATTGGATACCTCCGTGTTCTGCAACGCGCCGATAGACGGCGTGATCTCCTTCTCGTTCGATCTGGACTAAACGAAACCCGCCGTAGCTGAAGTCGGTTTTGATTGGTAGGTAACTACTCATAATTTTGTTAGTTTCATCCTCTTCACATAACTCGGACGAAGAACGACCTCGGACTCCTTCCGACCTGTGAATGCGGTGATGATCTTGTCTGTGGGGACGGAGGCGGAAAGCAGGACGTGCTTCTTGTTGAACCGCTTGGCGAACCACTCAGCCCTCTCCTTGTCGGTAGTCCACGACAGTCCTCGCTCGTTGTGCCTCACACGCGCCCCACGGTAAACCTTCACCACCCCATCCTTTGCGGAATCCCTGACACGCTTTAGGAAGATCAGGTCATCGTCATCCATAGCGGACAAGCAATCCTCTTCGCTCGCGCCCTTGGTGACGGTGGCAAGGTCGAGATCGTCTAACGATATTGGACTATTTACGAGTGACACGGTTTCTATGGTCTGATGGTTTCCAATTAGTTTTGGCGTTTACTCTCGCCATGCCTGCGGTCTGGTCAACAAGCTCGTTCTCTGGTATGCCGGAATGCCCGCGAACCCACCTCAACTCGACCCTCCTGACTTCCCTGTGCGCGGTCATCAGTTTGTCAATCTCAGCTATCAGCTTTTTGTTTTTGACCTCACCACCGTTGGCAGTCTTCCACTTGGCGAACTTCCACTCCTCGACCCACAGGGTGATTGCGTTCTTGCAATACTGAGAGTCGGTGAAGATCACAAGAGGGGCGGCTTCATCCTTGGGGACGTAGCGAAGAGCGTGAAGTATCGCGGTCAGTTCCATCGCGTTGTTGGTGCTAGAACTTGAGAACCCATACCTCACTGCGGACTTCCCTCGGTAAGTGCAGTAGAACGCCCATCCACCACTCCCATTAGGGTTAGGGTAACAGGAACCATCGGTATAGACGACGACCACGGAACGGTCTTCATGGTCAATTCGCTCAGTGTCCATAAATCCTCCTTATCATGGGGACATTCAAACCGATCTCTTGGTGAAGGTTACGGAGAACATTGAGACCTACGGCGATGGCGTTTGGATCAGCCTGATAAACAGTCAGATCATCGTCGATGTCCTTGTGCTTCACGGCGAACGGTGGCATGTGAGAAAACTCCTTACCCCACTCCACCCCAAGCATATCCTTAGCCTGCGTAGGTTGATCCACAGCGGAGGTATCTATCACCCACCCAGACGCTTCATCGAAAACCCAGTAGTGCATCTCTGGGAACAATCCTGAGGAAATCTGGGCGACGGCGGTTGCGTGATCGAAAACATAGGAAAAGTGTGTGCTGCCCTCGACAGTATCGGGGAACATCCTGAAGCACGAAGTAACAGCCTGAAACACGGGCTTGGTGACTGAGGTATCAGCGGAAAGTAACACGCTGATAGCTTTCATCGGACACGCCTTGTGCGGAGCGCATCTAACTAGTGGAAGGTATATGTCCGAGAATAGTGCATCGGCTCTGAGCTTCCACGGTATGAAATGTTCGGGTGTTTGCATGATGTTAGAAGGTAGCCCTACCGGACAACCTCCGGTAGGGCGTTAGACGTTCTGCGATCAGCGATCAGCCCTCTTGTTGCTGAAGGGTGAGCCACTCTGTGAAGATGTGGTTCACAGCCATCGAATCGGATTGCTCTTCGCCGATCACTTTCTTAGCCTCGGCAATCGCTTCCTTCCACATCTCAGCCTGATCGTTAAAGGCGACGAACTTGAAGGCGACCTGAGTGTTGAGTCCGCGCTTGCCGTGAACCTTGCCCTCGCCATCCACGAGCGATTCGGTGACAGACTCGTGAAGGTCTGCGCCGTGCATCGTCTTGGCTTTGGTAAGCCACTCGTCCACGTTGTCTGTAGTAAGGTCGAGAGGTAGGAGTTCGCGGAGCTTCGTCCAGCCGACCTTATCGATCTTAGCCTCGGTGGTGATCTGCGAGAACTTCTCGTAGATGTTAACAAGGCTGTGAGCCTTGCGGTCGTGGAGGTTGAGCGAGTCGCGGACGTAAGCGTTGAACCCGTTCAGGTTTCCGTCGTAAGCAGGGAGCCAGTTGCCTTCGGCATCCTTTTCGTCGGAGGCTATGTGAGCCTGAAGGTTCTCGCGCTTGATCTTGGCAAGCACACCACCAAGAACGAACTTGGCCTTAGCTTCGGAGTCAGCGAGGGTCTGGGCAGCGGCGAGGTAATCACCGTTAGCGTCCTTGACAGCCTGAGACACGGATGCGGTTGCACGGAACTTGGGAATCTCTGCCCCCTGCTCTTCCTGCTCTTCCTGCTCTTCCTCCTCAACCTCAACCTTGACATTGCTTGGTTTGGATTTTGAGGCGGGAGCGGGTTCGGGTTCAGTCTTAGCCTTACTTTTCGTCTTGCCCTTAGCAGGCGAGACATCAGTGCTGAACTCATCCTTGTAGAGAGAATCCTCTACTCCGGTGGAATCGCAGCGGACATTGTAAACGCCATCCTTCGCGTCGAAGCCGACTATAGTGAGGATGTCATTCTGACGAAGTTCCCCGCCTTCGGCATCTTCGCCGTATTTGAGGAATTTAACGGAATTCCCCGTGGGGACGGTTTGCTTATGCTTGGTAGCCATTGTTTTGTTTGTTTGTAGTTTTGTTGACTTCAGTTGGTGTGATGGGGTCAACTCCCATCGACAGGAAATTCCTATCGGGGCGATGGAACCTTTGCAAATAAAAACTCCATAATTAGGAAAATAATTTTGACCAACGGTCAAATAATCTGAAAACTGTTAGACTTTGCCTCCTAGCCCTTATCCCATATAACAATTTTAACTTTCTGTTAGAAATCTGTTAAAAATCTGTTAGAGGCATTTCGACCAGGATCGGCTTTTGGATGGTTTCCCCATACCATACTCACCAGGGAAGGGTCGCCTCCCTACGTCAATCCTGGTGCAAATGCGGAGACTTCTGTAATTGGGGAACAAAATCATACGACCTTCCTGCCTCGGACACGAACGGCGACATCGTTGCAGATTATTGCCTCAAAGGGAAGCGAGGCTGCGGACTCCTTCATGGGGACGGTGGATACCGTGCTCCCGAACATCTCCCCATAGTGCCTAAGCGAACCGATCATAGCCAATGCAAACGCATCCGCCATGTTATCGTCGGAAAATTCCAGACTCCAACGCTTGTAGATGTGCATCAGCATCTCCTGCTTTTTCGAGTTACCCTTGCCAGTCACGAACTTTTTAAGGGTCGTTGGAGGAACAATATAGAGGGTACATGGGTGCGTCTTCGTATGCTCACTCACGGCTAACTTCAGGATACCACCAAGCTCGCCTAGGGAATGTGAGCGCGACTGGTTAGAGCCGAACGAATACCCCTCCATGACTACAACCTCCGGTCTTATCTCATCGAAAAGGCGTCTGAACTTCTGGTAGAACCATTGTAGGCGCGGAACGCCGATGATGTTATTCGGTGGCGAGAGAGCAGATACCTCATAGTCCTCGCCACGCAGGATGCAACATCCTGAGCAGGTGAGGGATTGGTCTATTGCGAGTAGTTTCATGTTAGATGATGGAGAAGCAACTATGGCACTGGTCACAGCCTTTTGCGGTGATAGTGTTCTTGTGGGGACAGAGCGCGATTTTGGGCGGAAGTTTGACTGGCGTGGTCTTAATCTCTTCCTTCTTGCTGGAAGCCACGAAGTCACGAATTGTGGCGGCACTCTCCCACATCCTGTCTAGGTTCTTCTCATGCTCCGGTGTGACTTTCACGGTGAACTCCAAATATGGCGAACCCTTGAACGAGTAGTCCTTGCAGCCGTAAACGATAGACACATTGTCATCTACCTCCGCGCCGTTGCGCTGAAACATCCTTCGATAAATTAAAGCCTGCCAAACGTGATCCCCTTTGGCGGAACCAAGAGCGTCAAAGTCCTTCTTGTTCATGGATTTGATCTCACACACCCGCACCTTGCCGTTGTCTGGTCTCACATAGGGGATGTCTGGATTGCCAACGATCCGATACTCGTGATCGAACAGGGTCAGTTCCTCGTAGTTGTGTTGCGGCTTCATGCAGGTGACGCAGATATTTTTGACCAATGGTCTAAATCCCTCCGTCCTTGTCGCTCGGCAGGCGCACGTCCAACTTCCAAGCACTCCCGCCCCTTTGACCTGAGCTATGAACTGATCTCGGATGTGCTTCTCCACCGCACGACCTATCGCCCAGACAAGCCTGTCAGCCGACCTAGGTGCTTTATGGCCTGATCCCAAAATAGCCATCAGCGCGTGCCGTCTAGGACAGATACCGATAAGGGAGGACGCATGGATGAATCCAGTGCCTCCGCGCACCTTCTCGGGGGTCTTATCCCTCGCGGAGACTTGAGCCACGAGGTAGCCATCCTCTGTGTAACCCTGCATCAATGGCGCAGGCTCTTCACCCTTAGCTTTTGCCCTTCTGGTTTTCCCTTCAACCTTTGCCTGTATGTTCCTAAGTAAACTCATGGTTCTGTTTTCTGACTTATTATATCAAGCACCCACATTGGCATCAAAGCCACCGAGCTTTGAGGTTTTCCGTCGCTTCCGAGAAACTCAACCACAAGCACCGGAAGCTCACCAGATGAAATGGCGGCAATCTCGATTTTCTCAACCATCTCACGAGTCACACTAAATGACTTCGCCATAGTGGTCTTGGCCTCGATCCGACACACACCCTTCAGTCGAACGTCACCCTTTTCGAGACCGTTGCCAGAGCCTTGGGTGACTCGACCACTGACGCGCCTTGCCAGTTCGCGCTCCTGATTCTTGGAGCGGGCGTGGCTGGGTGTGTGCATACCCTTCAATCGTTTGGGTTCTTTCATCGGCTAAAAGGGTTCGTTGTCTGGGTCTCGTGAAACCAGCCAGCGCGGAGCCTCTTCCTCCTCGTGGGTATCGGCGGGCTGTTCGTAAACACCGACCCCGATGTCGCAAAGCCGGACACGCCTTCCAGACTTGAGGGTGATCCACCTCTCGTAACTACCCTTGCGGGAATTTTCCGAACAGGTGAGCACCTGAATGTTAGACAGTTCGTAGCCCTTGTTCGGGTCGATCCTATCAATATGTAACTGGTCTGCATGGTTTCCCTTTTCTTGTAGGTATGAGGTAGCTTGGCAAAGTTCCGTGAACTCTATAAATGTTAGAGTGAATTTTATCTTTCTTACAGCGGCTTTAGAGCGAAGGGCATGATAGGCAGAACGGGTAGGGTTGCGATAACGCCACAACCGCATTTTGCACTTATGGCATATCGTCCTTTCTCGTGACTTATCATTTCTACAATGCTTCACCCTGCAAAGGTGATCCGCTTTGCTAGTCGCAAATTTGAAAAATACACAAGCATCTATGTCTCGTTCGGCCATTGACCATCACTCCTCGGAGACGACTTCAGGGGGTTGCACCAATCTCCCACCTGCCGCGACCAAGTAGCCATCGGGAGGGAGAGCCGTCAGTCCCTTACTCACTCGCTGTGCGGAGATAAGGGAACGCGCCAAGCACTCATACTCCTCTTGGGCATCGTGCAGGTATTGCTTGATAGAATCAAGGTTAGGGAAGCGGGTAAGGACGTTAGCCTCGTCCGCAACCACCTTCAACTCTGAGGATGTTGGTTCCGGTTCCTTGGCTATGGTTCGCTCGGTTCGGAACTTGCTAACAGCACGCTTGACTTTCAGTTCAATGTTCTCCGTTAGAAGTCGCAACTTGTTACCCGACCCTCGGATAAACCCCATGCGCTTCGCAAAGACAACGACCGTGGAATAGTTGTCAATCTCACCCTCAGCGAATCCGGTTCCAGAGTCGGCGTTGAGATACATCTGATACTCCCCACTCCTCAACGATTGACCGTGCTTTACCTTTTCGAGAATGAACGAGCACTCATCCATCTCCGCCACTTCGTTACCGTAGCGATCCTTACCCATGTGGGTTTTCTTTTTCTTCAACTCGATCTTTGTCGTAGGAATGTGATTGAGTTGCACACCTCCGGGAAGCGTACGCGGATCGCCGAACACCAAGCCTACCTTGTTCCGCCATTGGTTGATGAGAAGGATAGTAGTCCAGTGTCCTTTCTTCCTCTCCTTATTATTGCCCATAGTGAGCTTAGAGCACAGCTTACCCATGAGGCGTGCGCCAGCAGCCATAGTCGCATCCTCGGCGGACTTATCGACAACCTCTGCGGGAACAACGTGAGGTAGGGAGTCTATCACGATCAAACCAATACTAGGTCTGCCTAGCATGTCCTCAAACACGTCCACGGCAAGCTCACCATACTCAGGCTGTGAGACGATGATTCGTGAGGAGTCGAGACCGTTCTTCTCAGCCCACGTCGGGTCATACATCCCCTCGGCATCAATCCATCCGATCCATTTATCAGGGTGTTTTCGCTGGAACTCGCGGGCGGCGGCTAGAAGTCGGGTCGTCTTCCCGCATGAGTGATACCCATAGACCATAGAGACGTATCCTTGCGCGAAGCCACCCATCAGGGCAAAGTCGAGAATGAACACTCCGGTAGGGATGTGATTGGTGAGCGGTTTCATGTTGCCCCTCACAACGACTCCCTCACCGTGTAGTTTCGCTGATTCTTTTTCGAGAGACAGGATGTCGTCTGGGATTGTCGTTGGAGCCTTCGGTTTTCTGATGGTAGCCATATTTACTTTCCTATTGCGAGTTTGTATTCAGCATCCATAAACTCATCGACGAGCTTGGACGCATCAGCGTAGCACTTTCTAAGCGAAGCCTCGTCGGGAAGACACGGCAGTGAGACTGACACCCCAACCTTGGCGGAATTGTAATCGCCTAGGTTTTTTGTTAAACCCCCATCCACTCTCACATAGGCGGGGTTAGGATGGTTAAGTTCTGTGGTTATCTCCTTATTGACCTCGGTGACTTTTGCCTGTGCATCACCGGAGGATTTCACCTCCCTAGATACGGCGATAGTTCCCCTAGCCCCTACTACGCGAGACCTCTTTCTTACTGATTCCATGTTCGTGTGTTTGTGTTTGTGTTTGTTAGAACTTAAACCTGCTCGCCTCAGCGTGAAGGTCTAAGATCAGAGATTTGTCTGTGCTTCGGAAGGCTGCGCGACCTTTCAGACCAGCCTTCAGAATTGCGGCGTAGCGGTCTGCAAGTTCCACGGGGAACAAACGGAGACCGGACTCGTCGCTTAATGGGGGACGAGGGAACTTACCTTCCACGATCCAGCCGTTTAGAACCTTCGGGATAACACCGATGAACTCAGCCATCTGAGGGACACTCAGGGATTGGAGGCTCACGATCCTCTTTCCTTTCCGAACCTGATAGCTCACGGCGAATTTCTTTGCCTGCCCAGCCTTGTTGCCGAAGCCCTTGGGTTTGAATCCGGTGTTGGTGTCACGGTAGGATGCCCTCTCGCGGTCAACCACCCTCTTGCGGTATTCGGGATCGTTGGCGTAGCGTGCCTTCCTAACGGCAAGATACTCCCGCTGATACGCAGCATTGCGATCCTTACGCGCAGCTTCACGCTCTTCGGGGGTCGTATAGATTGTTGGTCTGCCTAGTTTGCTCATATCGAATTGATGTCTAGTATTTTCAGTTTGACGTTTGTCTCTTGGAATCCCGACATCCGCGATTTGGAGTATCGCACAAACAAAGGAACATTCAAGTCTTCTATTGAAAACCACAAAGGTTTTTTCTTATCAGCGTGAGGACGGCGAACTCTACCAATACCTTGCTTGTTGTCAGCGACTGGTAATAGCTCAATTCCCGCGTCACGCCTAGGGTCATCGTAGCCCTCCTTCAGCATGGCGTAAGTGCCGATTATGATCCTACGCTTTTTCATTTCGTCTAGGTAGCCCTGACCGACACGGGTGTTCTTGGCTCCCTGCGTCCGAGTGAACTGACCGATGTCAGTCTCGGGTATGCCTAAAGCTATGAGTTGACTTTTGATCTGCTCACAGTGGTCAATAAAACGGGACATAGCTATGATGTGGTAGCCTCTCCCGTGCAACTGAACGATCAACTTCACAAGCATAGCGTTCCTTGTTGGAAGCGTAGCCAACCACTTCACGGGTCTAACATCATTACGGCAACGATCCATCCAGCTAAGGTTTCCTATCAAAGGGAACTTGATTCTCCAACAAGTAGTCTCCAAGGCTGGCGCAGTGGCAACCACCCTAGGTCTCCCGAAGTAGTTCCACATGAGCATATCCAATCCGTCCTTCCTGCCCGGAGTAGCTGTAACGGCTATCTTGTAACGAGAGGGGAACATGGTCATGGTCTTACCGAACTCGGGAGCACCGAGGCGGTGGGCTTCGTCCCATGCGACAAAGCCGAAGTTGCGGTAGAACTCCTCGGGGAACTTCCGCATGAATAAATTGTGAATGATGGCGATCACCACCTTCTTGCCTTTCCAGCTTTCTTTGCCTCCTCCGACAGTCCCGATCTCACTCGCGTGGATGCCTAAGTGCCTGACTACCTCGTTCCTCCACTGGTCAACCAGTATCCCGTTAGGGACGATGATAAGTGTAGCGACACCGAGCCTGCCAGCGGCATTTAGAACCACTACGGTTTTCCCTGATCCGGTAGGAGCGCAGGCGAGGGTTGTCTCGTGCGCGATTATGGAGTCGAACACCTCATCCATGAACTGCTTTTGGCTCGGAGGAGCGGATGGGTGCATGGGGTCTGGTAGCCTCACAGCCTTAAACCTAACAGAACCTAGCTCAGTTTTGTCATCAGGGTCGAGTCCCAGAGTTTCGATAGCGTAATTGATAGGGATACCGAAGAGTCCATCCCGCTCTACCAAGGTGTTGATAGGCTCGCCGGACTCCTCGGTTCTCCATACTTTCTTGTCCACCCCGTCCACCGTTTCAACGGCGACAGTGCGGCGCGGGATAGGCACTACGAGCAACTCGTCTTCAATGACAGCCCAGCGTTCCTCGGGGAACTCTTTACGGCTCACCCAGACCAATGAATCGACGGTTGTCATAGTGCCTATGTTAGATGTAACTCATTAAAAAGGCTCGTCATCAATCGGCTCCGAACGGAGACGGCGGGTAGGGGTAGCCTCGGACTTGGTATCGTCTTCTTGGAACTCCTGCTCTTTCTCGTCAACCGATCCAGGCTCAGGAGCCATGTCGTAACGCTCACGCAACTCCTTGGCGGTAGGCTCTGGGAAGAGCTTGGCATAGTCGAATACTTGGAGGTCTTCGTTCGCCTTCTTAACGACTTTACCCTCACGACTCTTCAGTTCCCCATGACCGAACTCCTTCTTGAGGTCAGCCTCGGGATACATGTCGAAAGCTGTGCCGTCTTCAAGAGGGACGGGTTCTCCAGTTGACACCGATTGCGGGTCATTGCCGCGCTCCAAAACGACATACATACCGCGCATGGTTCCGTGCTTCTTGAGTGCGATCTGCTCCAGCTTTCTGAAAGCCTTGAACTGACCACGCTTGAGAGGCAGAAGCATCTTTGAATACTCGTGGGTTTCGCCAGTCTTCTTGCTAGTCCAAGGTTTGAGGACAAGAACGGTTAGGAACAGAATCAGATACGACTCCTCTCCAAACTTCTTGCACACGGGGCAGGACTCACCAGTGTCAGCCAGACAACGCTCATAATTGCCCCACTTCCCATCACTCCCTTGGATGTTATGCTCGCGGATTGCGAACCCATCTTCCATCGAAGCATCAAGGAAGATCATGTCTAACGACTCCCCCTTTTTCTGCCAGACGCGCAGTGGCATATAGCCGCCGTTCATCTTTTTCTCGATGCGCTTGTCTTCCTCTTCAAACAGACGACCTACCCGTCCCTTTGGTGCTTGTTCCTCCTCAGCGGAGGCCGATTCTGCTCTACGTCTTGTAGCCATTGTATTGTTTGTTTTGTTGTTTTGTTGTTGATCCCTTATGGGATTTGATTTCTCACTCAGGAGAATTTGACCATCGGTCAATTCGACCGACAAGTAAGGATACACACTGGAGCCTTCTTTGCAATCATAAATTTTAAGCCTGCTCGTTTGCTAACCCAGTTACCATCTCCATGACATCGGAAATATCTAGGAGGTCTGGATCGTCAACCCCTTCTGGGTAAAGGCAAGAGAAAGTGGGGACATGCTCCCTAAGTAGGTTTACAGCACCGTCATAAGAGTTGTCTTCATCGTTACCGAACATCCCGTATTCTCCGGCTACATCATTGTCGTAGAGAACGTAGATGGGGACATCATATCCGACAAGAAGGCTGACTTGATCGTCGGAAAGGAAACTACCCATCGAAGCCACCGGATTACAGAACTCTCTAGCACCTATCTCAACCATGTGGGAGACGGCGAACAACCCTTCGACGAGAAGGAGCGGCTTAGTCGGGTCAATGAGGTGCTCGCCCAGAATCAATGAATCTTTCGGTAGTCCGGCGTAGTCCCTTACCTTCGGATATTTGGGGTAGGGGAAGTCCTCCTTGGGAAGAATCGACCTTCCTGTGAATCCGTAAAGGCTGCGGTCAAACCCATAAACGGGGAACAGGATTCTGCGTTCCTCTGGGTCATAGCGCATGTCGAGTAGTGAGCAAGTCTTCTCGCCAATACCCCTCCCTGTTAGGTAAGACCTAGCAACCTTGTCGTCCCATGCGGAAGGATACATCCTCAGATAGACCATCGAGTCGATCACCCTGACCTCACGTCTCTCCACGGCTTCATCCATAGACTCATCAAAGTCCTTGAAGTTTTCGGGGGTCTCGTCCAATAAGGCTCGCATTGCCAGCTTGCCATAATCCTCACCCCTCATATCGGCCAGACGGTTTACCAGCGTTGTTAAATTTCCCCTCTGCTTGCAGGTGAAGCAGTTAAAACCAGAATACCCCTCATCATTGATTTTAATGTTGAAGCTGGGACTCCTATCGGAGCCGTATTCGTGAAGGAACTCAGCGAAAGGGCAGCGTGCGATGAGCCACCCCTTCCGGTTCTTGTGGTTCACGTCTATCCTCAAATCCTTGAGAAAAGGTCTGAGCTTCCCCTCGTTCATAGCTCTTTCCTCACTTCCCCACACTTATCGCACTCGGAAGCGTCGGTGTCATTCTCTGAGTCACACAGGTCACACTGCCAAAAAGAAGTCTCCGACTCAACAATAGAGGCATATAGATCGTCAGGCAAACGGTAATCGGCATCCCTAAGCTCGGACTTCTCAACCACAACCTTTACGGCTCTGAGGAAGTAAACATCTGACAGGGAGTGGGGATCGTAGGCGTGGTTCCAGACCTTGTTGTATCCGCCCGGAGTGGCTCCCTTCCCGTTCAGGAACCCAGTGAAAAACAAAGAACTGTGGACTGGGTTATTGGGGTTAAAACTGACATCGACAAGATAGACGGTATTCTCTACCCATCCTTCTTTTGGCGGTATGATGATTTGGCTCATGGCTTTGACACTTCCTCGGTGACTTCCCTTA
>Ga0247844_1004980_pt1 | contig 17374 bp, 14 predicted proteins | sample LaCtaG_FD_192421 | JGI IMG/M metagenome (GOLD analysis project Ga0247844, IMG submission 192421) | Freshwater microbial communities from meromictic Lake La Cruz, Castile-La Mancha, Spain - LaCruzMarch201714.5m_1 | ecosystem: Environmental > Aquatic > Freshwater > Lake | place: Spain: Castile-La... | reverse complement strand
CAAACTCTGTCAAAAAGATGATGAAGTGATGATTATCACAAAATCAGGAACATTGATTAGAACAGAGGTGAAATCTATTTCAACCATAGGAAGAGCTACACAAGGTGTCAGAATTATGAATGTTGGCGACGATATGGTGACATCAATGGTTAAACTAGAAGATGACAAAGTGGTGGAAATAGATGATAATCAAGAGTTTCAACAGTGATTGCAAACATATCCACATAGTTTTCCACATTGAAAAAACCCAATATAATAGATATAGGAGAGGATAGTGAAGAAAAAAATAATCATTGTATGTGTTCTGTTTTTAGCGGTAGTTTTGTGCGTTAGCGCGAAAACTTCTTCGAACAGTTCAAGTACACAAACTGCGACTGTTAAAACAGTATACATCAATTATGTGGTGCAAAAAGGCGACACATTATCAAGCATTGCGAGAAAGTATAATACAACAGCCATCTCTATTCAACATGCAAATAGAATGGCAAACGGCATGATTAAGCCTGGTATGAAGTTGATAATTCCAACAACTCAAAAAATTGCAACACCCGTGACGAAAACGGTTGTTTCTTCACCTCAAAGGTCTAGTACATCCTCTACTTCATCAACGATAACCTATGTTGTTAAAAGAGGTGATACTTTAACCGGAATTGCAAATCAATATAAAACAACACCTCAAGCGATACAAAAGGCAAGTGGTATGAGAAGCAGTCGTATTACAGTGGGAATGAAGTTAACTGTTCCAACAACAGTTACTCAAATCACTACCTCAACGGCTTCAACAACCACAAGTAAAACTGTCTCTAAAGCATCACAATATATTACAACATCTCAATCAGGAAGTTTACCTCCAGCCATCAAAGTTGGACCATGTCAATCATGGCTTTTGATCAATACTAAAGGGCAATTTATTGCAGGAAAAAATATCAATACTGTATGGCCGATGGCTTCAATTACAAAAATGATGACGGCATACGTTGCGCTCCAAGCGGTTCAACAAGGTAAATTCAGTTTAAACAGTATGTATACTGTTCCTTGGCAAGCAACTGCAAAAACCATAGGTGGAAGCTCGGCTTTCCTATATCAAGGTGAGACAATCTCACTATATGATTTATTAGAGGGTGCAATAATGCCTTCAGGAAATGATGCGGCCACTGCGATTGCACTCATGATTTCAGGTGGAAATTACAATGCGTTCGTTGCGCAAATGAATGCAGCAGCTAAATCCCTTGGAATGAATCATACGAAATTTTATACATCTTGCGGTCTCCCACCTACTATGACCGGGGGTAGAGGTATGGATGTATCAACAGCAGCTGATATGGCCGAACTTGCAAGCAAACTTTACAACAATCCTACATACATTCAGATTTCTAGTCAAAAATATGCGACCATCGACAGTGGAACTTACCAAATTAGAAATAGCAATCAGTGGCTTTTGAACAATGTACCGGGTGTAAACGGAATGAAAACAGGGAATCACGACCTTGCCAAGTTTAATGTAGTGGCAAGTGTTCAGCGTGGAAATGTTGCGTTTATCGTGTTGGTGTTTGGTAGTCCAACCGTGGAGTGGTTACATGTAAATCCACAAAAAATTATTAATCAAGCCTATCAATATTACTCACAATATGGTACGATTAATTAAGAGTAAAGGGGTAGTGTTTGTGAAAAAAAGCTTTTTTTGGGGATTTTTACTTTTTATTCTATTAAGTGTTTTCGCATTTGCAAACTCATCAACACCTAACTGCACCGAATGGATTGTAGCCGATTCTAATGGCAGTTACGTCGCTGGAAGTAACATTACAACAGTATGGCCGTTAGCTTCTATTACAAAATTGATGACCGCTTATGTTACACTAGAGAATATTCAAGAGGGAAAAATTTCCCTCTCAACTGTAACAACGGTAAATCGCGTTGCAGCGAATACGTCAGGAAGTAGTGCAGAATTGCCGCGTGGTCAAGACATTACGGTGGACGATTTGTTGAAAGGGATGATTATCCCTTCAGGAAATGATGCGGCTGTTGCATTAGCGTATTTAGAGGGGAATGGAAATGTATCCAATTTTGTTGCACAAATGAATGCTGCAGCAAATTCTCTTGGTATGAAAAACACACATTTTTATACACCGGATGGATTACCTACATCTATGACAGGAAAACCTTTAGATGTATCCACCGCTGCGGATTTAGCCATTCTAGCGTCTAAATTAGAACAGTCTAAGACATTTATGTCGATATGTAGCTTAGGAACAGCTAAAATCTGCAATGGAAGCATTAAATTGTATAGTACCAATCCTATCTTAATTTCAGTTCCAGGTACAACGGGAATGAAAACTGGACACCACAATGAAGCGAAATACAATATTGTTGTTACCACAAATCGTGGGGGAAAAAAGTTTATTATCATTGTATTGGGCGGAAATACGGAACACATGAGAGATAGTTTGGCAAAAAACTATATTAATTTAGCTTATGGGAGCGTGATTTCATATCCCTTGTTTCAAAATAATGGAGTTGTAACAACACTTCCCGTTAAAGGGGGCAGCATTAAATTATTAAATTTGATTGTACCACACATGGTGAGTCTAAACATAATAAAAGGATCTCAAAAAAATATTACCTTCACATACGTACTTCCGAAAGTAGTAGATTCTAATGTAAGCAAGAATCAAGTTATGGGGAGTGTTTCGGTATATTATCAAGGGGTATATATTGAAACGCTCAATTTACTGGCACAAAATTCGGTTAAGAAAAACTCATTTGTAACCGATATAAAAGATCTAATATAGGGTGGGAATATGTCATTTATCGTTTTTATTATTGGGCTGCTATTTGGTAGTTTTTATAATGTTTGTATTTATAGAATTTCAGAAGGGAAGTCTGTCGTTTGGCCGGCTTCCCATTGTCCTAAGTGTAAGGCAAATTTGCGTCCTTGGGAAAACATTCCAGTTTTAAGTTTTATCTTTCTTAGAGGAAAATGTGGTCACTGCAAGACCAATATTTCCTTTCAATATCCAGTGATTGAGATTATCACAGGGGCACTTTTCCTATTGGTTTATATTAAATATGATTTTTCGTTTGATTTTATTAAGATGGTGTTGTTGTTAAGCATTGTTTTAATAGCGGTAATTATTGATTTGAAAAAAATGATACTCCCTGATAGATTGACTTTAGGGTTGGTGATTTTAGGACTTATACTCTCAATACTCCCGTGGAATATGATTGATCCTTGGTCTGCATTTTTAGGTTCAGCGCTGTTTGCCTTTCCATTTTTAATGGTGTACGCCTTTTCTGAGGCTATTTATGGTCAAGAGGTATTTGGTTTTGGAGATGTAAAACTTGCGGCAGGTATAGGCGCATTTTTAGGGTATGTAGATTTTAAAACGCTTTATATGTATTTTTTATATACATTTATTTTAGGCGCAATATATGCTATTATTATGATGAAGGTACATAAGAAGGGAAGAAAAACTCAAATTCCTTTAGGGCCTTTTATGGGAATTGCGCTTGTGATTGTGATGATACAATTTTTTTAAAGAGGGGGTGGGAATATGAAAAAAAAGGGGTCGATACTCTTAGAAAGTATGATTGCTATTTTGATTCTATTGATGGTAATGCTCTCACTTTTAGCTATATATGATACTGTGTATAAAGCACAAATTGAAAATGTCTATAGAACCAAAGGTGGCGAGGTAGCTCAAACTGTTGCTAATTTGATTCAACAAAAGGGGTATAATTATTTAAATACTAAAGCTGGAAACACAGGATTTAATAAAGCGTATCGGGTCAATTCAGATTGGTCTATAGGGGATAATTTTACTCAAGATTTTGAATTTTCTGACAATCCTTCTGGAAGCGATCTTATTAAAATTAAAAACTTAGGGATATCACCTTCTAAACTCTCAATCAATGTTGTTTTAACCAAATCGATACCCACTCTTTCCAACGGTACAGCGATATACTCTAATGATCAGCAGAGTCAAAATTTTATCTCTGGTAAAGTGTTTGTAAATTGGAGCTTAGGGGAAAACTCTACAAAGAGTGCTGTTGTAGATTTTATCATTCCCGAAATACGCGAGAGTACCAAACTTGACACAACGACGTAAGGGGGAGTCATGAAAAAAAGAGGATTTACCTTAGTAGAATTAATGATAGGGGTTGCTCTTGTGGGAGTTATTGTTGGTGCATTGGTTGTAACGGTAAGCAATTTGTCAAAATCCTTTCAAAAATCCACAGCTTCAGCAGTGCGAAACGAAGCTATTATTACAGCGATGAATGTGATGGAGCGACAAGTAGAGAGAAGTTTATATGTGAAAAAAGTCTCTGATACAGAAGTTGTCCTTAAGGTTGAACCAACCGCTACGGATATAACCAATGGAATCACAAAAAATTATCTTCTTTATTTTAAACAAAACCCAAGTAATAGTTCTGAATTGATAGGATATTTTAGCGGTCAAAAGGATAATGGTGCTACACTAACTCCACCTTCTGGTTCTCCAGAAGTTATCTATGATCAATTGGCTGGAAGTGGAAGCCTCAAATTTGTAGTGCTCGCAACCAACAAATTTTATCTACCAGAGATTGTTTTGTTTCCAGGACAAACGAAGACCTTTTACTTTTATGATGAATATACAAATACATTCAATAGTACTACGCAAACATATAGCATCCCTGGGATACTTATAGGAAATTATAACTCAACACTTTATGATACTCAGTTTTCTCTTTATACGTCAACGCTTGGAAGCTCTGATGCAAATCTTACGTTAACCATTACCTATCAAACGCGTACGGGAACTGGAGCCTCTCCAACCTATACTCCAAGTTTTACCAATAATAGGGTAGAGACGTACACTAATATGTTGGTTGTAGGAGGGACAAGCGGTGTTCTTCATGAGACCAATGTTTTTAAATCGACATCAGGAGGATTTAATTCAACTTATGATGATGGGGCGTTGAAAGTAACATTAACTAATTTTTCAGCGACAGAGCAAATTAAGTTGGGAGCGGGCTCATATATAGAGGTTCCTTACACAATGACAGCGGGAAAATCTGTGGTAGTCTATATGAAGGGCTCAGAAATTAGCAGCGATAGAAACAAGAGTGTAGAGATTACCAATACGCTTTCAGGGTTTGAAAACACCTATTAATTAAAAATCCATAACATTTAGTACACAAGCCATACATTAATTTTCAAAAATAGTTAGAAAATTCAAAAAGTATAACCTTAATGTTTTCAACATAAAAACCAATTCTTATTTCATACACAAGGGTGAAATAAGAATTTTTTTTATTAATTTGTGAACGAATGGTGAAAATTAGGTTTTTTTTTGGTATACTTATAGTACAGAGAGTATATTATGTTAGATAGTTTCGTTATAGAGGGGGAGCTATGAAAAAGAATAGTGGCTCGACACTTGCCGTAGTCAGTGTCATAGTAGCTTTAGTGATTATCTTAGGAGTAGGGTCGATTGCCTATGTCCAAATGCAAACGAAAAGAAGTCAAAGCAACCAAGACAATGTTGAGAGTTATCAACAAAGCAACGAAGAGAAGCAGTTGGCAGCATTTGAGATGAAAAAAGCAACAAGTTATACCATTGAAGGGAATGAAAGAGATAGTTACTATAAATTTTTTCCTATCCTTCTCTCTTCGAGTCATGAATATTTTGATTCTAATATAACCACAGGAATAAGTGATTTTTCAGATTACTATTCATCAGTGGGGTGGGAAACTTCCAATGGTGTACCTAAATATGCCACAACCAAATTATTAATTTATTCACCTCAGAATGCCAGTTCAATAGGGGGATATTATATTAGTAAAATAACCAAAATGAGTGGAAGTACTGGAACAAATATTGCTACTTCTACACTACCTCTTGCATTGCCGGGGCCAGAGTATCCTGAATGGAGTAAAAATTTTGAAACATATTATGGAATTCAATATATATATCCAGCCAATTCCTCTTGGGTCACTTGGCAGGGAAGACTCTATATTTGTATACAATCTCACACGACCAATACAGATACTCTTTGGGGACCGAATTATACACCAGCTTTATGGGAAGATAGAGGTCCTGCGCCTGCTGGAGGAGGTGGCGGAGCTACTTATAATCTCGAATTTACAAAGTATGTAAAAATTCCAGCGAAGACAGTGTTGGGTATTTCATTTGGTGAAAAGTATTATAAATATGTATTTTCCGAAACTGTTGTGACTTCAAATAGTGGAAATACCTATAGCAATCCTCAGTTGATTGTAACAAAAATAAAAGCTGTGGATGTGCCAAATATCAATTTAACATTGATATTTCCTACAACCACAGAGGAATCCGTGAATGTGGGGACAAATGATTATTTTACACTTTGGGCTCATATCCAAGCAACAGATACCTTATTGACAAGATCGTATTCTGATATTGTCAATAATTCTACATTAAGTGTAAATAGCAACTTAAGTCTTTCTGCTACTGCAATTAACAATGCAAAACAAGAGGTATCTGCTTTACCATCCCAAATTAAAACAAATGTTTCGACACTTCATGGAACGTTGGCAGATATTCATAATGCGTCAGATATTTCTATTAACTCAATCAAAACAGATACTGCAAATTTAGCATTAAATCCTAAAATATTACTCAATTCCATTAGAGTAGCATCAGAGGAGTATAAAGTTCAGCTTCTTATATTAGCTCAGCTTTATGCAACAACAGGGGTTGATGATTCTACTAAAGCCAGTTTAAATTTAGTGGCAGTCAGAGCCAATAGAGCACTTAATATTTTATATTCATCAACAGATACCAATGCTATGGAGACAGTCATCTATCACTATGTAAACGCTACAAATGATACAGAGCGAGGCCAAGATAAAGCGAAACTTTTAGCCAGTGCTGCGCAGTTAAAGCTTATTAATACGGCTATTGCAGCTGAAATGGGCAGCATTCAAAATCCAGTCATTCAAGCAACTGTAGATCGCTATAAAACGTTCTTCAATTCAGGAACGACCATAGAAGAGGGCTCTGGCTCTAGCTTAACCAATGTGGTTACAAAGGGTACCATGCTATTGGGGAATGATCTCTATTCACAAATTAGCCAACTTCCTGTAACAGCTATCGCAAGCAGTGGTAGTGGTGTTGTAATACCGGAAGTTCCAGCTCCAGTAGGGTATGTACCACCTGTTACAATAGCGAACGACGGACGTATCTATGTCTCTGGTTCGGTTAATATGTCGGCAGGTAGCTTTGTTAATACTTTACAAAAAAATGGAGAGTCTGTACTTCCAAGTATTACGGTTTTTAATGGCGCTACCCAACTTTATAGAATACAACCCGGAGAGACTAAAGTTACGGGACTTTCTACAGGCAGTCAGATACTGTTTCAAGGAGACTTAACCTATGCAGGTGGTACGGCAGGTACAATAATTTCATTATCATGGTTTGAAAATACGAAAGTTCGTGTTACAATAACAAGTAGTGAAGGAACAATCACAGGAAGTGCATCTTTTGTTTTAACTTTTAGTCAATAAAGAATTTCCAAGAGGCTCCCAGAGCGGGAGTCTCTTGGAGTGGGGAGAAAATATATGAGAAAGTCGACGGTGATACATAAGATAAAAAATTATTTATCTGGTAGCCTTGAAGGGGCAATAGAGTTTGGAACAGAGTGTGTGAAAATCGTAAAATACAATAGTGGATGTACTCTTATTGAAAAAATGGAGCGAATTATTCTTTCACATGACATCTATGTTCAAGGAGAGGTTCTCCAGATGGATGAGTTTATAGAGGTTCTAGCCCCTGTGGTAAAAAGCATGGGGCTGACTTTGCGTGATGTAGCATTGGTGCTTCCTGATAATATCTTCATTATTTCCAGTTTAGAGATATTCAAGACAGAGACAGAGGATGAGAAAATAGAGCTGATTCGTTCAGAGTTAGAGGAAAAAATTTATAATTTTGATTCAACCCTTTACGATATCCGTTTTTTGAATCAGGGCGAGATAGATGAAAAGAAGGAAGAGGTATTGGCCATTGCACTAAGCATAGAAGTAAAGGAGAGTTATATCATGCTGCTCGAGAGGGCAAAGCTCTTTCCTGTTTTGGTTACTCCAACACTCTATCCGTTAACTTTAGCACTTCTTCAACAAAAAGAGGCCTTTGGAATCCCTTTATATAAATCAGGTGTACTGATGAATCTTGGAGGAGGTAATACCAAAATTCTTATTGAATCGGGGCGCGAATGTAAATACTATCGTACAGTTAATATTGGTTCTAATGAAGGGAATAAGTTGATTCAAGAGCATCTTATGGTTGATTCAGAAGTGTCAGAAGTGGTTAAAAGAGAGTTAGATTTAATGGTAGACCTCCCTGCAACGAATCCCTATTATGCCCTTTTTTCTGATTTCAAACATCTTATTCAAGATAATTTTGAACAACTTGAGAGGGTATTGAAAATATATGAGAAAAATAATAGTCGACTTTTTATTGAATGGATTGTTATTACGGGAGGCGTTTCAAATCAAAAGGGTATTATGGAGTTTTTGAGTAAGATACTGCATAAGTATTCTGAAACAAGTTTTAAAATCGTTAAAGCAGATTATTCCTCAAAATTCTCTTCTAAACTGATAAATCAAGATGAATTTATTCTTTTCGATAGTTTAGTAGGCTTTTTGAAAGATTAGGGGGAAGATATGAGGGAGATAAACTTTAATAGTCGAGAGTATAAACAGAAGCGAATTAACAAGAGAATTATTAAATTTTATGCTGGAATTTTTATGGTTATCGTAGTTATTGAGTTGATTGTTTTAAGCATAAGCTATATCAATAATCAAGCAACACAAACTGAACTTAGTAGAGTTAATAATAAAGTAAAGGTACTTCAAGAAAATATCAGCGGCGTTAAAAATACAGGCGACGGTAGTTCTAGCACAGATCAAGAGTTGGTTGCGCTTCAAAATATTGTAGATAAAGAGAGCAGCACAAAGGTAAGTGCACTTTTGCAACAAATTGGCAACGCAACCCCCCAAAAGGTTTGGTATACCAATTTTACGTATACGCCGACAGAGATTACCTTAATGGGAAAAACGATTGAATCAACACAAGCATATGGCGAGGATGATCTAATTACATTAGAGAAGCAACTTTCAGAAAATTCAAATTTTGCTTCGGTACGATTAGTTCGAGGCGATGTTGATAGCGGGACAAAATTAGGAGATAATTATATTAGGAATTTTCAAGTAATATTGGTGTTGTCGAATCCATTTCCTGAAGATATGTCTGGAAGTGCTACACTACCACCAGTAGCGAACCCTAGTACTACAGGAGGTAAATGATGGGAAAAAAAATAAAAATTCAACTTTCAACAGAAAAAAAACCATTGTTTATCTTAATTATTTTCATTGCGTTGGTATTGGGTTCACTGGTTATACTTTTTTCTTTTGTTTCAAAATCCGTACAAAATAAAAACAGTTTGACAGAGAGCACAAATAGATTAGAGGTATTGCAACAGAATTTATCCACTGAACGTAATAAAATGAATGCTTTAAAACAGGCACAAGAGGCAAAGACAGGTCAAGCGATTAATTTGAAAAATAGTTTGAATAGTATGCTTTGGAATAATAGTAAAGATGTAAAGTACTATTTTTATGATCTTTCTAAAACGTTGAAAGTAACAATTGTGGCCGTAGGTATTGAGAATAGTGTTACAGGGCAGTATTTTACAAAAGTAGAGTATCCATTGGTTATTTCGGGGAATTATAATTCTGTGGTAGAATATATCTATATGATTGAGAATTCAGATGAATTAATGTATATTGGTTCAAATAATGTTGTGGTTGAACAACTTGGCAATGGTAGAGTTCAAGCGACTTTCACCGTTGAAGCAGATACCAGATAGGGGGAGATATGAAAAGAATTATATGCGTAATATGTGTTTGTATATCGGTATCATATTTCTCTTTAGCATCACAGAGCAGTAGTTCAGAAGCTTCCAACACCGTACCTGTAACTACAGCTACTGGGTATCAAGGCATCAACAGAAGCACATTAAAAGATGCACAAACTCAGTATGGACAGATTCGCAATATTTTTTATAGCCCCTACTATGTTTTGGTTCAAAATGTAAGTGGGTATATTACTGATGTTGTCTATATTTTGGATAAAAATGGCAAATATGTGGCATTTTATCATGTGAATAATGGAGGGGGCGTTACACGACAAGTGTTGGTAGGAACCCAAATGGTTAAAATTAATGGAACGACGTATAAATTAACAGCACAACAAGATGGTATACTGGTAACAGATTCTGTCAACAATACGAGTTATTTGGTTAAGAAGGGGGGATAGAATGAAAAAAATCATGTTACTAACGCTCTTTTCGCTGTTCTCTCTATCTCTTTTCTCCGCTTCTTTAACCCCAGGAATGACAGCGAAGTTAAAGTCTACAAAATACCCTAAAACCATTGAGTTTACGGATATGCAAATGGCGGACGCAGTGAACGTGCTTGGGTATGTCTATAATATTAAAATATCTGCAGCAGCCAATGTTAATCCTCTCAGTGTATCGTTGATGACGGCCCCTAATGACAGTGCCTATGATGTATTGGAAATGATTGCAAAACAATTGAATTTAGGCCTTTCAGATACGGGTAAAAATGGTGTTGTATTTCAATTAGCAGGAAACGCTGTTTCAGGAAGCGCAGTTGAGAGCACGCAATATATTACAGGAGAGATAGTTAATTACTACGGTAAGGGCGTCGCTAATGTTAAGCTTAAATTCGGTGATAGTCCTGAGGCGACGGTAACTACCGATAAATTTGGTGTATATAAAATCTACGGACTGCTTTCAGGAGAATATATTGTAAGAGTTTCGGGGGATAATTACAATCCTATATCTGAACTTGTTACATATGACGGAAAGCAACAAAGATTGAATTTTAATATTGGAAAACCCATAGTAACAGTGACTAATATTACGACAGATTCTGGAATTAATAAAGAGATTGGAATTGTAAAAGATAGTGATGGTGGGTTTGATTCAACTAAAATTCTCTATGTTAATAATACTGATATAGAGGGTGTTAATACAATATTAAAAGAGTTGTTGCCAAATCTTACTACCATTGTAGATACAAAAAATAATTTGATTATTTTAAAAGGTAATGCAACAGATATTAAAACAGCTATTGCGGTTGCGGAGAATTTAGATAAAAATATTAAGCAGGTCTTAATCAAGGCGAAAATCATTGATATTACAAGTACTTTAGCAAACTCTCTTGGATTTAATTGGAGTGCAAAAGATGGAAGTAATGCCATACAACTGCTAGGAGGTGCAAGTGGACTTACGCCTCCAGTTGGGACGTTAGGGTTTATTTTTCAAAGAGGAGGATTTTCAGGGTCATTTAATTTATTAAATACAGTTGAAGATTCTAGTGTGGTATCTGCTCCCAATATCATGGTGGTTAATGGAGAACCGGCTAATATTGATGTGGTTGAAAATCGTGTTGTGGGGACGAAAACAACTACGGATCCGAATACAGGAATTGTTACTACAGAACCAATGTATGGAACGGCTGGAACGACATTGAAGGTAACTCCACTTATTAAAAGTGATGGAACCATTATTCTCACAGTAAATACCAATTTAAGCACCTTTGTTTTAACGGACTCAGGTGTAATAGGTCAGCCAAATATATCTACGAAGGGAAGTACGGCTGATACCACTGTAAGGGTAAAAGATGGGGAGACCATCGTGATAGGTGGACTTGAGCATAGTGAAGATACGATTAATAATGAAAGTGTGCCAGTACTTTCATCCATGCCACTTATTGGTAATCTTTTTAAATCAAGTGATAAAAAACAGATTACACGAAAAATCTTCATAGAGATTACGCCGGAAATTGTATCTCTTAGTAAATAACAGGAGAAAAAACTATCCACATTTTGGATAGTTTTTTTCTTTTAAAGGATAATAAAATATGGTATAATGAGACAATGGCTTATAAAATTAATATCTCAAATAAGTTAATATATACTGTATATGACATCTAGATAAACTATATATTTGAAAATAGGGTATAAAAAAGATATAATGAGATAAAAAAGCTAAGTGTACGGGAGGGAATTATGAATATTCAAGAGATATATGCAAAGAATGTATTTACTGAGGAAAAAATTAGAGAGCGTGTTCCTAAATCAATTTTTAATGAGTTTAAACTGATTCAAAAAGGGAATAAGAAATTAACACCAGAGGTGGCTGAGGTCATCGCTCTTGCAATGAGAGATTGGGCTTTAGAAAATGGGGCAACCCATTTCACACACTGGTTTCAACCTCTTACAGAGATAACAGCAGAGAAGCATGACTCTTTTTTGTCGTTTACTAAAGAGAATAATGCAACTATTATGGAGTTTTCAGGTAGCAATTTAATTGTTGGGGAACCCGATGCTTCGTCATTTCCTTCTGGGGGACTTCGACATACCTTCGAAGCACGTGGATATACTGCGTGGGATATCTCATCACCAGCATTTTTAAAAGAGGATGCCACAGCGGTAACGCTCTATATTCCAACAATTTTCATCTCATATCATGGGCAAGCACTTGATAAAAAACTTCCAATGCTTCGTTCGATGGAGGTTTTAAACCGTGCCTCTCTTAGAGTTGTAAAATACTTTAATATCGAAGCTGAGAGTGTAAAGCCTACGGTGGGTGCTGAGCAAGAGTATTTTCTCATTGATAAAGAGTTTGTAAATCAGCGTAAAGATCTGCTTTTAACAGGAAAAACCCTATTTGGTTCATTGAAGTCTACTGGGAGCCAAGTAAAAGAGCACTATTTCGCACATATTCCTGAGCGTGTTGGACGTTTTATGAAGGAGTTTAATGAAGAGCTTTGGAAATTAGGGGTACCTGCTAAAACACAACATAATGAAGTAGCACCATGCCAATTTGAATTAGCGCCTGTATTTGAGGTAGCAAATTTAGCGATTGATCATAATCAAATCATTATGGAAAGCCTAGAAAGAATTGCCAGCCGTCATGGGTTTGTCGCTTTGCTTCACGAAAAGCCTTTTGCAAATATGAATGGTTCTGGAAAACACAACAACTGGTCTTTTTCAACGGATAAAGGGGTAAATCTTTTAGATCCTGGTAAAACGCCAGAGGAGAGAACCCGTTTTCTGTTTTTTGTAAGCGCTATTTTAAAAGCGACAGATATGTATGCTGGAATGTTGAAGGCAAGTGTAAGTAGTGCTGGAAATGATTTAAGATTAGGAGGCCATGAGGCGCCACCAAGTATCATTTCAATATTTTTAGGAACAGAATTAACTCAAATGTTAGAAGATATCTCGCAAGATAAAATTGTGGTGGAGAAACATAAGGAGATTATCTCCCTAGGGCTTAAAAATATCCCAGATATTCCAAAGGATTTAACTGACAGAAATAGAACGTCTCCATTTGCCTTTACAGGAAATAAATTTGAGTTTAGAATGATGCCATCGTCACGTTCTATCGCAACGCTTAATACTGTACTTAATTTAACAGTAGGAAGTATTTTAGATGAGTTTGCTAATCGTTTAGAGAGTGCGACGGATGTTGCAAGTGAGATACAAGCTATTATCAAAGAAACGTATATTGACCATGGAAGAATTGTCTTTAATGGGGATGGATATTCAGCAGAGTGGAGAGAAGAGTCGGCGCGAAGAGGTTTAGTAAATCTTAATAATACTGTAGACTCAGCAAAAGAGTTTATTGCTGAAAAAAGTCTTGCATTATATGAAAAATATCATATTTTGACAAGAGAGGAGATTTTATCAAGACAAAACATTCGAATAGAGAGCTATATTAGTTCAATTTATACGGATGCGAAGCTCTCTATCTCTATGATAAATACTCAAATTGTTCCTGCTGTAGTTAAGTATATGAATTTGCTACTTGATAATTATCTAAAACTTGAGCAAGCACATTTAGGGATTGGAACCACATATCTTGGAAAAGAGATTAAACAGATTGATCAATTTCTTGGCGAGTTAAAGAAGCGTTCAGAGATACTAGAAAATAGACTTTCTGAGCTTAAAGAGGAAGAGGCTACTCATGAAACGGCAGCGAAATATTTCACTGAAATAGTACCTATGATGCGTAGTGCACGAGAAGTTGCCGATACATTAGAAGTGGTGATAGGTAAAGAGTATTGGCCATTTCCAAATTATGTAGATATGCTTTTTAAAGCGTAAAGTTTTTAAAGTTAGATATTAAAATTAAAAAGGGGAAGACAACTCTTCTCCTTTTAGTTTGTGAGGGGTTATATGATTACAATAATAACATGTGTTTTTTTAGTTGGAATTATTGCTATAATGTTTGAACATAAATTACATGTAGACAAAACTGCTGTGGCATTAATGACGGCGCTCATCATTTGGGTGCTGTATTTTAAAGTGGAGCCAAACCATGTGGTATTGCAAAACTCTTTGATACATTATGTGGGTGAAATATCTGAAATTCTCTTTTTTCTATTGGGGGCGATGGGACTTGTTGAGTTGATTGATTCCCATGGAGGGTTTGAATTAATTACAAAAAAGCTTTACGTTTCCGATAAAGGAAAACTTTTGTGGACAATAGCACTGCTTTCGTTTTCACTCTCGGCCGTCATTGATAGTTTAACAACCGCAATCATTATGGTTACATTGATACAAAAGATATTGGTGAAAAAAGAGGATAAAATAGCCTTTTGCGGTATCATTATCATTGCGTCAAATGCTGGAGGGGCTTGGTCACCACTGGGTAACGTTACCACCACCATGTTATGGATCGGTGGACAAATCACTGTCGGAAGTATTATGCTCCATCTTATTTTGCCGTCCCTTGCGGTTGCTGCTGTGCCTACATGGTTAATGGCGCGAAAATATAAAAATAAGAAGTTAGAAGGTGCGTTTGATAGGAGTTATCAAGTCACAAAAGATGAAAAAATAGTGCTTCTGTGTGGGGTACTCTGTTTTATAGGAATTCCAGTGTTTACCGTTACGACTGAAATGCCACCTTTTATTGGAATGCTTGGCGCATTGGCGGTAATGTGGATTATCATTCAATGGCTTCATAAAAACAAAGATGATGTGACACAAAATAGATACTCAGTAACACAGGCATTGCAAAAAGTAAACATTTCAACACTCCTCTTTCTACTTGGCATACTTCTTGCTATCAGTGGCCTTGAAGAGCTTCATGTTTTATCACTGTTTTCAGATGTTTTAAATCACTATGTGGGTAACCTCTTTTTTATTCCCGTAATTTTAGGATTTATTTCAGCCTTGATTGATAATGTGCCTCTAATGGCTGCAGTTCAAGGAATGTATCCGTTAACACAGTTTGCTATCAATCATCCTTTTTGGAATTTTATGGCACTCGCAACGGGAACAGGGGGAAGTATCCTTATCATAGGATCAGCTGCTGGGGTTGCTATTATGGGGCTTGAAAAGATCAACTTCTTTGAATATCTAAAGAAAATCTCTCTCTATGCAATACTTGGATATGTTATGGGGATTGTGGTATTTTTTTTACAAAGCAAAATATTTTAGGCTATCCTTTCGGATAGCCTAATTTTTTATTATAGTTTAGCGTAATTTTCACGAACCCAATTCTCTATAGTCTCAGGTAGTGTATCCTTTTCCTCTTTAGAAAGATGAGCACATGATATTGGTGTACCGATATAGAGTTTTAATACATCAACTTTTCCGGCTTTAATGGCATCACTAGAGCTTACTTTATCCGTTCCCTTTATAACAACAGGAACAATGTACCCTTTTGACATATATGCGAGTTTGAAACTTCCTTTTTTAAAGGGAAGAATGTCACTTCCACGTGTTCCTTCTGGAAAGATAGAGATACACGCTTTTTCCCTTGAGATAATTTCAGCCCCCTCCTGCATTGTTTTAATGGCAGAACGGGCATCCGAACGATCAAGGTAGATACAGTTTAGCATTTGCATCCAATACTTCAAAATTGGCATGGTTTTAAGCTCAATTTTAGCAACAAACCCGATAGGTCTGATAAAATATCCAAGCAGTAAGGGAATGTCCACTTTACTTTGATGATTTGAAATAATGACGATAGCTTCTTCTTTGATTTTCTCTACCTCTTCAAAATTCTCATAGCTGACTTCAACTTTTGAACCCATGACCAAAATGTTGAGTTTTGCCCAACGTTTTGCATTGTTTTGTAACATTCTTTTGCCTTTAGCGTGGGTTAAGATACGAAGCTTTACTAAAAGAAATATGAATGGCATATAGATAATTGTTGATACGATTGCATAAGTGTAGATTACAAAATAGATATATAAAGCTTTTAACATGATTTCCTCACTACTCTAGAATTTCACCTGTCTCTTCATCGGTTTTGACATCATTTTCATCAAAAACAGCCACAGCAACATTGATAAACTCAAGCACTTTAGTCTCTAATTCAGCCATAAGTACTGGATTTTCGGCAATAAAGGTTTTAACATTTTCGCGACCTTGACCTAAACGTGTCTCGCCATAGCTGAACCATGAACCACTTTTATTGATAACATTATTCGTAATTGCAATATCAAGGATTTCTCCTGCTTTTGAGATACCTCTACCATACATAATTTCAAATTTCACCTCTTTAAATGGAGGAGAGACTTTATTTTTAGTTACTTTTACTTTTACTTCGTTTCCGATGATGTCTTCACCTTGTTTAACACTTCCAATTCTTCTAACATCTAAACGTACAGAGGCGTAGAATTTAAGAGCGCGTCCTCCGGAAGTTGTCTCAGAAGGTCCAAAACTGAATCCCCCAACTTTTTCACGGATTTGATTGATAAATAGCATAGAAGTTTTTGATTTTGAAAGGCTTCCAGTAAGTTTTCTCAGTGCCTGTGACATCAGTCTTGCTTGAAGACCCACATGAGCGTCTCCCATCTCTCCCTCAATCTCAGCTCTAGGTACAAGGGCTGCTACTGAATCGACTACAATAATATCAATAGCTCCACTTCGAACAAGCATATCTGCAATTTCTAGTGCTTGCTCACCAGTATCTGGTTGAGAGATTAAGAGTTCGTCGATATTAACCCCTAGATTTTTTGCATAGAGGGGGTCAAGTGCATGTTCAGCGTCGATAAATGCGGCAATTCCACCTGCTTTTTGAGTTTCGGCAATGGCGTGTAGAGCAAGAGTGGTTTTACCTGATGATTCTGGTCCATATATCTCAATAACTCTTCCCTTTGGATATCCGCCAACCCCTAAAGCTTTATCAAGATTTAAACTTCCTGTTGAGATAACTTCAATATTCATTTTTTTATGCTCGCCAAGTTTCATGATTGAACCGTCGCCATAATCTTTTCTAATTTGTTTAATAGCAATAGCAATGGCTTTTTGCTTGC
>Ga0247844_1004979_pt1 | contig 17376 bp, 18 predicted proteins | sample LaCtaG_FD_192421 | JGI IMG/M metagenome (GOLD analysis project Ga0247844, IMG submission 192421) | Freshwater microbial communities from meromictic Lake La Cruz, Castile-La Mancha, Spain - LaCruzMarch201714.5m_1 | ecosystem: Environmental > Aquatic > Freshwater > Lake | place: Spain: Castile-La... | reverse complement strand
CGGGGTCCCCTTCCCCCCGCGCTCCCCGCAGCAGATCCAGCAGTCCTGCCTCGACCAGGGACGCACGATCACGGACGACCTCGCAAAAAGCGGAATCAAGATTGCGCCGGACAAGGAGATCATCGCCCTCATCGCCTACCTCCAGCAGCTCGGAAAATACGAGGCGCCCGCCGAACCCGCCTCGCCTCCCGCTCCCGAGCCTCCCAGGCAGGCCAGCGCCAACTGATTATGTTCCACCAAGTCCAATTCGCCAACTGGAGCGCCCTCATCACGGCGCTCGCCTTCGCCGTCAGCTTCTGCGTCTTTGTCTCCGTCGTCGTGGGCGCCCTCCGCTGCTCGAAGGAAAAAATCCGGCACCTTTCCGAAATCCCGCTTGAGGAGGAAAAAAGATCATGAAAACCAACCACCCCGACGACGAGCTCCGGCACCACTCGTATGATGGGATCCAGGAGTATGACAAGCGGCTGCCGAACTGGTGGCTGTTCACCCTCTACGGCGCAATCATTTTTGCGGCGGGCTACTGGGCGTATTACCACTGGACCGACCACATGCAGCCCGGCTACGTGCGCGTGGAGCGCAAGCTCGAGGAGTTCCAGCGCAACGCCCTCAACAGCGGTGCCGCGCCCACCGACAGCCAGCTCTACAGCATGAGCACCGACCCGGCCGTCGTCTCCGCGGGCGAAAAAATCTACCGCACGAACTGCGTCGCCTGCCACGGGGCCGACCTCAAGGGCGGCATCGGCCAGAACCTCACGGACAACGTCTGGATCCATGGAGGCCTCCCCACGAACCTCTACACCACGATCTCGGTCGGCGTCGCCGACAAGGGCATGCCGACATGGGGCCCCGTCCTCGGCCCCGCCCGCATCGCCGACGTCGTCGCCTTCGTCATCAGCAAAAACCCCACCATAGAAAAACCCGAAGCCAAGTAGGCCGCACCGCATGAAACCCAAGGCGCCGACGATCGACTCGGTCACGACCATCAACGACGATGGCTCGCGGTATTTCGTGCACCCGGCGGACGTCTCGGGGCGCTTCACCCTCCTCCGCCGGGTGTCCGCCGTCCTCCTCATCGCGATCTACGTGCTGCTGCCTTTTGTTCAGATCAACGGCGAGCCGGCCGTCTTCCTGGATGTGATGCACCAGCGCCTGCACCTCTTCGGGCTGACGCTCATGTTCCAGGACCTCTGGCTCCTGTTCTTTCTCATCACGGGTTTGGGGTTCACGCTTTTCCTCGTCACAGCCATCTTCGGGCGCGTGTGGTGCGGCTGGGCCTGCCCGGAAACCGTCTTCCTCGACCACGTGTTCCGGCGCATCGAGCGCCTCATCGACGGCGACGCCCTCTCCCGCCGGCGGATCGAGGAGGCGCCCTGGACGGCCTCCAAGCTCGCCCGCCGCGCCCTCAAGCACGGGATCTACCTCGCGCTCTGCGCCGCCATCGCGCACATCTTCGTCGCCTACTTCGTGTCCATCCCCGCGCTCTACGCGATGGCCCACCGCTCGCCTCTGGAAAACTGGAGCGTGTTCCTCCTTGTCTCGGCGATCACCGGCGCGCTCTACTTCAATTTCGCATGGTTCCGCGAGCAGTTCTGCATCGTCCTCTGCCCGTATGGCCGCCTCCAGTCCGCGCTCATCGACGACAACTCGATCATTGTCGGATACGACGAGAATCGCGGGGAGCCCCGCGGCAAGGCGGGGATGGCCCAGGGCGACTGCATCGACTGCCGCCGCTGCGTCCAGGTCTGCCCCACGGGCATCGACATCCGGCAGGGCCTCCAGCTGGAGTGCATCTCGTGCGCGGCCTGCGTGGACGCCTGCGACGAGGTCATGCAGAAGCTCGGGCGCCGGCTCGGCCTCATCCGCCACGACTCGATGAATGCGCTCGCGGGGCGCGCCACCCGGTTCCTCCGCCCCCGCCTCTTCATCTACCTGGCGCTCCTCCTCGTCGGCGGGGGAGCCTTCCTGCTCTCGTCCCGGCAGGTCAAGCCGGTGACGGTCTCCGTCCTCCGCATGCAGGGCGCGCCGTATTTTCGTGATGAGACGACGGTCCGCAACAACTTCCTGCTCCGCATCGCCAACAAGCAGGCGACCCCTCAAACCTACACCGTCACGGTCGAGTCCCCCGTGGAGGGGATCGAGGTCGCCGGTGGCAACCACAAGGCGATCCCCCTCCAGGGCGGCGAGGAAATCCAGGAGCCTGTCATCGTCTCCCTCCCGGATGCCCGATTCCCGGGCCAGTTCGACCTCAAGGTCATCATCACGGACGAAAACAACGTCGTCCAAAGCGAGAAATCGATCCCGTTTCTCGGCCCGTTCCGCGAATGAGCGCCCTCTGGCCATTCCTCCACGCCCGCCCCTGGCTGCTCGTTGTGGCCGCGTTTGTCCTGCTCATTTCGGCGTGGACGACGATCATCACGCTGAGCACCCGCGTGCCCAGCGCACGCCTGAGCCCAGAGGAGGAGCAGGCCGTGCTGGAAAGGAGGCCATGAACCCGGCCGTCTCAGGTCCTGTGGCGGCGCTGGTCGCCGGCCTCCTGACCAGCCTGCATTGTGTGGGCATGTGCGGGCCGCTGGCCTGTGCCGCTTGCGCCCGCCCGGGGGGCCCCGGCAGCCTCTCTGCGGCTGCGGCCTACCATGCCTGCCGCCTGCTCTCCTACACGGTGGTCGGGTTCCTTGCCGGTCTGATCGGGCGCGCGGTCTCGGATGCTCTCCTTGGCGGAACGGCCCGCTGGCTCACGTGGGCGTTTGTCGTGTTCTTCGTGCTTGTGGCCACCGGGCTGGACAAGCGCCTCACCCTCCCGCTGGCGGGGAGGTGGATGTCTGCCTGCCTTGGGACGGGCGACGCCGCCCCCCTCCGCGCGGCAGTCCTCGGCCTGCTCACCCCCTTCATCCCCTGCGGGCCGCTCTACCTGATCGTGGCGGCCGCCGCGCTTTCGGGTTCGGCCGCCTCGGGGGCGATCGTCCTCCTCGCCTTCGGGGCCGGGACGGTTCCTCTTGTCTTTGCGCTGCAAAGCCAGTTCTTCCGCGTCGGGGCGCGCTTCTCCCCGCTCACCCTCGACCGCGTGCGCCGCGCGCTGGCTGCCGCGAGCGTGGCGCTTCTCGTTTACCGCGGCATGGGCAACCCCGCATTTTTGTGCCGATGAAAGCGGGCGCGACAACCCTCTGCTCGCATTGCGGGACCCCGTTCCACCCGGTGCCGCACCGCACGGAGTTTTGCTGCGCAGGCTGCCAGTTCGTCAGCCACCTCCTCCACAAGCGCGGGCTTGAAGAATTTTATCACTACGGCGACGGCCTCCTGCCGGCCGCCAGCTCGGTGTTCCACGAGCGCGACCTCTCGTGGCTGGATGACGTCCTGGCGGCCTCGGAGGCTCCCGGCGGGGAAACGTCTTCGGCCTCGCTCGACATCCAGGGCATCTCGTGCGCCGGATGCGTCTGGCTCATCGAGCGCCTGTTCCTGGACCGCCCGGGGGCGATCTCCTGCCGGGTCAACTCGTCGACGGGAGCGGTCCACTTCTCCTGGGCCACCGGGCAGTGCGACCTGAGGCCATGGGTGATCGATGTCCACAAGTTTGGCTACCTCCTCGGCCCGGCGGCCAAGGACCCTCCCGCACGGCCGCTCGCACGGCGGCTCGGGCTCAGCGCCGCTCTCGCGCTCAACGCCATGCTCTTCGCCCTGCCCCGATACCTCGGGCTCTCACCGGGCGACGAGCTCGCCCGCCTCTTTGATGCCATCTCGCTCGGAATCGCCACCGCCAGCATGATCGTCGGAGGCGGCTACTTTTTCCGGCGCGCCGCGGCCGCCCTCCGGGCCGGAGTCCTCCACATCGACCTCCCGATCTCTCTCGGGCTGCTCGTCGCCTACGCCGGCTCATGCATCGCCTGGGTGCGCGGGACCCACAGCTTCGCCTACCTCGACTTCATTGCGATCTTCACGTTCCTCATGCTCCTCGGGCGCTGGCTGCAGGAGCGCGCCGTGGACGCCAACCGCCACCGCCTCCTCGCCCTCCGCCTCAGCCCCGGCAACGTCCGTATCGGCGGCGCGGAGGTCCCGGCAGAGGCTGTGAACCAGGACGACCGTTTCCTCCTCCCGAAGGGCGGGCTTGTTCCCGTGCGCTCCCGACTGCTCTCCAGCCAGTCGCTCTTCGCCCTGAGCGGCATCACCGGCGAGCCGGCTCCCCGCAGCTTCGTGCGCGGCAGCCTCGTCCCCTCGGGCGCGCGCTGCCTTGCGGAGTCCGGGGCCGAGTGCGAGGCGCTCGAGCCATGGTCGTCGTCCCGGCTTGCCAGCCTCATGAGCGTTTCCTCCGGCATGACCTGGAGGAACGCCGCCATGCAGCGCCTGATCTCGCTCTACCTCGGTGTCGTGCTTTTTGTCGGGGCGGCGGGCTTCGCGGCCTGGTGGGCCCTTGCCGGCAACCCTCTGCTGGCCACCCAGGTTCTCGTCTCCGTGCTCGTCGTCTCCTGCCCGTGCGCCATCGGTGTCGCTCTCCCCCTCCTCGACGACCTCGCCGCCGCCCGCCTCCAAAAATCCGGGATCTTCATCCGTGAGGGCTCGCTCTGGGAGCGCCTCCGCCTGGTCACGGCCCTCCTCCTCGACAAGACCGGAACCCTCACGCTCGAAACCCTCGCCCTCTCGAATCGCGATGCCATCAGCCGGATCAACGCCTCCGAACAATCCGCCCTCCTGCGCCTCGTCCGATCAAGCCTCCACCCGGTCGCCGCCTGCCTTCGCGAAACCCTCCTCCCCATGGGAACGGAGCCGATGGAGGGCGGCGCGCCGGTCTCCGAGCTCCCGGGGCTCGGCCTCGAATGGACCTCGCCCGAGGGCAACTGGAGGCTCGGCCGCCCGTCATGGGCCGGCTCCCACTCGAATCGGCGGACCGCATTTTCCCTCGACAACCGCGAGCTGGCGGCCTTCGACTTCCATGAGGAGCTGCGCCCTGGCGCCCGCCGCGAGGTTGCCAGCCTCCAGCCCCTCGGCATCGATGTCTTTCTCCTCAGCGGGGATGACCCCGCACGCGTCGGGCGACTGGCCGGCGAGCTCGGGCTCCCCCAGGACCACGCGCTCGGCGGCCTCTCGCCGGAGGACAAGGCCGGGCTGATCACCTCGCGGTGGGACCGCAAGGCCCTGATGATTGGCGACGGGGCGAACGACAGCCTCGCCTTTGACGCCGCCCTCTGCCGGGGAACCCCGGCGGTGGATACCGGGCTCCTCGAGCACAAGGCCGATTTCTACATGCCGGGCACCAACCTCGGCGGCCTCGAGGAGCTCTTCCGCGCGGCGGCCCGGCACCGCTCGACCTCAAGGGCCGTCTTTGCGTTCGCCATCGCCTATAACGCCCTTGCCGTCTCGGCCGCTCTCTCGGGGTGGATGAACCCGCTCGTGGCCGCCGTCATCATGCCTCTCAGCTCGCTCGCCTCCATCGCCATCGTCTTCATCGGATTTTCCAGCCGAACCACCAACCCTTGATTCCACCTATGCAAAACACCAACCCAAATGTCTCGTCGGATGCCTTCCGGGGTCCGCTCGCCTTCCTCATCGCCTCGCTCGCCTGCCTCTGCGCCTCCGCCGCCTGGCTCGTCATCAGCCCCGCCCTCCTGCTGGATCCCAAGATCGCCCCGCAGAGCACGGCATGGATCTACCTTGCCGTCTACGGTTGCGCGCTCACGGGATTTTTCGGGCTCGTTTACCGATCGGTGCCGATCATCTTCGGCCTCCCGCTCTACAGCCCGCAATTTGTCATCCTTCACCTCGTCTTCCACCTGGTCGGGCTGGGGCTCCTCCTGCCGACCGCCTTTCAGGAGGACCCGTCCACCGGCGTCATGGGGCAGACGTTCCTGGCCTGCGGCGCCGTCACGTTCATCGTCAACATCTCCGCATCCTTCAAGCGCGAAGACCGCCCCGACGCCTCCGCCGCCTTCATCGCCACCGCCATGCTCTGGCTCGGGATCATGCTCATCGTCGGCCTCCCGTTCGCCAAAAATCCGTTTGTCGCATTCTTCTCTCCCAGCGCATGGACGCCGGCCACGCTCGAGCTCTGCATCGCAGGGGTGATCATCAACGGACTCCTCGGCCTGGCCCTGCGGGTCACCGCCCTGCGCCTCGGCAGCTCGATGGAGCGCACGAACACCCCCTGGTTTGCCCTCGCTCTCGTGAATGCCGGCGCCGCTTGGGTCTTCGCCGCCACCGCGTTTGGCCCCCCCGCGTTCGTCCTCTTCTGCGCCGCGCTCTACCTTGCCGGCATCCTCATCTACCTCGCCCGGTTCACCGCCATCCTCGAGGCCCGCAAGGAGGAATCCCTCGATTGGGACAGCAAGATCCTCTACACGGCCCTCTGGATGGTTCCCGTGGGCGTCGTGATGTTCGGCTACGCGGTCTGGAGCCGCGCGGCCACTCCGGATGCCTCCGTCCAGCTCGAAGCCTCGACCCTGCTGGCCGCCCTGCTCGGCGCCTGCGTGCCGGCGCTCGTCGCCCTCATCTACCAGACCTCCTCCCTCCTCCGCGGCGATGAGCAGGGCCCGGACGCCCCCCTCGACGTCCGCCTCTCCTCACAGATCCTCCTCGCCGCATTTTTCAACTACGCCATCGGCGTCCTCATGATCATCCCGGGCGCCTGGCTCGGCATCGAAAAAATGGTCGGCCTCGGCTCGCTCTTCCTCCTCATGGGCTCGATCGGATTCCTCGGCAACTTCCTCCAGATGCTCCGCGCAAAATCCGCGGATCCCCTGCCCGGCGAAGAGCAGGCCGCCTGAACATCCGCTACCGCACGACGGGCACGCCGTCGCGCAGCATCTGCTCGACGAAGCCGGTGTGGTATTTGCCTTTGCGGAACTCCGAGTTGCGCATGACCGCCTGCTGGAACGGGATCGTGGTCTTGATCCCCGTGATCATATACTCTCCGAGGGCGCGGGACATCCGCCGGATGCACGCCTCGCGGCTCGATGCGCTGGCGATGACCTTCGCGATCATCGAGTCGTAGTGCGGCGGGATCGGATACCCCGCATACGCGTGCGAGTCGATGCGGACCCCGCGGCCGCCGGGCGCGTAGTAGAGCCCGATATTCCCGGGGCAGGGCTGGAAACCTTTTTCCGGGTCCTCCGCGTTGATCCGGCACTCGATCGCGTGGTGGCGCGGCTGCGCGTTGACCACGTAATCGCTCAGGTGCTCGCCCGCAGCCACCTGGATCTGCTGCTTGACAAGGTCGCAACCGTAAACCTCCTCGGTGATCGGATGCTCGACCTGGATGCGCGTGTTCATCTCCATGAAGTAGAAGTTGCCTGCATCGTCCACGAGGTATTCGATGGTCCCCGCGTTCGCATACCCGACGTTCTCGCAGAGCTGGATCGAGGCCTCGCCCATCCGCTTGCGCAGATCCGGGTCCATCAGCGGCGAGGGGCACTCCTCCACAATCTTCTGGTTGCGCCTCTGCAGCGAGCAGTCGCGCTCGCCAAGGTGCACCACCCGCCCGTGCTCGTCCCCGAAAACCTGAAACTCGATGTGGTGGGGGTTCACGATGAACTTCTCGATGTAAACCGCCGCGTTTCCAAACGCCTTCTCCGCCTCCAGCCGCGCGGCGTGATACCCCTGCACCAGGCTGCCCTCGTTGCTCGCGATCCGCATCCCCCGCCCCCCGCCGCCGGCAACCGCCTTGATCATCACCGGATACCCGATCTGCCTCGCAACCTTGATCGCCTCCGCCTCCGAGTCCACGGTCCCGTCGCTCCCGGGAGAAACCGGGACGCCCGCCTTGCGCGCGCATTCCCGCGCCGAATTCTTGTCCCCCATCAGCCGGATCGCGCTCGCCGCTGGCCCGATAAACTTGATGTTGCAGCTCGTGCACACATCCGCAAAATGCGCGTTCTCCGCCAGAAACCCATACCCCGGGTGGATCGCATCCACGTCGGCAATCTCCGCCGCGCTGATGATGCGGTCGATTTTCAGGTAGCTGTCGGAGCTCGCCGCCGGCCCGATGCAGATCGCCTCGTCGGCCAGCTGGACGTGCAGGCTGTCGATGTCGGGCTCGGAATACACGGCGACCGACTGGACGCCCAGCTCCTTGCAGGCCCGGATGATGCGAAGCGCAATCTCGCCGCGGTTGGCGATCAGGATTTTTTTGAACATGAGCTATTTCAGGCGGAACAGGGTCTGGCCGAACTGGACGGGCTTCCCGTTCTCCGCGCAAACCTCGACGACCGTCCCCGAAACCTCGGCCTTGATCTCATTCATCACTTTCATGGCCTCGATAATGCAGACCACGGTCTCCGGGGTCACGGACTGCCCGACCGATAGAAAGGCAGGGGAGTCCGGGGACGGGCTCGCGTAAAACGTGCCCACCATCGGTGAGGTGATCTCGATCCCTGCCTCAACGGCGGCCGGCTGCGCAGGGGCGGCCACTGCCGGTGCGGGCGCTGGCGCCGCAGAGGGGGCTGCTCCCGACGTCACAAAATGGACCGGCCCGCCGGCCTCGCCCGTCTTCAGCGTGATCTTGAATCCTTCTCTTTCCATTTTGAAGACGGCGACCCCGTTCTTCTTCATGAGGTCGATGAGTGTGCGAATTTCTTTGAGGTCCATTCGAAGTTTGATGAGTTTTGACTAAGAGCAAGATCCTGACACGCGGGTGGCGGACCGGTCAAGACATTGGATTTTCTCCGCACGCGGACCCGAGCACCTCCGCGGCCGTCTTGAAGTGGGTTTTTGCGTGGGTTTCCAGTGCCTCGCGCCCCTGCTTGGCGATGAGCGCGAGGGCTGCGGCCTTGACCTGCGCGGAGGCCCCGCGCGGAAGCTTCACGCCCGATGCGCTGCCGGCGCGCTCCAGCCAGTCGATAAATTTCTCGCGCGCAAGGATCGAGGCGGCCGCCACGGCAAAATCCGACTCGGCCTTCGTGCGCTGTTCGAGCTGGATCTTGCGGCCTTTGTCCATCAGTGCCCGCTCGATGAGCCGGGAGTCCGCGAATTTGTCGGAAAGCGCCCGGGGGCAGTCGGGTCGGGCCTCGCAGAGGTTCTCGATCACGCGGGCATGCCCCCATGCCAGGAGCCGGTTGAGGTTGCCCATCTTGCGGTAGAGCTCGTTGTATCGGGGGGGCGCCACGGTCACGATGCTGTGCGGTGCCCCGGACTTTCGGATCGCCGCTGCCAGCTCACGGATCCTCCGGTCCGAGCCGATCGCCTTGCTGTCCTGGACCCCGGCATCGCGCAGCGCTTTGGCCAAGCCTCCATCAACGTAGGCCCCGGCAATCACGAGCGGGCCGAAGAAGTCCCCCTTCCCGCTCTCGTCCACCCCGAAGTGCGGCGAAAACAGCTCCGGGGAAAGAATTTCCTCATACCCCAGCCGCGCCTCCCCTAGCACGAGGGGCTCCAGGGTGAACGTGATGAAGTCCTCGATCCCCTTCCCCTGGATCACCGCCTTCGGCCCCTTCTCATAGACCGCGATGGTCAGCTTCTGCTTGCGCGCCGCAAACAGCATGTAGGGTTTTTCCTCAAACTCGAAGCCCTCGCCAGCAAGGACTTCGCGCAGAAGGCTCGCTTGGGCGGAACTGAGGGGAACGGTCTGGGAATGCAAAGGTTGCGCCATGCGCTGATTCAGTGCGTAATCGCCGCGTTCTGTCCAGATGATACCGAGCCATCAAATCCCCCTCCTGCGGCGCGCCCTGATGGCATGGTTCCGCTCTGCGGGCCGCAAGCTTCCCTGGAGGAGCGACCCTTCCCCCTACCGCGTGCTGGTCTCCGAGTTCATGCTGCAGCAGACGACCGTGACGGCGGTCCTCCCGTATTTTGAGAAATGGATGCGCGACTTTCCCGATGTGCCCGCTCTCGCGGCGGCGGACGAGCAGCAGGTCCTGGCCCATTGGCAGGGGCTCGGGTATTACTCCCGCGCCCGGAACCTCCACGCCGCAGCCCGCGCGATCGTCGCGCAGCACGAGGGACAGGTTCCCGGCGGACTGACTGAGCTGCGGAACCTCCCGGGCGTCGGCCCCTACACGGCCGCCGCCGTGGCGGCCTTTGCCTTTGACCAATGCGTCCCCGTGCTCGACGCCAACATCCTGCGCGTCGTCGCCCGGCTCATCAACGACTCGCAGCCGCTCCACACCGCTGCCGCAAGGCAACACATGGAGCTCGCCGCCCGCAAGCTCCTCCCAAGGTCCGGCGGACGGGATCACACCTCCGCCCTCATGGACCTCGGGGCGACTCTCTGCCGGGCCGGAGCCCCCGACTGCTCGAAGTGCCCGGTGCGCCGGTTTTGCCAGGCCAAATCTCCTGAGGCCATTCCGGCAAAAAAGCCGCGCCCGCTGGTGGTTCTCGAACGCGACCTGCGCAGCCTGGCATTGCGCAAAGGCCTGGTCTTTTTGATTCGCTCCGCCGGCCCGCGCTGGAAGGGGCTCTGGGTCCTGCCCCCGGCCCCCCCGTCCCATCAAAAGCCGGTTTGGGAATCGACGCACATCCTCACCCGCCACCGCATCCGCCTGCAGGTTTTTCGCGCGAGGCCCCAACCCGGATGGCACCCGTTTCCCCTCGATGAGCTCCCGCCCATGCCTACGCCGCACCGGCAGGTGATGGAAACCTTGCGCAAGAGCCCACTGGGTGAGGAGTTGAGGGGGGGCGACCGCGGACACTCACTGCCGGGCGCGATCCCGCTCGATTCGCGAACACGTTGCCCAGATGAACATCGAAAGCCCTCCAACAAGCAGGAACGCAAACGCCAGCATGAACAACACCCCCCAAGACAGACCAATTCCAGCCAGAACCGTGGAGGGTTCGTTGGTCATGGTGTCACTGCCGGGCTCCCGACATCCCACACACGCCAAGGCCGACGGACCCCAAAATGAAAAGACAACCACAGAGCACAGAGCAAGGAACTGAATAACCCTGCCCGGAGATTTTTTTCCGAAAGCCGTTTTGCTCGCACTCATTTTTTCGGTTCTGCGCCTGAAGGCTCGCGCAGGATGTCCCCAATGTCCATGAGGAGCTTTTGCACCACCTCCGGGTCGTTTCCATCCTGAAATCCCCTGATCCATCCTTTTCGGTCGATGATCACAAAACGCGTGGAGTGAACTGGCATTCCGCCGGAGTCGTTGCTCAGCGGCTGAAGAAAACCCTTCGCGACCGTCGCCTCCATCTGGTCTTTGGGACCGGTGAGGAAACGCCACTTTTCAGGAGAGGCTCCGACTTTTTCCCCATACGCCTTGAGAACGGCAGGCGTATCAAAATCCGGATCCACGGTGAAGGAGACCAACTTGACGTCTTTCGTTTTCGACCCGAGGCGCTGGTTCAGCTCAGCCATCCGGCTTGTCATGACCGGACACGGGCCTAAACACCGGGTGAAGATGAAATTTGCCACCCAGACATTTCCCTTGAGATCGGCCGGGGTGACCGTTAACCCGTCTTGAGCCTGAAATCGAAACTCGGGCACTTGCGCAACCGGGTCGAGCCGCATCGACGCCGGGCGGCGGGCCTGAATCGTCGAGCTGAACTGCGAATAGACTCCCGCAATCAACGCCGTCGCCGCCAGAAACGCAACCACCCAACCCCAACGGGGAATGCGCGCGGCAGGTTGGGGGTTAGCGCCAGAGGTAGACAATGGAAAAAAGGAAGATCCAAACAACGTCCACAAAATGCCAGTAGAGCCCGACATTTCCGAGAGAGACATGCCGCGCTGGAGTGTAGCACCGGGTGAACAATTGGCGCAGGAAAACCCAGATAATCAACAGCACCCCGATCATGACGTGCGCTCCGTGAAATCCCGTCATCAAAAAGAACGACGAACCATAGACTCCGCCTTTATTGAACCACAACCCCTCATGGTAGAGGTGGGTCCATTCGTAGCACTGGACACCCACAAAGATGCTGCCAAGGAGAATGGTTACGGCGAGCCACAGAAGACCGCGTCTTCCCTTCTGAACCGCTCCTTCGGCAAAGTGATACGTGAAGCTGCTTGCCACGAGGAACACCGTGTTCACTCCCGTCAAAAAAACAGGCAGGTGCGGCGAGTCGGGAAAGGGCGGCCATTGGGCCTGTGAAAGTCGAAGGACGATGTAGCCTCCAATCAGTCCGGCAAAAAGCATCGCCTCCGAAGACAGAAACATGATCATGCCGAATTTCGCAGTTGCGGGCGAGGCCGGGGCGTGGCCCGCGTGTTCGTCGTGAGTAAGTGTTGCGGAACTCATAGGGTTGTTGGGTTGAATGGGATAAATCGGAAGATTACGAGAAAATCAGGGTGCTACGGCTGGCCCGCGCAGAATCATCAGCACAATAACCAGCGCGCACAGCGAAAGGGCGAACGCCCACAACAAAAGCATCGTCTTGAGATTGCGCCGGTTTTTCATTCATTCATCGCCCTGTCATTGCCAGCAAACCGAGAGCGAGCGGAAGATACAAAATCGATGCCAGAAACAACTTCCTGGCCGACGACTGGTCCCGTTGCCAGAGAAACATCAGAGCAAATCCGCAAAACACAATTCCCAGCCCCAGCACACCAAAAAAATACCAAGCCGAGTTGAACCCCAGCAAAGCCGGCACCAAGCTAACCATCAGTAGGCAGAGCGAATAGAGGAACGCCTGCCGGCCCGTGGCAAATCCCGTCTCGTCATCGCCCGGGAGCATGACAAAACCCGCCCCGGAATACTCCTCACGATACAACCAGGCAATGGCCAGGAAATGGGGCATTTGCCAGAACCAAAGAATCGCGAAGATGAGCCCCCCCTCGATCGAATACTCCCCCCGGGCCGCCACCCAACCAATCAGCGGAGGCAGCGCCCCCGGGATGGCTCCCACCAGGGTGTTCAACGAACTGACCCGCTTCATCGGGGTATAGACGAAGACGTAAATCGCGATGGTGATCAAACCCAGGATCGCGGCACGAACGTCCGCCATAAGGCCCAGCACGGCCAGCCCGGTGACACAAAAAAAGATCCCGAACATCAACGCATCCCCGGGATGCATTCGCCCCCCCGGGAGCGGGCGCTGGCTGGTCCGCTTCATCAACGCGTCATAATCCCGTTCCCACCATTGATTCAGCGCGGAGGCCCCGCAGGCGCACAATGCGGCGCCGATCAGCGTCGCGGCAAGGAGCGAATAATTCATCGGACCTTCCCAGCCAGCCAGAAATCCCACCAGCGTGGTCATCAGGACCAACAGGGAAAGACGCAGCTTCACCAACTCGGACAGATCACCAAGGGACAGGTCCGAACGCGCGGTGGACAGGGTGGCCGTTTTCATCAATGCACCTCGAGCCGGGCGTGCTCGGGGGCTTTTTCGGTCTGGGGAAGGTAATCCTTTTCCATGCCCGGAACGCTGTATTCGTAAGGCCCATGGTAAACCACGGGAGTCGTCGGGAAATTCCCATGGCCGGGGGGCGACGGAACCGTCCACTCCAGAGTATTGGCATGCCACGGATTGGCAGGGGCTTTCGGCCCGTTGCGAAGGGAAATGATAATATTCCAAATGAAGATGAAGGTCGTGAATCCCAGACCGATCGCCCCGATGGTCGAAAACTGATTCATCGGTTGGAGCTGCTTCAAGTGCTCGTAAATGGGCGGATCCGCAATGCGCCGCATCATCCCGCCCAGCCCGAGATTATGCATCGGGAAAAACGCCATGTTGAAGAAGATAAAGGTCAGGAAAAAGTGCACCTTCCCCAGCGTTTCGTTGAGCATCCGCCCGAACATTTTTGGAAACCAAAAATAGATGGCACCGAAGATTGTCAGGATGCTGCCACCAAACAGAACGTAATGGATGTGCGCCACGATGAAATAGGTGTGGTGGACGAACAGGTCAACCGGCGTGGAGGCCATGAAAATCCCGCTCAGGCCCCCGATGACAAACATCGAAACGAAGGCCAGAGCAAAACACATCGCGGTCGTAAACTCGATCGAACCCTTCCAAACCGTCCCCAGCCAGTTGAAGGTCTTGATGGCGGATGGCACCGCAATGAACATTGTCGAAATCGAGAAGGCCGCGCTCAAGGTCAGGTTCATTCCGCTCACAAACATGTGGTGACCCCATACGATAAACCCGAGGAAACCGATGGCCATCATCGCGTAAACCATGGCCTTGTAGCCGAAGATCGGCTTCCGGGAGAAGACGGAGATGATGTCCGAGGACATGCCCATGGCAGGCAGAATCATGATGTAAACTTCGGGGTGGCCGAAAAACCAGAACAGGTGCTGCCAAAGGAGAGGCTGGCCCCCTCCGGCAGGCTTGAAAAAGCTCGTTCCGGCATTCAGATCGCAGAACAACATCGCTGCCGCCGCAGAGAGGACCGGAACCGCCAGCACCAGAAGAATCGCGGTGATGAAAAGCGACCAGACCGTGAGTGGCATGCGGAACATGCTCATTCCCGGCGCTCTCATGTTCACAATCGTTGTGATGTAGTTCGTCGCACCCGCAATGGAGGACAGACCGTTGATAAAAATTGCTGTGCCCCAGAGGCTCTGGCCGATCGGGGTCCCATTGTAAGCCCCCTCCGCACTCAACGGGGCGTAGGCGGTCCACCCCGTCCCCGGCGCTCCCCCGGGCACAAAAAATGCGCCAAGCAAGACCAAGCCTGAAACAACATACAACCAGTAACTGAGCTCGTTCAGGAGCGGAAACGCCATGTCTCCCGCCCCAATCTGCAACGGAATCAAGTAGTTGCCAAATGCTCCAATCAGGAGCGGCATCACCACAAAAAACACCATCACGGTGGCATGCATGGTGACCAGCATGTTGTATCCGCTGGGAATGATCGCCCCGTCGGCGGCCACCGTCGCCGGAAGCCAGTGACCAAGGAACGGCACGGGAGTATTTGGCCACGCAAGCTGATACCGCACCAGCAGCGCAAGCCCTCCCCCGACAAACAGAAAAAACATCGCCGTCCACAGATACTGGAGTCCGATCATCTTGTGGTCGTAGGTCCACAGATACTTCCGGATGAAGCCCACATCCGGATGATGGGCGTGTTCCTCGGAGAGTTGCGGGTCGGCTGTGATTGCGCTCATGTTGGGTTACGAATCTAGTTTCTGGCGGCTATTTCAGGGGAGGTTGACGGATTTTGGCTGGCCTGCGCCGCAGCGGCCTTCACTTTGCCATCATACCACTTGTCGAATTCCTCCGGAGACACGACCTTGATGGGGGCTTTCATGTTGTAATGACCCGCTCCACACAGCTGGCTGCAGGCGAGTTCGAGGTCCCCGGCACGCTCAACCTCGAACCAGACCCAGGAAATTGTCCGCCCGGGGACGATATCTTGGTAAAGCCGGAAAGCCGGGACGTAAAATGAATGGATGACGTCACGGGAATTGAGAAGCACATGGACGGGTTTTCCGTAAGGAATCACCAGTTCTCTCGATACAAAATCATCTTTTCCCGCGGGGTCGTCTTCTGCGACGCCAAACTTATTGTCTGGGCTGATCTTCTCCACAACCGTCCGGCCGAGCTGGTTGTCCGCCCCGCCATAGCGCATCTCCCAGCCATACTGGAAACTGAAGATGTTGACCTGAATGGCATCGGGAGGGGGATTGCGATGAATCTCGGACCAAACCTGATTGCTGTAGATGCCAAGACCCAGAAAGATCAGGACCGGGATGGTGGTCCAAATGATCTCCAGCAAATTGTTTCCGTGGCTGTAAGTGGCTTTTTGGCCCGCGCGGCGACGATACCGGACGAGATAATAAACAAAAACAACCTGGGTTGCCACGAAAACGAGGAAGGTGAGCCAGAAAATCCCGTTGAGGAGGAAGTCAATTTTCCGTCCGGCCACCGTCATATTCGGCGGAGCCCAATAAATGCTGCTCGATTGTGCGGACTCGGCAAAGGCCGATCCAGACGCAACCAAAAGAGTGAGGAAAATGGGAAGCAGGAATTTCATGTCTCGTTCCCGGAGCAGGGGATGGCGGAACAACTGGGGCCACGCTTTCGTTGACGCCGGTCAATACCTGGAGCTTTTTTTTCGTCCATGACAGGAAACCACCGCAGGCTCTCCGGGTCGTTGGCCAGGAGTTGGAGGCAGGAGGGAAGCGTTTGCACCCGGTGAAGGTGGCAGATGGGGTTTGGAGAGTCAAGAACCCGTCTTCACCGGAATGCAGGACGCTCCCCGCACCCCAAAAAGCGATTCCCTATCCACTTCTTGAGTCCAAGAAAGAGTGCGATAACATGCCTCAAGTCATGAAAAACTTCATTTTTCTCTTCGCCGTTTTTTGCTTTGCTGGGACCGTGCACATCTCCCGGGCAGCGGACACGGCTGGTTCGGCAGATCATCCCCTGGTCAAGCGGGTGAAAGGGTCCGAAATCTTCTTTTCATCCAAAGCCGATTTCGGACAGTTGAAGCTGGCTCTGGGGAAGCTCGAATGGGATGGAGGCGAAGCCAAGGTGAAGCCCTACGAGAGTGCCACGGTGGAGGGAAAGCTGCTGACCAACTACTAACAGTTGCCCGAAAACATCCAGGTTTTGGAAGCGCTGCGCAACTATGAGCAGGAACTGAGGGAGGGCGGTTTCGAGATTCTTTTCAGCGGCCAGGGAGAGGACATCGAAACGGTTGGTTACAACAATCAGACCGCCCGCGAGATCCTCAAGATGATGGGGTCTTACGGAACTCCCGAGGAAAAAGCGCAGTGGCCATTCCAGCACACGGAGGAGCGCAAAGCAGGTTACATCGCGGCTCGCAAATGCGGAGAGACAGGAGAGACCTATGTCAGCGTCTATCTGGTGTCGAACACCCACGACAAGTGGCTGAATATCCCCGTGGATCGAACTCTCGTGCGCCTCGATCTCTGCGAGGCCAAAGCGCGGGAACAACGCATGGCCTTGGTAAAGAGCGAGGAAATGGCCAGCGGAAAAACGGAGTGAGCTGGTCTGGGCCTCTCCTTCCACAACCGTCTCGACCCTTCATGTCACCATGACAAATGCTTTTCGCAGGATTCCAGCCTTGCGGGCGTTTCAGGCACGGGCAATACTCGCCGTATGGCCATCGGAATTCCCAAAGAAATCAAGGAGCAGGAGCACCGGGTCGCGCTCCTCCCGTCTGCCGCCTACCAACTCATCAAGCGCGGCCACAGCGTCCTGGTCGAAGCCGGGGCCGGATCCGGAATCGGGTTTGAGGACGCAGACTATCATGCTGCGGGAGCGAAGGTCGTGGCGGACCACGAGGAGGTTTTTGCCAAGGCGACCTCGTGGTGAAGGTCAAGGAGCCGCTCCCTTCGGAGTATGGCCTCCTGCGCAAGGGCCAACTCCTCTTCACCTACCTGCACCTCGCCGCAAACCGGACGCTTACCGAGGCCCTCCTCCAGACGGGAGCCTCCTGCATCGCCTATGAGACGGTGGAGGTCAACCACCGCCTGCCGCTCCTCGAGCCCATGAGCGAGATCGCCGGGCGCATGTCGGTCCTCGTCGGCGGATATTTCCTCGCCA
>Ga0247844_1004978_pt1 | contig 17381 bp, 18 predicted proteins | sample LaCtaG_FD_192421 | JGI IMG/M metagenome (GOLD analysis project Ga0247844, IMG submission 192421) | Freshwater microbial communities from meromictic Lake La Cruz, Castile-La Mancha, Spain - LaCruzMarch201714.5m_1 | ecosystem: Environmental > Aquatic > Freshwater > Lake | place: Spain: Castile-La... | reverse complement strand
GCTTCCCGTGGAGGAAGCTGAGAAATGCGATTCGTATGAACCAGCTTTTGTCGGCTGGAAGGAGCGCGTTTAGTTCTGGGGACATTTTTCTTTTGCCCTTTTTTCTATGGCGGCTTTCGTTTCTTTCACGAGTTTGAGCAGCCGGGATTCGTCCGGGTGAGTGGAGACGTTGTTCGTCCTCCAGAGGTAGATGCGTCTGGTGACTTTGATCAGTTCTGTCCATCCGGATCTTTTGATGTTGCGCAGAACGGATTTGAGTTGGAAAAGTCCGTAGGGGGTGTTTGGTGCTGCTAGGAAACTTGCGATTTGCTTGTGTAGGTTTTCCTCGTTATTTTTGAACCACTCCAAATGTTTGATGGCATCGGCCGGGGAGATATCGATAAGCGGCCCGGTTTTTTCCTTCAAGGTGGCCGCCAGCCTTTTGTGGCGTTTGGTGAGGTTTTTTTGTTTGGCTGTTCTGTCTTCTTCAATCAGCCGTTTTATCGCCCATCCTGGTTTTTGCTCAGGCATATCATTCCGCCCTTTCTTTCCGGCCTGTGGCAAAGCCTTTGGCGAAGCCTTCGGCGAACCCGTCTTTCCAGGCGGCTGCCGCCCCCGGGTTTGTGGCGGTTTCTGGCGTGCCTGGTTCTTCTCCATGGGTTTCCGGGTCTTGGTTTGGATTTTGGGTGGGGTTGGTTTTTTTGAACCTGTAAACCCCCTTGCGGATCTGCACCACGTCCTTGTTTTTGAGGAGGTCCGTGATGTAGCAGTAGGCCGCTGATTTGCTGGCGCCCGTTATTTTTTGGAGCTTGTCGCTGTTGAAGGGTTCCCCTTTCTCCCGCAGGGTTGCGCCCGCTTCCTCCAACATTTGCCGACGGCTTCCCATCTCTTTGGATTTGTTCTGGTTTTCCAGGATGGTTTCCTCCTTGGATTTTTCCGGGAATGCCGAGGTGGCGAAGTAGACGATGGATTGGGCCCTGCGCAGGCTTGTGGTGAAGCATTCCCCGGTGGATTTGAGGGTTTTCAACGCGGTTTTTGCCTGTTCGGTGGACAGGTTGAGTTCCCGGATGATCTTTCCCCGGGCGCTGCCTTCCTGCCCTGCCTCTTGGAGGAAGTTCAGGATGGTTTCCGTCGTTTTAGGTTTGGGGGCGTTTGGTTTAGGGGAGTTCATAGTGGGCGAAGGTTTGACGGATGACCTGTTTTTTCCGGACCATGACTTTGAGGTGGCTCCGGATTGTTTCGCTGTCTCTTTGCAGGACTGCCGCGATTGCCGATGGTTTTTTTGTTCCTTTGGCGATCAGTCTGCGTATCTCCACCTTCATGTCCGGGGGGGCCGGCAGTCTGGCCAGCCGCCATCTCCTGCGGTATCCGTCCCGCGGGTTGACGCTGATGAGCCCCTCTTTGACCATGCGGAGCAGGGTGTTGCTCACCTTGGCTTTTGTCAGGGTTCTATCCCCTCTGAGGATTTCCAGGCGGGTGATCACGGGGGACCCCGCCTGTTCGATCAGCCGGAAAATCCTGTCTCGCGTTGGGAATCTTGTGTATCCCATGGGAGTCTATTCTTTGGGGCCGTCGTGCATGATCTCGGCCAGCGCGTCTGCGACGGTCGGGTCGTTTTCCAAGAAGTAGATCAGGTCGCTGTTGTCCGCGAGCCGGGAGAACCCGGTCATCTTTTCCTGGAGGCAGTGTTTGTGCAGCGCGTAGAGTGTTGCGCGTTGGATGAGCAGCGGGCGGCTGATCGTTCCGCCGGTCACCTTCGGAAGGTTTATCAGCTTGTTGCGCAGGGTGTGCGCGGGATCTCCGGTGCGCAGCATCTCCCCCGTGTAGAGGGATTGGGCGAATGCCTTGGCCTCTTTGGTTTTGAAGTGATGGGCGATGACAAGCGAGGTGGTGACGGGGGTGGTTCTCAGGCAACTGTCCTTGGTCGGGTATTTCGCGTGGATTTCTTCGATGGCGAGCATGTCGTCTTTGAAGAGGTCGAGCACCTGCATGAGCTGGCTGTGCGTGGCCGAGCTCTGTTTGAGGATCGTGCGCAGGACGAGCTTCACGGTGGCCGAGATGGAGTTGTTTTTCTGTTTGTCGATGGTTCCGTCGGCGAGCATCTGTTTGAGGCAGAGCATGTCTGCGAAGCTGCGCGTCCGCGTGACGTCAACGATGTCTTGGGTGCGGATTTTCAGATGGGTTTTGACAAGCTCGTTTTTGACGGTGTCCCACCGCATCCCGAGGGCGGGGAGGTCCCACACCGTGAGTATCAGGGTTGGCCGGTCGGCTTTGCTGACGGCCGAGAGCCGTGTCTGCCCGTCCATGAGGTTGCCGCGGTTGTCGAAGGCGACACCTTGGTGGCTCACGGCGAAGTTGTTGTCCAGGATGTCGGAGGCGAGGCGTTCGACCACGGTTGCCGGACACGAGCGGTTGATGGGGTTGTGATTCGCCAGAGCGTAACGTGCCGCTTCGGGAGTCCATACGAGAAACTCCATGTGGATGGGGAGTTTGACTTTTTTGAGTTGTTCGATGGTTTTCATGGTGGTTGGTTTTCTGAGGTTTATTCTGAGTTGAGGTTTATTTGATTCTGAGGAAGATTTCTCCCGCGATTTCGGTTGCCAGCCCGCAACGTTTGAGGGCCGAGATGGCGCCGGAGGCTTTGGCCTTCCAGCGGATCGAGCGGCCCGAGGGGACCAGGAGACTGTCGCATGGAGAGAATTTCGGCTTGGCGGCCGGCTCGATGGCTTTGTAGATCGCCGGGCGCTTGTAGCCCTTGTCAGGGCGCAGCATCTGGAGGATGAAGAGGGCCAAAGTTTGGGTGTGGATGCCCGTTTTGTCGGTTTTTGGTTTGTCCTCGGGACGGGAGATGTTGGGAAACACCCGTTTCAGGCTGGCCAGCGTTTTGCGGTCCGGCTTGTAGGGGGTTTCCTGTAGGTTTTTTTCCTGCTCTTTTTTTGCTGCGAGGGCTTTTCTCCTCCGGCGGTTTTGGGTTTGCTTATCCGTGAGGATGAGTTTTTGGATTGCCCAGCCCGGATGGCTAATTTTTCTTTTGCCTGTGAGTTTTTTGGCTGACGATTGCATGGTGGTTTTTCCTTATGGGTTTTTGGGGCGCTGCCCTTTGGTTTGGCAGCTGTATTTGTTGAGAGTCTCCCAGATTTCTTTGATGGCCTGGCCCGTCTTCTGGTTGACCAGAAGGGAGGATTTTGCCCCGTGGGGGCTTCCGAGGAGGTTGCTTTTGATGGATTCCCAGCTGCTGTCGTCCATTGCCCATCCGAGCGGGTTGGATGCGAGTATCCATTTCAGCACGCTCTGTGTTTCCAGCGTGCCGTCCTCCTCGAGGGGGATGTCGACGGTGACGAGCCATCGGCTTGTTCTCGGTCCGTAGAGCGGTGCATCAATCTTTTGGATTTCCAGCTCCGGAAATTTTTTGACAAACTGTCTGAGCTTTGCGCCGCTGGTGTAGGGGCAGGTGATAAACCCCCGTTGGAGGAAGATAAGATGATCGATTTCTTGGTGCTCGGGGTAGCCTGCGGATTGCAGGCCGTCAAAAAAGGTATTCCTGTCCCGGTTTTTCTCCGCAGTTTGGGGGATTCTTAAAAGCGGGTGCCAGCAGGGGTAGTGGGTGATGACCGGCCCATGGGCTTTGATGATATCGGAGAGGGTTGCCTTGCAGGCTTCTTGGGCCTGCGGGGAAAGTGCGCGGTTCGTCAGATATTTGACGGCTTCTTCAGTTCCCCTTTCTTTTTCTTCGTTGGCACGAAATTTCATGTTTCCCCTTTTCCTCTGGTTTCATGCGTGAGTCAAGGGAATTGTGCACAGAAATGAAAATTGTGTACGGTTTCTCTTTTTGTGCGGGCGTTCCGGTTTGGAGGTGGGTTTTTATCTTGCCCTGCGCTCTGCCTCTTTGACGATGGCGGCCACAGTTTTTTCGGCCTCTTTGACCGCCTGGCCACGAAGGCCGGCGATGAGTTTGGTGGAGGGCTTGACGTGGTTGGCATAGCACAGGATGGCATCTTCTCCGTAAGCCTCCACCCGCAGGGACCCGACGGCCGATTTGGCGGCCAGCGGGGGTTCGAGCAGGTGCCAGCTGACCTTGTAGCCGTCCGAGGTTTTCTCGTAGCGGTTGCGCACGAGGTAGCTGATGGAAAATATGATCGGCAGGCGGACGGTGTAGCGCACGTCTTTGGTGTCGGCATCCGGCTTTTTTTCCACCTTGGCGGATTCCAGATTTTCGATGTAGGTGTTGGCGTGCTCGTAGTCGAGGAAGAGCGCGGTCACCTCCTTCGGGGTGGCGTCGACTTTCTGGTAGATCCGCACGGTGTGGGATTACCAGCTGTTTCTCCAGTTTTTGCTTTTCGCCCATTCTGCTAGGGCGTTGTGTTTGGAGGAGTGGATGTCGATCAGGGCTTTTTGTTCTTGGAGGAGAAGGTGGGCGATTTGGTCGCCAAGCTCTGCCGCCTGTTTGACTGCGTCTGTTCCGTCCTTGAAGTTTCCGATGCGGTTTTTGATATCTGCGATCCGACGCCATCCTCTCGCTGTTTTTCGGGGGTTCCCAGTTGCGATGGTGCCTTCTAGGGGCGGTGGTGGTGTGTTCCTTCGCGTGTCTTTTGACAGAAATTGTTCGTAGGCTCCTTGTGCTCCGCCCCAGAGGCAGAGTTGGGCGTGCCAGCTCCCGCAGTCTGCGGCTTGTTTTAAGGTTTCGTAGAACCGGCGCAAGTTTTTTGGAGTTTCTACTCCGTGGAGGTGGTGCCAGGCTAACCCTAGTATGCCGTCCGGGTCTTCCTCGGCGGCTTCTTCTGTCGCGTGGAGACTCGGTTCGTCTTTGGACCACAACCAGTTCGCCTTTTCCAGCTTTGTTGCGTTCGGTTTCTTTGCCGCATCCTCGATGATATCCTTGATTCCCTTTCCTCGTTTTTTTCCTGCGGCTTTCAGTATCTGGCTCAGGTAGAACTGGGTCAGTGTCTGCGCCGCCCGTCCTGCGAGGAGGGCTTGTTTTTTCCCGGCTTTTTCTTCCCAGACGTTCGCATACGCCGCAAGATTGTGGTAGTCCAGAATGCAGCCTGTGGCAGATTGTCCTTCCGGAGCGTTCCGATGGGTCATTCCTGTGTAAAAAAGCTTGGCGGCGTGTCCCATAGTCACTGCTTCAATTTCCCCTAGGTTGAATGGGTAAGGCAGGCGGTTGGGTTTCTCCCTGATCGTTTCGTGCCAATGGTGGATCTCGTGAAATACCGTATCAGCCAGATTTGCTTTATTTGACGGCTGAGTTCGGTGGCGATTTAGGATTAGCTCGTCCCAAGTGAGCCCGATCGTTGGCTTTTCTTCGTCTGCCCAGCATGCTGTTTGATTGTCTGAGAAGTGGATGATCACCCCCGTCTCCTTGTCCGTGATTACAGATCTCTGGCTTGGATAAGTCGTGAACTCTTTTGATAGGGCTTTGTGAATGAGCCCTTTGTCTTTCTCTTCTGCCTCGGATTTTTGAAGCTGGCGTGCAGCTCTCCAGAGTTTTTCCGTCATGATTATCGCGACTTTAATTCCATGTTTTACCCCGTCCCGGCTTCGGTGGGCGTGTTGGTTATGCCAGGAGTCCAACGTGCCATCCACGCGGGCTTGAATTGCGGTTTGCACGTTGGGTGTTCTGCTCCTACACCAGTTTTTTGGCTGAGCGCCACAATCCGAATATGAGTGCTGCAAGGGCGAGTCCACCGAGGGCGGTTGCGCCCGCCACTTCCCAAGTGGCCAGCTTCGACAGCCGGGCTGCGATGCACTTGGTTTTTGAGGGCGTCGCGGGCTCTTTTTCGATCCAGAGGGTCATGGTTTCTCTGAGCCACGGCTTCCAATTCGCCTTCACTCTGTATTCTGTCCCCTCGTGAGTGATGTAGAATACCCCGGTTTGTTCGTGCTCAACTTGCCCGGTTTCCATCCCGCAGAGGATTTTCAACCGCGCCGACACCTGGCTCCAGAGCGTTTCGTCGATGAGGAAGTATCTGCCAGTCGCACATCCCAATGAACCCGCGTTTTGCGCTTGGGCGCCGGCGGCGGTGTTCAACTGGAAGGTTCGTACGTTGATCCTGTTACCGGCCTTGATCGCGTTCTCGATTATTTTTTGCACCTGCGCTTTGATGGATGTTTGCATTTTGTTTATATCTTGGTTTTTTGGTTTCAGGTCAAGGTTTGATGCCGGTTAAAGGGAAGGCGCTTTTTGGGAGTGGCCTAGTTTTTTCAGCGCCTTTTCCATTGCGTCGGATATGTTCAAAAAAGGTAAGTCTTTTGTTATTTTTGTGTGGCGAGTTTAAGGAAGTCCTAGAATTTGGGCCAGGATCGCAGTGTTATATTTCCGGTGCTTCCCCTTTTTTTGGAAAGGGGGGACCGTTGAGGTTTTGTTCCATGGTGATTTTTGCGTCCTCTGCCAGCTCTGCGAGAAATTCATCGAACCCCCAGAATCCGGTTTTTATGGGGGCTCTTTTTTTGCCGTTTAGGATGGGTTCGAGATAGTAGTATCGCACGGCTTCTGCAAAAATTTCCGAGGTGAGTTTACGCTCTGTCTCGTTGAGTTGTTTTTCGTTTTCTGGGTCTGCCCAGCTTGCGGCCGTTTTGGCTGCGAGATCCAGCGTGATGGCTTGGCTTTGTTTTCCGAGGTAGTGGGGGCTGATTTTTTCCAGCTCCTTGGCGAGTTTTTTGAAGTGTCGTCCGATGCCGGCCCGGATTTCTTCCTTCCCGTTCTGGAGGTATTTTCCCAGGGTATGGCCGACTTCGTGCAGGATGATGTTCTGGAGTTGGATGTTTTCTTCGGGAGAGGCCGTGCAGAGGGAGGGGGCCAGCAGATGGCAGCCATCTTTAGCAAAGGGGATGCCGATGGTATTACCTTTGGCAAAAGCGATGCAGGGCCTTTCCGGTTCTGTTCCTATCTGGATGCGGATTTGTTCCCTGTGGATAATCTCCCGTGCGAACAGGGGCTGCATGGCTTGGATGCTTTTAAGGCATTGGAGGGTTTGTTCTTTGTCGCAGTTGGGGGAGATTTCGATCCGGAGCGCAGTTTTCTCGTGAAGCCAGCATGTGCCATCCCATCGGAGGTGGAATCCGCTGAGGATGGTTGCTTTTTTGTTTCCGGATCCGAGGGGGTTTGGGGGTTGGCTGGCCGCCCAAGCTTCGGCTGTGGTTGCCAGTTCGTCCGTGTAGGCTTCCAGGATTTCTTTGTTCCGGCTCTGGGAGGATTGAAATTTGGCGTCGGCTTGTATGCAGGGTCTGAGCCGATGGTCGAGCGGGGTGGTTATTGCTGGTTTTTTCACTCGGGGTCTTTGGAGTCGGAGAGGATGTCGATTCGGGCGGAATCCCCGAGTTCGATGGTGGTGTCTTCCGGGGCGTTGAGCCCTTGGACGATCTGGTCTTTGATCTCGGATTTGGAGCTGGAGGGGTCCTCGATGAATATTCTTGCGTGGGTGGTGCGCAGGGCGAAGGATTGCGGTTCGAATGCCGATCCGAATTGGACGTCCTGCTTGGGAAGTGAGATGCGGAGCCCGCGGGTGACAAAGGTAATGTGGTGCATTCTTTCGTTCTTCTTGTTTTGCGTCAGGTTGTCAAGATTTGTGCGTTAAAAGGTGCTGGGATCGCGTTCTCGATCATGTTTTGCACCTGCGCTTTGATGGATGTTTGCATTCTGTTTATATCTTGGTTTTTGGTTTCAGGTCAAGGTTTGATTGCTGGCGGTTTCCACTTGGTGTTTTTGGGGATTTCTCACCCGATTTGTTGGGTGAGTTGAGCCGCGTATGCTTTGGCCAATGGTTTGAGTTCCGCTGTTTCCTCTGGGGTCAATTTTTCCCAGGTCTTGGCGGTGATGTTGCCTATAGAAGTAAACATGCCTTTTGTGGCGTTTGTGAGTGCGGTTGCTGCTTTTATGTCCAATCTGATTTTTCCGGCTTGGTAATTGAAGAATTGGCGGAGAATATCTGCTGTTGCCGGGGTTTTTTGTGTTGTGCCGGTCCCCATTTCTTTTTTTCGTGTTTCGGCTGCGTTTCGTATTGTAGGGGACCGGTCCATCGACGCTGTTTCTATGAGTTCGCGGGGGCAATTGTGGTGGGAGACAATGTGGATTTTCAAGTCTTCATTGTAGGCGTTGCGTTGATATAGTTTGGTTAGGATATGGGCGGGGCAGTGGGGGTTTTCTGCCAGTCCGTTTGACAGGTGGGTTTCAATTAGGGGGATGACATCGGCTGGGCAGTGTCTGCCAGCCTCCGTTTTTTCGTTGCCACTTTTTGGGTTTGTGGCAATGTCTACAAATATTTGTTTTGGGCAGTTTGGGTTGGTAACCACCGCTGACCGCATGACAAATCCTCGGTGGTCTCCTGGCTCATATGCCGCAAATTTGTAGAGCAGGTTTTCGGGACAACTGGGGTTTCGGGCAATATGTTCATGCGCCTTCCAGAAGTTTGAGTTCGCCGCGATTTTCTCGAGCAATTCTACTGGGCAGGTTGGGTTGCAGGCTATTCCTTCCACAGCAAGGCAGTCGTTCTGGAGCTGGTGGAGTATCTCAATGGGGCAGTTTGGGTTTGCGGTTACAGCGATTCTCACGCGAGGATACTTGTCGTTTTTCAGAGCATGAAAAATTTCCTCCGGGCATTCTGGATCTGCAGCCGCTTGGCTCCGGTCTGTATAGTCTGGGCTAGTGGCGAGGTTTTTGAGAGCGGTGAGGTTCATGCCCCGATTTTGATGCACCTGTTTCTTGATTTCAACTTTTTTTGGGGGTGGCCTAGTTTTTCCAGTGCTTTTTCCATCGCTTCCGATAGCGGGGGTTCAATGTCGAACTCTCCAAATTGTTCTTTGAATTTTGGCCAAGCCCCCGTCAGGAGTTTTCTCCGACGGCAGAACGGGTGGATCCACACCCAATCCAGTCTCCAGGTTTCTTCTTTCCGGAAGCAGCAGGCTCCAACGCATGGGACTATCAGACCTGTTAATCCCGCCGTTTCTGGCGGTGTCCACAGAAAGGCTATGTCGATCGGGTCTTTTTCGGCCGCCGTGTATTGCAGGAAGTCGTAGTCTTCTTCTCTTTTGAAGTATCTCGCCAGTGTTTCGACTGCCTTCCGGTGGCGGTGGGTTGATTTTGCGGTCACCTCCACCAATGCCAGTCCGTCGTTTTTGATGAGCGGGCAGACGATATCAAATGCTCCTTTGAAGAATGCCATTTCTGGTTTTGAGTCCATCGGTAGGATCAGGCGGCTGGGTTCTTGAGCGCGAGGTAGGTTTTGTAGGCGTCGAGGAACTCGACCGAGCAACTTCCTGACGCCATGTGGGCCTTGAGCCAGAGTTTGGCAGTGGGCGACAGGGTGGTTTCGAATATCCAGTCGTCGTTTTTTCCTTCTTTGAAATTCGCTTCTGCTCGTTTCCAGCTTTCCAGTTGGAACTCGTTTTTGCGGGTTTGGATGACAATGTTGAAAACGGCCGATAGTGGCAGCTGGATTTCTGCCTGTGTGGTGAAGTAGGCGAAGATTTCGAGGTCGGCTTGGTTTGTTGTGATGTCCCCTTTTTTCCTTCACCCTTTCTAAGAAGGCAAGCAAAAAAGACCCCGACCCTTGGCCTTTCGGCCTCGGTCGGGGTCTTTGTAAGTCGTTGAAAATCAACGTTTTCTGGCCCGTGTCATCTGACAATAGAGTCGAGTAGTGGTTTCCTGTCGTGAGGGGGCAGGTTTCGTGTCATGTGGGGTTCGGTAGCGGTTTGGGTTCTGGAGTGACGATGTGACAATCAGTCTGGTAGTGGTTTATCCTGCGATTTCTTTCCGGGCTTCGTCCAGCCTTTTCCCATTGAAAAGCCAGAATTGGTATCCGTCTGTTGGGTAATCCTTCGGCGTTCCTTTTTGATGAAGGCAGTGGCGGGCGAAGGCTCCGGCCGAGGAAGGGGAGGAAAAGCTCCTTCCTTCCACGGTTATAGTTCCGTCTGCGTTCATTGTTCCCTCTGGATACTCGCCTCCTTTTTTTGGTGGGCGGGCCGTCAACTTTGTTCCGGCCACGATTTTTCCGGCTTTGAGGAGGTCAATCAGTTTGATTTTTGTGACGTCCTTCCCTTTTTTGGCCGGGGTGGTCGGTTTTGGTTGGGGTTGCCAACTGCTCGTCTGAGCCGGGTTTGTTTTCTTTGTGGTTCCATCTAGTGCGAGGGTAATTGTTGGAAGCACGTTCTTGATCGCCTCTCGATCCAGATGAGGGTCTTCTTTTTTAATGAGCTTCAGCAGGGTGGGGTCGCAGTTTTGGAAGAGGCGCGTCAGGAGTGTCAATGTCCGTTTTCCATTGAACTCCAAATCCCAAGTGAGTTTCAGGATAGGGCCTTTGAAACTCGCTTTGCTGATCATGTCCAGGGCATCAATGTTTTTGCCTTCTGTTATTTGCGTGCGCCGGAATTCTTTCTCGTCGGCATCCACAGGGGCGTGTGCGTTGTAGATTCGCCAGTTGTCTCCGTCGGTGAGAACACACCATTCCACTCCGCAGGTGTTCGCGTAGGCTAGGGCCTGGCAGATCGCTTTGCGGTCTTCGATGCCTGCGTGTAGGGATTTGGCTTCGATGAAGAGGACGGGGCGGTTCCCAATGAAAATCGCGTAATCGACCGGATTGTCCTGGGGCTGTTTCCGGTATTCGTTTTTTACTTCGATTACGTCGCTTGTGTCCCAACCTAGGGCGGACAGAATCGGATCGATGATCGCTCGTTTTGTGTCGGCCTCTGAAATCTGTTGCGATTTCAGACGTTTGATTTTGTCGGAGATGTTGGCCGGAAGTGTCATAGGTTTATTGGTTGATGTTGAATACGTAGGCAATCGTCATGGCTTCCGTGCATCCCTCCCCTTTGTTTGTGAGGATAAAGGCCGCCCAGGCTTCGTTTTGAACGTAGGCCCAGAATTCGTCCATTTGGAAGTGGCCTCGGCTTTTGAGGAAGGTTTCCCATTCGGCCATCAGTTCAATGTCGTGGATGTCTGGTTCGAGGATGTTGTCATACCACCAGACTCCGATCAGCGCAGGGGAGCGGTTGTAGATTTCTGGGCCGAGTATTCTCTGGCCGGTAAACGGGCAGAAGAAGTTGTCGTGCTTGGGGGTTAGCGCGAGTGTTTTCATGTCTGAACCATTGTAGAGAACCTACAGCCCAAAATGAACGCTGACATGGCCTCAAAGTCGGGGCTCCCGTTTTTTGAAGGAAGGCTCAGCAGCGCCCGCTTCATGCGGCCTAGATGCCATTTCCGTCCGTAGTTATATCGGTAGCGTTCTTGTCGAATGCAGGCACAGATGTAGAGCTTCGCAGCGTCACTTTCGGTTGATGGGTAGAGAATGTTTATGTCGTCCCCTGCATGGAATGCCTTCTTTTGGAGGAACGCGTTCCCAATGCTTCCGTTGTAGGATATTGTTATAGCTCCTGCGCTGTGGAGTGTATGTTCTGGGGACACTGCGCACGTATCTGTTACCCCGTTGTTGTATTCTGTGGCACCAATATATGGGATATCTCCTGGCGACATGTCTTCTTTTCTGAAGCGTTCGCCTTTTACCATTCTCCCAAGGCTTGCTATGGGAAACTCTTTCATGACCCAGAGGGTCGTGTCGGGCAATCTTGGGTTGTTCGGCCGTGCTGCTTTTGTAAAGTCTGGCATTGCCGTCTTATTCACCCAATCTGGCGGTGGGGGCAACCGTAGATGCCGTAGATCTTTGTTGGCTTGGCGCCCGTAGTTGTATTTGTAGCGGTTTGCCCGTATTGCTGTGGCATACCACAGCTTTTCCTGGTCCGTCATTTCTCCCCTTGCTACGAGGGTTTCCACGTCGCGGCCCTCGTAGCAAGGGGTGGGTTGCAGGAAGGTGGACAGCACGCTACCTCCCAGCGCCACGGTTAGTGTTCCTGCTGGAGTAGGGGGTTCTGAGGTTCTTGCCACTCGGCTGCTGATACCATTGTTCTTTTCAGTCCGGCTGACAAAAGGGATCTCACCTTCCTCCATGTTACACAATTCGTAATTGTGTCCGTATTTCGTTTCAAAGATGTCTTTCAGTTTTTTCATTACGATTGGCGTAGAAGGTGTATAGCGTATTCTCTCAGCGTTGTTTCAAACACTTCTTTCGTCAGCAAGGAATAGTCTGTCTCCAGATAGGCTTCTGCGCACCATTCGATGTATTCGGGGGTCCAGTGCAGGTTTTTCTCGGCCGCTCTGGCTTTTGCTGCCTCCGGTGACATCCCTGCTTGGATCATGTCCTCAGTTTCATCTTCTATTGCCTGTCTCTGCAGCTCTTCGGCCTTTTCCGATAGGTTTACTTGAACGCTGTATTGGGGTCTTTCCTTTTTGTCCTTAAAATCCTGAGCCCATTGTGTTTCTCTTCCGTAAACCAGGTTCTTTCCGGTTTCTCGGTCCCTGACCTTTTTCCCCTTTGCCCATTCCATATTCTGGAGGGGCTGCCATGTGTGGGCTGGGTATACCCATCCCCGGCATTCTTTTAATGCTTTCTGTTTGGCCGGATCGGAAATCTGATCTATTTCTTCTTCTGATTTCTGTTCAAGATCCCACCATGGGGTTGTCTCGTAGCGGGTCCCTTTTTTCAGTTTGAAACCATCATCCTTCCAGTATGCGAACCAGGTCGATGTCCGCTGATGGTGTGGCACCCCTGCGGTGAGCACTATTACGCACGTCACTGTTCCGGTTTTGGCGAAGAGCCCGTCCGGCATGGACATTACGGCGGTCAGGGTATTGTTTTTGAGAAGCATACCTCGTTTGGCTACCGACTCTTTGTTTTGCTCGCAGACGCAGGACATTGGGACGATTGCGATCACGGAGCCAGCTTTCCCGGTCAAATCACATGCCCTTGCCACAAAGTCCAGTTCATGTTCACCTTTGGTGCTCTCGTCCTTGTCTTGGCTATACGGTGGGTTCAGGAACGTCGCTTTTGGTCGGCCGAAGCTCGGGCTTTTGATCTCGTCAAATGCAGAGTCGAAGCAGTTGCCGTATTTGATATTTGACTTCCCGTCACCCCGCAGGAGCATGTTTGCGCACGCGAGGGTGTAGTTGTTTTCGTTGAACTCAATTCCCAAGAAGGCATCTTTCAGGATTTTGTCCAACTTCTCGGGTTCTGTTTCGTAGCGTGCGGTCATCTGCGCCATCGCCGCAATTAGGAACCCGGCGGTTCCCGTGCAGGTGTCCAGTGCGCAGTCTCCAAAGCGAAGATCTGCCAGTTTTGCAAACAGGGATGTGATGTGGTTCGGGGTAAGAACGATCCCGAGCCCCTTCTTGTCGCCTCCGGAGTATTTCAGAAATTCTCCGTAGAAATGGCCAAGCAGGTCGAATGTTTGTTTGTGATGGTCGAGATTGTGTAGATTTCTTTTGATGTCGGTAATAACTCTTTGGAGGCCCGACTTGGTGGCGAGTTTATTGATTACCGATTGGTAGCAGGCCATCATCACATCCAGTTTTTGGACTTGCCCTCGTTTTTTGCTGCGCAACTTGTTGGTCTTTTCTTCTAGGACGTTCTTGATGGCCGCTAGAGTGGCTTCTTGGATGGTGTCCTCTGAGTGTTCCCTGAACGTCCGGCAGAAGATGTCGTCTTCAAGGGCCACAAGAATCCCGCTGACTAGGAGTGGCTTGTCCGCCTCTGATAGTTTCATTTTGCTTCGGAGGTGGTTGTGCAACCACTCGCTGAACTCTTGGATTTCGGCCGGTGTTTCTTTCGTGGTGTAGGTGGCGTCAATCAGTTCTTGATACTCGCCTGGCGAAAGTATTTTGTTGGCATCAACTTTTTCAATCCGGCCTCCTTCCCGAACTCTGAATGTGCTGATTTGCCAGGACTTCCCGCCGGCTGGCGCGGCGGCTACTCCAATCACATTGAATTCGCGAGACAGTCCACGCATGTAGTGGACCACGCCGTCCTCCGCTTTCTCCTTCGCTTTTGGCAGCGGGACTTCCAAGAACCCGATAGGGGCACCATTGGGGCCTTGGCTTGAGAAATCTGTGAGGTTCGGTTTTATTTCCCATACGAGAACGTCTTTCGGTCCCAGTCTGTAGGTTAATTCTGGTTTTCCTTTTCCGTTGCCACTTTTGCTGGCGAGTAGACGGGAAATGTCGGGGTCTTTGACTGATTCGTATTCGGCATTCTCCCTGTTAAAACCGTCTTTGTTTTCGAACCGGGAGAAAAGTTCTTGGGCGTGGGTTGCTTCTGATTTCATTTGTTTTTTGGATGTGTGATTTTCTTTGCTTCTTCTGTGACCCATTGTTTTAGGCTCTTTCCCTGTAAGGCCAGAACGGAGTAGAGCTTTCGTTTCAGCTCCACTCCGAGGTCTATGACAACTTTTCCGCTGGGTCCTTTCGGCATAGGTGCATTATGTCGCATAACGCTCATTTAGAAAAGGTCTTTTTTGATTTTCTTCCTTCTCGGAGCCGTTTCGGAATGCAAGAAAATACTGACGAACTTTATTGTCACATTACAAATTTTCAGCCGCATCCGCCGCCACTGTAGTCGCACGACCTACAGCGCTTGCATTTGCCATCTTGGATGTATGCCATCGCCGAGCAGCTCGGGCATTGTTCGGCGGCTCCGAAGTCCACCTTTTTGGGTTTGACTTCCACTTCTTCCTCTTGGGATTCGAAGGTGACCGATGCGTTGTCCATGACGAGCTGGTTGGACTCGATCGAGCGGATGCGGTTCCCCCGTTCTTCGGGGAACATCCAGGCGAGGATCTGCATCATGAGGTCGACGACGGAGCGGCAGGATTTGATGTCGGCTTTTCCGTTTTCGCTGTCCGGGTCGTAGACCGAGGTCCAGCCTGCGGGGTCGAATGCGGTGGCGCGGAACATCGAGATGGCCTTGTCCAGTGGGACGCCCCATTGGAGCATTCCCGAGAAGGATTTGCAGAAGGACTCGAACATGCCGTGTCCGAAGGATCCGCCTTGTCCGAGCCGTCCGAAGACCTCGCCGCAGCGGCCGTCCGGGTAGATGCCGACGATGAGGAAGCCTTCCATTGGGGTCTGCGACGCGATCTCGAATTTGACGATCTGGGACCAGCGCCGGCCCGGGAGCTTGTGGCGTTTGGGCAGGGAGGCTTTGGCGACGATGTCCACCATTTTTTTGTCGACGGATTTGACGGTTTCGTTCCAGATGTTTTCCACCTTCCACTTCCGGGAGTCCGGGGTGTCGCCAGAGAAGACGGAGACGCCTTTGGATCCGTTGCGGTAGAGGGCGATGCATTTGACGCCCATTTTGTGGGAGTCTTCGAAGCAGTGGAGGATGTCTTCTTCGGTGGCCGTATCAGGAAGGTTGACCGTTTTGGAGGTCGATCCTGAGAGGAACGGCTGGAGGGCACCCAGCATGCGGATGTGGCCGGTTGGGGCGATGGATCGCGTCCCTTCCTTTGCCGTGGAGGCACAGTCGAACACGGGGAGATGGTGTTCGGAGAGCCAGGGGATGAATTCCATGTGGCTGGCGCCCTCGGCGAGGAGGGGTGGGATGTCGTTTGGCTTCCCGTAGGCGAGGCTTCCGACCAGTTCCGTGACGGATCCTCCGGCGGGGAGCGGGGTGTTGAGGAAGAGGTTTCTCACCGGGCCGCACTGGTCTTCTGCCACGGTTGTGGAGAGGTGTTTTGTGGCCGAGTTGACATCGCCGTTGCAGGCGATGATGAGCCCGTTGATGCCGGCCACTTCGAGCGCGGCTTCCTTGACTTGGAACTCCGAGTATCCGAGGGTTTTGAGGCCTTTGAGAGCGAGGCTGTTGAACATCGTGATCGTTCCGCCGCCTGAGAGGACTTTGTATTTGACCAGCGTGTAGTCGGGCTCGGCCGATGTGGTGCCTTCGTCGTAGATTCCGAGCGGGGCGGAGATTGTGTTGTGGCTCACGAACCCGTTGGCGATGTAGGTGACGTTTTCTGGCACCGAAAGGTCGAAGGTTTCTTGTGTTCCGCCGTCGAGGTTTTCCAAGACGGGGTCGAAGATGTAGTCCAACAATGCGGTTAGCTTTCTTCCCAGTTCGCTGCCGTTCTCGAGTTTGATGATTTCGCGGGCGGTGTTTTTTGTCACCTGTCCTTTTCGGATGCCACAGGCCAACCGTGATTTGTTTCGGGTGGCTTGTTTGGCCTTTTTCAGCCACAGTGGGTGGATTGGAATTAGGTCATTTCGGGAGAACGAATAAGTTCGGGGAGTATTTTGCTTCTCGATTTTTCGATCGCTGATGAACCCACACAATTTCCTCCATGCTGGGAGGTAATCGTGGTTTTGGAGGCTGACGCGATACAGCGTCTTTCCGCTGAATCCACTTTTTGTGGAGTCGTCCATCGTTGGGGCAATCCCAAGTGCGCACATCATGACCATGATTTCTTGTGCGAATGGTCTGTGGTGGGTTCCGATGGTTGGAAGGCTTCCGATCCGGAAGGTTCCGTCTGCCTCTGCCAACCCTCGGAGGAACGCCCCGTATATTTTAGGGTTGTTTGATTCCAGCACGGCATCTGGGATTGCGGGTTTTTTGGTTCTCTCATCGCGGGTTCCACTGTGTTTTTGGAAGCCGGCTGCCGCAAACCAATTGGAGAGCGGGGTGGAGTTGAATACCACGCTGACGGAGTGGTTCCCATTCTGTTTTGGGCGGATGTCTCCTTTTACTCCAAAGAGTTCTTTTCCGAGTTCTGAGATGTAGACCATGAGGTCTGGATCTTCGTTGGTGACCGCGATTCTTACCCCTCTGCTGTGCAGGGAGCCGTCGCCACAGAATAGTCCGAGGAACTCCGCGAGTTCTTCTGTCAGGACTTCTGGGACTTTGGTTTTTTCGTTGTTATTGCAATGGAGGGCTGGCAGTTTTGGCAGCCATACGGTTTGGGGGTTCCCAAACATTCCTCCGAGTTTGATTGCCAATGTGTCTTTGGTGCAGGCATCTGCCAATCTTACCCACTCGAGTTCGAGTGTTTCCCAATTGAGGCGTTTGGCGCGGTGTTTTCCCGTCCCTTGCATTTCGTGGAGCCGTTCTGTTCGGATGATTCGTGTTTCTGCCTTTCCGTTTAGGAAGAATTTCGTTGCGAGTTTCGGGCCTTGGTCTGTTTGAACTTGGGTTCCAATAGACTGCCATTTCTCGCCGGTTGGGTTCCCCATCCGGCGGATTCTTTTCAGGCCGGTTTCTGTGAGAACCATGGAATTTGCCACGAGGCACCCGCCTGGTGCGAGGAGTGAGACGAAGCTGTTTCGCAGCGGGAGCGATTCGTCCCCGAGTCCGTCCCACGGGTCGGCGGCGACGAGGCCCTCGGCGATTTTGAGCCAGGCCTGATCCCATTCGCCCTTGTTTTCGAAGGAGGCGACGAGGCCCTTCAAGGCGTCAGCGCCTGTGAGGTTGTCCGACACCGGCAGCGGTTTGAAGGTGTTCATGAGGGAGGCGATTGCCGCATCCGTTTTCTCTCGGTTCCCGTTGAGCTTGGGCATCTCCACGAGCAGCTCGTGGCAGGCTTGGTGG
>Ga0247844_1004977_pt1 | contig 17384 bp, 15 predicted proteins | sample LaCtaG_FD_192421 | JGI IMG/M metagenome (GOLD analysis project Ga0247844, IMG submission 192421) | Freshwater microbial communities from meromictic Lake La Cruz, Castile-La Mancha, Spain - LaCruzMarch201714.5m_1 | ecosystem: Environmental > Aquatic > Freshwater > Lake | place: Spain: Castile-La... | reverse complement strand
GCACCGAGAAGCTATCCATTTCACTCACCCCCGAGGCGATGGGGGTGATCGATGCCTATCGCGCCGCCCATGCGATCAAGAGCCGCTCCCAAGTCATCGAGCGGGCCTTGCGTCGGCTGCGCGAAGATGACCTGGAGTCGGCCTACCGGGAGGCGTCCGCCGCCGATGCCGCGGACTGGGACGCGACGGCCGGCGACGGACTGCCCCATGAAACGTGGTGACATCCTCTCTGCCGATCTCAGCCCCTCGGTGGGTACCCAATTCAACGAAAGGCCCAACAAACGCCGCCCGGTGCTGATCGTGAGCAACGACGCCAATAATCGCGCGGCGAGCACCGTCACGGTCTTGCCCATCACGTCCAACCTGACCCGTGTCTATCCCTTCGAGGTGGCGCTGTCGCGGGCGGACTCTGGCCTGCCCAAGGATTCCAAGGCCCAGGCTCAGCAGATCCGCACCATCGCAAAGGAGCGCATCACCGGCACGGCGCTGGGCCGACTCGCCGGGGACAAACTGCGGGAAGTCGACGCGGCGATCCGTTTGCACCTGGCGCTGTAAGCAGCGTCTCTTGACGCGATGCCACGGAGAAAACCCCAAATGTCAGCCGCCCGATCTTTGTTCCTGACTGGCCGCGTGCTCTTACTCGCGGTGGTACTTGGCCAGACTGCGGCGGCCGGGCCGCCGGCCAGCCTGCAGATCTCCCAGGCGGTGGCCGTGGGACGGGAGATCGGCGTTTATCTGGAGGTCCGCGACGAGGCGGGGGCGGCGGTGACCGGGGTCACCGCCGGGCAACTCCATGCCACGGTCGGCGGGCATCCGGCGACGGTGTCCAGCGTGACGCCCTTCGCCGCGGCGCCGACCGGGGTGTTGTACCTGTTTCTGGTGGATCGCTCGCGCTCGCTGTCCGCGCCGCGGTTCGCCCGCATCCGGCAGGCGCTGACCGACTGGGTGGGCGCGCTTGGGGCCGGGGATCGGGCGGCCCTGATCGGCTTTGGTGACGGGGTTCGGGTGCTGGTGGCACCGACCGCCGACACCGCCGACACCGCGGCACTGCTGGCCGCCATCGCCGAGCTGGCGCCGACCGATGGCCATACGGCCCTGCACCAGGCACTCGCGCGGGCGATCGATCTCGGGCGGCGGAGGGCGGCGGACCTGCCGGAGCGGCGTGTCATCGTCACTCTCACCGACGGCGTCGACGACGCCCCCGGCGGGATCAGCGCCGAGGAGGTCTACGCGATACTCGCCGAGGGTCCCGTGCCGATCTATGCGGTCGGGTTCAGCAGTCTCCGTGACCGCGCCCGCCGCGAGGCCGGCCTCGAGGCTCTGGGGCCGCTTCGCCCGCCGCTCCGGCGGGGTCTTCGTCGATGGCGGTCGGGACGACCCGAGCGCGGCTTTCGCGGCCATGCGGACGCGCATCGCGGAGGTCTATCGGGTCCAGGTCCAGTGTGCGGACTGTCCGCTGGACGGCAATCGCTACCGGCTCCAGGTCGACCTGCACGACGCCGGGGTCACGCTGACCGCGGGTACCGACCTGCGCCTGATGCCCGAGGTTCCAGCTACCGCGCCGCCTCCGACCGAGCCCGGCACGGCAGCGCCGGACCCGAGCGGGTCGGCAGCGCCTGAAGCCGGCCCGGACGCCGCGCCGCCGGTGTCGATTCCTGTCGAGACTGCACCGGCCGCGCGTGCCGGAGCGCCCTGGGCCTGGCTCGCCGGTGGTACGGGCCTGATCGGGGCGCTGATGGTGGTCTTTTTATTCCGCCGCCGACGCGGCCCGGCCGCCTCCGGGGCACTGCGCGAGAGCCCCGCGCCTGAGCTCCCGGCGTTGGAAGACCCCGCCCCGGTCCCCACCGTGCCTGTCGGCGCTGCCGCCGGGAGCGGTGTCGCGGCACCGTCGGTGTCGCGGGCGACCGTGACGGCCACTTTCATGACCGGCCGGCGGCGCGGTCAGCAGGTGGTGCTGACCGCGGCCCCCAGTGCCCTGTTCGGCCGCACCCCCGGTTGTGACCTGATCCTCACCGACGACGCGGAGGTCTCCGCGCAACACGCGGAGATCGAGGCGCTGGACAATGGCTGCCTGGTGCTGCGCGATCGGGGCTCGACCAACGGCACCCGACTCAACGGGATCGCCATCCAGACCACCCATCCACTGCGCGACGGCGATGTAATTGGCATCGGCCGGACCGAGTTGCGCATCGCCCTGTGACCGAGGCCGCCATGGAGATTCAACCCGGTAATGCGCAATGGCAGGGTGCCCGCGACGAGCAGCAGGATGCCTTTGGTTTCCTGGGCTTCGACACTCCCGCCCTGCGCGCCCACGGGGGCGTGCTGCTGGTGCTGGCCGACGGCATGGGCGGCCTGAGCGGCGGGCGTCAGGCGAGCCGGCTGGCGGTGGAGCGGATGATGGCCGCCTATGCGGCGAAGCGTCCGGATGAGCCCATCCCCGCGGCACTGGAGCGGGCGCTGCAGGCCGCCAACCAGGCGGTCTACGATCTTGCCTGCGCCCGTGAGGGCGAGGGGCAGGTCGGTACCACCCTGGTGGCGGTGGTCGTGTGCGAGGCGCAACTGCACTGGGTCGGGGTGGGCGACAGCCGTCTCTATCACTATCGGGCCGCCGACGACACCCTGACCCGGTGCACGGACGACCATACCTACGCCAATCAGCTCTTGCGCCAGGTCGCGGAGGGCCTGTTGAGTCCCGAGGCGGCCGCCGCGGACCCGGACCGTCAGGCGCTGGCGAGCTTTCTGGGGTTGGCGCGCATCCCGGAGATCGACCGCAACCTGCACCCGGTGCAGTTGGCCCCCGGCGACCGGCTGCTGGTGTTGAGCGACGGGGTCTACGGCGTCGTGCCCGAGAACGAACTGAAGACCCTGGTACGGCAAGACCCGCAGGCGGCGGCGCAGGCGCTGATCCAGGCCGTGCAAACCGCGGCCCGGCCCGAGCAGGATAACGCCACCGCCGCCCTGTTGGGTTTGGCCGCTGACGCTCAGCGTCGGGAATGCCCGACCGGGGAGCGGGCGCTGGGCGCGGTCGCCAGGTCTGCGCGTTGGAACCGGCGGTTGATCGTCGTCATCCTGCTGGGCGTCCTGGCGGCCTTGCCGGGTTTCTATTTCTTCTGGACCAGGGGCACCCAGGACAGCACGCCTGACCCCCAAGCTTCTGGAGCGGCGGGCCTGGCTCTGCCGTCTTCGATCAAGGCCGGGGCAGGGCGGGACACTGAGCCGGCTCTTCCGCCCGAGCCCGAGGCCGACACCGCACTGCCCAAGCAGCCGCCGCACGGCGCGCCGGTCAAGCGCGAGGGTGGGGCAGCCGCAATGCCAAGTCCGGGCGGCATCCCGCGACCCTCGGTGGATGCGGCGCGCGCGACCGCCGTACCGGGTCCCTGACACCGAGCGGCGCGCCTGATCCACCCTACAACTGAGCTGGTTTTCGTCGTCTGGGCTTGAACGCGGTCCACCACTGCGTGTAGCCTCGTCGAACGCCACCAGCGGCCGGGCGCCGGCTTCACGAACGACGAGCAAACGATGAACGACGAACACAGCCTGGGCTTCGCCACCCGCGCCATCCATGAGGGCTATGATCCGCTGGAACACGAGGGGGCGCTGAACCCCCCGGTCTATCTCAACTCCACCTTCGCTTTCCCGGATATCGCCGAGGGCCAGCGGCGCTTTCGCGGTGAGTCGCCCGGCTATGTCTATGCCCGGGTCGGCAATCCCACGGCCACGGTGCTGGAGGCGCGTCTGGCGAGTCTGGAAGGGGGCGAGGCGGGGCTTGCCACGGCCTCCGGGATGGGCGCCATCACGTCCGCCTTGTGGACCCTGCTCAAGGCCGGCGACACCATCGTTGCGGATCAGACACTGTATGGCTGCACCTTCGGCTATCTTGAACACGGGCTCGCGCGGCTGGGGATCGAGGTGCGGTTCGCCGACCTGACGCAGCCGGCCGAGCTGACCGCGGCGCTGGATGCGCAGACTCGGGTGGTCTTTTTCGAGACTCCCGCCAATCCGAACATGCGCCTGGTGGACATTGCCGCGGTCAGCGCCATCGCCCGGCGGCATGGGGCCCTGACCATCGTCGACAACACCTACTGCACCCCCTGTCTGCAGCGCCCCCTGGAGTTGGGGGCGGATCTGGTGGTGCACTCGGCGACCAAGTATCTGGGCGGCCATGGCGATTTGCTGGCCGGGGCGGTGGTCGGGACGCGCGAGCTGATCGATCAGATCCGCTTCTTTGGTGTCAAGGAGATGACCGGCGCCTGTATCTCGGCGCTGGACGCCTACCTGGTGCTGCGCGGGCTCAAGACCCTGGAGCTGCGGATGGAGCGCCATTGCGCCTCGGCCCAGACGCTCGCTGAACTGCTCGAAGCGCACCCGGCGGTGACCCAGGTCTGGTACCCTGGGCTTGGGTCCTTTTCCCAAGGTGAGCTGGCGCGCCGCCAGATGTCGCGCGCCGGCGGCATGATCGCCCTGGAACTGCGCGGCGGCTATGCGGCCGGCGTGCGTTTCATGGACCGCTTGCAGTTGGTGACGCGGGCGGTGAGTCTGGGTGACTGCGAGACCCTGGCGCAGCACCCGGCCTCGATGACCCACGCCACCTACGCCCCGGAGGAGCGCGCCCGGCACGGCATCAGCGAGGGCCTGGTGCGGTTGTCGGTCGGACTGGAAACTTGCGCCGATCTGGCCGCCGATCTCACCCAGGCGCTGGCCGGGGTATGACCGAGGCTGATCTAGCGTTCGCACCTGATATCCAGACACACCTTCGTGTAGGGGCGGGTTTGAAACCCGCCTCTACGTCCGGTTATCACGTCCGAAGGCTATATCTGTTGACTGATCCAGAAAAAACGCGTACTCTTCCGGGTCTTCGTTTTTGGAACTGTATCCAAATCCGGGGTATAGCGCAGTCTGGTAGCGCGCCTGCTTTGGGAGCAGGATGTCGGGGGTTCGAATCCCTCTACCCCGACCAAACGCCTGATTTCCACGTCTCGCAGGCGCCCGTAGCTCAGCTGGATAGAGCAACGGCCTTCTAAGCCGTGGGTCGCAGGTTCGAGTCCTGCCGGGCGCGCCAATTCGATGACTGGCGAGGGGCGTGTCCTGATCGTTCAGTCCGATGTCGGTTAGTCAATGGTGGACGTAGCTCAGTTGGTAGAGCGCAGGGTTGTGGCTCCTGTGGTCGTGGGTTCGATCCCCATCGTCCACCCCACCATTCAAGGTGTCGCGCAGTCGGCAAATCAGGTTGACAACCTGATTTCAATCAGTAAACTGCGTGCCTCGCATGATTCGGGTCGTTAGCTCAGTTGGTAGAGCAGTGGACTCTTAATCCATCGGTCGTAGGTTCGAATCCTACACGACCCACCAAATAAAACAGTCGGTTGCGTGATGAGCGTATACCGGCTGTTTTCGTTTTCGGCGGTTATATTCCCAAAATGGGAATATGTTTTCGTCCTTGACCCCGGAGCGACCACGATGACAGCAGACATTGAAAGCCTCGTCTTGGAACACCTGCGCCACATCCGTGGCCGGGTCGATCAGATCGCCGAGGATGTCAGCGACCTAAAGCACCGCATGACGAGCCTTGAGGTTGGCATGAGCCTGGTGAAGCGGGAAGTTTCCCATGGCGACGAGACCGACGCTCGCCACCAAGTCACGATTGACAAGCTGGAGGGCCGGATCGAGCGGATTGAACGGCGCCTTGAATTGACCGAGGTCTGACCACGGAGCGCCCATGATGACCGCAGACATTGAAAGCCTGGTGCTGGAACATCTGCGCGCGATCCGAGCAAAACAGGATCAACACGACGAACGCCTAGACCGTATCGAGATTCGCCTATCTGCCATCGAGCAGACCTTGGGCAGTCTGTACGCGCTGTCCGGGAGCGACCGGGAAACCGTCCAGTCACTCACCAAGCGCGTGGAGCGCATCGAACGGCGGTTGGAACTGACCGACCACTGACCTGTTACGGTCGGGCGTCCGTGCCCGGCTTCATCGATCGCGTAGTGCCCGCACGGTGGCTCGTGAACCCTTGCTGAAACCTACTTATTCAGGCGATCAGTAAGCTTCGCACTGCCCGATGACCACTTCCCAAGCATCGCCGCCCCCAGCGCGCAGCCGAACCGGCAAGTCCGGTAGCGTGCGGCTAAGCCAGTCACGGACCATCCGCGATTGTTCCGCCGCCGCCGCGCCGGCCCAGGTGATTACCCGGACGTGCGGCAGGTCCAACAGCAGAAAGCCGTGGGTGTGCTTCGTTACCCACGCGACCGGACCATCCTTGCTTCCGTCACTTAGCGCTGTGGTATAGGCGGTACCGATGTCGTCCCACATCAGCACGGCCGGTGCGTGCCGTTCTGCCAGGGTCTCGGCGGCATCAGCCGGCGTGTCGAACACCGCGCAGTCCAGCATGGGCTGATAGCTGCCGATCTGCTCCATCCGGACGGCCGTGAGTCCATCCTGTTCGACCACCAGGGACACCGCGTGCGGGCGTGATCCAGGAAACCCGGTCAAGGTGGCGATGTGGATAATTTGTCGGTTCATGCAAAATTTCCGTTGTGTTGGCTATCGGGTGTGCGCCCCTGTTGTGGTTGTGTCCTGGGGCAGATTACCCCCGCCGAGTCCTGTCGTTACGGTCAGCCTCCCTACCGGATCGCCTGCACTCGCCGCGGGGCGCGCAGGTAGTGCCGGGCGGTAACGGCCTGATCGGAGTGTCCAAGCTGGGCGGTCGCATCGCCGCCGGTTGCCGCGAAGTCGGTGGCGTGCTTGGCGCGCAGGTCGCGCATCAGGAAGCGCTCGCCGCCCGCGGCCTCGATCCGCACTTGCAGCCGGGTCCACGCGCTATCGCTCGCTCACGACAAGAGCGTCGGGTATCGCAACCTGATGGGCAAGGCGGCGCTGGAGCGGCCGGACGGCAAGCCACTCGCCCAGGAGTACGGCGACCTCCTGAACACCCAGGCCAAAGCGCTCGGCGATGGCCTTGGCAATGATGCCCAGCGGGAAGCGTTCGGGCGGATCGCGGCTGATTTGCACACGCGCATGGTCGGCGATGTGACGGCACACGAGGCCGAGCAATACCAGCGTTACAGCCTGTCGGTGGCTGATGGCATCCAAGCCACGGCCGGGCGAGAAATCGGGCTCAGCTACCAGGACCCCGCGCGCACCGATGCGGCGGTTGCCCGCATCCAGGCCGAGGCATACCGGGCCGGACAGTTGCTTGGGAAAAGCGCGGTCGAGATCGAGGCCGACGTGCGCGCCAAGACCTCGGCGGCGCACCGGGTAGCGATTGCGGCGGCGCTGGAAGACCACCGGCCCGACTACGCGCGGGCCTACCTGGAGCACTACGGGCAGCAGATGGACGCGGCCGATGTGCTTTCGGTGCGGCAGCAGATCGACCAGCAGACTGCGGCCCTGGTGGGGATGCAGGTTGGTGCAGATGCGGCGGGTGCGCTGCGGCCCCAGAGTGATTTCGACATTCTCCACGGGCTGATGATCAAGCAGGAATCCGGCGGCCGCCAGTCGGCGCGCGGCGGTGGGCCGCTCACCAGCCCAAAGGGCGCCCTTGGGATCGGGCAAATCATGCCCGGTAGCGGTCCAGAGGCGGCGCAGGATGCGGGGCTGCCCTGGGACCTGGAGCGGCTGAAGACCGATCGCGACTATGGGCTGGCCCTGAGTCGGGGGCACCTGCAAAAGCTCATCAAGGTCTTCGGCGGCGACCCGGCGGCGGCGCTGGCGGCCTACAACAGCGGAGCGGGCGATCCCAACAAGGGGCGGAAAGGGGTGCGCGGCGCCATGCGTGCAGCGCAGGCGGATGGACGCCCAGGAGATTGGCTCAGCTATACCCCCAAGGAGACGCAAGACTACGTGACCCGCATCATGGGCGGGTTTCAGCGGGCGAAGGCGACCGGGAAGACTCCCACCCTGGAGGACCTCGACCGATCGGTGATGACGGACCCACGGATAGCCGGAAATCCGGAAGCCATCTCGCCGGCATGACCGATGTCGAGTTTGCCGGGCTCGCGTCCAAGATAGCCAAGTCCGACCTCAACCATCTGGCGGCGGTGCGCGCCAAGGCCATCAACCCAACCGCCTCAGCGTCGAGCGGTCCTGCCGACCTCAACTCTGTGGCGCTCAAGAGCGCGCTGGATGATCGGCTGCGGATGCTGGCGATGGACCCCTCGCCCAAAGACACAACGCCGGAAGCGCAGCGCGTGGGGGCGATCCGGCACGAGATTGACCGGCTGGCCCTCGAGAAGCAGCGCGAGAGCGGCAAGAAGATGACCGATGCCGAAGCGAAAGCGCATGTGGATGAGTTCTTTGCCTCGACCGCAACCGGGGTCACCGGGCGCAGCGGGTTCCTGTGGCTCACTCAGGACTCCGGGCCGGTGCCGAAGGCCACGATGACGTCCGATCAGATCCCTGCCGATCACGCGCAGGCCATCCGGGCGGCCTATGCCAAGCGGGGTGTGACCGATCCGACTGAGGGGCAGATGCTGGAGTGGTATTTCCGGGCGAACGCGGGATGAGCGCAATCCCTGACTACGGCGCCATGATGGACGCAGAAGCCGCGGCGGCGCCGGGTGTGTCCGCCGATCCTGTGACCCCCTTCATCAATGAAGCCTCCCCGGCGGCCAAGGCCCCGACCGGTATCCCTGACTACGGCGCCATGATGGACCAGGAGGCGGCCGGGGCGGCCCGCCTGGGCTACCACGTCGCACAGGGCACCGACCCCGATCAGTACGCCCGTGCCAAGCAACTGGCCCGCGAGCTGGGGGTGCCGACACAGACCGCGCTGGCCGATGCCGAAGCGCTTCAGCGCAAGCGGGCGGCGGGCGAGATTGATTTCGACAAGATTGCCCGCGAGCAGCCGCAGACGGCTAACCTGCTGTCCGACCCTGAGCGGGCGAAGATCGCGCATGACGATGTTCCGGGGCTCCAGGCCACCGAGACGACGGCCAAGGGCTGGGGGCAGAGCTTCGCCGATGCGCCGGCGGAACTCATCAAAGGTCTTGGGGGATCCTTCAACCGCTCGGCCGGATCGGTGAACCTCCTGCTCGGGGCCGTGCCGACCGTCTACGACAAAGCCGCATCGCTGCTGACGGGCCGAGTTCACACGAGCGCATCTGATGCTTGGTTCGGCCACATGGTAGAGCCGGTCGTCGCGCGCCAAGCGCAGTTCGAGCCGGACGCCAACGCGGCCTTCCCCGAAAAGCTCGCCAGCACACTGGGATCCCTGGCCGGTACCCTCTCACAGATCACCCTGAGCGGCACCACGGCGGCACCAGCAACCCCGGCAGCGCTGGGCGTGCCTGCCATGCAAGAGGTGGTCGGCGGCGCAGTCCAGCATAGCACCAAAGCCATGCTTGCTCCGGCAGCAGTGGAAGCGACCGACACGGCGCGGCAGGTCTACGACGCCACCGGGGGCGATGCCGGCGCGGCGATCCGGGCGGCCGAAGCCAAGTACGCCACGACCTCGGCAATGGGCGTCTTGCCGCTGTCCGCGCCCGGCGGGGCCTTCGCGCGCATCGGGTCCGGCGCGGTCTCGGGTGTCGCGGGCGGCGAGGCGGGGCGAGTCGTCAATAATGCGGTGCTGCCCGACCAGATGCAGACCCCGTTGTCGGCTGAGGACCTGGCCTTGCAGGCGGTCACCGGGTCGGTGCTGGCCATCGGCGGACCACGGGGCGCCAATGCGGCGCGGTTGCACGCGGCTCGGGTGGAGTCGGCGAAGCGTGCCAGCCAAGGGGCGGCGCTGCTGGGCCAGCTCAACAAGCTGGCCGCGGCGAGCAAGGTCCGTGCGCGCGATCCAGCGCAGGCACAGGCCTTCTTTCAGAGCGTCCTTGACGAGGGGCGCGACTCGGTGTGGATCACTCCCAAGGCATTGGCCGAGTCGGGCCTGTCCGAGCGGATCATTGCGGAGATCCCTGGGGTCGCTGAGCAGGTACGGACGGCCGCCGATATCCAGCACGACATTCGCTTACCGGTGGCCGACCTCATGGCGCGCCTGGCCGGGCCGGAGCTCGAGCAAGGCATCCTCCTGCACGTCTCCACCGAACCCGGGGGGTTCACCGCCAAGACGGCCGAGGCGTACTACCAGACCGGGGCGGCGGCGGAGCTGCAAGCGGAGGTGGCCCGCGTGCTCGGTGACGATGCCGCGGCGGTGCCCTTCAAGGCGAGTGCCGAGAAGGTCAAGGCGGCGATCCTGGCGGACCTGGCCGAAGCCGGCCGGCACCCTGGGGCGCACGATGTCTATGCAACCCTGGTGTCGCAGTTCTACGCGGTCCAGGCGGCACGGCTGGGGACAACGCCAGAGGCGCTGTACCACGATTACCCGATCCGGGTCGCAGCGCGCAGTGGGACCGGGGAAGCGTTTGGGCAAGATGCAACCGCCCCCCGCGGCAGTTTCACCCCCGACACTCTGACTATTACCTTGCATCAAGGTGCAGATTTAAGCTCTTTCCTGCACGAGACCGGACACGCGTTCCTCGAACTGCAAACCCAACTCGCGAGCAGGATCGCCCGCGAGGCGGACGGCTTCGGGGGTGCGCTATCTGCCGGCGAACGCGAACTGATCGCCGACACTCATGCGCTGCTGCGCTGGTTCGGGGTGCGGGACCTGGACACCTGGCACGCCATGCCATTCGAAGAGCGGCGCAGCCATCACGAGCAGTTCGCCCGCGGCTTCGAAGTCTACCTGCACGAGGGCCGGGCGCCATCGCTGGAGCTTGCCGGGGTCTTCCAGCGCTTCCGCGCCTACCTCCTGGGCGTCTACCGCAACCTGCTGGATACCAACCTCGACGCGCAGGGCAAGCGCCAAGGGCTGGGAGTCGGGCTGAAGGTGGAACTCACCGACGAGGTACGTGGCGTCATGGATCGGATGATCGCCAGCGGGGACCAAATCCAGGCGGCCGAGCAGGGCCGCGCGCTCATGCCGCTCTTCGCCCGGGCGGATCAAGCCGGGATGACGGTGGACGAGTTCCGCGACTACCAGGCCCTGGGGATCGACGCCACCAACACCGCGATTGAAGATCTACAGGCCCGCGGCGTGCGGGATCTACAGTGGATCGAGCGGGCGCGCGGGCGGATGGTGCGCCAGTTGCTGCGCGAAGCCGCCGGGTTGCGGGCTCAAGCCCAGATGGATGCGCGGCGCGAACTGCTAAGCCAGCCCATCTACCAGGCGTGGCAGTTCCTGACCAACCGTATCGGCGCGGATGACATGCTCCCCGCGGCTGTCGCCCGGGCCGACTACCTGGCCGCGCGCAAGGCATGGAACGCGGACCTCGCCACCTGGGAGGCGCAGGCCCTGGACGAGGCGAAGCAAGCCGCGTGGGAATCGTCGGTTGAGGGTCAAACGCGGTACCGGCGCAAAGCCACCCTGGAGCGGGCACAGTGCAGGGTCGCACAGCGCGAGGCCGGCGCCATCGCGGCCGATCTGGATGCGCGGCGGGCCGCGTGGAAGGCGGCGCACCCGGCCCCGGTGGAGTCCGGGCAGGCCCCCAAGATCAACCCCCGTGCCCTGGGCGCCGGGCGCATCAACCGCGCGGCCCTGTCCGACCTCCTGACCGACATCGCCCGCGACCCGGCGGACAGCGGGCGCATCCTGGCGGCGCTCGACGCGGCCAAGATGATCACCAACAAGGGCGGGCTGCACCCTGACGTGGTGGGAGACCTCGTGCCCGGACTTCACTCCGGTGAGGAGCTGGTGCGCGCCTTGGCCGATGCGACCCCGCTCCAGGAGGCCCTGACCGCGCGCACCGATGCCTTGATGTTGGAGCGACACGGCGACCTGGCCACCCCGGCGGCGCTGGCCGAAGCGGCCGACCGTGCCATCTTCAACGACGTGCGCGCCCGGCTGGTCACTGTTGAGGCGAACGCCCTGGCCAAGGCCACCGGCCGGCCGCAGATTCTCACCCGTGCGGCACAGGAGTTCGCCGGCCAGATGGTGGCTAAGTTGCGGGTGCGCGACATCCGCCCGGACCTCTACGCGGCCGGCGCAGCGCGGGCTGGCAAGGCCGCGGCCAAAGCCAGCCAGGACGGCGACCTCGCGACCGCCGCGGCCGAGAAGCGTAACCAGGTGATCTTGATCCATGCCACCAAGGCGGCTTATCAGGCGAAAACAGAAGCCGAAGGGGTGCGGCGCAAGCTGTCCAAGTTCGCCCGGGCGGCTGATGATCGGCTGAAGGGGATCTATGATCTCGACCTGGTGAACGCGGTGCGGGCCATCGTCGGGCAGTACGGCATTGCCCCAGGGAAGGCCGAGAGCGCCAGTGCCTACGTGTCCCGGCTCAAGGACTACGCTCCCGACACCCACGCGAGCATCATCGAACAGGTCCAGGCCGCCGAGGCCAACGCCCGGCCGTTCAGGGATCTGACGGTCGATGACGTGCGGGCGCTCAAGGACGTGGCCGACGACCTCATGCACCTGGCCAAGCAGTCGCATCGGATCGAAGTCGACGGCGCCCTGATGTCGCGCAAGGCCATCGAAGCGAAGCTCCTGGAGCGGCTGACGGCCAAGGGGATCCCCGAGCACATGCCGGGCGAGACCTCCGCCGTCACCCCGGCTGAAGCGCGGCTGGCCCGGTTCCAGGAGGCGAAGGCGTTCCTGTCCCTGGTGGAGTTCTGGGCCATGCGCATGGACGGCACCATGGCGGATATCGGCCCGTTCCGGCGCTACATCTTCAACCTGGTGAAGGGCCGAGCCGATGCCTACCGGGCGGATCAAGCGCGTGTCATGACCGATCTGAAAGGGCTGCTGGACGGCATCGCGCCGACCCTCAAGCCGATCCTGATCCACTCGCCGGAACTCAACTACACCTTCGGCAAGGACAAGAGCGGGGCCGGGATGAATGAAGTCGTTCATGCGCTCCTGCACACCGGCAACGCCTCGAACAAGCGCAAGCTCTTGCTGGGTCGCGGCTGGGCTGAGCAACGCGCGGACGGCACGCTGGATACCTCGCGCTGGGATGCCTTCATCGCGCGGATGATCGCCGAGGGCAAGATCACGCAGGCACATTACGACTTCGCCCAGGGGGTCTGGGACCTCAACGAAGGCATGAAGCCGTTGGCCCAGAAAGCGCACCGTGATGTCTTCGGCCGGTACTTCGACGAGATCACGGCGGAGCCGGTACCGACCCCCTTCGGCGAGTACCGCGGCGGGTATGTCCCGGCGCAAGTGGATACCCGCATCGTCAAAGACCTCGCGCTCAAGAAGCTGGTGGAAGAGGAAAACGCGAACCTCGCCTTTGCCATGCCATCCACCCCCAGGGGGTTCACCAAGGGGCGCGTCGAGTACAACCGTCCGCTACTCCTGGATCTTCGCGCGCTGCCGCAGCACATCAACCAGGTGCTGTTGTTCGCGCATCTGGAGGTTCCCATCCGCGGCGTGAATCGCCTGCTCAAGGGCATCGGAGAGCCACTGAACCGGGTGGACCCGGCTGCCATCAACGGGATGCTGACGCCCTGGCTGGCCGTCACGGCGCGTCAGCAGGTCGTCACCCCGGTCAGTGCGGACGCGGGTATCTCGCGCATCGCCACCATGCTGCGGCAACGCGCGGGTGCGGCGGCCATGACGGGTAATCTGCTGAACGGCTTCCAGCAACTCTTCACCGGCTTCCCGATGGCGGCGCGGCGCGTCGGCTGGGGACCCCTGCTCAAGGCGACCGGGCACTACATGCGCAACCCGGCGGCCATGGTGCGCGCGGTCAGCGCTGCATCGGCCTACATGGACGGCCGCTTGAATGACCTCGTGCATTCCATGAGCGACGACATTCACGAGATTCTCATCAACCCTGGGAGGCTGGAGCGTGCCCAGGACTGGACCATGCGGCACTCGTATTTCTTCCAGCGTGGCGTCGATCTGGTGATGACCCCAATCACCTGGACGGCCGCCTACAACAAGGCGAGGGGTGAAGGGAAAAGCACTGCGGACGCGACCGCGCTGGCGGACTCCACGGTGCGCACCAGCCAGGGCAGCTTTCTTCCTGAGGACGTGGCGCGGGTGGCGACCGGCACCGCCTGGTGGCGTGCAGCGACGCAGTTCTCAGACTACTTCACGATGTGGCGCGAGAGTATCGAGACTGAGCTTGTCACCGCGGATCGCCGCGGCGGGCCGGCCGCCAACGCGGGACGCAAGGCGGAAATCCTGCTCATGGCGTTCTTGGTCCCCGCGGTGGTTGGTGAACTGGTGGCCCAAGGCTTCCGGGGCGGCCCCGCGGACGAGGACCTCGACGGGGCAATCTGGGACGACTGGCTCAAGCAGGTGTTCGTCGTCGGCCCCCTGAAGAACGCCGCGGCGATGATCCCTATCCTGGGGCCGAGTCTGGTAGCAGGGGCCAATGCCTTCAACGACAAACCCTACGACGACCGCATGGCGACCAGCCCGACCGTGGGCATGATCGAGTCATCGGTGAAAGGGGTGGTCGCGCTTCCTAAGCTCCTGACCCCGGAAGAGTTGACCCTGCGAAACGTGCGGGACATGGGCACGCTGGTGTCGATGGCGCTGGGGCTGCCTGGCACCATCATTTCACGTCCGCTCGGGTATTTGGTGGGTGTTGAGAACGACCGGATTCGCCCAACCAGCAACGTCCGGTCACGGGTCAACCGTCGCTCAGTTCCAGGCGCCGTTCGATGCGCTCGATCCGCTCCAACAGCCGATCGTGGGCGACCTGCTGGAAGGCCACACTCTCCTCCGCGCCGAGCGCATCGCGCTTGACGCGCAACATGGCCGTTTCCAGCCGCGCCATGCGGTCTTTCAGATCGTGAAAGCCGCTTTGCATCTCGGTGCGCATCTCCTTGATGTCGGAACGCAGCAGGCGCAGGTGCTCAAGCACGAGGTTGTCAACATCAGCGGTCATCGCGGTATCTCCAGGTGGTCCTCGTCGGGAACCTAGGCCCGCAGCGGTGGGTTGTCAACTCACAGCAGCTTCACCAGCGCCGCGATCAGCGCCGCCTGTGCGATCAGCAACCCGGCCATCCACTTCACGATAAACCGCGCCGGCTCCAGCAATCGTCGCGTCTGCCGGGGTCGATCTCATCCAATAACATCACAAAGCGCGCTGGGCGCGGTTTAATGCAGGGGAATGAAGTTGACGATCGGGTTGCTCGGGGTCGCGATGGCCGCGCCTTGCCCTTGGGCCGTCGTGTAGTGGACATGGACCTGCCGCAGGGCCGGAAAGCCGACAAAGAGTCCGATGGCGGCGGAGTGCAGTTCGCCCGGCAGGGCGCAGCCGAAGCGGTAACTTGCCCCCAGGTCGGCCGTGCCTTGACGCACCCGTGGATCGGCGTCGACCTTGGCGCTTTCCAGCAGGCACCGCGCCTGGGTGTTGAAGCGCACGAGGGCGTCTCCGGACTGGAGGTTCTCCGCCGCGAGTGTGAGGTCCTCGCGTTGGGCCGCGTTGCCGGGGTCCCCGGCGAACCCCACGAGGGTCAAGGCCGGGGCGGTCAGTTCCACCCGGACGGTGCCGCCGTCGGTGCGAATGGTGACCTTGGCGATGCCCGCGTCGGGTGCGGCACCCTGGGTCAGGGTGACGGCGGTGAGCGTCAGTATCCCGCTGAGGCAGGGCAGTAAGCGGCGTGGTCTTGCTCGCAACGCTGCGGTCGCCGCAGTTCGCGGCAGCCGATCCTGCCGTGCCCATTGCCCGGTTCTCACGTGAGGCCGGCGGGTCATGACCGGGTGCCGTGCGGCGAACGACTGCTCAGTCGGTGGTTCATTCCAAAGCGCGGCAGACCCCGTTCTCGCATTTCAGCAGGTAACTCTCGGCATCGACACAGGACACCTTGTGGATTTCACCGTCAGCGCGGGTCTCGATCAATTGCGACCCGCTATCCGTGACGGTGCATCCGCGTAAGCGCGCGTACTGCTCGGCATAGTAGGCCCAGGTTCCGGTGCCGCCGGCCTGGCTCAGCGTCAGCATGTTGTCCTGAGGGGCGAGCGGTGCGGGCGTCGGCGCCGGTATGGGCACCGACAGGGTGAGCGGGCGGGTGGCCGTGAGCGCGCTGCTGCCGTCAATCACCGGGGCGGGTGATGGGGGGGTGGTCTCGGTCGATCGCGGGGCGGGACTCGTCACGGGCGTCAGTGTGGTCGCCGGGGTAGCGACGGTACCGCCGGTCGCATCCGGTGTGGTCGCGGTCCCCTCGGTCAGGGGCTCTCCCCAGACTTTGACCCGCGGTTTATCGGCCGGGGTAGTGACGGTACCGCCGGTCGCCCCCGGTGTAGCCGCGGTCTCTGCGGTCACTGTCTCTCCCCAGGCTTTGACCAACGGGTTGTTGGCCGACGCAGGTGCCGGATCGGCGCCGGGGCGCGTGGCGCCGGCCGTGTGCGGCGGGATGGCGTTGGTGACGCGCTGCCCGTTTGCGTCCCAGTTCGAACGCAGCGACTCGAGCGATTGCTTCAAGGCATCCCGATAATTGTCAGTGTAGTCGATGCGTTGGGGCGCTCGCTCGCCCGGCGGCTGACTGACCAAGGTGGCGCGCAGGGCGACCTTGACCCCGTCCGACTGTTCGGTGAAGGCCGAGGTCACCTCGATCACGGGCGGGGGTGCGCTGCCGGCCGCGCCGAGTGCGGTGGCGGTCGGCGAGGCGGGGTCCACCGGCCGCTGAACGACCAGGAGGTCATTCGTGGATCTGACGATGGTCCAGCCTTTCGCGCGCGCGGAACCCATGGCCAGACCCTTGACCTCGTCACGACTGGCTCCGGGGATCAGTAGTTGCGGGCGCTGGCTGGTGTCGAAGCCATCCGAATCCATGGTCCCGGCGCACCCGGCCAATAACCAGGCGCCGAGTGTCACGATGCTGACAGTCGCGAACGAACGCACTATGACTCGATCCTCTGGATGAACAGGCGCAACCCAAGCGCGCCCGCGCCGGGCGCGTTAAAAGGCCGGATGCTAGCACAGTAGGCGCGTCAGGTGGATCCGCGGATCCCGTGTCGCGGTGCTGCGCGACCCTGGCCCTGGCGCGATCGACGGGGGGGCCTCGAGCAGGCTCCGGTTCTCGGGTGCCCCGGTCGGGTCAGGATTCGTCCCAGGTGGTCGAGAACCCGTCCCGGGTCCACCAGAAGATCGCCAGGAGGCCGCCGATGACGATAGCGGCGAAAAGAGCGAATAAGGTCCAGATCATGTGCGTCTACCTGAAGAAGATTTTGTTGGATGCTCGCGTGCAGCGCGTCGACCATGGGGGGCGCCGTCGTCCTGGTTGGGTGCGAGGGGGCGGCGCCATACGCATGCTCGGTAACACTATTGCACGCGGTACCGGCGGGCTGCTGAGCAGTGCTTCACAGAAGCTCGGTGCGGACGAACACCGCTGACCGCGCTGGGATGGTAGGATTGAGCTTTACGGCGACCCAGAGAGAGTACCGACGATGGCCTACGAGAAGATAACAATCCCGGCGGACGGCGCGAAGATCCAGGTA
>Ga0247844_1004976_pt1 | contig 17397 bp, 14 predicted proteins | sample LaCtaG_FD_192421 | JGI IMG/M metagenome (GOLD analysis project Ga0247844, IMG submission 192421) | Freshwater microbial communities from meromictic Lake La Cruz, Castile-La Mancha, Spain - LaCruzMarch201714.5m_1 | ecosystem: Environmental > Aquatic > Freshwater > Lake | place: Spain: Castile-La... | reverse complement strand
TAGTTGAGTGTATGTATTTGCCATAAAATATAAAGATTTCAGGGCTACGCCCCTTTTTTAATTAGATATTTGTTTAATTACGAAGATATTAGGGCTACGCCCCTAGTTAGAAAAAAACAATTAAACATTTCAAACTCTCGGATATCCCCTCATTCTCCACCTAATTTTTGTTAAATAAATATAGTATTGCATCCATTTACCCGTACTTCCACTACAATATTGTTTCCATTCAAAATCTGGGAAAAAACTTGCATAATTCTTATCCAACGAATTACAAAACTCGGCGATTTCCTGTTGCTTATTTTCCCTGATAAATCCTAACAAAATATGCCTTATTTCGTACTGCATAAAAACCGGAAAGGTTTTCGACCTTTCTGGATTGTTTAGCCATTCTGCGATTACTAAATTATGAAAAAGGATGGAGTCTTTTTGTTTTGTCGTATCTGCCAATGTAGAAGTCGCCTGACCTTCAACACCTCCATAATAAATTATTAGTGGAATGCCAATGTATATACATTTGACATGCAATGCCACTCTGAAAAGAAATGCAAAATCTTCGTTGTATTTGTGTCCGGGAAAGAAGCTCCCCCAAGTCTTGAAGTTCTCATGTAAAATTGACCGTTTTATAACCGTAGCACTAATATGACTAAATACATGAGGATTTTCAAAATAGTCTATTTCGCTAATTTCATTTTTATATTTAGTCGCTACCATTTCATGTTTAATCGACTTGCTCACATCTTGATCGAAACGGGCACTAATAAATAATCCTGCTTCAGGAAACTTTTGAATAGCTTCAGTAACTTTTTGAAGGTATTCGGGCAACCATTCATCATCGCCATCCAAAAAGGCAATAAAATCACTTTTTGCTTCCTGTATTCCTACATTGCGAGCCACACTTACGCCTTGGTTCTCCTGACGAATAATCCGGATTCGACTGTCTTTAGTGTATTTTTCAATTACGGATACACCATTATCCGTAGAACCATCATCTATTATTAATACTTCAAAATCTTTATAATTTTGATTTAAAACAGATAAAAGAGTTCTATTAATGGTGTGAACTTTGTTGTATAATGGTATAATAACCGAAAACATGCCTATTTTAATTTAAATTATTCATTAGAAATTTAATTCCCTTCTCTCTTTCTTTATTCAAAATTGTATCAACTAAATTCCAGTCAATATTCTCATTTAAAATTTGTTCAAGTTGTTTTGAATTATAATTTATTATAATTCTATTTTCTAAGCCTAATACATTTAATAAAGACGAAATCCTGTCATTTTTTCGGGGTGTAATAACTATAAATGACTTGTGAAATATTAATGAAAAAACAACTGCATGAAACGAACAGCATATCGTGAAGTTTGCATAATATATATATGTAAGCCATTCAGAAGGCATTGTAATTTTGTTTTTAGCTCCGTTCAAGCGTATACATGTATCCGGGTTTCTTAAATTTATTATTTTTAATTGTTTCTTGTTTTTAATATACCTTATTGCCTGTTTTTGTTCTTCTGCCAGCTCTGCTAGTATATATGCAGCTATGTAAGGTTCTTTTGGTTGGCAGTTATCGGTCAATAATTTTTTATATTCTTCGGCATCAAGTAAAAATGTAGGGTCAGGTACATGTTCAATTTGCCTTTCGTTTCCGAACAAAGATTGTATAAAATTCACGGCATTGGTTTCTCTTAGGCTTATTGCATGAAAACTAGTTAGTAAATTTTTAATGGTTATATTTAAATTAACAGGTAAATTAAATTCTTGTGTATGATTAATATTCATACTGGCGGCATAAGCAATTTTTTTAGTAGAATCACTTCCGAAATCCAAAAAATATTCCTTATCAATTTTATAATTAGATGAAATATTCCAAATCTGATCACTACCAGCAATATACACATCGTATTTTGGTGGGTTATTTTGTAGTTCTATTGGGGAATAATAAACAGACACACTTCTTTGTAAAATACCACCAAAGTTATCCAATCGTTCATATCGAAAAGCATTTAAACGATCCATGGTTTTATGCCATATTTTTATTGGTTTTTTTGCAATAAAATCACGAATACCAATTTTTCTTTTGGGACGATAATTTATAATTTCAACATTAAAACCTTGATTGATTAAATACTTTTGAAGTGCGTAAGCTTGTAAAACAGCACCTGCATTCAAAGCGTAATGAAAAGTCATGATACCTATATTCATTTTCTATTTATCTTTTCTTTGAGTAGTTGAATGTTTTTTTCGCCGAATATATTTTTAATAATCTTCTTTGCTTCTCCTGTTGTTGTAGTTTCTAAATTTAATAATAATTCTAGCGCATTACTTTCTTCAATACTATCTGTGAAAACCTCTAATAAAATTGGATTCTCAGAAATAATTGGAGAAACAAACTCATCAGCTACTTGGGCAAATTCTTTTTTATTATTGGCAAAAAGATATTTGAATCCTAAATTCTTGCAATAGTCACGTACTAAAGTATTTGATTTATTTCCATAATGACCTCCTGCTGCAATATAGTCTTCAGTTCTCTTTCCAAATTTTGAAGTTTGAATATTAAAATTCGTGAATTCTGAACCAATGCCATTGTTAACTAGAAGTATTCTTATGTTAGGCTGAATATGTCTTATTCCGAGACAATTTAGGTCATAAAAGAATGCCAAGTCACCAAATACTCCAAAAAATAATTTTTCTCCATCTGAAAACGATGCTCCAATAAGCGAGGATACACAACCATCAATTCCAAAACCTCCTACATTACATGAACCTGAAATAGTATTTGAAATTGGGAAAAAATTCCACGCTCTCAAACTATTTAAAATTCCAAAATGAATTGTAGAGTTCTCAGGTAATTTAGTAGAAAGCTGAGACGCTACCCATATATTTGAAAAAGGAAGTTCAGGTATTTTTAATTTAATATTTGAAATGACAGTAGATAATTCATCATAATAACTATCCACATTTTCTTTTTGATTAACTAATCTGGATGCATAAGAATGGAAAAAACTATTCTCAGTCATTTCGAAAACATATTCTAGTTTTCTAAAGGGATCTCGTATCTCGCCATCGGTAGAAACTCTCCAAACCTTTTTTCCAGATAATGAAGTTGTATAATAATCACCACTGATTTCTCCAATATGAATTAATAAATCGGGACGGTAAATAGATTTGTTATTTAGTATTTGTCCAGCAACAATCGAAAAGTTTAATTTATATTTCCCATTATAATTACTTGTATGATCGCAAAGCACAACAGCATTGTACTTTTCACAGAAACTCTCTATATTTTTCTGCTCAACAACACTGAACTTATTATGTGATCCTATAAATATTGCGTTTCGTTGAGTTTGATTTATTTCAGGTGAGTTATTTGTTGAAAAAAATCGTACAATATTTCTTACATTAGGCAGTAGTTCACAGTCAAAATACTGACTACCATGGTTTATTAAGTTAATATGAACCGGTCCACCTTCATGCCTAAATAATTCTTGTATCGCACTGTTTGCTTTAATCTCACACTCCCATAAATCTTCATCATCTTTGATAGCTGGTAAAGTAACACTGAGTTTAATAGTATCCTTTGGCATCGAGGATCTGTCAATTACTTGTGGTACTAATTGACCAATTCTTGAAGTTGGTTGAGTTGCTGTAACTGCTAAAATTGGGATTTTTCTGTAAAAGGCCTCAGTCAGTCCGGGTAAATAATTTCTGGAGGCTGTTGCGCCGGTACAAGTTATTACAACAGGCTCAGATGATTCTACTGAAAGACCACAAGCAATATATGCAGCCGACCTCTCATCAACAACAGAATATATTTCAAAAAAATCATCATTCTGAAGACTGCCAACAAATAGTGAATTTGCACTACCTGGTGATGCAATAACTTTTTTTATCCCGTTTTGCTTTAATAACGAAATTAATATTTGAATATTTTTTTGATCTGAATATTTTTTCATTTTAATATTTTTTTAATTTGCTTTTAACTAAACTTCTAATTAATTCTTTTTCAATATTTATTAAACCAAAATAATAGGTTGATACTATAAATGTTAATGTACTAACACAGGTTACTAAAACAATACGTAACAAACCTTGTTCAATCAGAAAAAAAGGTATCAAAGAAAATAATATCATTAGTAACGCTACGGCAATTCCTCTAAAAATCACATCAGAAAAATATTTTTTTATTGAAAATCCACACAGCTTTTTTGCGTAAATTAATATTGTTATTGGACTTGTAAAACCAACAAAGAAATAAGTTAGATACATTGAAACAGGTGAATATCCCTTATAGAATAAATATAAAGTTATAATAAATGGTAAAATAGATAATAGAGACTGTGTAAGTGTGTAATTCTTAATCTTTCCTGTTGCCATAATTGATGTAGTTAATGCAATTGTTAATTGACCCAATGTCCACATTATTAAGGTAATCCGGCAAAATTCAATAGCATACTCAGGTACAGTATCTAACCATATACTAAAAAAATAGGGTAACTCAAGTACTAAAGGTACTGTAAAGACGAGGAATAGAAAAAATGATAATTTTGAGCCAGTAGATGAGAAATTTTGTGAATTAAATCTTTCACCTGCACCTTCACTCTTTACAATTACCGGATTAATTGCTTTTAGTAAAACATTCGAGAATGCTCCTACCTGTCCTACAATTTGAGATGCAACTCCCTGTGCAGCATTAATTTTTGTGCCAAAAAATATATTAACAACAATTGTTTTACCTTGGTTGTTTATTACAGCCATGATACTACCTAAAAAACCCCAACCTGCAAATTTCAACATTTCATTAAACTGCAATTTATCAAAATATTTTTTTATATTTACATCAACCTCTTCGTATTTGATATGGCAATAAACAATTCTGATACATAAAATAAGAATTGTCATTATTGCAGTTAGCAAACCATACATATATAATTTTTCAAAACTGGTATTAAGAACATACAAGGCAATAAGTAACTTGAAAAATGATTCAACAATACCTAACAGAGCATCAAATAACATGTTTTCATTCGAATTTAGCACAGAATCATAAGGTACAGATACTATTGTGAAAAAAGTACTAACAACCATAAAATGAAAAATACTTTTGGCTACTGAAATTCTATCAGAATCTATATTTAAAACTCCATTAAAAACAAATAACCCCAAAATTTCTAAAATTAAAATGACCAAAACTCCAATAATTATATGAAGCATTAAAGCATTGTTAAATATAGATTTTAATTTAGAATAGGATCCTTCACCATGAGCATACGATAAAAATCGTTGAGTAGCCGAAGCCATTCCTGAATTTAAAAAATTTAACATTGCAATCATTCCGCCAACAACATTGAATATACCAAAGTCGCTTACACCAAGTCCTTTTAATATAAGTCGGGTTGAATACAATGAAATTAATACAGTAAGAAACATTCTTATGTATAAATACATAGTATTTCGTATGACTTTTTTTGATTTCTGCATTATGCTTTGTTTTTCTCAAATTGCTTTATACCCTCTACGATACTATTTAAATATATTTTGTAATTAAATCGTTTCTCACTTAGTTGTCTGGCGTTTATTCCCATTTTTTTTGCTTCATTTGGATTATTGGCAATAAATTTAACCGCTTTTATCCATGCAGCCTTATCACCAAAAGGTACTTTTAGACCTACATTTTCTTTCTCAACATCAAACGAAAATAATAAATTGTCTGTTACAATTAATGGTTTACCAGAAGATAATGTTTCAAAAAATACAGTTCCACCTGCTCCAATATCACCCTGTTGTTTTATTGGAATTAATATAGCAGTAGCACTATTATATATTTCTCGTATAATTTTCTGTTTCTCAAAAATCTCATCACCTTTTAAATTCGAATTAAGCAGAGTTTTATCTATTGTTACGTTTGATGGAATGTGAACCGTTAAATGTTCTTCAATATTGTTGTTCGCATAAATCTTTAACGGTAATTTTAATTCACTAAAAACTTCAATTAATAAATTATAATCTCTATTCGATGATCCAATAGCAACAAAATTTAAGTCAGTACCAGTATTTTCAGTAATATTAAAAAAATCAGAATCTGCACCCCATTCAAGATAATCTAAGTTTTTGTAATCTTTATAGTATGAAACCGCATTTTCATAACCAACTTTATTCATAAATGTGTTTTTATCAAAACCATTAAATACTATATATCCTGCTACTCTAACGTACATTTTCCAAATCCATTTAGTATCCATAATGTTTGGATTAAATGAATGATGTATAATGGCAAGTACTGGTGTTTTCAAAATTCTAAATTTTCTAAAAACTGCCAACATTAGATTAACTTGATCTATGTGAGTAATTATCAAATCACAATCTCTAGATTGCTTTATAATTTGTAATTGAAAATTCAAGTCTCCTATAGGTAATAGTTTGCTTAATTTGATTAGCCATTTTTTATCTTTGTATGCAGTAATTGTTTTACATTCAATATCATAATTTGACAAATGCATATAGCCCGTAGTATAATGCAAAGGATATTCATTGCCTTTTTCGATAAATGCTTTAATTTTTTTTAAAGGAACTTTAGTACCAAGTAAAACTTTCATAAATTATTTAATTTTTTAAATTCATATTCATTACAAAACAGTCTTTAATGTTTTATATTTACTTAATTGAATATCCACCATCGCAGACAATTGTTTGCCCTACAATAAAATTACACGCATTACTCATCATAAAAATTGCTAATTCTGCAATTTCTTCAGGTAAAGCAAATCTTTGCATTGGATTTTGTGGATAAAAAACATTTTCATTTTGATTTAAGCAACCTTGTTGCATATCTGTTGCTATTATGCCAGGAGCTATTCCGTTAACAATAATTCCGTGTGGTGCCAATTTAATTCCTAATCCCTGGGTTAATCCTGCAACATCCCATTTTGTCAATCTATACGGAAAAGTTGCACCTACAAATCCTCCTTGTGAAGAAATATTAATCACTTTTCGTATTTGATTTTTTTCCTCCCGCATCCACTGTTCACATAGTGTTTGAGTGAGAAAAAAAAGTCCCTTTGAATTTGTAGCATATAAATTATCCCAAATATCTTCTGTAATATTTGGAAATTGGACAGTATTTAAAATTCCAGCATTATTAACTAAAATATCAACATCGCCAGCAAAAAGTGATTTTACTTCATCAAGTTTATCCTGAATTAAAGCTACATTGCTTATATCCCATAGCAATGTTTTTAATAAAGGGCTATCAATTGCTTTGTCTGCTTCTAATAATTTATTATTATTTCGCCCTGTAATTACTACCTTTGCACCTTCTTGGATACATTTTTTTGCTATGTTAAATCCAATTCCAGAACTTCCTCCTGTAATAAGAATATTTTTTCCTTTCAAAGTTTGACCGTAATTAATTTGAGCAAAATTAATTGTTGTGTATCCCCCTGTTCTGTGTATTTTATTTAATGTTCTAAATAATAAAGGCAGGTTATTGATAATATTTGATATTTTATTAACTGTTTTTTTAATCATATTTTTAAAATTAAAAATTGCTTGAAATATCCAAACTATTTTTATCGAATACTTCATCTTTAATATCGCATCAGTTAATGGTTTTCGATTCGAAAAACTTTTTTGCCCCGCTGTATTCGTCGGTGCCAATGATCATAATTTGAAATTCAGTTTCTGCTCCTAAATTCATTACGTCATCAAGTGTTAGCGTTTTTTCAGTTGATTTTAATCTTATCTGTTCGGGGAATAATTCATTTTGAAAAAAATCACATTCGTTAGCCTTAATCTCCAATATATGCCGTGATTTTGTCTTTCGTACAGGTCTGATTATTGCTACTTTTTTATAATCCAACGCGCTTGTAGGTAAATATACAACAGTCCAATTAGCTTTAAAACTTTCCCTCAAACCCCTTATCTTCTGTCTTTCAATTACTTCTAAATCAATCACATTCCTTCTACCGCTATTTTCAAATTTAAATCTGTATTTTAATCCCGAATTATTCTCAGTTGTATTTATTCTACTAATACGTTCGCTAAATTTAATTTTGGGAACTATTTTTTTAAAAAGTAAACCACCATACAAAAAATGAGGCCACAACGCCTGTAATTGTACTTAATATAATACTTCCTATTAATGTCCACATAAAATCAATAAATCAAAACATTAAACATTAAATAATCTAATGTTATAAACAATTGTCAAACTGCTTAAAACATCAAAAAGACTAGTGGATTTAAAGCTAACTGTAAACTATTGTTGAATAATTTTATAAGTTATATCGCTTATACAATCTAAAGAAGAATATTTAGGTTCAAAACAAATTTCCATAGTCTTTCTACTTTCCGAAAAGTAGTTATCTTTATTTCCTGTAATAGATGTAATATTATTGTCAGTTGAAATTTCATACTCAAAATTGAAATTTATCCTAAAAAACTCTAATATATCGAATTTTGTGACTGGCTTTTTACTACACACATCAAACGAGGTATTAAGATTTTCTTGTAGTAAGCACAACTTTACAAGTTCAAACAAATCGGTAGGGTGTATGTAGTCTCTAACAATATTTGAAGATGAAGTTAAAAACTTCTGATTTGATTTCAATGCCCGAACTACTTCCGAAAGCAAATATGGTCTGTCAAGTTCAATATAAGGACTGTAAAATCCAAAAATTCTTAGATCAATAATATTGAAGTTCTTTAAAGCTCTGTGCTTAGCTTCTGCATTTATTTTTGCAATACCATAATAATCACTAAGAGAGATATCATTTACAGCAAAATAACGTACAGAAGAATTCTGAACAGGTTGACTAAATTCAGTACCATAAATTGCACCGCTACTAAAATTTATATAACAGGTTGTTGGATATTTATTAAGATAAGAAAGAACCAATAAATCTATTTCTTCTGTTACAAAGAAAACCTCACCTGGGTTTTCTTTTAATCTATTTTGATCACCAATTCCAACACAGTTTATTATTCCTGAATAATTGGATTCGTAAAATTCATCATACGAATTTACTATTGCATTATGCATCCCAATATCATTGACAAATTTCGTTGTCCTTTCGATAGATCGTGTAAATAAATACATAGTGAAATCAGGTTCATCCTTGAAATAGTAAATAAGGTTTTTAGCAATGTGACCGGTGGCTCCTAAAATAGCAATATTCATTTTAATTTATCATTTTTTAGAAATTTCTCTATCGTCCATACATCACGAATACTATCAACATATTGCCAGAAACCATCATGCCTATATGAATATAGTTTATTTTTGCTAATAATTTGAGGTAATATATCAGATTCAAATGATGTATTATATTTGTCGTACTTTAAATCAAATATTTTTGAGCTGGCAAAATAAAATCCACCATTTACATAACTTTTTTCAATAATTGGCTTATCTGTGAAGCCTTTTACAATGTTATCACTGTCAATCAGACCAAGAACTTTAAATCTGGTTGGAATTCTAACTGCTGCTAATGATACAATTGCCTTGCTATCAATATGTAACGACAATAATTTTTGAATATCAATGTCCGAGATAGTATCACAGTAAGAAATCCCAAAGATTTCATAGGGTTCTAACTTTTCTCTTAACTGATAAATACGACTTCCAGTTTCAGTTATACCACCAGTAAAAATAATCTGAATCTGGATTTCAGAATATATCTTTTCTCCTAAATATAATTTCAATAAAGGTAAAGCATTTGCAATCACATCTGTACCGCTTCCCGAAGCTATTAAGAATTTCAAAAATCCACTATCATAATAATGTTTGATTATTAGAAAAATAGCTGGAACTTCGTTTATTTTAATTAGTGCCTTGGGTATTAACCCTTGATTTGGAAATTCAACTTTATTTCCACCTGCAAGTATTACAATTGGTATTTCATTCTTATTCATTGTTTGTCCCTCCATATATTGGATTTATCATTATTGATTCTAAAAGTTTTCTATCTAAAAAAGGTTCGAGATCTTCTAACGGCCTTGATTCCATTCTTCCATCTTCTTTTTTATATGAAGATAATTTTGGTAAAAGTTTTTTATCGGGATGAACTAAAACTTCACAAAGTACAGGTTCAACTTCTTTTAATACAGATGATATTTTTTTTTCTAATTCATCGTTATTTGTAATTCTTATAAATTTAAGGTCATATAATAATGCAATTTTTTCATTGTCGGGTAAACTCACGCCACTATCTGGGCTTGAACCGACCAAATGTCCATTAAAATAGGAATTTTGAGTTACTCTAATTGACTGATATCCATTGTTATTGAAAACAAATATTTTAACTGGCAAATGGTGATGTCGAATTACTTGCAATTCTTGTATATTTAATTGCATTCCACCATCACCTACAATTGTGATGACTTGCTGTTTATTATTTGCAAAACAGGCTCCAATAGCAGCAGGTATACAATAACCCATAGCGGCTAGACCTTTCCATGTAAAGAATTTTTGATCTTTCTTTATCTTAAAAACCTGATGAGAAGTAGTAAATGAAGTTCCTGAACTTGCTGGAATAATTACGTCTCCCGATTTTGCAATGTTTGATAGAACATCAAAAAACACATATGGATCAGTATAATTCTTATCTTCCAGATGTTCTGGAGTTATATTTGGGAATTTGATTTTAATTTCTTTGCAATAATTAATCCAATCGGAAAAGTCGTATTTTTGTTTTGTTTTTTTTACAATTTCTATAAGCTCTTCTATTACATTATTAACATCCATATTTATAGCTAAATATGGATTTAATGTATGTTTAGTTAATTCATTTTTATCCAAATCAATCATAATTAACTTTGCAGAACGTGCAAAACTTGAATAGTTATATCCAATGTTTTGAAGCCCTAAGCGAGAACCAAAACAAATAATAAGATCCGCATTTTGTATCGTAATATTTGATGCTCTGGGTCCGTAAGAATTTGGTCGTCCAAAGAACAATGAATGTTCATCATGAATTAAATCTGTACCATTCCACGAGGTTTGGACTGGAATATTTAGCAAATCAATTAATTCAAGGAATTTTTCTTTTGAGTCAGACAATTTAATTCCATGTCCTCCAAAAAGTAAGGGCCGTTTTGATTCTTTTAATGCATTTAATATTGCCTCTGCATAAAATTTAATATTTTCTTTAGTCTTTGATATAAATTCAGTATGTATTGGATTATATGACATTAAATTTTTCTCATCAATCATTGCCGATTGAACATCTAGTGGAATGTCAAGCCAAACTGGTCCAGGGCGCCCATTTCTGGAAAGAAAAATTGCCTTTTCTAAATAGTATCTTATTTTTTCCGGTACCAAAATTGTTTCAGCATATTTTGTAATGGTTCTAACTATAGGTATAATATCAATTTCTTGAAATCCTAATTGTCTGACTTCTGAATTCCATTTCCATGTTGCCCGTGACACTTGTCCGGAAATTATAAGTAATGGCGTTGATTCTAACCATGAACCAGCTACTCCGGTAATAGCGTTAGTAGCGCCAGGCCCAGATGTTACTGTGCAAAAACCAATCGTATTATTAAGTCGGCCATAACTGTCGGCTGCAATTACCGCAGCTTGTTCATGAAGCATTGGAACTGGAATCAAATTTTTTGCATTCCCAAAAGCATTAGTAAGATGCATAATTCCACCTCCAGCAAGGAAGAAACAATGTTTACTTCCTGTAAGTTCAAATACTCTCTTAGCAATATAGTCAGCTACTGTGATCATTTTAATTGATTATATTAATTTTTGAAGGGTCAATTAAAGAAAATTTCGTTAATGTATTGGAAATTTCTTCAACAACTGATCCATGTCCTACTATATAATTATAATATGTTGCATCAATTTTTTGTATTTGAATCTGGCATCCTGATTTCTGAGCAATGGCTAGTGCCCCTGCAATGTCCCAAATTCTAGCATTTAAACCATAAGACGCCTGAAATTTACCTATTGAAGTATAGCAAATATTGGTTGCTGCAGAACCAGTCCTTAAGCATCCTCTTGAAAGGTCATTAAGTGTACCAAAAGCTAAAAATTCGCTTTTTCTTACATCAATATCATTTTTTATTGCCTTACTACTAAAACTACATGAAATTAACGAGTCTTCAATATTATTTCCTGGTAATAACTCAATTTTCTTTTCATTATAATAAGCACAATTATTTAATATATAAAATAATTCCTTTGTTTTAGGCATTCCAAATCCACCAAGTATAAAATTACCATTTTCTATTAACCCTACAGATATTCCATAAAATGGGATACCTGATACAAAGTTGGTTGTTCCATCAATTGGATCAATTACCCATGCTTCTGATTTGTATTCTGTATCATTTGCTGTTTCTTCTCCTATTATTGGGATATTCGATTCTTTTAATTTTTGTTTGAGCATTTCTTCTATTAATACATCCCAGCGACTAACTAAGTCTCTGTTTGTCTCTTTCTTTGAGAATGTTCCAGCATCCTTGATATTATTATCAAAAAAGTCTAAGGCATAGCCTATCGCTTCTAATAAGATTATTTCATTATCTCTTTTCATTTTCATAATTTCTTTTTAATAACAATAAATCTGTAGATAAAATATCATAATCGTTTGTTAATATCTCTTCTAGTACTTCACCCTGCCTTAGTCCTATCACATAAGTTAAAAATACATTTATCGGAAGATGACTTCGTAAAAGTATGATATTTGAGTCATTATCCTTTTCATTTTCAAAAAGAATTGCAGCAACTATTCCTTTTACAATATTGTTTGGTACAAATCCATAACGGAAACACATTTGAGATGCTCCAATTAAACGTCCATCTAACTCTAGTTTTCTAAATGGTTCTCTTGCAACTCTGGAGATTGGATCCATAAGTAATTCATTACTAAATCGTGATAATTCCTTTTCTGCATACCATTCAAGAAATTCATGTGGAATTTTCCAGGTAGCTTTCAAGGCAGTTAACATCTCATTCATTGATCCAACAACAATCTCTCTTGTAGTTTGTATTTTCATTGGCTCATGTAGATATTTTAATCCTAATAAAGCACCAAGATAAGCAGCTACACAATGAGGTGTATTATGTAGAAATAATTTGGCAGCCCATTGTTTTTTTAATTCTACTTCTGAAACGTATCGAATGGTACCTTCTGTACCAGTGGCTCTATTATCAACAAATAATTCACCATTCTCTGTATGAATTGCGAGTGTATCTTTTAGCAAATTCTCATCAGATGCACTGTTCGAAGTTATAACATCAGGTATTGCAAAATAAATCCTGTCATAATTTAATGCCTTTTGTAAGGTTATTACAGTAGCATCATCATTTTCACATAATATTATCGGGCAACTAACATTTTTTAATCCTTTAGCAGCTTTAACAATATTTCTTGGACCAACTGCCATGTATATTGAATTGACGTTCTCAACTAAAGAGAGATCAAACTCATCAATATGAAATACTTTACTAACTGAAATGAATTTTTCCACTAAGACACCATCTATTGCCATATAAGTAGTATATCCTTTGTTCTTTTTCATTTGCTCAATAATGAATCTGTTATTGTCAACAAATACAAGTTCATATTGATTTAATTTAAAACACCAGGGAAGAAAGCCTCTCCCGATAGCACCAGCCCCAATAATTACAATTTTTTCCATAATTTACATCCAATTTTTTCCTTTTAAATACTCATATTCAACCAAAGATTTATTTTTAATACCAACAATATATCCAGGTTCTTTAGTTAGTTTTATTTTCCCATTAGTAACTATTGATGGAACAGTAAAATGATGAGAACAAAATCCTACTTGCTCAACTTTTACTTTCTCCTGACTTGGATTACAACAAATATAATTCCATGCTGCTAAGTGAGGAACTAGTTCGTCTAAACCACTTCCTCCTGCATGAGGACATATTGGTGTTTTAAATTTTGCAGCCAACAGCATGATAATAATGTTTTCAAGTGGTCCTACAACACGGCAAGCATCGATTTGAAATCTGGAAACTGCATTTTGAGAAATCATTTGTCCTGCAATATGGCCATTCGGACAATTCTCTCCTGTTACAACATCAATCCCAAGATGTTCAAGTTCATCTTTAATTATTTTATGACCATCAATTAAATCAGGAGCAACAGGTTCTTCTATCCATTCAATATTAAACTCAGATATTGATTTCATCCATCGAATAGCTTCAGAAACACTCCACTTTTGATTGGCATCAGTTAAAATACTAATATCATTAGAGAAATGTTGTCGAATTTTTTCCAATTTAATTTGATCGCTTTTTAAGTCTAAACCTATCTTAATTTTAAAAGTATCAAATCCTTTTATATTTTTAAATTCTTGAATTTGATCAATCAAAATATTGCTATCATATCCAATCCAAGTTGTAAAATAACATGGTAATCCATTATTGATTAATTCAGTTTCTCTAATGGCTTTTGTAGCATAATTATTTAAGAGTATAGCCAACATTTCGTTCTCGTTAATTAAATGTTCGACATATCTTAAATCTAACATCGAGATTAAATCATTAGGCTTAATGTCAACTAATAATTTCCATAAAGGTTTTTTTTCTATTTTAGCCCATAAATCAAAGATTGCATTTACAATTGCTCCAGCAGCCATGTAATAAGGACCAGAGACAGGTCCTATCCATCTGGATTGTAGTGGGTTTGTTAACTTTCTAGTTAATCCCTTAAAATCTGAAATTATGTCATAAAGTGATAGACCTAATATTATTTCTTTCAATTCATTTATTGCTTGGCAAATCATATCGTTACCAATACCGAGAGAAAAACCGATACCTATTCCATTAAGAGGCTGGCCGTCAACAACTTCTCCTGTTTGCAAAATTACGTATGGATTAGAATAATCGGTATGAGGGTTACTAGCGTCAGAACCCATTCCCATTTTTTCTTGGTTAAACCTTATATCTTTAACAATTAATGATATTATCTTGATACTTTTATATTCTTGTTTATTCATTTAATATAAATTTTAATATTAACATCTTAAATAATCAATTTTCATGGACACGTATTTTATAAATATCTTCAACATTATAACACTTATTATAACCAATAATCAAAGCCACTGTTTTACGAATCAATTTTTGTATATAAAAGTAATCAGCATTAAAAAGTTTCTGAAAACCTCCTCTTGCATCGTTTTTGGCATGTTTTCGAGAATATAAAGTTCGTGTATGGAGGTGCAGATTAATTTTATTATAACATTTACAAGTTAGTCATCCTTCATTGGGCAAAAACAAATTTTAGTAGTTGGTTGATTAGTTGTCTGTTACCAGTCAACCATTATTTTTTTTTAAGTTGCAAAGATAACAAAAATCTTTGTAAATTAACCACATATCATAGTAAACTAATCGGCATTATTCCAAGCTTTGCTCTGAATAACAATAAGCGTGAACTCCTCGGTTATCGGTAAAGTTATTTGTTTGTAGAGACGTGGCGTGCCGCGTCTGTACGGTATCCCTCGAAAGGGGTTATGGTTTTAATCATATAATATTACGAATTTAGCTACGCTGACCGTTGGTTGACGAATTTTTTAATATTACGAATTACACGAACCAACGGTCAGCGTAGCTAATTTAATATTGCGAATTTAGCCCTGCCTACCGCACCTACCTACCGTAGGCAGGTTTATCTACCGCAGGTAGAGGCAGGTACGCTGACCGTTGGTTGACGAAGATATTAAAACATTAGACATCTGTTTCTATGAAATTCATTCATTTTCCTGTTTATTTTGAATAGATAGAATCGTTTTTGCATTTAGTGGGCTAACTACCTTTATTCCTGTTTCTTCTTCTAATTTCAAACGAGCTTCTTTGGCTATATTTCCACCACGCCTTGCTACCGCTTCGTGTTCATTAAACGATTCAGGGTTTGTTACCGCAGAGATTTCTTTGGTTGATAGTTCGGCCAGCATATTAATAACCAATTCTTTATTGGTCATGTTATCGCGTAGGTTTTCTTTTTTCAAACCTTTGAACTTTTTATAATCTTTAGCCGTTTTGTCAGCCCATGTTTTGTAAATAATGTCGGTTAAAGTAGCAAACTCAATACCTTCTTGTAAACCAAGTCTTTTCCACTCGTCAGTTAAGTCTTTTCTAATTTCAATGCTTTTCAAACGTTGGTTTATCCAATTGTCGGAGTAGCCCAATCGTTTATAATCGGTCATAGCCTGTTCAATAGACAACTCAGGGTCTTGCAGTTGGTCCAATCGTTGTTTAGCAACCTTTGCTAACCACAATTTGAAAGGTTCTGCTTTTTTAGAAGGTATTGATTGAATGATACGAAAAATTTGTTCCGTATTGCCGGATAAAGTTTTACGTAGTTTTCCGGTTTCGGTGGTCATACTTACCTGGGGACAATTTGTCCCTATGTAATCGCCAAGCAATGAATCACGCTTTCTCAACTTTTTCAGATAATCAGTAGGATTGGCGCTGTCGGTAAGCACATCAATTACATCTACTACGGAAAAATACCATTCCTCTTCCTCTTCGTTCCATTTCGAACGTACCTTTTTTTCTTCGAAAAGCTTAATTGAGTTCTGTTTTTCCACAACTTATCAATGATTCTTAGTTAATTTATAGCAGTCAGTAATGCTAACAATTTAGCAAACTTCGGTATTAAATTGTTTTTCGTAAACATATTATTTCAAGCTACAGCGCATTTAAGATTCATTGTCTCCTTTTCGTCAATGCTTACGTTTACTACTTTAATTGCAAAGATAGTGAAATTTTGTAAAATTAGCCCTGCCTGCGGTAGGCAGCTACGCTTACCGTTGGTTCACTAAGATATTTACTCCCAATCGTCGGTTAATACATTTACAGCTGGCACGCCAAATGCGATTAAGCTTTGCTTAAAGCTTTTAATCATGACAGGTGGTCCTGAAATGAAATAGCAGGAAGCGATGCCGTTTTCTTCAAAAATGCTGTCGATATTGAGGATTCCGTCCGTATCTTGAAACATAAGCTTGAGCCCTAGCTTGGGGTTGAGCTTTTGTGCTACATCCAATTCAGATTGATAAATATGGAAATCTCTCGACCTGAATCCTAAATATGCTTTTGGAGAAATATACTGTTGGAACGAGCTGTGATTAAAGAGCGATAGGTATGGCGTAACACCAGTACCCCCTGCAATAAACACTGTGTTTTCTTTGGCGTGCGTTTGTTGAAACAAATCGCCGTAGGGCAATTTTAACCATACTTCGGAGCCTACTTTGAGTGTATTTTCCATTTCGGTGGTAAATGCACCTTTTACCGCATATGTCACCTTTATGGTCTCTTCGGCAGGATTGCTCTGCATTGAGAAACAACGCGACTCTGGCCATTGACTACTACCATCGTAATCGGTATCAATGGCAATATGAAGAAATTG